>Ga0315339_1000026_pt1 | contig 324939 bp, 306 predicted proteins | sample ASW17metaG_FD_204514 | JGI IMG/M metagenome (GOLD analysis project Ga0315339, IMG submission 204514) | Ammonia-oxidizing marine archaeal communities from Pacific Ocean, United States - ASW #17 | ecosystem: Environmental > Aquatic > Marine > Oceanic | place: USA: California | collected 2016-12-05
CTCACACGTTATCCACAGGTTTTTCCACACTAAAATTCAAAGTGACTTTTCCGCTATGAATCTGGATACTCGACAACTTACCCTTTGAACGATTTAATCGAACTAGAAACTAGTTTTCACCCACTCCCACTTACCTGGAATGCCTTCTTTATCCATTGTTTTGCAAAACTAAAATAATATCTTCCGAAGACTCGTTCAGAAGAACTGGCTGATTGATGTCATAAGAGAAGTCGTAGGTCTCAAGAATAGAAAAATTAGGTATTTTCGACAATAAGTTTTGAAGTTGGCGCAATGTGTAAGTACGTAATTGAACACAGGAACTCATTATTTTTTTTGGCTTAGATCCAGCGTAACGCAGCGTCACACTGAGAGTCTCCAATCTCTTTTTTCTATCCACCTCAATTGTTTTAATGATTCCAGACATTTTTTTCCCTTTGCAAACAAAAGTCTCACAATCTCTATCGGCTACAAATCCGTTTTTAGGCAGTAAATGCATAGCAAGAACATAAATGCCTCCCTGCCTGAGATGTCGCTGAACACAATGCAAATGGTTAATAGCATCCGCCTCACTCATGAGATGAAGAAAGGTGCCAACCGCACTAAATGCCGCATCAAATGGAAGGGTATCCAAATGGAAATTTTTCATATTTGCCGCCAATACATTTACCTCAATACTGTGTTTTGTGAGCTTCTTCTGCAAATAGGCCAACGCCTTCTCATTAATGTCAAATCCTGTACATTGATACCCATAACTGGCAAGCGCGATCAAAAGACGACCAGTACCACAGCCGGGCTCTAATATACGACGTTGTGGAGGATATGGAGAAAAACGGTGAATGACCTGCTTAATAAACTCAGCCTCTTCAACCATATCGGACCGAAAGAAACCGTCATAATATTCTGGATAGTCATACCAGTTTTCTGTCGGCATTGTATTTTGACTGCAGAGGTTCATTGTTTTACCTGACACATATTATAAAAATAAATGCATCCAACAATCTCCTTTAGAATAATTTCTATCTCCTGCCAAAATGGAATCTGCACTTTAAATTTCAAAAAATCTATTTCTAAGATGAAATAAATCTATTCTTATGAGATCTTTATAGATAAGAAAAAGATTCGTGCAGAATCTTTTTCTTATCTTGTCTAAAGTTTTAGTAAGGCAAAAACGAGATAAGTAAAAATGAAAGCCACTAGGATAAGTTTAGCTTTATTGTTTCTGTTGGTCACACCTCTCACAAATTTTCAAACTAACGCTAGTCAACTTGATTCGAAAACTCAATCTCCTTCTCCACAGAGGGCTACTGCCATCTTTGCTGGTGGCTGTTTCTGGTGTACAGAAGCAGACTTTGAAAAAAAAGAAGGGGTACTACAAGCAATATCGGGATATACGGGAGGAAATGAAAAAAATCCTAGTTACAAACAGGTTGCTTCGGGAAGAACGGACCACGTAGAAGCAGTTCAAGTGATATACGATCCTAGAAAAATCACCTATTTAGAACTTATGGAACATTTCTGGAAAAACATAGATCCAACTGATGCTGGCGGCCAGTTTGTTGACCGTGGAGCCCAATATCGATCAGTGGTTTTTTATCAAAATGAAGAACAGAAAAAACTGGCAAAACAATCCAAAGAAACACTAATCAAATCAGGGGTTATTGATGGTACTGTGGTTACTCAAATTCTCCCAGCCCAAAATTTTTATAAAGCGGAAAAATACCATCAAAACTATTACAAAAAGAACCCTATACGTTATACATTTTATCGCTTCAACTCGGGGCGTGATCAGTTCCTCCAAAAGACTTGGAAAAACCAACCAGCTAACACCTCTATTACAAAACAAGCTGATAACAGTTCCGAGAAACCTTCCCAAAAGGCATTGGACCGATTGACTCCGCTCCAGTATCGCGTTACTCAACAAAACGGTACTGAACCCGCTTTTCAAAACAAGTATTGGAATAATAAAAAAGAAGGAATTTATGTCGATGTAGTAGGTGGCGAAGCGCTTTTCAGTTCTACAGACAAGTTCGTTTCCCGGACTGGATGGCCTAGTTTCACCAAACCTCTTGAGAGAAACAATGTACTAGAAAAAGAAGATAGAAGCTTTTTCATGGTGCGGACCGAACTGCGCAGTCAGCAAAGTGACTCTCACTTAGGGCATCTCTTTGACGACGGTCCTCCACCTACAGGTCAGCGATATTGCATTAATTCAGCGGCACTACGATTCATTCCCAAGGAAAACCTAGAACAGGAAGGTTATGGAATGTATCTAAAACTGTTCGAAAAGAATTAAAAAAACAGCATTTCCCATCAACCAAAGGGGGAAATCAACTTTTTCCATTTCCCGAAAACCAAAAGATAGGTGTTTAATCTGTATAGTAACCTTTCATAATAGCCTCATACCAAAGCTTTGCCACCACAGGAAAGGGTCCCATTGGAAGGTCCGTTTGAGACTTGGTGTAACCATGAACACCGGCATCAAAAGTCACTAGGCGAACTTTGGGAGCTGGATCCATCCCCGCATACATAGGCAATGTGATTCGTTGATAGGTTTTATACTCATGCCCGGCGCTAGCCGATGTCATCCCAAAAATAATGGAAGGTACAGGTTTCACCCCAGAACCACGTAAAGCATCCACATAACCAACATAGTGCTTTTCTAGTTTTTCTGCTTCATACGACGACAAATCAAGTCGCTTAGCTGTGGCTCGAGCAGCCCGAGCCAGCTGAGCACGGCCACCAAAATGCACTGGACTTTCATACTTAAACTGAGGGTATGTCTTTCTCTTCTCCCACGCCTCATAAACCTCTTCCATCAGCATAGGCAATCTCATTAGAGCCTCGGGACCCTCTAACATAAGTGCCTCAGGCCCAATATACATAGCTGCGATGTGCCACTTGTAGACGTGAAGACAATTGAAGGGTAAGTCAGCTCGTGTCTTTCCCTGAGGATGTCCAGAAGGTCGAGATTGGACCCGGTAAATAGAACCAAAAGGAGAAGTTTCCATCCCCAAAACTCCCACAATATTCTCCACTCTCTGAGTAAACATAAATGCAAAAGGCCCACCAGTAGAATGGCCGTGAATATAGATAGAATATTCATCATCAGGAAAATGACGGGCCATAAGGGCCTTGCCGGTTTCTTCAAAGGAGAGAGGCCAACCCGACATTCGATTGTAAAACTCACTTCCCTCTTTGGCACAAGCGAGCGTCATGGTCCCATACTTGGGACGCATGGACTTATCTTCTACCACCTCATATTGATCCTTGGTAATAGGCTTATCCTTATTCCAAATAGGCATCCTCAATGACCCATCTGCCTTGAAGGTATCACCGGGCCAGTTTCGGCTCGGATCCAAAAGATAAATTGTGCCTGGAAAACTCATGACAACAACTTTGAACCCAAACTTACTTGCCAGAAATCGAGCGACATCGTCTTTTGACCGATAATCACTGCCACCACCATGAATCACAAAAACACCAACCTTCTTCCCATCTGGCCCAACTGGAATTTTCGAGGAATCTTTTGGCTTATAGACCATGCCCCCTACATCCCAATCCATTCTCAAAACATTGATGCGTAAAATATCCTCTTCAATATCTAGAGGAATATTTGGCATTGCAAGAACCTCTTCTGATGTCTTGACAATATCCTCTCGGGAAAATGCAGATTGAGGCTCCCACTGAGCCATCGCAGTAAGACTCCACAGTTGACCAATAAGTAGAGCAACAACAAAACCTTTAATTTTACCTAACATACGTGATCTCCTAGGGGTCTGTGACCTGGACAGGCCAGCCCACAGCACAGAATGGAAAATATTAGATAATTGCGCCGAGTGGCCATTAATTAAATTCAGGCAAACACCTATAGATTGATCTAGAACGCCCCAAGTGGTCTAAAGCAAAAATTAGAATCGCGCACCCACTCAGCATCCCTGACTTATTGAATCCCGAAGTGTTCGGTTACATAACTTTCCACTACCGACTTTTCGTCGGCAGTGAGTACAGCACCGTACATAATCATCCTGTTGATAGTTTCTTGCCATTCCACCTCAGATTTACGTGACTCAGTCACTACTTCTATTGCGTGACACTGGGTACAAACACGAGAAATAATCTTTTGCCCCAATTCTTCCGAAACAGCAATGTTACCGTCAGCGGCTTCTGCTGGCTGGGAGGATGAATCAGGACCATATTGATGAGACAGATAACTAATCAAAGGATCGATTTCATTTGGCATTACCTGTGCTCCTCTAGAGATCATCGAGTAGACAGTGTCCCTCCACCCCTCTTCCGTTTTCCTCTGAAGAATGGGACGAGTGTGGCACTGAATGCAGGCTTGTCCAAATATTTTTCCGCCTTCACTCACTCCATCAGATTGACTGGGTATGGGGCGACTTGGAGAAGCAATGCCCACACCCTGGATACCTATCAGAGCCAACCCTAACAAAAAAATGATTCCAACTAGTAATGTCTTTATTCTGTATCTAAATGAAATAAACAACGTCCATCTCCTTTTTTAGATATCGTATACAAATTAGGATTTTTTCTTACGCAATTCAGCAATCGAGTGTCGCGGATACCAGTCACTCTCCGAAAGAATACCATCCCGTGCCACTTCCAAATCTAACACAAAAGGTCTACCATCTCTCATCGTCTTGATCGCCCTTTGCAAGGTTGGAGCTAGCTGATTGGGATCGCTAACTTTTGCCCCCTGAATATCGTAAGCAGAAGCCATTTTGGCAAAATCTATATCTGGAGCCCCAAGATAGCTGGTCATATCTTGACCAGTCTCAAACTGACGTCCACCACGTGTTAGATTGCGATTACGGGTCTCATTGTAGCTGTGATTGTTCATAATAATGACAAGTAAAGGAGCATCATAACGAGAAATACTCCACAGGGTCTCCGACTGACCAAACATGAACCCTCCATCACCTTGTATAGCAACTACTTGACGATCTGGCAATGCCAACTGCACTCCCAGAGCAGCCCCTACACCCCAGCCCAAAGCTGAACCAGCAGTTCTTCCTATACGATGTTTTTGTCCTTCACCCTGCCTCAAATAATGGAGTAACTTGTAATCCTGACTTCCCAACTCTGGCACCAATACAGCATCCTTGTCTAAGGCCTGCTCTAACTCGTAGCCAACCCGTTCCCAAGAAATTGGTGTTTGGTCAAAACGACCACGCAATGCTATTTGTCTTGCCTGTTCTAACTGCCGAGTATAGGCACTTGTTTTTTCCAGCCTTTCGGATCGGATTCTCTGCTGGCGATCCTTAGTCAAAATACCATCCAAAGCATCAGATAAATCAGCAATGGTAGCCGAAACATGAGCTAAAATAGGCAAATCTGTAGGCCGGTGCTTCCCAATACCATCAGCATCACTACTGGCGTGTACCAGGCGAGCGCCTTTGGGCATTTCCTGTGATGCCGAAGCCCCCAGGTTTATTACCAAATCTATATTTTCAGGAAACCTCACTGGTGGAGAGTACTCACTAAGAAAAAGAGGGTGATGAGTTGGAAAATCACTAAAAAGAGGAGATCTCCGATCTTGAGCAACTGGGACCGACAACTTTTCAGCCAATGCGATAATTTCTTTGGTGGCACCTCCCCGAGTAATTTCGGAACCTACGATAAAAATAGGACTATTCGCCTCTACCAACAATTCTGCAGCTTTCTCAATTCGAGCACTGCTAGCACGAAACAGAGGGCGAGCTGACTTGGGATTTAGTTTTAGAATAGGGGAATTGATTTTTTTATTTAAAAGATCCCCAGGAAAATCCAATGTAACTGGGGCACCCGGGGGTGTAAAAGCAAATTTCATAGCTCGACGAAGGGTCTTGGGCATTGTCTCCGCATCCACACAACTCCAGTTCCAAGCCGTAAACGACCTAGTGGGCTCCAGATGATCGTCCCATTCTTCAAAGCCATCCTGCCCTCCCTGACTTTTCAGACCCTGCCGTCCAAAGCTGACTATCATAGGAGTGTGATCCTTCCAAGCATTGTAAAGATTACTGATAGAGTTCCCCACACCCACCTTACTTCCAACAAAAAACCCTAAGGTATTACTAGCTAGAGCATATCCTTCGGCTGCAGATACCGCCTGCCCCTCATGGGTAACCATGATTACATTAATCTTGTCCTGATCAACCTGATCCATCATCGTGGCAATACCGGTAGTGTTAGTGTGAAAAATATATTTCACACCAGCAGCTTTCAACTGTTCGACCAATGCAGCACCAGCTGTCCCTTCGAACATCTCTACTTGGCCATCTGCACCCCGGCCCTCATCCGCTTCCAATTCAATATTCAAAGAGGCAAGTAGCGATTCAGCCGCTAGGGTAGTTACACCAACAGCAGTTAACGATTGGATAAAATCTCTCCTGGAAGTCCTGTTTGACAAGTACCTCTCTAGTGTCCGGTAAATTGTCTTATTCATTAACCCCCCTAAATAGTTTTTTTGGCCCTTCTACTAAACAATTACAAGGTTGGAAGATCTATTTCCGCGAGCTTACACCTGAGATTTATAACAGTCAACTAACAGAAAACAATTCTTGCAACTTTGACTTTCGGTAAGAAAATATTTCCTCTAAATCCCGGGCAACAAACAGATAATTAACCCAACGCCCTCCCAGGTGATCATACCGGACATTATCTGCAACTTTGGTCGACCCTTCCATTTCTTCGAACTGATGTGTGTGAATCCATTCGGTATAGGGCCCCCGACATTGCTGGTCTACAAAACAGTAGGGAGGATTCCAAGTTGTAATTTCACTCTGCCAACGAATAGGAATTCCTCTCAAACGTAGTCGATAGTCGATGAAACTACCAAGCTTCATTTCAATTCCACAGGATAACACACGAAATCTAAGCCACTCTGGAGTAATAATCTCTAAGTTATGTGGGTCAGAAAAAAATGAAAACACTCGTTCTCGAGAACAGGGCAAAACTATCTCTGTATGAATTGAATACATCTTGCAAAACACCTATTTCACAATATTGGGGATAACTCAGCTTACTATTCTTCAACCCCCAATTTATCTGCTAGGCTATCTGCCTCTTCCCCAGAAGAAGATCTAATTTCATCAAGCAGTTGAGATCCGAGGCCCTCATGAATCGGTATATCGTTCAGCGCCCACCAAATGAACTCTAAAGGGGGAATTTCCCAAGCCAAATAATCATTATCATCAGAACCATTCGCCTTCAATACACCTGCATCGACACCTCTACACACAAACTCAAAGGTGTCTCCAATATCAGTATCTTTATTATCGATCTCGTAACTAAGAACAACATCGATATCAGGTGCTTCCGTCACATCTGTAAAACCCGAGACAACCTCACTGAAAAATTTCATGTCGATTGTACGATTAATGGGCTTCTGCCCTCCAACCAAATAGACTGCCTCCTCTAATGTCCATAGGTCCATTTTAGACCACCACTTGCAATCTTCTTCGTCAAGATGTTGTCCCCAATCAATTTTCCTAGTTCCAATTAATTCAGTCCATCTCCTAGCAAACTCCACATGACGCAATGAAACGTACTTAGTTAATTTTGGAAATTGAAAATGCCTATCAGTCACCACTTGCCTTTTGGGAAAATGAAATATAGTTGCCTAACACGATGCTCTGCCGATTATAACTAACAGAGATAAGATTGGTTACAAGAAAGGAGTTTGAGCTCGTAACCTTTAGACTATCAGTCCCTTCACATCTCCCTTGTATTAATTAGTTGTACTTCGTTTGTATGCATACAAAAACCCCCTCTCGGTAGAGTTTAGAGTCTTCAATATCCCAAATCAATTATTAGTATTGTGTGGCCAATGGTTGGAAAATTCTCTCCAGTTAGTTGCTGAAAAAGCAATCATCTATAAAACGCATACGATTCTATTGCCTTTGGTAGCGTACGAGAAGTAGGCTTTAGGTGTGAAAACTGGAGAGAGAAAATGATATTCCAAGGACAACAGTTTACAGACAACCGTCATACCTGGACATTCATGGGTGCTGTAGCTCTAATGTTGCTTGTAGATTTTCTGCCCCCCCCTCCACTCCTAGAAGGCAATGAACAACTGATAGCGTTAACTGCCGCTGGCAAAGCCAGTTTGGGTATTTTAGCCTTTGCCGTTACATTATGGGTAACAGAAACTATTCCTTTTCCAATTACTGCCCTTTTCGTCATTCTTTTGATTCCTGCTTTCGGAATTAAAGAATTTCAAAGTGTCGTGAGAACAGGCTTTGGAGATCCCATCATTGTTTTTTTTATCGGCGTACTCCTCCTTTCAGCCGCTTTTACTCAATCTGGTCTCGGAACCCGCTTAGCTTATTACATTGTATTAAAGGCTGGAAATCGGACCGATAAGATTCTACTAGGATTTCTTTTTGTGGGAGCAATGATGTCGATGTGGATTACAGACATGGCAGTTGCTGCCATCATGTTCCCTTTAGGTGTCGGATTATTAAAAGAAGCAGGCTTAAAACCACTCCAGAGTAACTTTGGAAGGGCTTTAATGATTTCCTGTGCCTACGGACCGTTGATTGGAGGCATATCAACTCCTGCCGGAACCGGGGCTAATCCTGTTGCCATACGCTACTTATACCAATTAGCCCAAATAGACATCTCATTTCTGACCTGGATGTCACTAGGCTTGCCTGCTACCCTCATGATGATTCCAATAGGCTGGTTAATCTTACTCAAGATTTTTCCACTAGAAATGGAAAATTTACCTCTAGAAACCAGCCAGATAAAAACAAACTTAAAGACTCAAGGATCCCTCAGTACAAACGAAACTAAAACTCTGGTTATATTTTTTCTTACCATTTCCCTCTGGTTGCTCGGCCCTTTTATTAACAAAATAACCAATGGAGTTGTGCATTTACCAATTGAGGCAGTGGCACTGCTAGGGGGTCTGTCTGTATTTTTACCAACAGTTAAAATCCTGTCATGGAAAGAAGCAGAAAGAAATATCAATTGGGGAGGAATTCTCCTGATTGTTGCCGGTATTTCTTTGGGGATGACTCTTTACGAAACTGGAGCTGCCCGATGGTTAGCCTGGCTTCTAATGGGTCATATATCTGCAATTCATTTTGTTATTCTCCCTTTTGTTATTGTTATAGCAGTTGCTCTCCTCCACCTAATGTTTTCAAGTAACACGGTAACAGGCACCATAATTATTCCTATTCTCATTGCTTTGGCTCATGATCTTAAATTGGATCCTTGGATAATTGTTGGTCCAGCTGCTTTTTCTTCCTCACTCGCATTCATCTTAGTTACAGAGGGGCCAACAACAATTATCCCTTATGCTTCGGGATATTTTTCAATTCGAGATATGGCTAAGGCGGGTATTTGGATGACGTTGGCAGCTGCTGTGTGTGTCAGTGTCTCAGTTTTAACAATAGGAACTTTGACGGGATCCTATTAAATAAAACCTAATCTTCAAATCCACAGGTTTCATGTAATAGGCCCAGAAATATTTTCCTCTGGTTTTTGAAAGAATCTTTTTAGTTTGCGCCTTTGCAACTTCCCAGATGGACCACGCGGCAAATCCTTAACCGATTTAATAAAAACAGGTGATTTATATTCGCCCAATTTCTTCTCGCAAAACTTGTGAATCTCAAGAGAAACAGAACAGATCTGTTCTGTTTTCTCCATGGGGCATGACGAAAAATCAGAACAGCAGTCCAGCCCTTGCTCAACACAACATGCTCCAGATTTGAGGATAACGCAGACAGCAATATCTTCACCATATTGTTCGTGAAAAATTCCAACTGCACCAGCCTCTAAAACAGCATGATGCTGGCAAAGAACTTCTTCTATTTCCCGGGGAGAAATATTTTCCCCTCCCTTTATAATGAGTTCTCCTAGTCTTCCTGTAATGAAAAAAAATCCATCCGAATCCTGGTAGGCTAAGTCTCCTGTGTGCAACCAACCATCCGCCTGGAGGTGTTGTTGAGTGATTTCAGGGGCCTTGTGGTAGCACTTCATCACATTCCTCCCCCTAACCAAAATTTCTCCGGTTTGCCCAACAGATAATTTTTTCCCGTCTTGATCCACAATTTTGAGCTCATTTCCATAAGGACGGCCAGGTGAGCCAACTTTACGTGTTTCGGGAGGCATGGGATTTGCCAGTATCGGCGCCGCTGTCTCTGTTAGCCCCATGGTTTCAATCAAAGGCAGTTTGAATTTTTTTTCGAAGGATTTGTGATGCACAGGAGCTAAGGGAGCTGAGGCGGACCGAGCAAATCGCAAGTATTCCCACTCTTTTTCTCCCTCACAGGGATTGGTCCTATCCAGCAGATAGGAAACAATAGTAGGAACCACGCTAAGCCATGTGCAGTTATAATCAATAGCTAAATCCCAAAAACAAGCGACACTGAAACGATGAGGTAAAACAACACTGCCCGCACTAATTAGTGGGGCAATCAGAGTCACAATTTGAGCGTTAATGTGATAAAGCGGAAGCACACATAAAGTGCGGTCCATTTTGGTCAACTGATGGCCCCCCACTGTATTTTTGCCACCAGCTATTAAATTTCCATGGGTAAGCAATACTCCTTTTGGAAGGCCAGTAGTCCCCGATGTGTATATTAATTGACCGTTATCTTTTTCTTCTAATACAGGCAACTCAAAAATCTTATGATCGGGACAGAGGGCATTTTCAGGAGAATCAATATTGACCTCGAAAAGTGAAATCTGCTGATTCAGCCCAGAAAGACTTTTTTCAAGCTTGTTTCGATGTTGTGAGGAATAGAAAACTATTCGAGCATTAGATTGTCTCAATATGTAAGACAGATGTGAGGGTTGGGCCTGTACGTTCAAAGGTACAATTGTAAAACCACCATATAGAGCCCCTAGAAAAATCTTGGCCGTCTGGTATCCGTTATTGAGCATAAGAGCAATAGAATCACCCTTCTTTAAGCCCATTCCTAGAAACGAATTAGATAAAGTTTGTGAGTCAGATTGTAACTGGGCAAAGGTTAACTGCAGATCTGGTTCCGGTGCTATCAGATAAACATTATGGGGTCTGTTGTGAGCTAACCGATCGATAAGAGTTCTGAGGGTCTCCATTCTTTACCTACACTGTAGAATTCAAAAGTATTCGCGATTTTTTTTCGTGCGATAAATCCCAAACAATTCTTCTTCACTTGATTATTTGGGTTTAGAATCTATTTTCCGTATTTTGTATGATAGGACTCAAATAATTCTTCTTCACTTGGTTCATTAGTTGGAATTGTATGAACAATTTTGGTTACATTCATATAGTGTTTATAGTGCAAATTTTCATGAATGCTGTCCCCCCCCCAAGTGCCACAACCCATTGACAAAGTAAAAGGCAACCCATTATCAAAATTTCCACCGTTAGCTAAACAATGAGCCTGGTTCACGATAACACGACAAACTGGAATTTCTAATCCCAGCCGCAAAACCTGCTGTTCATTCTTGGTGTGAATGCCACATGAATGCCCCCTGCCTTGGTAATCAAGAATCCGCTGAACCAATTTTACTGCTGTATCGAAATCTGGAACATGGTACAAGGCTAGAACAAGAGAAAGCTTTTCTCCTGAGAAAGGATACTGTGCACCGACACCTGTTTCCTCTATTAGTAAAAACTTGGCCACTTGAATCTCCTCACGTTCCAACTGAGCTACCTCGCAGATTTTTTTTACTGGTTTAGCTACAATCTGCCTATTAAGTTGCCCGTCGTTCCAAAGACAGTTTTGCAGGTGATCTTTCTCTTTGGATGTAAGAAGAACCCCTCCTTCCTCTTCGAGTTTGCTGATTAGTGTTCCATATGTTTCTCCAATCAAAACAATGCTGTTTTCTGCTGAACAGCTAGTGGCGTGATCAAAAGTCTTCGAGAGAGCAATTTTGGAAGCCACATCAGACAGATTGGCACTAGTATCTACAATTACTGGCACATTTCCCTTGCCCACTCCGATCGCCGGTGTTCCACTCCTATACGCAGCGCGAACATTGCTCTCTGAACCGGTTGCTATTACTAAATCCACATGCAACATCAACTCGTGAGTAGCCTTCTTACTGATTGGTTCGGGAAGGATCTGAATCAAATTGATAGGAGCTTGCACTTGATGTAAAGCTTTCCGAAAGAGTTCTACTAGCTTGGTAGCTGTTCTGTGTCCTTTGGGCGAAGGTGACAGAACGATAGCATTACAACACTTCAAGCAGTTCATGACCATATTAGTAGGGGTGGCAACTGGATTCGTGGAAGGAGTGAGGGCCCCAACTACACCTACAGGTCGAGCAATTTCGATGATTCCTGTATCAGAACATTCGGCAATTACACCCACACTTTTTGCCATAGTGAGATCACGCAATAATCCTATGGTCTTTCGATGGTTCTTGGTGATTTTGTCCTCAAGACAACCTAACCCAGTGTCTTGAATAGCCATTTTTGAAAGCAATTGGTTGTGTTCAGGTTGAATTAATGTCCAAGCAATGGCCGTAACGACCTCATCAACACGTTCTTGGGAAAAACACTGGTATTCTTCCTGGGCCTGCCTAGCCCTCTGGATCAAATCCTTAATATTCTTCCTCGTTGCTTTTTTTTTGTCAGACTGGTTCACGGTTTGAATGTATAAACTTGGTTGCGGGGGCGGGATTTGAACCCGCGACCTTTGGGTTATGAGCCCCATTTAACCTTATTGCTCCTGATTAATATTGATTCATATTAAGTCGTGGAATCAAGCTGTGTCTAGGTTTAATAAACCATTTTGTATTACCACTAATTGCCACTGGTTAATATTTCAAATGGAGACATTGAGGAGACATTGAGGATTTAGCTACTTAACCAGAACATTAATACGGATAGCGACGCTGAAATCTTTCCGTCGGATATACAAAGGTTTCTCTTTCCATAACTGCCTTCGATGTCACAAGCTCAAAAACCTCACGAACACGGGAATATATTGGTGCCCGACCCTCTCGCCCTCCATAACCCAAAGGTTTTTCAGCAGGTCCCCCAGGCTTTCCTACTACAATCCGTCCAACTGCACCTATTGACTCGTGATTCCGACTGAAATAGTCATAAGTCCCTGGAATATCGAAAGTCCATTCGAAAGTATTAGCATCATCGTCTAGTAGCCCTGAATCAAAAGGTTGGGCAGACTCTGGAATTCTTAGTTCCCGATTGTCATTGTCTGGATGGTAAGAGGTTACTGAAGTACCCCAAGTAGCAGAAGTCCAATGCACTGTCTGACCGGGTTTCACATAGAGTCCTACAGGGTCAAAATACCAAAGGCCCAAGAGACGGTTGGCATGTATATAAATTTCTGGAGTAATTAAACTCTGACCCAACCCTGCAAACATATTTTCCATAGCCAAAATCCCAATTCCGGCAATGCCAACAAAATCACGACGGTCTATTTTCTTTTTGATCACGATACCTTCTCTCATTTACTTATCCGAGGTTGAAAATGCATAAATAGAGTATCGATCGGTAGACGCCTGCCCATCGAGGGAAAGCTCCCCATTACTTGCATAGAGTATGCCGTTGGCAATGGCAAAGCCTCCCCGATGGGGACTAGGCAATTGATATCGCCAAAGTTGCCGCCCGCTCCGAGTATCCAAGGCTTCCAGATTGCCATCCGTGAGACCTTGATATAAAACACCATTCGCCACTGCAACTGGAGCTCGAATGCGAACCATATTAGGCACCCACCACTCAATTTCACCTGTGTAAGCGTTGAGGGCTGCCGTCACTGACATGGGACCCTTCGGAGGATTAGCATTAGACACCATAAACACTTGGTTGTAGGCAACTGCAGTACTACTCATTCGGGGACCTCCGGCCTCACCAGCGTCGGTCAACATTGTCCTCCAATATTTCTCTCCCGTGTACCTATCAAGACAATAGAATCCATCCTTCTTTCCGGCACCGACACACTGCCGAACTGCGCCCCTTTGAAGCGGACTAACAGCATCAAAGATCATGGGATGGGAACCAAAATCCAAATCATGTGTGTCAGCCGGACGGGGCTGATAATACCAGAGGAGCTCCCCTGTATAGAGATCGTGAGCAAGAACACTTTCTGTATACAACATAGGCCCGGCAGGCTGAAACCCTTTCACACTACCTGTCACGTTATAGAGGATGCCGTATTCTTCATCGATGGCAGGTGCAGTCCAAACGGCTCCTCCTGCGATTTTAGAACTCGGTACGACAAAAAACTTCCAGCGCACTTTTCCTGTTTCAGCATCTAAACATGCAATCTGAGAATTCCCAGAAGAAGTTCCTACAAAAACCATATCCTGATAAACAACAGGAGAGCACGTTATTTGAGCATCATTTAGAGGTTCCGCGTCCAAAAGAGTCTGCCAAATTTCCTCCCCAGTCTCTGCATTCAAGCAGTGCATTTTGGCAGAACCCGTTCCGAAATAGATTCTCCCGTTTAAGTGTGCTGGTGAAGAACGGATTTCATAAAAACCACTCTCAAGCGGTGATAGCAATAAATCCGACTTCCATTTAAGTTGGCCGGTGTTCGCATTAATCGCATAGTAGTGCCCATCCCACGATCCAAAATACAAAGTATTCCCCACTACTGCAGGGCAATTCTGAATTGGAGCGTCGGCTTCAAATGTCCATCGTAAATTTAATTGGCCAACATTTTTTCGTCCAATAGTAGTCTCATTGGAATTAAAGCGGCTATTGCACAGGTCGTAGCCAAAACGCGACCAGTTAGCGGAATTGATATCTCCTGTGCTTCTTGAAACTAGACCTCTTAATTTTAATATTGGTTCAAGACCCAAAATAGTACCTGCAAAACTAGAGCGTTCAAGAAAAGCTCGTCGTGTCAGAAAATCATTATTTAAATAGGTCATGATCAAAAAATATTCTTCCCAGTTAATCGCTAAAATAATAAAAAATCAAGCATTTAAAACACATATGATACTGTTGCCTCTGGTGACACATTCTGGTGGCACATGGGAAACAGACTGTAGGTGTAAAAACTAGGGAATAAACTTGGTTGCAGGGGCGGGGTTTGAACCCGCACCTTTGGGTTATGAGTCCATTTTCAACCGTTTTAGTTCCATTAGTATCTCTTTATCCTGGGTAGTATGAACGTCCTGTTTATACGGGTTCTCTACCTAAATTGATTTGTAAGAGTTCAGCAGAGTTTTGCAGACGTTGGGAAACTTCTTGGGGAACTTTCCCTATCTGGACAAACGAATAACTAGATCTTATATAGCTGTGTAGGAATTTTGTCGCTAATGATCCGCTACTTGATTGGTTGAAATTATATAGTCAGGCGACTCTGGAGTACTTAATCAATGTTGTTTAACGAACTCGGTCTTTCGGCCGAACTGCTGCGTGCAATCGCTAAAAAGGGATACCGTCAAATGACTCCGATACAGCAACAAGCTATCCCGGTCATCCTCAATGGTCAGGACATCTTAGCCTGCGCTCAGACTGGTACCGGCAAAACCGCTGGCTTTACGCTTCCTATCCTACAACGCCTGCAAAAACCTAGTTCTGGCTCGCGTCGTATTCAGGTCCTTATCCTTACACCAACACGCGAGCTCGCGGCACAGGTTGCGGAAAGCGTGCGTGACTACGGGTCCCACCTACCCTTTAAGACTACAGTGATTTTCGGTGGTGTCAGTATTAATCCACAGATCGCAAAACTGCAAAAGGGCACGGACGTTATAGTTGCAACGCCTGGCCGTCTGCTTGACCATATAGAGCGCAACACGGTTGACCTCTCCCACATAAATATTCTTGTCCTCGACGAAGCAGATCGAATGTTGGACATGGGGTTCATCCGGGATATACGAAAAATCCTCAAAAAACTACCAAACAAGCGTCAGAACCTACTGTTTTCGGCAACATTCTCTAACGAGATCAGACGTCTTGCGGCAGATTTGTTGAACGCACCCATCGAAATCCAAGTTGCCGCACGAAATGCGCTGGCAGATGGCATAGAACAAGTGGTGCATCCCGTCGATCGAGTCCGCAAGCGTGCTTTGCTGTCACATCGCATCTGCAGCGAGAACTGGCGCCAGGTACTTGTCTTTACACGTACGAAACGCGGGGCCAATCGGCTTGCTGAGCAGCTATCCAAGGATGGCCTGAATACCGTCGCGATTCACAGCAACAAATCGCAAGGGGCGCGAACGCGTGCGCTCAAGGATTTTAAAGACGGTACAGTTCGAATTCTCGTCGCAACCGATATCGCCGCACGCGGTCTCGACATCAACAAACTTCCGCACGTCGTCAACTACGAATTGCCATACGTCGCTGAAGACTATCTGCATCGAATCGGCCGCACGGCACGTGCCGGCCAGAAAGGTCACGCTGTCTCGCTCGTTTGTGTCGACGAAAAGAAGCTATTACTCGGCATAGAACAATTACTGAAACGCGAGATAGATAAAAAGATCATTGCCGGCTACGAGCCTGATCTGCGCATCAAAGCAAAGCCGGTCACGCAGGGACGTTCACAACGGCCGAGTGGTAGGCGTTTTAACCCACAGAATAAGAGACGCGGTGGCCCGACGAAGAATCGCGGCAGGAAGCGTCGGCGTTCGTCCAATCAGAGGTGGCCTGCCCGGTAGGATTTTCGAACTTGCGGCCTTTGGATCATGTGACCGTTTGAAAACGGTATGCTAAGCTTTAAAGATGTTAATTGTAATTCTATCTACGGGCATAACCTTCTACGTTATGAGTCTTATTTACCCCCATGAGGATTTTTGGGACTGGAAACGCAAAGAACCACGTTGGCCACTCAAAGGTTGGCTTAATGTCGTTGCAATCTACTTTTTGAGTCAATTGGTTTTGGGCTTTATCTCATCCGTACTCCGCTATGGAGGCCTACCTCCAACTTTCTGACCAATCAAACCTTTCTAGCGGGGCTAGAATCAGAAAAACTAAACTCTTGATTAACACCCTACCGTTAACTAAACGTTAACCATTAGCTGTAAAAGGTTGATAACAGGGGAATAGTCTTGGTTGCGGGGGCGGGATTTGAACCCGCGACCTTTGGGTTATGAGCCCAATACAACATCATTACTCCCTATTACTATTACCTCATATAGAGTACTAGATTCCAATGGTATCGGGATTCGATAAACCATTTTGTATTCCTATTGATTACTATTGATTCCGATTAAGTGTGGAGACATTTTGGAGACATTTTTTCGGAGCTAGATCTACTTAGACCGCCAATCTATTGTCGTCGGACTGTCGAGCGACAAGAATGAGATTTTTCCCAAAAGGCGGCACTAGCATCTTTTCTATGGCCCGTGTTAGGGGTACGCCGACATTATCGTACAGTTTAACCAAATTGTGATCCAACTTAGTCCGACCGAAAATCTTGTTTAAAACAAGCCAAGGGAATATGCCTAATATATCGCAGTAATGGTTCGAGATAACTTTAAATCCTGCGTTCGATACTAAACTTTCTAATTCGTTTTTTTGATAGCGACGGTAATGTCCTATCTTTTTGTCGAATTTGCTGTACAACATATTTAATGCAGGAACAAATAATAATAAATATCCACCTGGCTTCAGTACCTTGCCGATTTCGCTTAAGGCCAATTGGTCATCTTTAATATGCTCAAGCACATTTACTAATACGGCGCTATCATGGAGGGGGAAGGCAGTACCTTCAACATACTGCTCTAATGACATGTCGAATAATTCTACGTTTTCATTATGAGCGTATTGTTCGTGCAATTTCTTAAAAAGATTTTTCGAGGGTTCAACCAGATTTAATTGGGCAACATTTTTAAAAAGAAGCTCCGAGAATTTTCCAGCTCCGGAGCCAAATTCTACACAACTATTACCCTCTGCAAGGTATGGGGAGAATTTTTCCAATATCCAGAGATAATAACGATTCATCACCTCAAGAGATTCTAAATCATCACCTTCGTAAGTAATTTTTTCCCGATCCAGAGTATCCATATCAAAAAATCACCCTTAGCATTCAACAACAAGGAAGGAAGGAAGGGGAATAGTCTTGGTTGCGGGGGCGGGATTTGAACCCGCGACCTTTGGGTTATGAGCCCAACGAGCTACCAGACTGCTCCACCCCGCGGAGCTATCGTATTGAAGACAGGGAATCCTTGTCAAGCTGATTGGGCCTAACACTAAAACCCTTTTTGTCATGTAGTTTTTAACTTACTACCGAATCTCAGAAACCTCTTCGACCGCCTCTAATTCGAGAGCCTCTTGCTCAACATCCTTGGCACAACGGAATCCGATACCATACTGGACATCAGACTTATAACCAGTTCGACTGTACAACCCCATGCTTCGTCCTTTGAGAGCATAGGAACCACCACGAATAGCTACAAAACCTTGTCTAAAGGCTTTATTCCTGCGCACTGGGCTATCTGGATAGGGAGCCAACTTGTCTGAAGTCCACTCCTGCGCATTACCCATCACGTCATACAGGCCATAGCCACTTTTATCAGCATCAATCTGTCCTACTTCGATTGTATTTCGATAGCCCATCTCACTACAGTTTGACTGAGTAGCGTCCCAGACATCACCCCAAGGATACCGGAAACCCTCTGCCCCACGGGCAGCCTTCTCCCATTCTTGTTCAGTAGGCAACCGTCCTCCTGCCCATTCACAATAAGCCTTTGCATCCTCCCAGGTCACATTAGTTACAGGAAAATCTTCCTTGCCAATACTATAAAACTGACGCCAATTACCCTTAGGAGAATAATCGCTCTCGACTGTGAACTTCATCCATTGACCATGAGTTACCTCAAATACATCAATGTGATAGCCCGGCAAATTAACTGTGTGAACTGGGCTCGCTGTAGCTAGTCCTCCAGAACCTACATTGTCAGTCCCCATAACAAACTCACCCGCCGGGATAAGAATCGTATCCCCCGGCGTCGCCTTGACAGGCTCCACAGGAGCTATTATTTCTGGCTCTTCAACGGCCGAACAACTCGTCAGGGCAACCCCAAAAACAAACAAAATTAGTGATATGAAAACATATGATTGATTCTTCATAGCTCTCCCCTTATAGCACCCCACACGATTAGGTAATAAAAAATGCTCCTGAAAATTTTCAAATTAACCATCAAGATAGTTTTTTTTAACCCAATCCAGAGCTTTCTTCTTAGAATCTAGCTCACCCTCTAATTGCAAATCTTCGACAGCCATTAAAATTTCTGAAAAAAGAGGCCCGGGTTTCAGATTCAAACTTAATAGATCACGACCGTTAACAAGCGGATCGGGCTTCAGTTCTTCTTGCCCAATCTCGTCTAGTTTCTGCAAACAAAAGTGATAGCTGGAAAGATCGCCATGACTAGCCAAACAGTCAAGCCGATGCAACTCTAGATGCTTTTGAAAATTTTCCTTCCCAAGAAAGCGCTTTAACTTACTATCGCGCATCTCTTGAACATGAATAAAACGCAGATGGTCCTTCACTAAGTCCACTACGTTGTAAATTTGTTCAGTAGATAAACGAAGTCTCCTGCAGATATCTTCCGCCATCTTCGCCCCTACATCAGCATGTCCATCAAAACGAATGCGCTCTTTTACAGAAAAAGTGGGAGGTTTTCCTACATCGTGTAAAAGAATACTCAGGGCAAGAATATCATCCAATCCTTTACGCATTCCCAACATCAAGCAAGTATGGGTAAAAACATCCCCCTCTGGATGAAACTCAGGAGGCTGCTCAACTCCTTTCATATCTGCTATTTCAGGCAATATTGCTTGAAAAATACCAGAATCTAACAGTAACCGGATACCATCGGCCGGATGTGGCCCTGTTAAAATTTTAAGCAACTCATCCCGAATTCTCTCCCAACTTACTTGAGGAAGAACTTGAGAAGCATAGACCTGAATTTCCTCATAGGTTTCCCGGTCAATCTTAAAACCCAGTTGGCTGGCTAATCTAACAGCACGGATTACGCGTAACTTGTCATCTGCAAAACGTTGAGCAGGGGAACCTACTGTTCGGATCAATCGAGAATCAAGATCTTGTTTTCCTTGAACAGAATCGATGAGTTCTTCAGTTAAAGGATTTAAAAATATTGCATTCACCGTGAAATCTCGACGCTCGGCATCTTGATGGAGTTTATCGGTAAAACTCACCTTACTAGGATGTCTCCCATCCTCATATCCTGATTCTTGTCGAAAAGTCGCAACCTCGTAGTTAATGGAATCAACAACAACAATCATAACTCCGAATTTTTTTCCTACTGCGATAGTTTTGGGAAACAATTGTTCAATCTTCTGAGGAGAAGCACAGGTGACAATATCGATATCGGAAATAGTGTTCCCCAAGAGCAGGTCACGAACAGCTCCCCCAGCAAAATAAGCTTTATGTCCTTGGTTGTGCAGTTTTTTAACAACGGTTACTGCACCACTAAGTAGACCGGGGTTGACTCCTTCAAGTAGGGACATTGGATGAGTAAATTCTGGCTTTATTTTCTAGATTTTTTAGTTGAGTAGTAAGGTTGCAACGACCCATGACCAGATTGGAAAACATAATTTCAAACTCGCCGCCGTTCATGCAAATAAGTTGAGCTTAAGGTAACATACCCGAAAAGCAAAGGTCTAATGCGTACAATCATCCTCTGTGGGGTTCTTTTGGTATCCCTCAGCCTAACCTTAATCCTAAATCTAAATCCCTACTATAGTCCTAGAGCCGAATTATTGATCCCAGAAGATGTCCTGGGATTCTTAGTGGTCAGCAATGCCCTACCCAACCTTAACTTCATCGAACATAGCCTCCTATCAAGCAACTTCGGCCTAAACAGTGAAGACCTCATTCAGCGAGTCCCAAAGGAATTCCAAAAGCAATTGTTAGCTCTATTCAAGGAAGAAATTAAGTCTGCTTGGTTTGTTATCCACAATCTGACTAGAAAACCAGAAGGCGCTTGGAAAATTCACTTCACGTGTTTATTAGTTCCTAGACACCACAATCAAAAATTTCTTCAAAAACGCACCGAAACAATAGTGCGAAATCTCTTTGGAAAAGGAAATGCCGAACTTCGAGAACATGACGGAACGAGAATCTACATCGGGAAAAAACCCGGCCAAATCCTCTACCAAAATTTTCTACCGACAGGGTTATTAATTTCCAATAGTGAAAAAGCTTGGAACAAGACTTTACTTACAATAGCTGGTAAACAGGCAAACCTATCAGACAAAACCTCCTTCCAAAAAATTCGGGAGCACATTGAAATAGAAAAAGGGTTGTTTATCTATTGCAACCCTCAAAAACTAATCTCCCTGCTGCCTGAATTCGGATATCTCATTCATTGGAAAGGAAGCAAATGGGAGGAAAAATATTACGAAATTTCAAATAAGAACTGATTCAAAACACGCACAGGTAAATAAACTTGAAATTTCTTAGCCAGTTTCAATCGTCACCCGTCCAAGTTGAACATCAACTGTACTAATTCCATAGGGCATTGGAAATGGCTCAACAGGATCAAAAGGAGGATCTTGTTGACGACCTAGCGTACTCAAAACCATTTCCACCATAGAAGACGGAAGTGCAATACCATCAAGGCTGGCCTGTTGAACTTGGTACTTTCCAATACCCTCTTGCACATTTAGCTTACCCTCCACTTCCAAAGTATGTGCCCCCTGAAGGAGAGCTGATAACATACTGGCAGTTAGGGACTTATCCTTCAGTTGTATTTGACTCATATTCATCTCTACCACCGTCACAAAACCCCCTTCCTTCAGACTAACTGAAACATTTTTCAGGCCCTTTCTCTTAGTTTTTTTGATCTGGAAAGACAAATAGCTATTTAAGTCTGTCTCAGCAAGCTTGTAGGTCCGCTTGGGAACCTCTTCAAGTATTGAATTATCAACTAGTTGTCCTAAAATGCGCTCCACTTCTTTGATTGAATCAGCCCCATCAGAAAACTGGGCAACAATGTATGGAGCAAAAACAAGCATGAACCCCAAAGCCCAAAAGGTAATCAGATGATAATTGAGAAAGGTAATACGGTCCTTGAATTTCAAACCAACAAAACTCCTAAATACAGACAAGTAATCGTCCATTTTTGGAGGCACAATTGATTTTCTCTGAATTCAACATAACAAACTCCAGCCCTCTCACAACTAGTCCTCTTCAGTCCACTCCATCTTCTCCTCTATCTTGCCGACCGATTCAAAGACTTCTCCCGAAGACTCTGTAGCAACTCTAGGAAAAACATAACGCAACATGATGGGTGTAATCATAGTAGTCACTAACACCATAATGACCATCACTGAAAACATCTCCGGCCCAATTATCCCCCGACTTAGTCCTACACCAGCAATAATTAGGCCTACTTCTCCCCGACTGACCATCCCTATACCTACACGCAGGGATTCTATGTTGTTAAAGCCAGTCGCACGAGACCCAATAAAGCACCCTACAATCTTGCTTGCAATTGCAACTAAAATAATCACAGCCAAAAAACTAATCTCTGATCCCAATTCTCGACCATTGGCCTGCAACCCGATATTCACAAAGAAAACGGGCACAAATAACGAATACGTTAATGGGTGGACATCTTCATCAATTTCTTTTTTGAAAGGTGTCTGAGCAAACAAAAGCCCAGCCATGTAAGCTCCTGTGATTGCGGCTAGATGAGCAAAAAATTCAGCAGCCCACGCGTAAAAAAATACAACCACTAAAACAAAGGCAAGCTGAGCTTGACTAGCCGGCAACTGCCTCATTTTTGCACAACATTTTGCTAAAAACTTTCGCCCCAAAAACCAAAAGACGATGAAAAAAGCAACCATTCGCAGAACAATTAGAAAAACATCACCCATTCCTACCGTATGAGCCTGCCCGGCAACTCCCACAACAGACATAGCCGTCACAACACCGAGTACGATAATCCCTAATACATCATCAATGACAGCTGCTCCCATAATAGTCGTACCTTCTCGGGAACGCAGGACTCTTAGCTCCATAAGAGTCTGGGCTGAAATAGAAACCGATGTAGCTGTAAGAATAGTACCAACAAAAATGGCTTCCCAATAAATTGGATAACCAAAGTACACACTGCTAACAGTCCCTCCAAGTAAGGGCAAGGAGATTCCACCCAAGGCAGCCCAAAACGCAGTTTTACCGACCTTCTTCATTTCATCTAGATCAGTCTCCATACCTGCCACAAACATTAGAAGGATCACCCCAACCTGGGCTAGATCCATAAAAAGTCCTTCCAAAAAGAGAGAGTTGGCAGATTCCATTAGCAAGCCGGATTGACGCGCTGCGTTGGTGAGCACATGAATCGGGCCAGCGCCCTCAGAATCGAAATGAGCAAATATATCCCAATGTAAAATATTCAGAACTGTCGGGCCCAGAATTAGACCAATCGTAATTTCTCCAAGCACTGCAGGTTGGCCAAATCGAACGCTTGCAGCTCCTGCTAACTTTGCACAAATAATGACCCCAGCCAAAAGAATTAAAATTTGCAGTAAATGTTCCATATATCCTTCAACTCCTATTCGAATTTGCCTCCAGCACATCTTGAGAAAACACCTTTTCTATCTCCCTTTTCTGCCAAGCTTCCCTAATCATTTGCGGCACGTCCAACTCGTTTTCAATTTGATGAATTTTTTCTATCTTGGCCCGCGTTTCAGGATGACGAGGAACAAAAAGAGAGCAACAATCCACATCCGGCAAAATAGATATCTCAAAGGTCTCAATGCGACGGGCGATATCGACAATCGCTTCCTTGTCTTCTCCAATTAAAGGTCTCAGCACAGGAAGCTGACAGGCATCTGAGGTGGCTCTTAAATTCTCTAGTGTTTGAGAGGCCACTTGACCAATACTATCTCCCGTCACTAATGCTTGAGCTCTCTCCCGTCTAGCCACCAATTCGGCCAACCTCACCATCATACGACGGTATAAAATTACCCGAGTAGCCGTTGGGGTGAAAGCCACAATTTGCCTTTGCAATTCAGCAAAAGGAATCATGTAAATTTTAGATTGATATTGGTATTCGTTGAGAATCGAAACCAACTGGCGCACTTTTTCCAACGATTCCACAGTGGTGTAAGGAAGACTGTGAAAATGAACAAAAATAGCTTTACACCCACGCTTCAATACCTTATAGGCAGCAACTGGAGAATCGATCCCTCCAGAAATCAAAACTACTACCTTCCCCGATGAAGAAACCGGTAAGCCCCCTTGTCCCTGTAATTTTTCGAAATAAAGAAAAGCATCCTGATCAACAATGTCGACATAACAAGTTAAATCGGGATTTTTCAACCGAACCGATTTACCCGAACTTTTTCTTATGACATCCCCTAAGCATGCATTAATTTCGGGAGAAGGCAGTGGAAATTTCTTGTTGGCACGTCGTGCTTGAATTTTAAAGGTCTCAAATTTTCTATCACGAACTAATCCCCAAAGATCCTGACCCATCTGCCCTATATCCTGACTCGACAACCAAGCAGGACAGCAGTAAATTAACCCAACCACCTTTTGCAAACAAACACCAATCTCGTCAACTGGAGATTCGGGAAGCAATTCTACAATCAACCGTCCTGGGAGCTGCCGAAGAGCACGGTAGGGAATCCCTTGCAAGGCCTTTTGGGTATTTTTCCGCAAAATCCTTTCAAAAAAACCGCGGTTCCCTTTTTTTAGGAGAATTTCGTGATAGTAGCAGACAAAACAGCTCACCATTGGGGTCATTATGCCAACACCTTCAAAATGCAAAAAACAAAATAAGCCGGGGGAAAAGGCTTCTATCTAATCTTCTTAACCGCCATAGTGACCTCTTTGACATCTCCGTTAAACCTATAAAAAACGTGGACAAGGTCTCCAGCAACAAAATCACTTCCTTTGATAGAACTGGCAACCATTGCGAATGCTTGGCTAGTCCCCTTGCCCTGTATTACAAGCTTGTCTAGAGTAACTGACTCAACTTCTCCATAAATGTCAAATATTCGCTCTTCAATCGGCGGTCCTTCACTCCAAAGCTTCCAAATGCAACTAGCTTGGCAAGCCAATAGAAGAAGGAGAAAAAATATACATGATCGTCTCATTAGTAGATTCTACCGAATCAAGGCCGGTTGACAAAATACAGAATAATAAGTTGAACTCCCCGAATGACCATTATTCGCGATTAGACCCCTTCAATTTGCTGTAAAAAATTTCTCACTCGAACTTCAATTTGATAACGAATAATTCGAAAAACTTTAATTAAATCAGAGGGTTCTCTTGTTATTTTAGCTGGATCTCCCAGAGGCCAATGTTCATTCCTAACATGAGAGGGTAAAACAGAACATGAGTCCCGAGCGTCACCACAAAGAGTAACTACGTAGTTAAATTTCCCCAAATCCTTATCAGTAAGTAGATCAGAATTTTGATGAGAAATATCGATTCCTACCTCGTTCATTGCCCACACCGTATTTGGATTGATTCCAATTGGATGGGTTCCAGCACTCTCCACCTCGATTGAATTACCTGCATAATAACGGGTAAATCCCTCAGCCATTTGGCTGCGAACTGAGTTCCCAGTACATATGAAGAGTATTGCTGCTTTACTGGTCATTTTGATACCGACCAAAGTTTAACCCACTAAGACAACCCACGGATAGAAAAGAATCCTTCGTGTTAATCTGCACTTCCTGAATCTCTAAGTAAAATCCGTTTGATCTGCCATTTATTGTCTGCTTTTATTGTTACATTAAGCTTGGTTGTTAAAACTGCGGATAGCCCTAGATGTAGTGGGCTGGTATCATGCTCGATTCATTGTAACTGCGGGAGAGAGCGAAACTGAAAATGGATACAGAAAATTTAGATATACTTGGCACCAAAATCAATCCTTCAAAAATCCATCACAACTTATCTCCAACCCTCTTGGTTGAGCACGCCCTTGAAAAAGGAGAAGGGGTTCTCGCTAGCACAGGAGCTATACAAGTCAGCACTGGGAAACGTACAGGACGATCTCCAAACGACAAATTCCTCAGTGAAGATCCCAATTTTTTGGAAAAAATTTGGTGGGGAGAAGCCAATCGACCTATGAAGCCGGAAGCCTTTGAACGCCTTCTGGCAAAAGTTATCTCTCATCTAAATGGCAAGGAGCTTTATGTTTTTGATGGCTTTGCCGGCGCTGATCCCCAATATCGTCTACCTCTTCGCGTAATTAATGAACTCGCATGGCATAATCTGTTTGCGCACCAACTTTTCCTGCGCCCTTCATCGCAAGATCTCTCTAACCATCAAGCTGAATTCACAGTAATTTCAGCACCCACTTTTAAAGCTAATCCAGAAGAGGACGAAACTAATTCGGAAGCCTTTATTCTTCTGAGCTTTGCTCGAAAACTAGTAATTGTTGGAGGAACTCACTATGCAGGAGAAGTTAAAAAATCAATCTTCACTGTAATGAATTACTTAATGCCCGAAAAGAATGTATTACCTATGCATTGCTCAGCCAATATTGGATCCGACGGCAAGGTAGCCCTATTCTTCGGACTATCAGGAACTGGGAAAACAACTCTCTCAGCAGATCCCAATCGCCAATTAATTGGAGATGACGAACACGGATGGTCTGATGCAGGTGTCTTTAATTTTGAGGGAGGATGTTATGCCAAATGCATTGACCTTTCCCACGAAAAAGAACCCCAAATATGGAATGCTATTCGGTTCGGATGTGTACTTGAAAATGTTGTGCTAGATGAAGCCACTCGAATTGCTAATTATGATAGTGCAGAACTCACAGAAAACACTCGGGCAGGGTACCCTATTGATTTCATACCCGGCGCCACTCTTTCCGGCGTCGGAGGCCAGCCGGAAACAGTAATTTTTCTCACGGCAGATGCCTTTGGCGTTCTCCCTCCAGTTTCTAGGCTAAGTCCAACTCAAGCAATGTATCACTTTATTTCTGGGTATACTTCTAAACTAGCTGGAACCGAAGCAGGGATTACCGAACCACAAGCCACCTTCTCAGCCTGTTTTGGCGCTCCCTTTCTTCCCTTACCCCCTACACACTACGCCAACATGCTAGGTCAAAGAATTGCAGAACATAGTGCGCGAGTCTATTTGATCAACACCGGATGGACAGGCGGTCCGTATGGAGTGGGAGAGCGTATTTCACTACCCTATACTCGAGCTATCGTTAATGCTGCTCTGAATGGAGAATTAGAAAAAACTGATTTCGAACCTCATCCAATCTTTCAGATAGAGATCCCCAAAACTTGTCCCGAAGTGCCAACGGATGTACTTGATCCGAAAAACACTTGGGAAAACAAAGATGATTACGACAAAAAGGCTCGTGAATTGGCCCAACGTTTTGCCAAAAACTCTGAACAATTCTCTGGAATTTCAGATAAAATTCTTGAAGCAGGTCCGCTGACCTAAATTAGGAATCAATCCATGCAAGAAGCTGTAATTGTGGCTGCCGGACGAAGTCCAGTTGGCAAAGCAAACAAGGGAGTTCTTTGCCACACTCGCCCAGATGATATGGCTGCCCAAATAATCCAGGGAGTGATCAGGCAAGCTCACCCTCTTGAGACAGATCAAGTTGAAGACATAATTCTAGGATGTGCTTTTCCAGAGGCTGAGCAAGGAATGAATATAGCCCGAATCGCTTCACTCAGAGCAGGTCTCCCAGATCACATTTCAGCCATGACAATCAATCGTCTCTGCTCCTCCGGTCTGCAGGCCATCTCCTTAGCCACCAATAATATTCGGACGGGAACAAACGAGGTGGTAATTGCCGGTGGAACAGAAAGTATGAGCTCGGTACCCATACAGGGAAATTGCTTCTCTCCCAACCCTTCTTTGCTGGAAAAAAGACCTGACGTGTATCTCTCTATGGGACTAACAGCTGAAAATTTAGCTGCCCAATATAAGATCCCTCGAGGATTACAAGATGAATTTTCTTTAAATAGTCATCAGAAAGCTACTCAAGCCCAGAACTCACATCACTTTGATCAGGAGCTAATTCCACTTCTAGCTAATGTTTGGACGGTGGATAGAGAATCAAAATCATCTCAGGTGATTGAGTTCAAAGTGGACGAAGGTCCTAGATCTGACACTTCTATAGAAGCCCTAACACAACTGGAACCTGTTTTTAAAACAGGTGGTACTCTCACCGCTGGAAACAGTAGCCAACGCAGTGACGGAGCGGCAGCCTTAATAGTCTTATCCGAACGTAAAGCCAAAGATCTAAACTTAGATCCAATAGGACGCTTAGTATCATTTGCTACAGCCGGAGTAGCCCCTGAAACCATGGGGATTGGCCCTGTTTTTGCCATTCCTAAAGCCCTAAAGCTGGCCGGCTTAAAATTAGATGATATTGGTCTTATTGAACTCAATGAAGCTTTTGCCGCTCAAGCCTTAGCTGTCATACAACAAGCTGGCTTGGATACAAATATCACCAATGTTAACGGAGGAGCAATTGCCCTAGGACATCCTCTAGGCTGCACTGGGGCAAAATTAGCTGTTACTATTTTATCTGAAATGGAACGTCGCGGAACGCGGTACGGAATAGTTGCCATGTGCGTAGGTGGAGGCATGGGAGCAGCCGGCATCTTTGAGTCTTATCGTGCTTAAAACTAGCTTAAGTAAAATACTAATTACGGGAGCTTCGTCCGGCATTGGAGAAGCTGTCGCCTATGCTTTCTCTGATTTTAAATGCCAGCTTTTTTTGGTAGCACGCCGTCAGGAACAATTGAACCGAGTCGCGGAATCCTGTCTTCAAAAAGGAGCTGCGCGAGTCATCTGTCAAAAACATGATCTGAGTCTCTCAGGACAAGGAGCCATCATTGTTCAGGAATGTCTTCAAAAACTAGGGGGCCTAGACATTCTAATTTGTAATGCTGGATACGGAATTTATGGACCAACAGCCAATATTTCTCCCGATCAAATGTCTCGTATCTGGCAAGTCAATTACCAGTCAGGCTACGAATCTATCCACGCTGCACTCCCCCATTTTTTGAGCCGCAGAAAGGGGCACATTGTTCTGGTAAGCAGCGTCATCGGAAAGCAAGCCATACCTTTTTCAGCTACCTACTGTGCGACCAAATTTGCTCAAGTGGGCCTGGGAAATGCCATGTGGGGAGAACTAAAAGAACACGGGGTGGGTGTCAGTATAATCTGCCCGGGCGCTACTGCTACCGAATTTCAAGAAGCGTCCCGCAAAGTAGAGAATCAACAATCCACCAGTTGGGGTCGCGCCCAAAATCCTATGATCGTAGCACGAGCTATTATACGAGCTGTGCAGCACAAAAAGCGGGAAATTCACCTTACCACCGGCGGAAAAATTCTTTGCTTTTTAGAACGCCTAGTCCCATCACTGACCATCCATGCAATCACTTGGATTCTTAATCGGCGGCAAACAACTACTAAGATAGGCGCTGACGAAAACTAATAGTTCGACAAAGAGCAGACTGACTAGCCATAAAAAGCAAACGAATCCAAATTCGACTTAAAATATAAATCTGTCCCAACGCTAGCGCCCATATAACCCCAATCCATGAATGTTGAAGTCCTCCCGGTGCCAACAAACCATACAAGCAAAGAAAAAATACACCTAGCAATCCGATAACCACATAAAGACTCAGGGTGCGACCTACATTACCCAGTACGAAACGGAAAGACTCAACTATTGCCAAAAATACACTTCGCTGTCTCTTAGTGACCGTTATAATTTTTGTATAATCAACAATCAAATTGACAAAAATCAGAAACATCAGCACAACAAGATACTTTGCCAGCATCCACAGGAAGGCAACCCTCTCATCAATTACTTCCCGAGTGTGCTCCTGTATCAAATCTCCCAAAAAAGCAAGTAGGTGAAAATAGATCAACCAATAAAATAACCCAGCTATTACAGCCAATCTTAAAAAACGGAAAAAATAAATCCCTGCCCCCTTCATAAAATGTCCAAAAGTTACTGGATCATTTGTATTGTAGAAATGGAGTACCCCTCCTGACAGGAAAACCCAAATCACTAAGTAAAGAATTCCTAAGAAAAAAACAGCCAATGTCTCTTGGAAAATTTTACCACTCAGAAAAGCATCTACACCGTCTAGAATTGCTCCAATACCAGCGGTTGAAAAGCGAAAGCTCTCACCAAACCCTTTTGTGACTGACCTAAATTCACGGTACCAAGCATCATTGAATCCGGCACTCAGGTCTTCCGATATCAAACTCTGCCCCAAAGACTCCTCAATCATTTCCGAAACTATTAGAGTGGGCCCCAAAACTAGAAAAAAACTGAACAAGTACACCCACAATATGATCTTTCCAGCACTCAAAATCCTATTGAATCCCTCTATCAAAGCCTCGATCACACCCATGAGCAACTCTATACCTCAGTTTTAACTTTTAAGAGAAAAAAACGAAAAGCTCCATTAAGTTTTGCAGCCAAATCAACCATTTAAAAGACCATTTGCGAGCGGCAAAAGAAGACGAGGGATCACTGGTCCAACTGTTATTGGTTAAATTAACGTCTAAAGCCAATACCCGTTTCGGATCGACTTGGACTGTACTTATTTGCGCTGAACCCTGATACCCATAGGAAACCCAGCGCTCCGTTCCTTGCCACTTCTCTTCAACTATACGACCATCATCAAAAGTAATAACAATTTCAACTGGGAAAACTCCCTCTCCCCAACGACGAATTATAACTTCCTGAGAATCATCTGTGGAATACACTGAGTCAACTGCATAATCAAAAACATTAGAACTAAAATAAGTCTGCTCCCAGAACCAAGAAAGATCTTCTCCGCTGATCTGGTTAGTAATGTCAAAAAAATCTTGAGGAAGTGGATGATTAAATTTCCACTGTTCGAAATAAGTAGACAAAATCTTCTGAAAGGTCTCCCATCCCAAATACCGTTCCAAAGTAAAAAACATGAGGGCAGGTTTAGTATAAGAATTGAGAACGTAGGCACCTGGACCATAGATTCGATCTCTACCCGCGGCATGTTTGCCACCTCTGCTCGCTGCAGGACCGTATCTCCAAGAAGGAGTTGACATTGTGTCAAGTTTTAAATTGGAATAAAAATTGCCTAATCCGCTAACAGTTCGGCCCGATTCGTACATTCCCTTAAATAGAATGGGAATAAACCCGTCCAAATAGCGTTTCACCAGTGGGTTAGGCCCGAACACTTCGAGCATGACGCGTTCCGTTGAGTATGTATTAAAACCTTCATCTAACCAAGCATCTTCAAATTCGTTATTGGCAACCATCCCATACCAAAACTGATGTCCAGCTTCATGCACAGTAACTTCTTCCGGATTGTTCGATCCTAAAGGATTAAGCCATCGTGTCCCTCCCGTAAACAGAGTGGGGTATTCCATGCCACCCGACCGCGAACGGTAAGCCGGATCAATTACAGTCAGATGGCCATAGGGATACTCTCCAAACCACTCACCGTAGTATTTCAAAGCAGCCAAAGTAGAAGCAAAATAACGATCTTGCTGACCCTTATGGTCGGGCATCAACAACAGCCGAACATCTACGGGCTTTAAAAAAGAATGTTCGAATCTTTTCTTGTATTCCAAAAAGTAAGGACTCGTGGTCCAAGTAAAATCATGCACCTGTTCCTGATAATAGTGGTGGGTTGCAGTGCCATTACTATTTTTCTGGTAATCCTTCTGAATACCAGTAGCTCCTACCAACCAATCTTCCGGAACTGTCAGCTTGACATCGTAAGTACCGAAATTAGAAAAAAATTCCGTTTGAATGAACTGATGACAATTCCAATTGCCCTCTTTTTCAAAAACACCTAACTTGGGAAACCAATGGGCTATAAAAAAATAATCATCACGAAATCCAGTACGAGCGAAAGTGCGTGGCACTTTAGAAATAAACTCGATACTGATAACAATCGTCCCCCCCGGCTCGATCGGTTGCGGCAACATAACTCGCATGACCGTCCGGTCATATGAATTGTTGTCATCAGGTTGAATATATTCAATTTGAGAGGTCAGATCGGCAATTTCAATTCCTTCTTCTGATAAAAGAACCAAGGAATTAATTTCGTTGTAGGACCATTCATTTTCCCTCCAGTCATCAAAGTCTTTTGACACAACTCTTTTGGAATTCAAAAATGAACTCTGCCGATCACGCCATGCGTTATAGTAGAGATGAAACTGGAGATCATTAGCTGGAAAGGAGGCTTTGTTTGTCCAACGAATCACTTCCGTCCCACTAATAATTTTAGATTCCGGATTAAGGACCACCTCCATCTGGTAATCAGCTCCCCGTAAAGGAAGAAATAGCAAACCGGAAAGGACAAAAAATAAACCAGTTACACCCTTCATCTTCCACGCCACCAATCTAGCCACAACAGACCCAGTAGAGTCTTCCCATCAGTAATTTGCCCACTCTTTGCCATCTCCAATGCTTCCGCTAACCGATAAAACTCAACAACAATATCTTCATCAGGTTCTAGGTTCGATTTGCCCTCTTCAAGATTTTTGGTGTAGAAAAAATGAAGAAGTTCATCGCAAAATCCAGGCGTAGGATAAAAACTAAAAATTTTCTCAAGAGACGTAGCACGAAAACCAGTCTCCTCTTCTAATTCACGCACCGCACCTACAGTTGGTTCTTCTTCCAGATCTAACTTGCCCGCAGGCAACTCCAATAGGACCTCTTGCATTGGATACCGAAACTGCCGCACAAAAGGAATCCGCCCATCAGAAAGTTCAGCCAAAATAACAACCCCTCCCGGATGGTGTACTACCTCACGAACGTAGTTCTCCCCTTTGATACTTACAGTATCGACAATGAGTTCGACTATCTTGCCGGAATAGAGGTGCTTTCGGTCCAACAACATGGGAATGGGCACAATCCTAAAGGCTGCTGCAAACAAAAACAAGTGCGACAATATCTCTATAGGCAAAAAAATCAAGCCATTAGCTGCCTATTCTCAATTGATTTTTTTTGCTAAATTATCTTTCATGCCACCAATAATACTGCTTTTTCTAACCACCATTGGTTTTCTTATATCTTCTTACTTCACCTGTGTTTCCTTTAAATGGATCCAGCCCGACGCAACTTGGATTCCTTCTTTCTGTCAAATGGGAAAACGCACCTGTACTACCATTATTTTCACTCCAAGGGCATCTCTTTTAGGTGTTCCCAATTCACTTATGGCCCAATTCTTCTACGCAGCCATTGTGTTTGGATTATGGAAAGAATGGACTTTTCTCTATCCCTTCTACTACCTCTATCTTTCAGCAAGTTTTCTGACGGTGATTTTAGGGTTATATCTAAGTTATTCCTTGCTTTTTCTTACTCGTGTTACATGTAAATTGTGCTTCATCTCCCACGGAATCAATTTGGCTATTTTTCTGACCCTACTGTCCGCAGGACGCAACACACCTTAAAACTGCCGTTGCCAAATACACTAAGGATTAATTGAAGGATGGCTCAAACAGAGGATCTGCCCGAAACTTCTTAATCAGATTTTTCTTTAACTACCTTGTCGACGTTCTTCAAAATATGTCCCATTCTATCTCGCTTGGTTCTCAGATAGATTTGATTATGAACTGTAGAAGAAATTTCGATAGGAATCTGCTCGGTTATTGTCAATCCATATCCGTTCAAAGCATGAATTTTTCTGGGATTATTAGTTAAAAGCCGCAATTTTCGCACTCCCAAATCAAATAAAATTTGAGCCCCTATTCCATATTCTCGAAGATCTTCTGGCAGTCCCAAGCTGAGATTAGCATCAACAGTATCCAGACCCTCTTCTTGTAATGCATAGGACTTGAGCTTGTTGATTAACCCAATACCCCGGCCTTCCTGGCGTATATAAAGAAGTATTCCGCTTTTCTCCTCGCTAATTCGACGCAAAGACTCTTCTAGCTGCATTCCACAATCACAACGCAGAGAATGGAAAATATCCCCGGTCAGGCACTCCGAATGCACTCGTACCAACACCGGCTCTTCGTGTACTTTTCCGTCATTTAAATCAGCGGTTGTAACTGCCAAATGTAGGTACTCGTCAATGAGGGACTTATAGCAATGCACATAAAAGTCACCAAACCGGGTAGGCAGACTCACTTGCACAATCTTCTTAATTAGTTTCTCACTACCACGGCGATGTCTAATAACATCGGCAACACTCACCAGTTTCAACTCATGTTTCAGACAAAACTCCTGCAGCTGAGACAACCGAGCCATCGTCCCATCCTCATTTAGAATTTCACAAATAACAGCAGCAGGTTTCAGCTCAGCTAAACGCGCTAAATCCAAAGATCCCTCTGTGTGACCAGCTCGAACTAAAGTACCTCCCTCACGGGCTCGTAAAGGAAACACATGGCCGGGTCTCACGAGATCATCCACCTGGGCCTGCTCATCAACAGCAGTTAACACTGTCTGCGCTCGATCATAGGCTGATATTCCACTACTTATACCTGAAGCTGCATCAATTGATACAGTGAAGGAAGTACTCTCCTTGGAATTATTATCCTGCAACATAAGGTCTAATCCCAATTGTTCACATCTCTCAGCAGGAAGGGATAAACAGATCAACCCCCTTCCGTGCTTTGCCATAAAATTAATGGCCTCGGGTGTTACCTTCTCAGCAGCAATAACCAAGTCACCCTCATTTTCCCGATGCTCGTCATCCACCAGAACAATCATTTCGCCTGCTTGGAGTTCTGCAATAATTTCGGAGATTGAATTAAACATGGTATTTTTAGCTAAGTAAAAGGAGATATTAACATTTCCTTTAGACTGTCATCAACGAAGACAATCCAGTTAATTTCCACCATTTATAATCAGGAAAATTATTTCCAAACCATCTCAGAAATCTATACTCCTGAAAAATATACTGGTTGCAAACTTGCACAATGGGAACAAAAAAAATTAAGATTTGCCAACTTTGAACAAAATGTCCAAACAAATCAAAGTCGGACCTCCTAATGTAATTGATCACCAGTTGGCGCCCTTTCTTCCTGAATTCAACCTATTCAATTCGACCAGGGAACTAGAAAATTCAGCTCTATATTCCAAATTGGAAAATGATATTGAAAGAGTTCTGGGAAGCGTGGTTCAAGAAAACCTAGCTCCCAAAACAAGTTCATCTGATTCGCGTATCCGAGCCTCTGCCTGGAACATCGAAAGAGGTGTTGAGCTAGAAGGGCTTTTGGAAGTTTTTTCCCAACATCATCTACTCAAAAACAGCGATATTTTTTTGCTAACTGAGCTAGACCACGGAATGGCCCGTACAAAAAACCTCTTCATTGCCCATGAAATTGCTAAAGCTCTGAGTTTGAACTATGCTTTTGCACCTTGCTACATCGCTTTAGACAAGGGAAGTGGTCTAGAAAGCACGGTAGACGGGGAAAATACCAAATCCTTTCATGGCAACGCTCTATTCTCTCGACATCCCATTAGTAAAGCACATTCTATCGCGCTTCCGAATGGCAGAGATTTAATGCGAGGAAAAGAAAAACGTCTGGGGACTCAACGAGCTGTTGCGGCCATTATTAACCATCCATCAGGGGCTTTTTGGGCGGTCAGTCTCCATTTGGATGCTCACTCTACCCAAAAGCATCGGCATCTACAAATGACTATGGTTCTGGATCATTTGGAAAATTTGAATCCAACACTGCCAGTTCTCATCGGGGGAGACTGGAATACTTCCACACACAACTCAAGTCGTGCTTTGTACTCAATATTGGGATACTGCAGACGAGTCTTAATGGGGGTTCAAAACATCCTAAAAAATCACTACCCACACCCAAATCGCTGGTTTGAAAGAAAATTATTTCGGGAACTAGAACTGAGAAATTATCAATATCGTGACTTAAACGAAATGGGAGCTTGTACACTTCATTATGATATCCAAGATTTGGCCGCCAACAATAGGATGGCAGACTGGATTCCTAATTGGTGCTTCTGGTTTATCAACTGGGCATTGGGGAAAAATGGTGGTTACTGCTCCATGAAATTAGACTGGTTCGCGGGGAAAAATCTTTTTGCCGATCCCGATTCCAAACCCCAAGTACTGAGTGAGGTACACGACAAAAATAAAATGCTCTCTGACCATGATCCCATCATTCTAGATTTTCGTCTCAACCCTTAGTCTTTCCAACAGATTTCAAAAATAGGCTAATTTCAGAAAAAAAAAACAAAACAATGTAAGCTGGTTGAACATGAGCAACTTAATAAAATTAGGGCAGTGGACAGTCTATGCAACTCTATTTGTGCTTTCTGGAACAACACTATGTACAACTACCACCATCGCCCAAAACAATTCTCTTCCCTCAAAACCACCAGTAGCAATTGCTGTCAAAACAGATAAAGTCCCCGAGTTAGATGGTGAGGTATTGAAAGATCCCGCTTGGGTTTCTGCAAAAATTTTCTCTAGCTTTTGGCAAAACGCTCCTGATGAAGGACAGCCGGTATCAGAAAAAACTGAGGTTCGCATTCTCTATACAGCTGACACAATCTATTTCGGCGTTGTCTGCTATGACAACGACCCCAATTCAATAATCGTCACAGACAGCATGCGTGATTCATTTCTAGATGAGACCGATAGTTTTCAGATCATTTTAGATACTTACCTGGATCGAAATAACGGGTTTGTTTTCGGTACTAATCCAGCAGGCATCGAATTTGATGGTCAGGTCATCAACGAAGGTGCAGGATCTGGCTTTGGAAGATCGTCAGGGGCACGAAACATGCGCCAAACGACGCAAAGGGGATCAGGGGCAGGTTTCAACCTGAACTGGGATGGTTCTTGGGAAGTACAAACACTCATTTCTGAAATCGGTTGGAGCGCAGAGTTCGCTATTCCCACACGCACTCTTCGATTTCCTAGTAAAAACCCACAGACTTGGGGAATTAATTTCCAGCGCAATATTCGGAAACGCAATGAAACCTCCTTCTGGGCTCCCCTGCCACGCGCTTATAACCTTTACAGAGTCTCGTGGGCAGGCACTCTCGTAGGCCTTGAGTTGGCCACTCCTCGTAATCTAAAGTTTATTCCTTACGCCTTGGGGGAATTCTCTCTCAAAGGCAACGAAGCCAATAATACAAACTGGCTAGGCAATATAGGAGCAGAGCTCAAATACAGCATCACACCCAGCCTAACGTTGGACATGACCTACAATACTGATTTTGCTCAGGTAGAAGTGGATGAACAACAAATTAATTTGGATCGTTTCGATCTCTTTTTCCCAGAGAAGAGACCCTTCTTTTTGGAAAATGCTGGTTTGTTTTCGGTTGGCTCCCCCCAGGAAATAGAACTATTTTTCAGTCGCAGAATCGGTATTGGAAGTGATGGCCAAATGATCCCAATTCTGGGAGGAGCCAGACTTTCAGGGGAGGTATCTGGTCTAAAAGTTGGTTTACTCAATATGCAGACTGAGCAAGCAGGAACGACTACACCAGCCAACAATTTCACAGTAGCAAGAGCTAGACGCGAACTTCCTAATCGATCGTATATTGGAGGACTCTTCGTCAATCGCAGTGCCACCAGCACAGCACTCCCCGCAGAGGATAACAATCAAACTTTTGCCATCGATGGACGCTTAGGTTATGGGAAGTATGGAGAACTATTAGGATTCGTCGCTAAAACAAGAACTCCAGGGAAAACAGGCAAACAACACGCTTACAAATTTGGGACCTTCTACGACTCCGGAATATGGCTTTTTGCAGCGGACTACACTGAAGTGGGGGAAAATTTTGATCCCCAGGTAGGGTTTTTAAAACGAGAAAGTTTTCGCAAGCCTAGAATCTCTATTTTTCACCGCTACAGACCAGAAAATTTTCTAGCCATTCAAGAACTCAGACCTCATACGTCCTATGTTGGGTTCTGGGACTTTGAAGGCATTCACGAAAGTGGACGCTGGCACATTGATAACCATGTGGAATGGAAGAGTGGAGATGAAATACACACCGGCATGAATTTAACTAAGGAAACTTTAACAGAAAATTTTGAAATATTTCCAGGAATAATCGTGCCTCCCGGCACCTACGAACATACTGAAGCTCAGATGGTGGCTTTCACAAACCAAGCGGCTCCTATAAGCCTCAGAACCAGATTTGTCTGGGGCGGATATTTCGGAGGGAACCGGGTACAATCAATAGGACTCCTTAAATTTCGTCTCAGCGAAACTTTCAATACAGAAATCTCTATAGAACACAATGACATCGACCTTCCAGTCGGCAACTTTGAGACCGTCTTAGGACTAACTAGAATATCCTACTCCTTTACTCCCAAAGTCTTTGTTCAGAGTCTCATCCAATACAATGATCGAGCTGACACCTGGGCAACCAATTTTAGATTTGGGTGGTTGCAAACTGCCAATGTAGGACTCTTTGTTGTTTACAATGACACGCGGGCTCAAGGCGCATTTGCGCCCGATCCCGCAATGAACCTAGTTGTTCCCGATCGGAGTCTAACCGTGAAATTTGGCCGAATGTTCGATTTGCTCAATTAAGCTAATTTTCTGACTGTTTTTCTATAAATTGAAAAATTAAACACTTCTTTTTCTTAAAAGTCTTTTCTTCTGTCATACTGTCTATTCGAGCAGCCATGCACAATCTGTTACTTTCGTGCTATGGTGCTATTTGAGGGAAGATGCCAAGATGATCCGTATTCGTCTAATTACCTTACTCTTTTCACTACTTACGCTCTCCTACACCTCTCTCTTGGCCCAATCCTCCCCCAATTTTCTCCTAGACCCGGAAACTCTGTCTCTTTTGGAAGGAGAACTCTCCGGTGAACAAGCCAAAGAACATGTTATTGCTATTACCCGTCACCACCGAATTTCTGGTTCACAGGGTTACACTGAAGCTGCCTCCTATGTCCTAGAACAGCTTCAGGAATTTGGTTTTTCTCCGCAAGAAGCCTGGATAGAAAGTTTTACGGCAGACGGCAAAATTCAGTATCAAACTTGGACATCTCCCTCAGGCTGGAATATTAGCTCTGCTGAGTTGCGAATGATTAAACCAAAAAACAAACTAATCATCCGTTATCCAGAAATTGCAATGAGTGTAATTGCTCGCTCTAACTCAGGTGAGGTGCGTGCAGAACTGGTAGATGTGGGAACTGGAACCTCTGACGAGGACTATCTGGAAAAAGATGTATCCGGCAAACTGGTCCTTGCCACTGGAGACGCAGATTCTGTACATCGCCTAGCAGTATTGAAATATGGTGCAGCTGCCATAATTTGCTATCTGGACGACGTACGGACTATTGAGTACCCAAACATGCTTCAATACGCCGAAATACAGCCAAAATCAGACGAACTGGATCATCTTACCTTTGGATTCAACATCACATCCCAGCAAGGGCATATGCTCAAGAAACTATTATCCAGTGGAAAACAAGTAGTCTTAAATGCCAAGGTAGAGGGTCCGGGCCTTGAACCCGGCAGCCTAGATGTGGTGGTAGCAATAATTCCTGGGGGGGAAAACCCAGAACAAGAACTCTTGTACACTGCCCACCTAGACCACCCAAAAGAATCAGCTAATGATAATGCCAGTGGAAGCGCTGCTATCTTGGATATAGCCCGCACCTTTAAGAACCTCATCAATCAAGGCCAACTACCTCGTCCTCGAAGAACCCTGCGATTTCTCTGGGTTCCAGAATTATACGGAACGATGGCCTATGTAGATGCCCACCCTGAACTACAAGGGCCAACACTAGGGGGAAATTTTTTGGCTAATCTCAACCTAGACATGGTAGGAGAAAACTTGGAACTTCTGCATAGCCAAATGAGCATAACTTGGCCTCCTGTCTCAATCTCCAGTGCTCTCTCTGACGTGGTTCCTGTAATGGCAGAATATGTTGACAGATTAGACACCCAATCATTCCATCACAGCTCGAGTAATTTTAACTACCGGATTGTTCCCTTCAGCAACGATGGTGACCATATGATTTTTAATGATGGAATGATCCGTATTCCATCCATGATGATGAGACACTGGCCTAACTACACACGACACACCAGTGAAGATACACCCGACAAAGTGGATCCCGTCGAACTGGAGCGTTCGGAAATTATCGCAGCCAGCACTTTCTGGTATCTATCCAATCTATCTGAAACACAGAGTTTAGAATTGGTCAATCTCGTGGCATCTAAAGCTCATGGGAGACTGGCTTCAGAAGTTCGCAAGGCAGCTGACCACCTTCTAAAAGTTCCACCAGATCAACTCGAAGAAATATACAACGAAGGAAGAGGAATAATTTCCTTCGCCCTTCGGAAAGAGATTCAAGCTCTCAGAAGCATTCTCCATTATGTCTCTGCTACATCTACACAAAGCCTGGTACGAACTTGGACTCGGACATTGGAAAGCCAGGCTCAACTTAAAATTCAAGCTTTGCAAGCTCTCATGCAGCAACGTGGAGGCAGGCTATCATTCTCTCCTAGTTTAACCGCAGAAGAATTAGAAGCAGATTCCTGGATACCAACAAGGGTAACAAGGGGCCCCTTGGCGAATGGACTCCCCGAATCAAGGCTGACTCCAGAGGAGAAAGAATGGTACAAAACCCCCGAGGCGCAAAAACTAAATACCTATCTCCTGGTTAACTTCATTGATGGCCAGCGCTCTATTTTAGAGATCAGGAATACGTTGTCTGCAGCCTACCAACCAGTTTCTTTAGAGATCGTTGATCACTTCATTCGCGACTTAGCCAAATTGCGTCTGGTGGAACTGAAAAAAAGCATGTAATCTCACACCAAAATAATCAGAACAGCCATATATCAGAAGGAAGGAAATAAACCTGTGGAATCTACGATCGATGTCAGTGAGCACAGAAAAGCTCGTCAGCCTATAAATTCTCTGTTTCTGCATCGCTGGTCTCCGAGAGCTATGAGTGGAGAGGAATTAAGCGAAAAAGAATTAATGATTCTCTTCGAAGCGGCTTGTTGGGCCCCCTCTGCATATAACGATCAACCCTGGCGTTTTTTATATGCTAGGAAAAAAACAGAAAATTGGGATCTCTTTTTCAATCTGCTAGGAGAGGGCAATCAACTTTGGACTAAAAAAGCTGGTGTTCTAGTCGTTGTACTTTCAAAAAAAATTTTGGAGCACAATGGAAAACCATCACGAACTCATTCCTTCGATGCAGGAGCTGCTTGGGAAAACCTGGCTCTCCAAGGCTCACAACAAAACCTAGTAGTACACGGCATGCAGGGATTCGATTACGACAAGGCTAAACAACTTTTGAAAGTTCCAAATGATTACCAAGTAGAGGCAATGATCGCCATTGGAAAACCGGGGGAAAAAGAAAAATTACCAGAAAAACTTCAGGCAAGAGAATTGCCCTCGGGACGTAAAGAAATTACTGAAATCGCCTTCGAAGGACAATTCCCTCAACAGTAGTCAATATTCAACTATCTATCTTCTCTGCCTACAGATCATTTTTTCCAAAACTGGCTTCAAAACCAACCAAACATTTTTGGCAATGATTTTGTGCCCTTCAGCAGTAGGGTGAATTCCATCATCCAAGTTTAAATTAACCATACCCGCCACTCCCTCCAATAAAAATGGAATCAGGCGTCCATCATTTCTTCGGGCCAAATTTGAAAAGACGGCTTCAAATTGTCTGTTGTAGTCAAGACCTAAGCTAGGAGGCATTCTCATTCCAGCAATCACAATTTCGACTCGAGAATTTTTGCGACGCACCTTGTCAATAATGCCCTGTAAATTCTTCTCGGTCAGTTCTGGAGAAATGCCCCGCAACCCATCATTTGCTCCTAATGCCAAAACCAATACATCCACTTTGTTTCGGAGCAACCAATCCACTCGTCTTAAACCCGCTGAACTAGTTTCACCACTCAAACCCGCATTGAATACGGAAAAATTCCATTCCATACCCTGAATTTTGTTCTGAATGTAGGCTGGAAAAGCCTGGGAAGGAGTCAGTCCAAAACCAGCAGTTAAACTGTCACCAAAAAACAATATATTCCTAGACTGTTCGACATACACAGAAACCTTAGAAATTTGGCTGAAAATTTCCTGGGAAAAACAAAAAGACATTAGGCAAAAACCTAGTATTAAGCTAAGAAAAACCCGGCGGCAAAACATCATAATCGTTCTCCATAATATACAACCAGCCGCTATTTTCGAACCGTGTCTCCTAGCTGAAGCGTATACTGTCCAAATGTCTGCTCTTGCCCACATCTATGAAAGGTGCCATCTAATATGGGAACCCAATCGATTTTAACGGTTCATAATCTGACAAAAATCTACCAAAACGGAAAGCAGATGCTAACAGTTCTAAAAGAAGTCTCTTTTTCCCTTAATGAAGGATCAAGCTGTGCAATAGTTGGCCCATCAGGTAGCGGCAAAAGTACTCTGTTGGGTCTGTGTGCTGGTTTGGATTATCCCAGCTCCGGTGCAGTTATTCTAAATGGTATCGAACTGGGCTCTGTAGGCGAAGAAGAACTAGCTCAAATCCGCAATCAATATGTAGGCTTCGTTTTCCAAACCTTCCAATTAATCCCCACTCTCACAGCTCTGGAGAACGTTATGGTGCCGATCGAACTAAGAGGGGAACCTCAAGCTAAAAGACAGGCGATTACATTACTTGAAAAAGTCGGCCTAGAGAACCGTATACATCATTATCCAGCTCAACTCTCTGGTGGAGAACAGCAACGAGTTGCAATGGCACGAGCCTTCATCAATAAACCAAAAATCCTGTTTGCTGACGAACCTACTGGGAATCTAGATGCGGAAACGAGTGAGAAAATTTCCAATCTGATTTTCGAATTAAACAAAGAGGCAGGAACAACTTTAGTACTAGTGACACATAACCTAGAGCTAGCTCAAAAAAGTCAACAGATCATTAGTATTAAAGGAGGCCAAATCGAAGATTTTCAAGCCATGCAATCAAAACAATAAACAGTATGAACACGATGAAATTTTTGTTGAATAGTTGGACATGGAAGATGGTGTGGCGAGAAACTCGCGCCACACCAAAACGTTTGACCATTTATATCTGCTCAATGGCGCTCGGAGTGGCGGCCGTGGTTGCCATCCAATCTTTTGGAGACAATTTAAACCAGGCTATGAATCAACAGGCCAAGGCTCTACTAGGAGCTGACTTGGTCATTCGGAGCCGCCAACCTTTGACGAATGAGGCTCAGTCATTAATAGAATCACTGGGAGGCAAACAATCTAGGGAGGTGCGCTTTTCCTCCATGGTTCGCTTCCCTAATAGCAATACTATGCGCCTAGTACAAGTCAGAGCACTAGAAAAAAATTTCCCTTACTACGGCAGGTTAACGACAGAACCGCATCAAGCTGCTCAAACTTTTTTTAACAGCCCTGCCGCTCTTATAGATGACCGAATATTACAACAATACGCCATTAAAATCGGTGATTCCGTGAAAATTGGGGAAGCTACTTTTATCGTAGCTGGAAAACTCACAAGAATTCCGGGAGAGGCTATCGTTACTTCACTCATTGCTCCCAAAATTTATATTTCCATATCCTACCTTGAGCAGACTCAACTAGTTCAAAAAGGTAGCCGCATAAGTTATAGAACCTATTTCAAATTCAAACCAAAAACAGATGTCGAGCAACTAGTCAAAAATATCCAACCTGCTCTAAACCAATATCACCTTCGCAGTGAAACCGTTGAAGAACAAAAAAAGGATATAGGCCGACCCATGGAAAACTCTTATTTGTTTCTTGATCTAGTTGCTTTGGTCGCCCTGCTGCTAGGCAGTATTGGTATTGCTAGTGCTGTTCACGTCCACATCAAACAGAAATTGGAAACAGTATCCACACTGCACTGTTTGGGGGTCCCAGTAGCTCAAACCTTCTATATCTACGTACTGCAAACGGTTGTTATGGGTTTAATAGGAGTCTTACTAGGCTCCTTGTTGGGAACTTTAGCACAACAATTGATGCCTAAAATATTGACTGATTTTCTTCCCTTAGAAGTCCCCATTGTGATTTCCTGGAAAGCAATTTTTCAAGCCGCCTTTATGGGATTCAGTCTTAGCGTGCTCTTTGCTTTACTTCCTCTATCTGTGGTTCTAAACATTTCACCTTTAAACTCTCTGCGCCTCTCTTACGAGAATCAGTCAACTACAATAAAAAACCCAATGAAATGGTTGATTGGAGGACTAATTGTAGTAACTGTTTACAGCTTTATATTAATGCAAAGCAAGCATTGGTCTCATGGAATCTGGTTCTTGGGCACCATTGTAGGAGTGTTTTCAGTTCTAGGAGTCCTGTCTTGGATAACCGTCTGTCTGGTCCGGAGATTTTTCCCTCACTCCTGGAGTTACATATGGCGACAGGGTTTGGCTAATTTGTACCGACCAAATAACCAAACTGTAATTCTAATCATGACCATTGGTCTATCCACCTTCCTAATTGCCACTCTGGTTCTAGTTCAAAACATCTTGGTCAAACAGGTACTCCAAGCAACAAGCGAAGGAAAATCTAATCTGGTTTTGTTTGATATTCAAACCGACCAAAGACAAACAATCCTCGATATGGTACAAGCTTCTCAATTACCAATCTTGCAAGATGTTCCGATCGTAACTATGCGCCTGTCTGCCATAAATGAAATCCCTGTCGAAGAAATTTCCGCCAACCCGGATTCAGAAATCTCAAAATGGGCTCTTTTGAGAGAATACCGCTCTACCTATCGAGAACATTTGACTGATTCTGAAAAAATCATTGCAGGTAAATGGTTAGACAAAAAACAACATTTATCTACTCTCAACGAAATTTCCCTAGAAGAAAGGATTGCAGAACGCTTAGGTGTTTCACTTGGAGATCAGCTAGTTTTCGATGTTCAAGGAGTGCCCATTGAAACAACCGTAGGAAGTATTCGCAGGGTCGAATGGCGCAGAATTCAAACTAATTTTTTTGTTCTATTTCCCCCCGGAATTTTAGAAAAAGCACCGCAATTTCATGTTCTGGCCACTCGTACGGACTCAGCACATACTTCAGCCATTTTACAACGATCCATCCTGAACCACTTCCCTAATGTTTCGGCAATCGATTTGTCTTTGGTGCTAAAAACCTTAGATGATGTGCTCCACAACATGGCCTTTGTTATTCGCTGCATTTCCCTGTTTAGTATTTTTGCTGGTCTCTTAGTTTTGGTGGGATCAATAGCCAACAGTCGATATCAACGAGTACAAGAAAGTATTCTGCTTAGAACATTAGGCGCCTCCCAAAATCAGATTATCCAAATCACAGTAGTCGAATATTTTTTCCTGGGAATTTTGGCTGCAACAACAGGTTTAATTTCATCTATTGTTTTCAGTTGGGCACTTGCCCGCTTTCTTTTTGAAGTCAACTTTTCAATCGAGTTCAATTCCCTTATGATGATTTTTCTGGCAGTAACAACTTTCGTTCTTTTACTAGGTGGAGTGAGTAACCTCGGTCTTTGTCGGCGTCCTCCTCTCGAAATTCTCCGGACAAAAGTCTAACCCAGATCTCAAGAAATAAATTCCTGATGAGAAAAGTTGTCAGGCGCTTTATAATGATTTTTCATGCAGCAACAATCGCAGCAAGGCAACACCCATATCCTGAATAAGAAAAATATTAATCCTAACCCTTTTCAACAATTTGGCCGGTGGTTTCGAGAAGCAATTGACAGTGTGCCTAACTTGCCTGAGGCCATGGTTTTGGCAACTGCAGACAAAAAAGGCAGAACATCGGCCAGAACGGTCCTGCTTAAACAATTTGATGAAAACGGTTTTGTTTTTTACACCAACTACGAAAGTCTCAAAGGCAAAGTGCTAGAAGAAAATCCAAATGCTTCTCTAGTCTTTCATTGGAGAGAATTGGAAAGACAGGTTTGCATCACTGGAAAGGTTCAGAGAGTTTCTCGGCAGGAATCAGCATCTTATTTCCACTCACGCCCTCGCCAATCTCAAATCTCTGTTCATGCCTCTAAACAGAGTCAGGTCATCAAAAACCGACAAGAACTCGAGAAAAGCTTTGCTCACTTTACAGAAGAGTTTGAAGGAAAAGAAATTCCTCTACCACCATACTGGGGAGGATATTGTCTTGTACCAAACACCATCGAGTTCTGGTTAAATCAGCGTAACCGCATGCATGATCGTCTCCGTTACACCAAACAGAATAGTGACAAGTGGCTTCTCCAGCGCCTTTCACCTTGAAACATATTAAATGCCACATCCACTCCACTCAGTTAACAAAAATGAAACTCTATTCTCTCTTATCTTTCGACAGGTCGATAAAATCCATGAAGGTTCTTTGGGAGGTAGGCGCTTTGCCTTGCAAGACGTTTCTTTTGATGTGCCACTTGGCAGTATAGTGGCAATAGTAGGCCGCAGTGGAAGTGGCAAGTCGACTTTGCTGCATCTGGCAGCTGGAATTGATATACCCACAAATGGAAAAATTCTGATTAATGGTCAAGATTTGAGCACCCTTTCAGAAAAATCCCGCACATTACTACGCCGTGAACAAGTCGGTTTGATTTTCCAGTTTTTCCACTTGCTACCCCATCTTTCAGTCCAAGAAAATGTAGTCTTACCGGAACTAATTGCCGGACACAAAAAATCAAACAACTCTCATCGAGTTCACCAGTTATTGGAAAGAGTAGGATTACAAGACCGCATGCATGACAACATTCAAAAACTGAGTGGAGGTGAGATGCAAAGAGTGGCTATCTGTCGAGCCCTACTTCGCAGACCTCCCCTTTTATTGGCTGATGAACCAACCGGGAATCTTGATGATACTAACAGCCGATTGGTTATGAACATGATGTTGAAAATGGCTGCTGAAGAAAAAAGCACCCTAATTTATGTAACCCATAGTAATGAATTGGCTAATCTAGCTGACCAAGTCTGGACCCTTAACAGTGGCATTCTTGAAACCTAGCTGCCTTGCAACTTAGCTAGTAGTATAGTGTCTCGTGTGATCACCTACTCTTTAAAAACATTCCTCTCTCATTTTCAGCGGGCACGCAGTCTCTTTTTCTTAACTGCCTTTGGAGTCGCTCTAGGCGTAGCTTCAGTTTTAGCAATTCAGATTATTAACCTAAACGCTATTGGAGCCTTTTCAGCAGGAATCCAGGCTATCAGCGGAAAGGCCGATCTTAGTGTAGTAGGTCAAACTTCAACTTTCTCAGAAGAACTCTATCCATTAGTACTATCCACTAAAGGTGTCGCAGCAGCTTGGCCTCTTTATCGGGTAGACGTTGCTCTAGTTGGGCACGATCGTTTTATCCTTGAAATAATCGGGGCAGATCTTTTCTCTCCCGGTCACCTCCCCTGGGATAGTTCCTCAAGAGAATTTTCCGGAGCACTATATGAAAAAGGTTGGACTGCTGTAACACCGGATCTAGCGAAACAAATGGGATGGTCCATCGGAAGTTCCATTTCAGTTACAAGCGGCACACGACGGGCTGAACTAAAGATTGGAGCTTTGATTGATTTCAAAAAAATCAGTCCTTTATCCAGCAGCAAGCTAGCCGTAATGGATATTTCTCAAGCTCAGGCTCTACTTGGCAAAAGTGGCCAAATCCACCAAATCGATATTCGCACTCAACCAGAATTTAATCTCCGGCAGATCATACAAGGTCTTCAGGAAAAATTAGGCCCGTCTACTCAAATTCTAACCCTGCAACAACAAGAAGACCAAGCGGCCGGCCTGATGAGTGCCTTTCGCTTGAATCTAACAGCACTTAGCCTCATTAGTCTATTCGTCGGATTCTTCCTGGTTTATACCAGCAGTCAGGCATCCCTATTGAGAAGACGAAAAGAGTTTGGATTACTACGTTCAATAGGAGCAACTCGTTTGCAAATTCTCACTCTCATTTTAGCTGAAGTAATAGTACTTGGACTAGTGGGCGTAATCATGGGTCTTCCACTAGGCTACTGGATAGCTGAAGCCAACATCGAAATGATTAGCTCGACCCTTACCAATGTTTACCTTCTTGAAGAAATAGAATCCCTTAACTTCCCATTTTGGCTCTATATTCTGGCAATGACAATTGGGATCGGAGGAGCTATTGCAGGTTCCCTCTTACCCGCCCTCGATATGAGCCGTCAACAGCCTCAATCTCTGCTAAACCATTTTACTTTACATGAAAGAGTCAACAACTTGGCCCTCCCCACCTTTGTATCCGGAAGCACCTTCTTGTTAATAATCTTTCTCTGGTTCTGGTTCTGGGGAAACACTTGGAAACCATCAGGTTTTGTACTAGCAGTCTCCATACTCGTTAGTCTTCCTCTGTTGACACCTCTTGTTGTACAACAGTTCTGCCAACGAGGACAGATTCGCACCTTTAATTTTGGTTATGGTTTCAAGAGCCTTGGCGCAAGACTACAACGCTGTTCCTTCTCTGTCGCTTGCTTGGCCATTGCAGTATCTATGCTCATTGGACTAACACTAATGATTAGCAGTTTCAGAAGAACTGTAGAAGTTTGGGTAGAAAGCTCAGTAGCAGCCGATGTGTACATAACAACTGAATCTTGGCAGTCTAAATCCGAAGCAATACTCGATTCAAAAACGATTTCCCTACTAACCAAAACTCCAGGAATAGTTGGAGTAGATCAGCTCAGAAAGATGAAGGTATCGTTTCAAAACAATCCTATTTCCCTCTCCGGAGTGAATATGAGTCTTTTTAGAAAGGGTTCCTTCCCCTTACTTGAAGGAAATAGAGAACAAATCTTCAACAAAGTGATCGAACAGAATGCCGTATTAATCTCTGAACCTCTATCGCGAAAAGCTACACTATCTGTAGGTGACCAACTAGTGGTGTATGGCGCTACTGGTCGTGTTGAATTACCCATTGCAGGCATTTACTACGATTACTCGTCTGAAACAGGAACAGCAGCTTTGGATTTATCCACCATGGAAAGTAACTTTGGACCTGGAGAAATTAATGGAATTTCCCTATATTTGGACCAAAATATTGATTCAGAAGAAATGGTTAAAGAATTAAAGTCCCGCTTTATCGATCATCCCTTAAGAATCCGTAGTAACCGCCAACTAAGAGAAGATATCTTTAAGGTTTTTGACCAAACATTTGCCGTTGTTCGAATCTTGCAAATTATAAGCCTACTGATTGCTGTTTGTGGCATTACATTGACTCTGCTTATTTTGGCCCGAGAACAGATAGCAGAATTAGCCCTTTACCGGGCGCTGGGCGCCAGTCGAAAACAAATCTTTCGTGTTTTTGTTGGTCAGGGACTGGCTATGGGCTTAATGGGCCTCGGATTGGGATTAGCTGGAGGAATACTACTTGCTCTAATTCTGATTTTTGTTATTAACCGTAGCTATTTTGGCTGGACAATTCAGCTGCACTGGTCAAATCTGTCATTGGTTCAACAAATGGCAACTATTCTAATATCAGCGTTACTGGCTAGCCTCTACCCGGCGTTGCGTGCTAGTCAAACCCCGGCTGTCGAACTAAGTCATGATAATTTCTAACAGTCTCTTCAAATACTTACTAATCATTTTTGTAACCGCACTCATTATGGTCTCGGGGAACTCCCTTCCCAAGTGGAAGATCGCTCAACCAGACTACCAATGGTCATTTCCCAAAGACCATTGGAGTCATCCAAAATATAAAACTGAGTGGTGGTACTTTACAGGCCAGCTGCAATCTCAGAAAAAACCTCATCGCCGCTTCGGTTATCAATTTACCTTTTTTCGGATTGGGATCCTTAACCAAACTGAATCTCGAAAATCTCTTTGGGCAACTAAAAACCTCATTATGGGTCACGCAGCTATCAGCGATTTGCAAACAAAACAACACTTTTTCAGTGAAGTTTTGTATAGAGAAATTCCCCTCTTGGGCAAATTTGGACTTTATCCAAATCCTGTAATTGCTTGGAGCCAGGGACCAGCTGGAACTGATCAGAAGTGGATACTGTCCTGGAATGGTGAAGCGTTCGATTTTCAGGTAAAAGATAGCAGGTTAGGAATTGGATTTGAACTCTCAACCCGTCCTCTAAAAAAACTCATCTTTCAGGGACCTAACGGATATAGTCTTAAAGGACACATTCCCTCAGCCTCCAGTCAATACTATAGCTTTACTCGTCTAGCTACAAAAGGGGAACTAACCTTGAAAAATCAAATTTTTCTAGTAGAAGGAGAAAGCTGGATGGACAAGGAGTTTGGGTCCAATCAGCTGGCTAAAAATCAGATAGGCTGGGATTGGTTTAGTCTCCAACTCAACGATGGCAGTGAACTTATGCTTTATCTCTTACGTGAACATTCAGGGAAAATTGACTTTTCCCGGGGTACGTGGATCTCTAAATTGGGAACAACCCGTTATTTGAAACCTGGAGAGTGGACATTAGAAGTACAAGCAAATTGGCATAGCTCTAAAAGTAAGTCTTCTTACCCTTTCGGTTGGATAATCCATCTGCCCTCTGAAAATTTAAAAATGGAAATCGTTCCAGAACTAGCCGATCAGGAAAACCGTAGTCACCTACTACAAAATTTGAATTACTGGGAAGGTGCAGTGAGTATCCAAAATCAGAGAGGTGAAAAACTAGGTCGTGGTTACGTTGAATTAACTGGCTACGGTAAAAACAATCGACCACCAATTTAGAATAGGTATATCCATTCTCCAATAAATTCACATATCCACTGGGCTTAGACTTAGCCAAATCCACATATTGAACATATCCCTTCTGAAACTGTAGCCTTCTCAGTCTACCACTACCACCCAATCTTCATAGACTTCTCGAAACAACTAAACCAGCCTATTTTTCAACGAACATTTTTTTAATCTAAAACGGCGGAAATTATGCTATGATGCTGCCGTGGCTTTAAGGAGATTTAGCTCAAGACCTGAACGATTGACCCAACTGGATTTTCGATCTGAAAGAAACTTGGCAGTCGCTATCTTGCGTCAGGCATGGCACGAGGCGATTATCAATCTGGGCGATGTCAAAGAAACCTCTAGAGAAGATCATCGCTTACTAAAAAAGAAGGCTATTGAATGGATTGGTAATGACGAAGAGGGATTTCCCTACTGGTGCAAATTAGCTGATGTCGATCACAAGGCTGTGCGTAGAGAACTTCGAAGCGCACTTGAAGTACCTGCCTAGAAAACTTCGAAGTGCATTTGTGGAACGCCATCAAAAACCGGACGTCAATAAAACCCTCGCCTACGACTGGTTGCCCTCAGTCCCCCCTATTTTTTAAGTAAACCAAGCACCTTTTACCCCCGACTGAGTAATGTTATCTCCAAACCTCTTTTAGAACCGTGTTTAAACGTATTTATCTACTATATGCATAGTAGATATCTGGTCTGCCCTCTCCATTAGAAACAATACTCAGAATATCGGCATACATTGCTAGCCACCACACCTTTGTTCTATAATCTAGCACTCCCTTAGCGGGGTCGTAGTTCAGTTGGTCAGAACGCCGGCCTGTCACGCCGGAGGTCGCGAGTTCGAGTCTCGTCGGCCCCGCCAAACAAATTCTTTGCTCATGTAAGGAATTTATAAAACGGAGTAGCGGCATGCTACGGGTTTTTATTTTCTACTGTGCTTTTTCATAAAATCCAGTACGTGACCGCCCGTTTGATCATCAGAATCATTAATACTCCTGGTAATCGACAGGTGATCACGATTGGACACCTCTACGGTCTCAACAAACTGATGACCTGATTCTTGCAAACGAATTTTGAGAATCTCGTTTTGCTCTTTTCGCCAATTATCATCACCATCGGCATAGATCATGAGAATAGGAGGCTTGTCTCCTCCTATATAAGGTGTAATAGAAGCCTTTATCCACAAATTTGGGTCCTCTCCCCATACACTTTTCGGTCTGACTTTAGCAACCTCTTCTACAAATACAAACGGACTGATAGCCAACACAGCTCGAATGTCAGATAGTTCCAGTCCGTACACGTGAAGATAGGATGAATCAAGGGATAAAAGCAATGACAGATAACCTCCAGCAGAATGTCCGGAAACATATATTGCCTCAGAATTTCCTCCATACTTTTCTATATTTCTTTTTACCCAAGCAAATACCGCTGCTGCATCCAAAATATGAGCTGGATGCATTACCATCGGAGATAAACGATAGTTAGCCAAAACCACACCAACCCCTTCCGAAACAAAACGAGTAGCGATAAAACCCTGCTCGCTTTTGTCACCTCCCTGTAACGCCCCACCATGGAAAAAAATTAGAACAGGTACATTTTTTTGATTATTGGGCATAAAAATATCCAGCTTATCCTTATCATCGACATAGTCCGCTCCACTGATGTAATCAATATCTCGGTACACGGTCATATGATTTTCGGCATAACTAAATATACAAACACTTGAAATTGTAGCCACTAAAACGCCCACTACAAGTTTGAAAATTAGTATTCTTTTTATCCTCATGCTACCTCCATAAGCCTTTTAACAAGCTCAGGGAAATCGTATGCAATAAAGAACGTATCATCAAGGGCGTTAGTAAAATTTAGGCTTTTCTACAATAAAACTATCGTCATAACCATTCCACATTATTTGACAGGACCATGCCTAACAGGAATACTTTGGATTGACCTAAAGGATTAGGACCCAAATAGTTCTAAAATGAACTCTCCAGCAGGACATGGGTTTAATTACTATTAGTATTACAAAAATTTAAAATAAAAAATAGGATTTATTTATTCTAAACATGTCTTTAAATTAAAAAAATAGGACTAAATTTTCAATTTAAAGTATTTAAAATTGGTTAATAGGTTATTTGTAGGGATAATCTAGATCCGGAAGGCATGAAGTTCAAATGAGAGCAATTATTAGTTTTCGGCTGAAAAAGATTAACTTTCCTAATCAAAACGACTTTTAAAGTTCGAGTATGCACGTTGAAAAAATTCAAAAAATAGTACTAGTAGGTGGCGGACACTCTCACATTACGGTTCTTGAACAATTAGCTAATCATCCCCTATCAGGGGGCCAACTCACGCTAATTACTGATTCCCAAACCACTATTTACTCTGGAATGGTTCCTGGGTTCGTAGCCGGTCAATACCGACAGGAAGAATTAGAAATTGACATAAAGAGACTAGCCCAACAAGCCAAAGCATACGTTGTACTCTCAAAAGCTGTCAAAATAGACACAAAAGAACAGCAAATCTTTCTAGAAAATGGGCTTCCCATCCACTACGATATTGCTTCTTTTGATATTGGCGCGACGATGGTTGGCAGGGACCTTCCAGGAATTCGTCAGCATACCACCACTACACGCCCCCTTGGCCTCTTCATTAAACAAGTAGATAAAATTGTTCAGGCCGCTCAAAAACATTACTCAACAACAACTCCGTTCCGAATAGTAGTGGTGGGAGCAGGCATGGGAGGCATTGAATTAGCCTTCACCCTACAACAGAGACTTCAACAAAACATTTCAACCACAATCCAGATACTGATTCTTCAGAATAAACCTCGTATCCTTGCCCATTATGCTGATTCACTTGTTCGTCGAGTTCATCAATTGGGCAAAGAAAGGGATATTCGAATTCAGTGTAATCGTAAAGTGGTAGCTGTTGAACCCAATACCGTAATACTCGCAGATGGTGAGCGTATACATTGCCAGGCTATCCTATGGGTCACCGGACCAGCCAGTCACCCAATGTTCAAAGAATCAGGACTTTCGACAGACAACTCAGGCTTTGTCCGGGTACACTCAACTCTCCAAATCGAAAATCAAACTAATTTATTCGCTACAGGAGATTGTGCCACCCTAATAGACTACCCACAAACCTCCAAAGCCGGTGTGTACGCTATTCGCCAGGGAACTTTTATAACTCGCAACATTCGAGCCTTACTCTCAGGAAAACCACTGCAAAGCTACCGTCCACAGAAAGATTTTCTTGCTCTCATCAACCTGGGAGACGGAAGAGCTCTTGGAACAAAATGGGGACGATTGGTAGAAGGGAAATGGGTAATGACTCTTAAGGACTGGATTGATAAGAGTTTTGTAAAACGATTTCAGTCCCATGCATAAATTTTGATTGCCTTTCGTTTTCCCAAGGTTTAGCTTGGAAAGAAGTACTGCAAATGCAACATCTAGATAATCAGAAAGAGGCCCTTGTTGGGGCCAACAAGAAAAACTTTTATTGTTTTCGACTTAAAATTAATTCCCTGTGATCAAAACTAAAAGGAGAGCAATATGTCACCTACACGACGATCTTTTCTGCAAGCTTCCATAACTGGCCTAGCGGCACTACCCTCCAACACAACAGCACAACCATCACCACCAAAATCAAAGGAAAAGTATATTGACGTTAGGGGAATCAGAACCCGTTATTTTGAATCAGGAAGTGGAGAAAACCATGTAGTCCTAGTACAGGGTGGCAGTATCGCTTCGATTTCTTATACTGCTGACATGTGGGATCTAAATATGGAGGGCTTGGGGCAACACGCACACGTTTGGGCTCCCGACAAGCTTGGTTGTGGCTATACCGACAACCCCCGAAATGACAACGATTACACTATGAAAGCACAGACTCAACATCTATACGACTTCATGCGTGCCGTAGGTATCAAAAAGGCTTGCCTGGTTGGGTTGTCCAGAGGGGCTTTGCCAGTAGCAAGGATCGCCGTTGATCATCCTGAAATAACACAAAGCCTAATTATCCTAGACAGCAGGACCTTAGCTCCTACTGACCCGACAATCGGTTCAAAGACCAATCCTTTTTACACACGTCTAACAGCTAATGCACCCCCAGTTCCTAACGCTGAATATATCCGTCGGGAACCAGACGCCAATTCGTACTTTCAATCCCATATCACTGATGAATACGTACAGCGCTTACTTAAAAGTGCCCTACTTTCTAAATCAGCTAAAGCTCGCAACAAAATGAAATATTTAGGAGATCAATATCGAAATGACAGCGCCAGAATGAAAGCTGAAACACATGACATGATTAGAGCAGGAAGGCTTAAATCTCCCACCTTGATTCTATGGGCTTATAACGACCCTTCAGCTCCACTCTCTTTAGGACTCCAATTGATGAATATCATCGCTCCAGCACACCCTCAGACTCAAATGCATATCCTAAACCAAGCAGCCCATTACATGTGCCGAGATCAGGTGGATAAATTCAACAGGATCGTAATTTCTTTTATGAAAAATTCTTGAAAAGCTGAATGTGTAACCAGTCTCCTGTTCAAAAACTGAATCTCAACATAAACTGAATTACTCGTCCCTTGTTCAGCGTGTCCACTATTTTGCCGAAAATACCAGCAGGAAAAACATCTCCTGGTCGAGCAAAAAAAGGATGATTAAATAGGTTCTGAATCTCTGTCTGCAACTGAATTACTTCTTCCCTACCGGAAAATGTGAAACGTTTTGTAAGTAGGAGATTAGTATTTAAAAGGCGATCACCTCGAAAGGCCTTACGGGGCGATTTCCCTGCACCTCCTGGCTCGATATTAGTATTGAAAAAAGCTGGATTTAAAATGATGGTTGAGGTATCTGGATTATCAACGGTCTTTCCAAAAAGACCAGACTTGGTAATATTCACTCGATCACCTCCTTCACCATCCACATTTCCGAATCCAGGGGCATCAGAACTCGTCTCAATGCCAAACCACTGCCCGCTACGAAAATCCGATACTCCTGACAATTTCCATCCTTCGAACAAGTTTCCCAAGACTCTATTAGTCGACTGAAAGGGCAAATCGTAGGAATAACTTACCGTAAAAATGTTAACGTGATCAAAAATACTAAATCTCTTCAGATCATTATGGATATCACCGTCGGTCTGACTGTTGGTATCTGCTATTTCACGATTAGTAGTACTAACAAAATCGTTAGCATTCGTTAATGTTTTACTAAAAATATAATTAAAATTAAAAGCCAGACCATTACTAAGGGATCGGCTTAACCCCACTTTCAAAGCATCATAGTAAAAGGTTCCAGTATTGATAATGGTCCGAACCCGAAGAAAATTTACATCCGGTCTCCGGGAATCTATAGTTTCAGTGGTTGACGGAATTCCAGGAACAGGCCTAGCTCTATTGGAAACAAAGGGGAAAAATGGTTTTTTAGTCCGGTGACCAACATAACCAATTTCAAAAAAAAGATCTTGGGGGAGGCGCCTTTGGATCACTAAGTTGTATTGGTGAGAATAATTTGAAACTAGATCAGCACTTAAAAGACTTCGTTCAGAACGCTGATTATCTCCAGCATCCATTGAAACGCCCTCTAGGGGTTTGACCAAGCTAGGATTTTGAACGGTGATTGTGCTAACTGCAGGCGGATTAAAACGGGCAAACTGATATGCCCCAGGGAAAATATGTCCAAAAGATATGCCGTAACCAGCACGGACTACCATGGGGCCTTTTCCTGGTGCCCAACTCAGAGCCAACTGAGGGGCAAAACTGTTATCGTTTTTGTAAGAAAAAGTTGTGAGATTATTAACCTCTTTAGGGGCCGTTACCATTTCGTATCGCAAACCCAAATTAAGAGTCAATCCCGATTGAATCTGATATTGATCCTGCAAATAAAGAGCATTTTCCCAATTTCGGAATCCCCGATAAAGGTCACCTGATGCAATCGTAAATGCTGTGGGAGTACCTTTTAGGAAATTCTCCACTGTAGTACGGCCGAAGTTATGGGTGAAAGAAAAGGTTCCCCGACCATTGTCACTCTGCAAATCATTCAATTGAATGCGCGTGACTCGTCCACCAAAACGTAAAAGATGATCCCCCTGCTGATAGGAAACATCGGAATTACCGCTAAATCTATTACGGAAACGACGACGGGGATATTGAGTGCCAGGTCCAATGGATGTCAAATCGGCAAAATTGCTATTACCAAAACTAATGTCAGGAGCTGTACTCAAGCCCACTGGCTTTAATAAAGATTGAAAGCGTTCCGTAGACAACAGTAGTGCCGCCAAACGATCAAATTGAAAAGAACTCTGCAGGGCGGTTCCTAACCAGTTACGTGCATAAGTCATGGAAACGGTCTGGGGCCTCAGATCGGTCGTTGGATTTCCACCAATTAACAACTCAAAAGGTTCTTCGGAATAATCAAACAGAGTATATTGAAAAGCTAGATTTCCCTGATCACTCAACAAATAGTCTAGTCTCAAATTCCAATCCACACCATTGACACGACGCCCGGAGTTAGTATTCAACTGCCGAGGGGCCACGCTGGACAGATTAGGAGCTTCCACAGGATAAGCTTGCAGCAGTGCCTCTACAATGGCAGCTGTTTCTGCGTCACCGCTAGTCGAAGTTCGCTCGCTTAGCAAGGGAGCACGGATGTTTCCGTTGACATAACCTGACCCGTTTACAAAATCTAGGTTGGTGGTAAAAAATAATTTGTTGGAAATTAGAGATCCACCGGCACCCACACCTACACGACTACGCTTGGAGGAACGCAATGGCCCTACATTAAAAAAGGGGCGAGCGTTTAAAGTGCTATTTTCATGCGCTCCATAAAAAGACATGTGAAACTGCCGAATCGGAACTTTTGGCTGTACAAACAGCATCTGCCGAATTGGAACACCCATGTCGCTGCCATACTGATTTTTGGCTGCATCAAACTCCAAAAAGACAGATTCGATTCCCCGTAAGAGAAGAGGATAACGAATAGCATTCAAATCCACTCGGCGTATAAAAATGTTGGGGTTACGTTCTTCGGAACCTCTTTCCTCCGCTTCACGGAAAGTCGTACGAGCCAAAACCAGACGAAAGTCCACTTGAATAAGTGCCCCACCAACCAGCTGAATTTTTTCTTGTATTTGGGAAACATAACCATCTGCACTTACTTCTAAACGATAGTAGTCTTCTGGAAGAAATTTGAACTCGTACACACCCTCATCATCGGCCACTGTCTCCCGTTTAACTCCTTCTTGACCTACAAGAACAAGCATGGCCTGCCGAATAGGTCCTCCAGCCTCTCCCAAAATTTCCCCTTGAATCTTCGCCTCTTGAGCTTGGACTAAAGCACCAGAACACAGGACAAAAGAAAGAATAAGAGTGATGAGTTTCGCTGTCTCCTTTTCCAATCTCTGTTCCATTTTTAAATACAGTCTAATTTTTTTTCCAAAATACACTCTCCCTTACTACCAACAATCTCTGGCATCCTCAACTAGAGTTACCTTTTTTTTTGGAAGTTACAACACTCTCCTCCTCTCCACTTAATCAGTCAAATTAAATCAACCAACGGGACTAATAAGGCAATCTGGTGCTATTATCTGCTTGAAGACTTTTAGACGCTAGGTCGGAGCACAGGAGGAAAAAGAGATGACTGACCACGGTAATCTCATCAAAGAGCTCGCGATTACAAATCAAAGTAAAATCTTATTTTTCATAATGGATGGCATAGGAGGGCTGCAAACAGCAACTCACCCCGGCACTGAACTGGAGTTGGCCAAAACACCAAATTTGGATAAATTGTCCCAAAAATCTTCCTGCGGATTACTCATTCCGGCAGGTCATGGAATCACTGCTGGCAGCGGCCCTGGACATTTCGCTCTGTTTGGACATGACCCAATAACAAGCAACATTGGTCGAGGTGTATTAGAGGCAGCAGGCATTTGTTTCAAGCTGACTGAAAACGATGTGGTAGCCCGTGGCAACTTTTCCACAATTGACAAGAAAGGGCTGATAGTAGATCGCAGAGCTGGACGCATCTCAGATAGAGAAAACAAAAGACTTTGCAAACTTCTAAATGAAAAAATAAATCTCAACGATGTAGAACTATTTGTTAAACCGGTGAAAGGGCACCGGTTTATAGTTGTTTTCCGAGCCAGCGGACTGGAGGGGGAAATTTCAGATACTGATCCCCAAAAGACCGGGGTCACACCCTTAGCTCCACAAGCACTTAACCCAGCTGCATCTAATACAGTAGAAAAGGTCAAAGAGTTCATTAATCAGGCGGCTTTGATCCTTTCAACGGAATCTCAGGCTAACATGTTGACTTTGAGGGGCTTTGGTAAATATCGAAATTACCCAACTATGCAGGAGTACTACAAACTGAAATCTCTCTGCTTGGCAAATTATCCAATGTACCGCGGCGTTTGCTCTTTGCTTGGAATGGACATCAACCCTATAACCCCCGATATTCCTTCACAATTTGACGCTCTAGAAAAAAAGTTTGGGACCTATGACTTCATTTTCCTTCATGTCAAAACCACTGATGTTACCGGCGAAGACGGAGATTTCAAAGCTAAGGTTGAGGCAATCGAAAAACTAGACTCTTACATCACTCGATTAGAAGCATTAAATCCTGACGTATTGATTATCACCGGAGATCATTCCACCCCTTCAGCGCTAAAAAGCCACAGCTGGCATCCAGTTCCCGTTCTCTTACACTCTCAATATGCTCGGCTAGACGGTGCCAAACGATTTACTGAAATAGAATGCCTGAAAGGGGCTCTAGGACAGCTGCCTGCGCATGACCTAATGGCCTTATCACTGGCTCATGCGCTCCGATTAAAAAAATTTGGAGCCTAGTATTAGTATCCCTTAGATAAAAAACATACGAGAGGAAAATGTGTGTGCAACAAAAAGTTTGTTGCTCTAAAACAGTAGTCGAGTCGCTACAATACTGAGAATGCCCGCCACAAACGAACAAAAGTGTTCTAAATTTTTCCTGAGACTGGCATTATGTTTAATTTCTGGGATCAAGTCTGAAGCTGCAATATAAATAAAATTACCCGCTGCAAAAGGCAGGAGAAAAGTTACATCCAATTTCCCGGCAAGAAAGTAAGCAAGGAGTCCACCGGGCACTATCATTAATGCAGCAAGAAAGTTAAACAGTAAGGCCTTATATTTATCCCATCCTCCACGAATGAGAATGCCAAAATCACCTAGCTCTTGGGGAATTTCGTGTGCAGCAGCCGCAACCCAAGTAATTAAACCGACCTTGACACTAACCAAAAAAGAGGCTCCTATGGCCAGCCCAGCAATGAAATTATGCAGCCCATCCGCAACAAGGATTAGGTAGGTAAAGGGCTCTTTTGCATGCTCAGAAGGAACAACGTGATGATGATGCCAAGATAAAAATTGTTCCATTAAAAAAAAGACGGAAAAGCCCAAGAGAACCCAAAGAAATAATTCCCACCTGGGCCCGGTTCTAGCCATAGTTTCAGGGATAAGGTGCAAAAACGAAGCTCCCATAAGAGATCCGGCAGCAAAAGACACCAACGGCAGAAGAAGAACTCTCATCTTATCTTCTTGTAAGGCTAAGGTAATGAGGCCAATCCAGGCAAACAAACTCATGGCCAAAGTGCTAATAATAATCCAAAGCAACACACTCATTTTTCAATCCTGCCTAAAACAGCTAAACTGCACATCTGCAGAGAACTCCTATTATCTGAATAATTTAGAATGGCTTGATGTTTCCTAAATAGGCTGCCACACCGGCCAGTACCAGTGAACCCCACCAGAGGTATCCAGCTGCCTCTGGACGTCGCTTACTTACCGCCATCAGACATGCAAATACAACCCAGATAATCACCATAGAGATTATCCATCCCGGCCACGGCCACGGAATCTTTAAGCGAGCAATCAAGCCAAATCCAGTAATAAACAATAACACTAGTCCTATACCATTGGTCATAGCCGCTAATTTTTTCCAACGAACATTGTTGCCCTGACCTACTGCACCCAAGACAATCCATCCGCCCAACGAAAGCAAGACCATAAACATTCCAATCAGATGTAATACCTTGTACACCGAATATGAAATCATTTACTCACTCCTCCTTTTAAGATCCAAACAACAAACTTCAGTTTGCCAATTCTACCACGCTAACAGAAACTACTATCTAATCTTACAAGTGTACTGGCCTTATCAAAGACCTGCATGAACTATCCTAATTTAAGGGGCCAAAGTGTGGGGACTAAAAGCATCAAAATAATAAATGCTATTACGGTAAGTGGCAATCCAGATTTGACGAAGTCGCGAAAACGATATTTACCAGGCCCATAAACCAGAAGACAAGCTGGCTCTAATGGAGCAATAAAGGAAAGAGATGCTGACAATGTAATCAATACAGCAAAGGTACGAGGGTTAACCTCGAGATGAGTTGCTGTGGAAAGGGCCACTGGAAGAATCACAAGAGCTGCAGCTGCATTGGACATCGGTTGAGTAAGAAGCATGGTTAAAACAACAAAAGAGCCCATAACAAAATAGATTCCCATGGGGAGGGTCCAATCTACAATTAATTGGGATAGGTAGTCAGCTGCCTGTGTCTTCTCCATCGCTAATCCGAAAGAAGTCATTCCTCCGATTAAAATAATCAACCGCCACTCGATAAATCTGTAAACCTCCTCAACAGTAATGCACTTTAGACCGATGACTAAAAGACTGGCCGATAAAAAAGCAATTGACAGGGGCATCAACTGAAATCCGCCAAAACACACGGCGAATAAAAGAGCTATTAATACAAGAGCCCCCTTGCGCTTGCGAAGGGGCAAGCGCTCTACCTCCCCCAAAGGCCACAGATTTCGGCTACCCTGTAGAGCCTTATAACGATCAGGAGAACCTTCTAAAAGCAGGACGTCACCCACCTGCAATGCTGTACCAGAAAGTCTGGTAGCAAAAGCATGTCCTCTCCTGTAAATCGCCAATACTGAAACACCAAAACGCCTTCGGAAACTCAGTTCTTTGAGTGTTCTCCCCGTCAGTATCGATTGTGGCATAATGATTGCTTCGGTAGTAATCACTTTGTCCGAATCAAAATCGGATTCATCCCACTCCCCTCTATTTCGAATTTCTAAATGAGGTATCTCTTCCAATTGCAGTAAATTATTTCTACTTGCTTGCACTAACAAAACATCTTTTTCTCTGAGACAGCTCCCAGAATCTGGATGGATTATTTGATCCTCTCTTAGAATTGATCTAACAACAAATCCCATCTCAGCAAGAGAAGTTTCAGCCAACGTCTGTCCAATCAGAGAGGCTCCCTCGGAAACAACAACCTCCGAAAGGTAATCTTCAATCTGATATTCCTTGCTCAAACTATCTGTACCCGTATTGGGCAACATTCTGTAACTCACAAAAATTAAGTAAACAGCACCCACAATCACCATAGTGATGCCTACCTGAAAAAATTCAAAAATGGAAAAAGGCGCCATGCCCATTTTTTGGATAAGCCCACTAGCAGCCAAATTGGTAGAGGTTCCAATCAGAGTACAGGTTCCACCCAACATTGAAGCAAAAGCAAGGGGAATTAAAATCCGACCAGGGCTGACTTGACTAGTACTAGCAATCCCCATAACCGCCGGCAATAAAATTGCGGTAGCTGTCGTGTTACTAAGGAAGGCAGAAACAAAAGCAGATAGAAACATGACACAGATTAATACTCCTATCTCGCTTCCCCCTGAAAACTGGTAAATAGCCTTCCCTAACCAATTCATCACTCCTGTCTGCACCAATGCTCCAGAAAGCACAAAAATAGAGGCCAGTATTATGACTATTTCACTAGCAAACCCTGAAAAAGCTTCCTCTGGAGAAAGTATCTGAAAAAGAACTAGTGCCACCAATAAAAGCAGGGTCACTACATCAACCGATAACCATTCCAAGAAAAAAAGTACTACAGCCAAAAACAGTAGCACCAGTATCACTAAAATATCGACATTCATAGGTTTGAAGATAATGGAATCAGCTGACAGCAGCTGAAAGATTTTCTTTCCAATAAAATATGAATAATTACACTATCGCAGGTTCCCCTGTGCCAAGCTAAATTTATAACTCACGGTCACAATTAACCCAACCACTGTAACTACTAATAACATCAGCACAAAGCTTGTCCATCCCAAATGTTGATATGCAAATCCTGGAAAATAAGAACCTAAAACTCCACCACTATAATAAAAAGCCAGATAAATACCATTCACTACACCCGCACCACTAGTGATTCCTTGATTAGCAGCAGTTATAGCAACAGTGTGTACCAAAAACATAGATGCTATAAAAATAAGCAGAGCCCCAAAAAGAAACCAAACATTAGGAATCAAAGTGGTCAAAAGCATCACAATATAGGCTATAAAACCTACAATCATGGTATTAGCTTGTCCTCTTAGAAAACGAACAATTTTATCTGCTGCAAGGGCCAAAACTAATCCAAGAAGATAGCCAAAATACATAAAACCAGTAAGACTCTCGGATGCGTGTGGATGAATCTCGATTAACCTAAATGGCACAAAATTCAGTAACCCTACAAAAACAAAAAACAGGCAGAGGGCAACTAGACAAATTCTGACACGACCACCTGTTTTGAGAATCTGTACAATAATATTCAACTGAGGTTTAGTTGTTCTAATCGGCGCACGATCATCAAGACCTCCCAGTAAAAAAAAACAGATCAATAGTGCTGTTCCCAAAGTCAAAAAGAACAATTGCCAACTTAAATAGGTTGCCGACAAACCGGCTAGCACTCTGCCTCCAAAACCTCCTACAATTCCAGAAGCAATAAAAAAAGACATGATCCTTTGTAATCGATCTCCCTCCGCAGAGGCAGAAATATAAGACAAAATTGATGTAAAAATTGCCGGCAGTAACAACCCATGCCCTAGTCTCAAGCCAACCAGAAGAGGAAATGAATCAACAAGGGCAAATCCCATAGTTAGGAAAGATAAAACTAAAATCGAAAAACGTAGTAGTTTGAGAGACGACACTGACTCAAGCAGGTAACCATATGATAGTGGTGCAATGCCGAGGGGAAGTAAGGTTGCAGTCATCAAAAGAGCGGCATCGGTTTCCGTAACGGAAAAATTACGAGAAAACATGGGCAGGAGCGGTTGAGGAGCGTACATTACAAAATAAGCAAGAACGGTAGCAATGACGAGGGATATATGCATTTCCTACACCATCCCCCGGACACCTTTGGTTAGCAATAAATAATTTAATAGACCCATAAAACTCCAGATGTATTTTGCCTTGTTCGATAGCTATACACCCAACTGCTCCCCGCTTTATTATCTCCTCAGTATAATACTCTCTATGTTTGTCAATTAAGTACGAAACTGCCGCTCACTACTATTGGAAATAACAAGAAGAGGCTTGGAGCATGATCTCGTGGTATCCTGTCGAATCTTAACCAAGAAGCAAATTAAATGTTAATCATAATCCATTTGGTGTCTATTGCAGCAGTCTTTTCTCTCGGCTATTTTTTAGGTTCATCTAATAGCAATATCTGAAACAACATCAACAAACAGGGTGTTGAGGCTCTGACTACTTGCAGTTGCTGTATTTAAGTATAAATGATGAGTTCTATAACACGAGTTGCAGTTATCGGAGGAGGCATTTCAGGATTGTCCACTGCTTACTATCTAAAAAAAGAAAGTGCACGATGCAACAAAGAAATAGAAATCAATATAATCGACCGATCCAATAATTTGGGTGGCGTGTTCAGAAGCAAACAGATAGAAGGATTCTTGCTCGAACATGGACCAGAAAACTGGATCTCCTACAAACCACAAGCCTTAGAACTCGTGAAAGAATTGGGACTTGAAGATCAGGTGATTGGTTCGAACGATAAAAAACGTCGAGTGTTCATACTTCAACAAGGAAGACTTCAACCAATGCCTGAAGGAATGGGATTTCTAGTTCCAGTACATTTCAAGCCCTTCTGGGCTAACAAACTTATAAGCTTTACAGGAAAAACAAGAACCCTTCTCGAACCCTTAGTTCCCCCTAGCAAGAAAGTATTAAGCGTATACTCTTTCTTGCGTCGCCGAATTGGAAAAGAATTAACAGACAAAGTAGCAGAGCCTTTAATTGCAGCAATTTACGGGGGAGATATTAGAAAACTTGGTATCAGAAGTTCGCTTCCTGATACATATAAAATGGAACAGAAATTCGGCAGTCTCTGGAGGGGTATGCGTCAACAGCCTCACCAAAAATCCGCTTCTCCAAACCCAATTTTTCTCACCATGAAAGAAGGAATGGAACAACTCATTGAAGGCTTACTCAAACAGTTTCCAAGCAAATTGATTCAACGAAATATCCAAAATCTGGAACTCCATCACGAATCAAATTCTTACCAACTTGTAGGCGACAATTTCGAGCAAACATTCGATATTATAATTCTTGCGACACCCGCTTTTTCCAGTGCAGAAATCATCAAGAGTGTAAGTCCAGAAGCAGCCAATATCTTAAATCAAATTGACTATTCTTCAACCACAATCGTTTATTTAGCCTACAATCGCGAACAATTCTCCCACCCTCTAGACGGTTTCGGTTTCGTGACTCCCAAGAAAGAGTCGCGAGTCCTAGACGCCTGTACCTGGGTAAGTAGCAAGTTTGAAAAACGTTGCCCATCAAATACTGTTCTGTTGAGATGTGCCATACACAACGGACGGCAAAAACGAGTCTTACCCTCAGACAATACGATGCAAAATGAAGTCCACAAAGAACTTCAAAAAATTATGGGGTTTTCCTGCTCTCCAATTTTTTCTAGTGTGATACATAACCATCGCGCTATGCCCCAATTTACCCTAGGACACACCGAACGAATTGCAAAAATCAAACACTTACTTGATTTACACTCAGGCTTGTTTTTGTCTAGTTCCTTCATAGGAGGTGTGGGTATCCCCGATTGTATTAAAACTGGAAAACAAACTGCTAAACTTGCCTTAAACTCACCACGCCTGATTCCCTGATATAAACATTGCTGTACAATTGGTCTCTGTGAGGGAGTATACGTCCAGCGACCAAGATTTTTTAAAGGAGCTAGATAGTGAATAAAAATCTACCTGAATTTCTTCAAAAATTTGTAGCACGCTATCCCGATATTTGGGAACAATATGGACAACTAAGCCAAACTGTTGGCTCAGTTGAGGGATTGGATCAACGTTCTCAACGCCTGGTCAAACTGGGAATTGCAATTGGTGCTGGCCGCCAGGGAGCAGTTCACTCCCATACTAGAAAATGTAAAAAGGCGGGCTTAAGTAATGCTGAAATTTTTCACGTAGCCTTATTAGCAATTACCACCATAGGCTGGTCTGGGGCTATTGCCGGACTTGCTTGGATAAACGATGAGTTGCAGGATTTATAACTGCAATCCACTCGATAAAGACAAGAAAGAGCTCTTCTCTTAGCACCGCACGCTATAGGTGGGTGTTTGAAATGAAAGATGATAAAAATTCAAAAATCGTAGCAGTTCGAATTGACAAGTGGCTAAAAGTGGCCAGAATTTTTAAGACTCGTACTCAAGCAGCTCGTGCCTGTCGATCGGGTCACGTCATCGTGAATGACCAACCAGCAAAACCTCATCGTATCCTTTGTCCAGGAGATCGTATTGAACTAATAAAAAACCAATGGACTAGGGTGCTAGTGGTAATAGAGTTGCAAGATCGACCAGTGCCCAAAGCACAGGCCCGAAACCTCTATAAAGATGAAAGCCTACCCCGTCCAAAACGTGATCCAATAGCAGACCTTCTTCACCAATCATCGATCATACGTGAAAAAGGTAAGGGGAGACCCACCAAAAAAGACCGGCGGCAAATCAACAACGAATTATCACGGATGTGGGAAGAACAAATTAATAAAGATACAAACTAATAAAAAGTTTGGCTAATCAGAACGTCTCTCAGGTTGAATGCTCAAACTCTTGCAACGATGACTTGCATGCATCACAGAGACAAAGATTACGAAGAGACTCGAAGGTATATATCCCGTGAGAATGCCCGTCACTCCAGTGAACTCTCAAAGCATAACGCCCAACCACCTCTAAAGAACTAGGAGAAATATCCTCAGAAACATCTGCAGACTTCAAAACTCGACGTCCAGTCCATTCGTCTACGCATCCAGCACAAGGACACCTCATTCGTAGATAACGGGCCGAATAAACACTTTGATGGCCATCCTGCCACAAGATGCTAAGATCGTGTATATTCGCACGACCAATCTCCTTCGGAATGGGCCGGTTATCCTTCAAAATTAATATCCTCTCCTACCAAGAAAAAGGGGTGTCTAGAAGGAAACTTTGATGTCCTGTTCAAAAGCGCCCGACATAGCACGAATGCTAATTTGAGATGCAAGGCTCTCCGCCACCTGAATAAAAGCCTTGGATTGCTCTGAATCTGCATCTGCCAACACAACCGGCTTTCCTTGATCAGAATACTCGCGAATGTTTTTAGCAAGTGGGATCTCTCCGAGAAAAGGTATATCCATCTCCCGACTGACTCGACTACCCCCACCCGTACCAAAAATATCATCACGTTCACCACAATGAGGACACTCGTGATGGCTCATGTTTTCCACGATTCCAAGAATGGGTGTATTGAGTTGATTGAACATTAAAATGGCCTTCTTTGCCACATTTAAAGCAACATCCTGGGGTGTCGAAACCACTACGGCACCAGTAAGAGGAACTTTTTGACATAAACTTAGTTGTATGTCTCCAGTACCTGGAGGAAGATCGATAACAAGATAGTCCAATTCACCCCACTCAACCCCTCCCAAAAACTGAGACATCATTTTGTCCAACATTGGCCCACGCCAAATGGCAGCTTTTTCCTCAGACAGGAAAAAGCCCATAGAAATAACCTTTAAATCATACTGAGAAACTGGAATGATCTGATTATGTGAACCCATACCCGGCTTTGTTGAAATTCCTAATAAAGTAGGAATACTTGGCCCATAGATATCGGCATCCATGAGGCCCACTCTAGCTCCACTTTGGGCTAAGGAAAGTGCTAAATTAACACTAACTGTAGATTTACCAACACCTCCTTTACCACTGCCGACTGGCACGATATTTTTAACCCCTGGCAATAGAGATTGGTTGTCGGGCATAGCGGATCTAACCTGAGCAGTCATTTCGACATTAGCTTCATTAATTCCTGGCAACTCCAGTAGAACCTGTTTGACCTGCTCCCTTAGCTGATCTTTGACCGGACAGGCAGGAGTCGTCAACTCGACGGTAACTGCCACTACACCACCACACAACTTAACCTCTTTAACAAAACCCAGTGAAACAATATCACGTCCCAAGTCGGGATCTTGCACCACCTTCAACGCCTCTAAAACAGTATTTTTATCCGTTTCTACCATGAATTTTCTCCTATCAGAATCCATATTAACATGCCATTCTAATCGCCACTCACCTTAATGAGTTATGCTCAGACGTCTGCCCTTATATTTGAGACAACGTAGGAGATATACCCTCGTCTTGGAATGTAGCGGTTACCTGTGTATGATTTCTGCACTGTGTTAGTAAGTTCTGAAAAACAAAGCTCCCCACCAGATACTGAGGTCGCACTCTATTCAGACGGTGCATGTGCAGGCAATCCTGGACCCGGTGGGTGGGCATTTATTCTTCATCACCTACCTAGTGGCAAAGTCTTAGAAATCAGTGGAGCCGTACCTCAAACTACAAATAACCAGATGGAACTCCAGGCTGCGATAGAAGGATTACAGTATCTCAAAAGACCAAGCGCCGTGCGCTTAGTAACCGATAGCACCTATCTTAAACAAGGTATTACTGAGTGGATTCACAATTGGAAACGTCGAGGTTGGAAAAGAAAAACCAGGAATGGTCTTAAGCCCGTAAAAAACGTTGAACAGTGGATGGAACTTGATCAACTAGTTCTCAAACATGAGGTTGTTTTTGAACTAGTAAAAGGTCATTCGGGCCACCCTGAAAACGAAAGGTGTGATGAGTTAGCAGTACAAGCTTATAAAGATTTGCTAAGTAAAGATGCAAAATGAGCTCGATGAAAATAATTGATTAACCTCTATGCAGATTGACAACTATGAAATTAGCATTAGTGATTTAAACAGACACAGGGTTTTTATTTGAAATCAACTAGACAACCATACAGGAACCAATAACTAATGAAATTAAAACTACAGGCTGCACGTTTACTCCTCTTCTATGTAGCCGTGGGTTGTGCCAACCTTCCCTCCCTGTTTGCAATTGAACCAATATTAAAATCTGATTTGGGTAAGCGACGATATACCATTATGGAAAAGGTAGGTAAGCAAGGAATACTTATCCTATTTAGTGGAGCCCAGAAAACATACTCGCGCGACATCCATTATGAATTTAGACAAGAAAGCAACCTCTACTACCTTACGGGAATTAAACAACATGGCGCGACTCTAGTGCTAATACCTGGCAATTCACTATACCGCGAAATACTTTTCCTCCCCAAACGCAACTCTCACAAAGAACTTTGGACTGGGAAAATGTTAAGTACTTCGGAAGCCACTGAAGTTAGCGGCATACAAAACATTTGGGATTCATCAGAATTTGAAGCATTCATTGATTCTGTTTTCTATGGACGCCCTTACCGCACCGAACGTTACTCCACTAACACAGAATATAAAAAGTTTTTCTCTGCTCTGCGGCAGGGTAATGCTGAATTATTTCTTCTTCTAGAATCGCATCCAGGACTAAAAGGAAAGCTAAACAAAGAATATGAATTTTCCAGCCGCCTTCGCAAACGTTTCACAGGATTTCAGACAAAAGATGCCACTGCATTCCTCAACCAATCAAGAGTAATTAAGTCACCTTATGAAATTAGTCAGCTTCGTAAAGCTATTGCAATTACTGTAAAAGCACAGCTCGAAGCCATAAAAAACATTCGCTCCAAAATTTGGGAATACGAAACCGAAGCCTTGATTGAATATGTATTCAAAAAACATTCTTCTGATCCAGCCTTCCCATCTATTGTTGCCTCTGGGCCAAATTCTACGACACTTCACTACCAGTCAAGTAAAAGACAGGTTGGTAGTGGCGAGCTTTTACTAATGGACGTTGGCGCTGAATACAACTATTACGCAGCAGACCTCACTCGGACAGTTCCTACAACTGGAAAATTTAATAAAGAACAAACAGAAATTTATCAACTCGTTCTAGATGCTCAGCGCGCGGCTTTAAAAACAATTAGACCAGGACTACCAACATCTAACATCCACAAAAAAGCAGTTGAAGTTATTCGCAAAGGATTGGTCAAATTAGGTTTAACCACAAGTGAGAAGGGAGATCAATATCGCGTCTTTTTTCCACATGGCACCAGTCATTTTTTGGGCCTTGATACACACGATGTAGGCCATGGCGAATATCTAAAAAGTGGCATGGTTATTACAGTAGAACCTGGAATCTACGTAAGAGAAGACTCTCTCGACAGATTAATTGAAAAAGGATTATCCCAAAACAAGCTATCCCAAGTTCGCCACTCTATTGAAAAATACATGTCTATCGGAGTGAGAATCGAAGATGACGTTTTGGTAACAGACGAGGGGTACGAATTACTTTCCCAAAAACTCCCTCGCGAGATAGAAGATATAGAAAAATTAATGTCAAAAAGTGAAAACAAGCATTAATTTTTTTGGGGAAATTTCAATTTTTGCCGCATCAACAGTTTATCAAGACAATATCCCATAAACTCGCTATTTTTTTATTTTCACCTAATGTCCTAGAGAATCTATTTCTGCGGAATGGACGTTCGCTTGTATGAAATACATCTCAAAGATATAATCCGAATCACATGTCAGAGGGAGCTTTCAGGATTTTGCGGCCCGACGGAAGGCTGGAGAAGGGTAAGACTGCACCCTCTTTAGACCCTAAAGATCTTCTTTGCTTATATCGCTTAATGCTGCTCAACCGAAGAGTAGATGAAAGGATGATCACTCTTCAGCGACAAGGAAGAATAGGTTTTTACGTAGGCTCCATCGGTGAAGAAGCTTCCATAATTGGAAGTGCGTTTGCCCTAGAAGACAATGACTGGATCTTTCCCTGCTATAGGGAATTAGGGGCAATGCTTTTACGAGGTTTCACCCTATTCGAGCTGTGTTGTCAACTTTTTGGAAACTCTCAAGATGCCATCAAGGGTCGCCAAATGCCCAACCACTACGCCTCAGCAAAACTTCACTATGGATCAGTTTCAAGTCCGGTAGGCACTCAAATTCCTCACGCTACTGGCATTGGATTGGCCTCTCGCCTGCAAGGTCGTTCTGATTTAGCCCTTGCATATTTTGGAGATGGGGCCACTTCTACTGGCGATTTCCATGCCGCTCTGAATTTCGCAGCTGTATACAAAGCCGCCACTATTTTTCTGTGTCGTAATAACCAGTGGGCAATCTCAGTTCCCTCCCATCAACAGACTGCTACTGATTCATTAGCAGTAAAATCAACAGCCTATGGTATAGAAGGAGTTCAGGTAGATGGTAACGACATCCTTGGGGTGTATGAAATCACTCGACAGGCCGCCCACAGAGCCCGACGCGGTAAAGGCCCTACACTGATTGAGGCAATAACCTACCGCATGGGAGCTCATACTACTTCGGATGATCCACGAGCCTACCGCGATGAAAATGATGTGGCAAAATGGGAAAAAAAAGATCCTCTTTGTCGTTTCAAAAGTTACTTGATCAGAGAAAAACTATGGAACAAAGAAAAGGATGAGCTCCTGGAAGAAGAAATTAAAGATGAAATTCACGCAGCAGTCGCACAGGCAGAACAAATCGATCTGCCCAACATTACAACTATGTTTGAAGATGTCCTAGATCAGATCCCATGGCACCTAGAAGATCAACTCAATGAAGTACAAGAAAGTCGCCAATCAGACACTATTGAACAAGAAGTATAAGGCCTGATAGTAATGCCCACCATGAATATTATTCAAGCAGTTAACGATGCCCTAAGCATTGAGATGGAACTCGATGAGCGTGTCGTTATTTTGGGTGAGGATATAGGGAAATTTGGAGGGGTTTTTCGAGCTACAAAAGGACTTCTTGACAAATTTGGTCCGGATCGTGTTCTTGACACACCATTATCAGAAAATGGGATTGTAGGCACTGCTATTGGAATGAGTCTTTACGGATTACGTCCCGTCCCTGAGATTCAGTTTTCTGACTTCATCTATCCGGCTTTTGACCAGATCGTCAGCGAATTGTCTAAAATGCGTTACCGTTCTGGAGGGCAATTTTATTGTCCCATGGTAATTCGTACTCCCTGCGGAGGGGGAATAAAAGGTGGGCACTATCATTCTCAAAGCCCAGAGGCCTACTTCATTCACACAGCCGGGCTCAAGGTCGTGATGCCATCTAACCCTTACGATGCAAAAGGTCTTTTAATTGCCTCCATAAGAGATAATAACCCGGTTATATTCCTAGAACCCAAAAGTATCTATAGAGCAGGCAAGGGTGAAGTGCCTGAAGGAGAATACACCGTCGAATTAAGTAAAGCACAGGTGGTTTGTGAAGGAAAAGATGTCACCTTGCTAACTTACGGAGCAATGGTTCATAGAGCTTGCCAAGCAGCTGAAAAATCTAGGAACCAAGAAGGTATCTCTACAGAAATAATTGATTTGCGAACACTGATGCCTTACGACATAGATACAATTCTGAAATCAGTTAGAAAGACTGGGCGAATCGTAATCGTTCACGAAGCGCCCAAAACATGTGGGTTCGGGGCTGAGCTCTCAGCCACACTAAACGAAAAGGCACTACTCAACCTACAAGCTCCTATTCTAAGAGTAACTGGTTTTGATATTCCTTTCCCCTACATTTTCGAACAAGAATATCTTCCCAATGAAAAACGCATCCGAAAAGCACTAACGGATAGTATTAACTTCTAGAGCAGGTGAATAAATATGTCATTTAAATTTAAGCTTCCTGATATTGGAGAAGGAGTGGTGGAAGGAGAAATTGTAAGTTGGTTTGTCGAAGAAGGTGACTCCGTAGAAGAAGATCAACCCCTCGTAGAAATCATGACCGACAAAGTTACCGTTGAAATTCCTTCACCACGTAACGGCAAAATCACTGAAAGAATAGGTGAAGAAGGCCAAATTATCGAAGTAGGGACAACATTAGTGGTTATAGCCGAATCAGAGACTGATACAGTCAATAAAACTGTCAGAGTAAAATCCAAAACACAGGATGGAGAAAAACCAGGTGCAATTCCCCCAAAAGAGATAAAACGCTCCAATGATACAGATGTCCTAACTACTCCAGCAATTCGAAAACTAGCACATCAAATGGATATAGATCTCACTGAAATCAAGGGCTCAGGATCAGGGGGAAGAATTGTCCAAGAAGATCTATATCAGTATCACAACAATCAGGCAAATACACCAGAAGACACCGAAACAATTCCCTATCGTGGTCTTCGCAGAAAAATTGGTTCACAGCTGCTTCTTTCAAAAAAAACAATGCCACACTACACCTATGTGGAAGAAGTCGACGTTACTGAACTGGTTATCCTTAAAACAAAGTTGGAGAAAAATTACAAAGATGTTCGTTTGACTTATCTTCCTTTCGTTATGAAAGCAGTCGCAGCAGGATTAAAAGAATATCCGCTATTAAACTCTACTCTGGATGAAGAGGCAGAAGTTATTCAACTTCAAAAACGTTTCAATCTTGGAATTGCAACAGCTGCTCCTGAAGGACTGATTGTCCCAGTTGTAAAGGATGTCGATACCAAAAATGTACTCCAATTAGCCAAAGAAATATCTGACTTAACAGAATCAGCTCGAGCAGGAAAAACTAAACTCGAAGACCTGCAAGGAGGAACCTTTACCCTCACCAGCTTGGGGACTTTAGGCGGAATTGCGGCAACTCCAATTATCAATCTTTCCCAAGTAGCTATTTTGGGAATTAACAAGATCTCTCAAAAACCGGTAGTGCGAAACGGGCAAATTGTAATCCGTAGTATGATGAACCTTAGCATTTCCTTAGATCACCGGGTGGTGGATGGAATCGTAGCTGCTGAATTTTTACATCACGTTATTCGCCTTCTCGAAGACCCTAATGAACTTCATTAGCACGCAAAAACCACTCAAAATGGAAGAATTGTGCGTTTGTTTGCAGGTTTTATCCAGTAGTGGTTAAGAGATATCTAAGGAAACATCTAGGGCCGGGGCGCTGTGCGTTAGCCACCCAAGAGAGATCAAATCTACGCCTACAGCTGCTAACTCAACAGCACTCTCAGGAGTGATACCTCCAGACACTTCAACAACAAGCCTTTTATCAACGGTTTGCACTGCCTGCTTTACTGTTTCTAGTTCCATATTATCCAAGAGCACAGCATCAACCTCAACTTCTAAAGTTTCCTCAAGCTGCTCTAATGTGTCTACTTCCACCTCAATTTTTACGGTATGCCCAATTACTTTGCGGACTTCCTCTACAGCCTGCCGGATGCCTCCTGCAATAATCAAATGATTGTCCTTAATCAATACAGCATCGTCTAGTCCAAATCGGTGATTAAAACCACCGCCCGCACGAACTGCGTACTTTTCAAGCAAACGTAACCCTGGAGTGGTCTTTCGAGTACAAACCACTTTGGTTAAACTATTTTCAATTTTCCCTACTATATTGTGCGTAGCAGTTGCAATGCCGGAAAGATGCCCCAGGATGTTAAGAGCAGTACGTTCTGCTGTAAGCAATGCTCGAGACAATCCTTTGACCACCACCAGTGTATCCCCACTTTGAACTGTACTACCATCTGAGACACCGACATCAACCCTTACTGAAGGGTCAAGCAAACGAAAAGTATAAGCCGCCACTTCAACACCAGCAATACAACCTGGAGAACGAGAAATAACTCCAGCACTCATCTTTAGATTTGGAGGAACAATCGCATCCGTCGTAAGATCCCCCGCACGCCCCAAGTCTTCTTGTAGGGCACACCGCAAGACATTTTCATAAACCAGGGGGTGGAGTGAAGCTAGTTTTCCAAGCATGTTATTTTACCCTGCCTGCCCCCTTCCAACTGCCATCATTCTCTCCACTGCAAGGCGAGCACGGCGTGCAGTTTCAAACTCGATCTCTACGCTATACTGCAATTTTTCTAAACTAGCCAAAATTCGAGGCAATGTGATGCGCTTCATGTGAGGACACAGGTTGCAGGGTCTGACAAAATGAACATCAGGATATTCGACCGCAACGTTGTCACTCATCGAACACTCGGTCACCATTACGACATAATTTGGACGCTTTTCCCCTACATAGTTAATCATTCCAGAAGTTGAGCCTACATAATCAGCTTCTTCAAGAACGTCTGGAGGACATTCGGGATGGGCCAAAACTTCTACATCCGGATGTTGTTGCCGAAAGGTGCGTACTTCGTTAGCAGTGAATCTCTCGTGAACCTCACAATGCCCTTTCCAAAAAATTAATTCAACATCTGTCTTTGAGGCAACATAGCGCCCTAAGTATTCATCGGGCAGAAAAATTGCCCGTTTGCTACCCAAAGAATTCACCACCTCAAGTGCGTTGGAAGAAGTACAACAAATATCCGATTCCGCCTTAACATCTGCTGAAGTATTCACATAACTAACGACTGGAACGCCAGGATAACGCTCTCTTAGCAAACGTACATCCTCAGCAGTAATCGATGAAGCAAGTGAACAACCCGCTTCTAAGTCAGGAATAAGCACGGTCTTATTAGGATTCAAAAGTTTGGCTGTCTCCGCCATAAAATGAACGCCACAAAGCACAATTACATCAGCCGTTGTTTCCGTAGCCTGTTTGGCCAGTGCCAAGGAATCTCCCGAAAGATCGGCCACACCATGAAAAATCTCAGGAGTCTGATAATTGTGGGCCAAAATAACTGCATTGCGTTTTTTCTTCAACTCGTTAATAGCGGCAATATACGGCGCATGAACTGGCCACTCTAACTCAGGAACAAATTGTTGAATCTTTTGATAAATAGGAGCGGTTGCCTGCGCTACTTCGTCACTGTATTCAAGAGAACTAGATTCGATCAATTTAAGACTCATATTCTTACCCTTCATTATTATACTCAATGTGAGTACAATAATCGTTGATCTCTACATGCTTGAATCTATAAGGAAAATCCCGGCCTGCTAGATCTTGAGGACACATATGTACTCAATACGAGTACATGCACTACCTGCAAAAACAGAATATACTCATTTTGAGTATATTCTGTTAACAAAAAAAACGCTGAAACTACACAGCGCCTCTAAGAAAATTATACTAATATTTGAGTTTAAATCAAATATTACAGTCAAAAATATTCTTATTCCCAACGGTAAAGAGATAAATTGGCACCTAAAAAACCCTTATGAATAATAGTTAACCACCTGAAAAACTGACCCCTGGGGTTCGTCGCTCCCGCAACACTTCTTGTCGAAATCTAAAAAGTTGGGCAGGTCTCCCACTTTCGACGGTAGTTCCCTGAAATTGTCCAGTCTTCTCCACTAGGCCACCTTTAATAACTAGGCGCCTAAAATTCGGTTTGTGTAGTGGAGCACCAGCTAAAGCCTCAACCACCCGTTGCAAAGCAAAAAGTGTGAAAGTTGAAGGCATTAACTCAAAAATAACCGGTCTATATTTTATCTTTCCCCTCAATCGACCCAGTGCAGTAGCCAACATACGTCGATGATCAAGAACCATGGGTCTCCCCATCCCAACCGAAAAATTTACTGTCCCTTCATTCCTCTTATCTAATTGGAAACTCCCAGCTGCTGTCTGATTGCTTAGTTCACGACGTGCCTCCGAAACTAATCCAGCTTCGTAGAGCAGTTCGTAACGCTCCAACACCTTTTCCTGGTCCCACTTAGCTTCATCCCGCCCAAAACTAATGGCAATACGATCATGTCTACTCATTTGCGTTGAACTTTCAGTAGCAGAATCAGCCCAATTACAAAGAAGGGGAATGATTTCTCGCTCGATGATTGACGGGCACCCCTCCCTCCAATCCTCCCAAGGCAAGAAATCGTAATAATCTTTCCATCTAGCCCTTCCAGCAATTGGCTGATCCCTCTCTCTTACTAAGGCTAAATATGCCACAGATAAAACTCGTAGAGCACCCCTTCGCTCAATCGCACCTCGATCCCGATCTCCAAAGGTATATAACTGCTCAACCCAACCTAGATTCAAACCGGTCTGTTCACTAACCCATCCTCGCAAATTTTTTTCTAAAGTATGCCCCCTACTTGAATCTAATGGGCCAAACGGAAGCGCCTCAAGCTCCTCTAGACTCGCTAGGCGGTGCTTAGCCCCCTCGACTGTCAACACCCTAGGAGAATTTCCGGTAACTCCTACAATTACAGCATTTAAACCTATGGCAACAGCTGATTCTTGACCTCTTTGAAGCTCCAAATTAATCCCCTACTGGACAATATTATGTTGCACCGTATTTATACTGACTTCTATCTCAACTAGCCATATCTAACAGGAATGTTTGTAAAATTGAAGCATGGCCACCCTCCCAATCCGAAACGCCTGGAACCTATCCAAATGGCCACAGGATCCGTCTATTACTAATTAGAATGCCCCTGCCTAGAAAGAACCTCTTGCCTAATCATTCACTCTGATTTTAAGCTTGGGAATCTCAATCATAACCTTCGATTGTGGTGGCACACTGCTAATCAACCACACATTGCCACCAATCACAGAATCGTGTCCGATTACTGTATCCCCTCCCAAAATAGTGGCACCGGAATAGATAACTACATTATCCTCCAAAGTAGGATGTCTTTTCGTGTTCCTTGCACTGGAGGCACCCTCTTTGGGAAAACTCAGGGCACCTATTGTAACCCCCTGATAAATCTTAACGTTATCGCCAATTTCTGTCGTCTCACCTATCACCACACCTGTACCATGATCAATGAAAAAACGGTGACCGATTTTAGCTCCAGGATGAATATCAATTCCTGTTTTACTATGAGCATACTCCGTCATAATTCGGGCAATTAGTGGGACCTTTAAGCGGTGTAATTCATAAGCAATTCGATATGCAGTAATAGCAAACATGCACGGATAGCTGAAAATAACTTCGTCAAAACTCTTAGCAGCTGGATCTCCATCCATGGCTGCCTCCACATCCAATGCAAGCATTTCCCTCAAACTAGGAATTGTTTTCATGAACCTTAAACAAACTTCCTCTGAGTGCTCGTGACAAGCCTCACAATGCCCCTTATTATGCCCACTGGAGTCTTCATGCTCACATTCTTGACGAAAGGCCTTATAAGCTTCACCTGTCAGATCTTCATATATTTTGTAAACCAACTCTCCCACATAAAACTCTATGCCGACCTCGCTAACATTTTCCTTGCCAAAGTAACCAGGAAACAAAACAGTGCGCAATTTGCCAAGAATATCAACAACAATATCTTCATTGGGCAAGGGAGCTTCATGAAGGTGATGTAAACGCAACTCGTCATCAGAGTACGTCTTAACGATCTCACCAATTACTTCGGGAAGTTGCTGTCGTTTTTTTAAAATTCTACCCATGTGGCTTTCTCCCACAGTTTCGTCGACATTCCTGACAGTTTATGATATCGGTGCACTCAACTTCAAAGGAGCATTAATTGTGCCATCAAGCAATGTTGCCAACTTAGCACTTCCCATTCCAATCAAAACGTTTGCATTAAAACTACTAGCCTGGTACCAGGATAACAAGCGCGATCTCCCTTGGCGTAGCAATCCCGACCCTTATCATGTCTGGGTCTCAGAAATAATGCTTCAACAGACCCAGGTAAAAACAGCTCTTCCCCATTTTGTTAAATTTCTTAAAATTTATCCCAACATAGAAACTTTAGCGCAGGCAAAAGAGAATGAAGTTCTACTCAACTGGTCCGGATTAGGATATTACAATCGCGCTCGCAACCTTCATCGTACAGCCCAAATCGTTTGCAATCAATATGATGGAAACTTCCCAGAAAATTACCTCGACGCTCTCCAACTCCCTGGAATTGGGCGCTATACAGCCGGGGCCATTCTATCCATCGCTTACCAAAAACCACTACCAATAGTTGATGGCAATATCCAGCGACTTTTTATTAGATACCTGAAAATCGAGCAAGAAACACAGCAAAAAAATCCAAAAAAAATTTGGGAATTATTGGATCAAATAGTCAAGAAACCAGAAATCTCCCAGAATATTGGCGACTTCAACCAATCCTTAATGGAAATGGGAGCCCTGATATGCACACCCAAAAACCCTAACTGCACATCCTGCCCACTATCCACCAGTTGCGGGGCCCTCAAACAAGACTTACAAGCATCTCTCCCGTTGCCACGCAAGCGGAAAAAAATTAGAAGCCTGCACTATACAGTTTTAATCGCAACACGCGGAGGGAAGTATCTTTTGAGAGAAACCCGATCCACAATATTGCCAACTGGATTTTGGGAATTTCCACGAATTTTGGGGAAACCCTCCCAGCGATCCTCTCAAATCTTTAAACGACTTCACAGGTTAGACTTTAAAGTTGAACGGGAAGTGGAAACTGTAACCCATCAAATTACTCATCGGAGAATATACTTTCATCCTCTTATCGTTTCTCTTAAGGACTCTATTCCCCAAAAACCCTTCATCTGGACAACACTAGAAAATAAACACTACCCCATCTCCTCATACGTCAACAAAATAGCAAGGAAGCTCAAGTAATGGCGAGAAAGCCCCCATGGATCATAGTCACAGCTTGCTGTATTGCATTTGTCCTACTAGTCCAAGGAGAAACAAAAACCTCAAACACTAGATATTTGCTAAAGGGATCTAGAATCGAGTTTCGGGAATTTTATAGCCCTGCGTTGAATAAGCTTGCTCAATATAGCATCTACCTGCCCCCCGCTTATGACCTCAAACCCAAAAATGAATTTCCTGCTGTCTACTTCCTGCACGGAATGTTTAACGATCATACTAGCTGGACTCAAAAACAATATGGCAATCTTCCTCTGTTGATTGAGAAAAACTTCCTTCAAGACAACGTACCCCAGTTTGTCATGGTACATCCTAACGGGGAAAATAGTTTCTACACTGATTTCCTAAGCGGAACCCCTAAATACGAGTCTTTTATCCACATGGATCTCATTCGTGAAATAGAACAACACTTCCGTGTCGACAGAAGACGCTCACACCGATCCATTGCCGGAACTTCCATGGGAGGATACGGCGCATTGAAAATTGCAATAAAGCACCCACATCTTTATAGTGCAGTGGCTGCTGGCTCTCCCATAATTTTTCTAGGTCAAGATCCTTCTCGCCAATTAACGCAATCTTCGTCCCATAGAATTGGCTTTTTCGTCGACCTGTTCAGACCTATTTTCGGAATACCTTTTAACCGCAGACACTGGAGGGAAAACAGTGTAGAAGTCCTTGCTCGTATTAGAAAAATCCAAAATTTGAAAATTTATATAGCTTATGGCACAGCTGACCGCTATCTAGACACGTTCCCCATGGAAAAAGGAATTCAAAACATCCATAAAATCCTTACTAAAAGATCCGTTGTGCACATGGTTCGTGCCTACGAAGGAGAACCTCATGGATGGAGACTCATCAAAAATCATTTGGAGGAAATACTAAAATTTGTCACCAGAGACTTTAAATAATACTCGAATAAGGCTATCAGCGGTTTAAGAGACCAGGAGTACTTTCCCGAACTGTTTTTGACATTGCAAATACTCCATAGCCTGCTTGCCTTCACCAAGAGGGAATACTCGGTCAATGATAGGCTTCAAACGCCCCTTACCTAAGAGTTGGACCAACTCACTATATTCAGAGCGGTTGCCCATAGTTGATCCTAGAATATCAATCTGCTTCCAAAAAATAGCTCGAATTTCTGTTTTTGGGTTAGGACCCGTCGTAGCTCCACAAGTCACAATTTTTCCACCCCTCCGTACCATCTGCAAACTCTGCAACCAAGTGACTTCGCCTACATTATCAACTACTACATCCACACCCCGCTTTTCTGTTTCACGCAACACTTCCCTGACTACATCAGGTTGCTCGCAGTTGTAACAGTAATCAGCACCCATTGCTTTAGCCTGCGCAAGTTTTGCATCACTAGAGGAACTCACAAACGCACACCCACCTAATAACTTCACAATCTGGAGTGCAGCGCTACTTACCCCTCCACCAATCCCATGAATAAAAACAGTATCCCCGGATTGGATGGCAGATCGAGTCTTTAGCATGCGCCATGCTGTCTGGAAAACCAAAGAAAAAGCTGCTGCCTCTTCAAAGGATACAGAAGGAGGAATTTTTTCTAGATTAACAGCTGGAACTAAGAAATACTCTGCAAAAGTGCCATGTGAATGTTCTCCAACCAACTGCAGACGAATGCACATTCCATGCTCTCCTTTTCTGCAAAATTCACACTTTTCACAACTTAGTGCCGCGTTCAACATTACGCGATCTCCCACTGTAAAACCTTCAACATCTTCACCGAGCACCTCCACTACTCCAGCACCATCGGCTCCTAAAACATGTGGCATCTCCAATTTCAAACCTGGAATGCCTTCTGCAACAAACAAATCCAGATGATTGAGAGCTGCGGCCTTCATCTTAACTAGAACGTGTCCAGCCCTAACTTCCTGACAATCAATTTCTTGAAAATTAATTTGGTCGAGATCGCCGTGTTGACAAATGAGAATGGCTTTCAAAGAACCCCCTTACGATTTTCTAACTACCTTAAGCCTTTTGGTTAGTTCAGGAACAACCTCACAAATATCTCCTACAATTCCATAAGTTGCAATGTTAAAAATTGGAGCGTTAGGATCAATATTAATAGCCACGATACACTCTGAATTTTTCATTCCTACGATATGTTGCACGGCACCCGAGATACCACAAGCGAGATACAAACGCGGAGAGACTGTTTGGCCTGAACTGCCGATTTGACGCTCTCGACCCAACCATTCGTTGTCTACTACTGGTCGACTAGCAGCAATTTCAGCCCCCAATTCCTCAGCTAAATCTTCAATAATTTTCAGGTTATTTGCCTCCTGAATTCCCCTTCCAACTGCCACTATCCGTTCAGCTCTGGAAAGATCAACTTTGACCCTGATAGCCTCAAAAATTTCCAGGCTTTGACGGCACCGTACTACAGCTGAAAGATTCACGACTCCCTCAACGATCTCAGTGTTTACTCTCTGTGAATTGTCTACGTCTATCGCCCCGGGTTGCATGGTTATAATCCAAGGATGAGCGGATTTTATGAAAACATCAGCGTTGAGCTGATTGTGAAACATTTGACGTACAAACAATAGAGTTTCCTCTTGCCTACGATAACCCTTACACCCAGTCACCAGCGCTGTATTCAGTCTCGCAGCCAGCTTGGGAGCTAAATCGATATTCTGATAAGTGTGCCCCATCAAAAGAATATACGGAGAATCCTTGGCCATAATTTGACAGATAGCTTCACAATAGTAGTCAGGGTCATATTGCCCCAACTTAGAATCTTGAACTAAAATAACAGTATCAACACTTTCGGAAGCTAATTTGTCTGCCACTCCTTGGACTTTGTGCCCTAGAACAAAAGCACACAAAGACATCCTCAGCTCTCTAGATAACTCTCTCCCAAAAGATAGGCTCTCCAAGGAAGAAGTAGCAATTTGACCGTTTTCGTGATCGATCAGAACATAAATTTTATCAGACATGTTTTAGAATAATGACTAAACGACAATCAAGGATCATTGAAATTACTTCATAGAACTTTGGCTTCCTTCTTGAGCCGCTCCACCAGTTCCGCAACCACCGCAGAGGAGTCTCCCTTCAAAATCTCTGCACTGCTAACAGATTCAGGAAAGTACAGCTTCGAAATCTCCAACTGCGGGACCGATTCTAAATTGAGCTCTAAACTACTCAAGTCAATCTTTTTTATCTCTTTTTTCTTAGCCTGCATGATACCTCTCAACGAGGGATACCGGACCTTTGAAATTCCAGCCTGAATTGTCAAAACTGCAGGCATTGACATCTCTACCCATTCGAACCAGCCGTTCTCCATCTCTCGCATAGCCCTCACTGTTTGATTATTCACATCTACTTGAATCTCCATCACTATAGTGGCATGAGGAAGTCCCAGAAGCTCAGCTAAAATAACCCCTGTCTGCCCATAGTTGAAATCATCTGAATGCGTTCCTAGCAAAAGCAAATCGTACTGCTCACTTCTAAGGATTTCGGATAAAACTAGAGCGACTGCATGAGGATTAGAGGCTTTACTCTCATTATCTGCAACTAAAATAGCACGATCAGCACCCATGGATAACCCTTTCCTGATAGACCTTTCAGAGCGCTCGCGCCCTACTGTTAAAATAGTTACTTCTCCATCATGCTTTTCCTTCAGCTTAAGAGCTTCTTCCAGAGAATACTCATCACATTCGCTAATCTCAAAAGTCAGATCAGTCTCAACAATACCGGTTCCTTCAGCTGTGATTTGATAACGTGTATCTCGGTGAGGGACCTCTTTAAGGCAGGTGAATATCCTCATTTTTTGAATAGGTCTTCAAAAGCATCTCGAGCATCTGATGGTCTCTGAGTGCCTGTGTTAGTCCTCTTATCTCCGGTCATTTTATCTACCGTGGAACGAACTTCAAAAAACTCACAATTGTTCTCAGAATCTTTACCCGTAACTCGTTCAAGAATAGGCTGGCTACATTCAAAACGACTGGCTGGATCGAAATAGACACAGTGCTTGCAGCTATGCAAAAAAGCGTCACACTTTGGACACTGACTGGAGGGAGTAATCTCTTCAAAATCGACAGGAAGCTGCACGCCACACATAGCACACCGTATTGCCCTGTAAAAATCAGGCATACGGGGAGATCTTGGGCCTTCGTGTGAAACTCTGGGCCTAGCACGCCGACGTTCGCCACGGCCAGCGCCCTTTCCTTGGTAACCCTCTTGCTTGTACTTTCTGCCCATTTCCGCTTAGGTTAGATAGATTCAAGAATCCGGTTTATTGAAGTCTAGCGCACGAGCTTTTTGCACCAGTAATATCAATAGCATCTCGTCCAGAATCAATCCGACGAATAACTCCTTGCTTGTCAATGACAAATGTAGTCCGCTTTGACAAGCCCCTTGCTTCATCCAATACCCCATAGAGTTGGCTCACTTTTCGATGAAAATCGCTCAACATAGTGTATTCAACTCCCAACTCCTCTGCATATCTTTTCTGAGTAGGACGCGCATCAACGCTGACCCCAACAATCTTTGTGTCGTGTTGCTTGAAATAATCGATATCAGACTGATATCCCTTTAATTCAGCAGTTCATCCACCAGTAAAAGCAAGAACATAGAAAGCGATTACGACATTACTCTGACCACGCAAATCGCTTAATTTGAATAGCTCGCCCTCTTGGTCGATTAATTCAAAATCAGGAGCTGTATCGCCCACTTTTAAAGCAGCCGATTGAGCCGTTCCTGTCAAAAAAACTAGCAACACTATCACAGAAAAAAAAGTGGTTATCTTCATATACCTAATTTTACTGACTAAAGCACCGACCTTCAACAAATCCCTCTAATTATTCGTCTATTTCCTGCAACAAGAGCAGTAGAATGGCGATAGAATTAGAATAATAAGCGATATGCTGCTTTGAAAGAACTAACTAAACAATTGATTGTTTTTCCTTTGCCTGCTCTCGTGCTATGGTGGGGGTTTGTATCGGAATCGATGAAAATTTATACCGGACAAGGCGACAAGGGACAGACTTCTCTTTTCAGCGGAGAAAGGGTCGGCAAAGATTCTCTTCGAGTGGATACTTATGGATCTCTCGATGAATTAAATTCCTTTTTGGGTGTAGCAAGATCTTTTTGTTTGAACGAAAAAGTTAGAGAGACTCTGTCTTTGCTCCAAAATCAGCTCTTTAAAGCAGGAACGGATCTCGCGACTAAAGAAGGCAGCAAACATCAAGTGAGTCGTATCCAGGAACAAGACTGGCGCCAACTAGAAAGCTTGATTGACCTACTGCAAGAAGAACTCCCCCCCTTAAAAAATTTCATCCTACCAACAGGAATCCCCAGTTCAGCATTCCTACACCTTTCCCGCACAGTCTGCCGGAGAACAGAACGACTTCTGACTGCTCTAATGCAGAAGGAAGAACTCAACCCCGAACTTGTTGTTTATTTAAATCGTCTTTCCGATCTGCTTTTTGTTCTTGCCCGTTATGAAAACGTTTTGGAGAAAGGCCAGGAGGAACTGTGGCAAAAGGACGCTTAATAACTGATTCAAAAACAATCTGTCCAACCTGTCGTGATTCAGGATGGTTGGTGAAAGACCTAGACTCTGTTGAAAAAGTAGTTGCCTGTCCAGACTGTCACTCCCGGAATCAATCGGAAAAACTTCTGAATAACGCAAAGATTCCTCCACGCTACTTCGATCGAGATTTTGATGAATTCCCTCCCACGACTAGACTTCGAGAGCGAGCCTTGCGTAGGTGTATTGACTTTGTAGAAACTTTTCCAGAAGTACCAAGAGGCCTCTTGCTGACAGGCCCTTGTGGGGTCGGCAAAACTCACCTTTCAGCAGCTATCCTCAAAGCCCTGATTCGAGAAAAAATGATTAGCGGAAGATTTGTCGACGAAACTGAATTTTTGCGGAGAATCCAATATTCATACGGTCCTGATTCTCGAGAAACGGAGAGAGAAGTTCTATTTCCCCTGCTTCATGTTGATCTCCTGGTATGGGATGATCTGGGTACCGGCAGACCCACTGAGTGGGTAGCAGAAACTATTCGTACGGTGCTTAATCACCGTTACACTTACAGCAAACACACTATTTTATCGACCAATTTACAGATTCAATCCACCAAAAAAACAGAATTGTCTGTCAAAAGTAACTCTCTAGTTGAAAAAATTGGAGTGGGGCTTTTTTCTCGTATTATGGAAATGTGTGAAGTAGTAGAAATAGATGGTCCAGATTTTCGTACAGACATTCACAAAGCAGGCTTGGACTTTAAAGAAAAAAATCAAAACAGTCGTACAAACTAGAAACCTACTTCAGGAAACTACCGAATGTCGACTCTCTCCTATCCCCTTTTCCTCATCCACAAAACACAAAACAACCCACCCCACCACAAAAAATAGTGCTATCGAAACAATGCCAAAACGCGGGGTGCCGGTCAAATCAGTCAATACAGCAAAAAGCACTGGGCCTAAAATAGCTGCAAACTTTCCACTGGTAGCAAAAAATCCAAAAAATTCCGCGCTGTTCTCAGAAGGAGTGAATTGGCCCAGAAGAGCACGAGAACACGCTTGAATTCCGCCTAGTGCAAACCCCACAATGGTCCCCAATACCCAAAATTCCCAAATTTGATCTATAACTACAACGTACAAAACAACACTTGTCCAGATTAACAAACAGATATGGAGTGAGGTTTTTATTGCCCTTTTGTCCGACAAATACCCAAAAACTAACGATCCCACAAAAGCCACTATATGAATAAGAATAAAACACAAGATAAGTTCTTTTTGAGACATTCCCAAAACCTGAGCGCCGAAAACAGCCGCCATAACAATAACTGTCTGAACTCCGTCATTGTAGATAAGAAATGCAATTAAAAATTTGCCGAGTTCACGATATTGATTGATTTTACGTAGAGTAGTCAATAAGTTGCGCAAACCTGTCTTCACATATCCAGCGCCAGAAGAAAGTGGTCGAGCACGAGCTCGTTCGGGCAACCATAAAAAAGTAGGTATCGAAAAAAGGCCCCACCAAAGGGCAACTACTAGAAAGGTACTTCGAACCGGGATGTTGTCAACAATAGGAAGCCCAAACCATCCAGGTCTCTCAATAATTGCCAAATTGACAATCAAACAAAGAACACCTCCCACATACCCTACGGCCCATCCCAATCCACTAATCCTACCCATGCGCTCTCGGGAAGCAATCTCCGGCAAAAACCCATTGTAAAAAACCAAACTCCACTCCAGAGTCATGCTAGAAACAACGTAGAAAATGATAGCTAACCAAACATCACCACCGCTGACTAGAAAAAGAAGAGATGTTGACAGAACACCTATGTAACAAAAGACTAATAGAAACTTTTTTTTAAGAGCATTATGATCAGCAATGGCACCAAGAACTGGTGCACTAACAGCAACGGCCAACATTGAAAATGAGACGACATAACCCCAAACCGCCGAGGAAGTAATTTGATTTCCGAAGAGGGAAATCCCTTGAGGCCCAACCACTACTTGAACAAAATAAACGTTGAAAATTACACCAGCTAGTGCAGTAGAATAACTCGAGTTAGCAAAATCATATAAAGCCCAAGCCCAAATTTCTCTGGGGAAAGATTCAATTTTCATTTGCTAGGTGGCTTGGCAGGTCTCATCTCGATTTGACTGGTCAAACAACGAGCATCTCGGCTAAGTGTCTCTACTACCACTCGAGCTACATCTTCAGATGATAATTTCCAGGAATGACTACCTTTGTTGTTACCAAAACCTGTATCCACACTACCCGGCATTACGTGTGCTACTTGGATATCATCATGTCTGACTTCTTGCATTAACGCCTCGCTAAATCCAGTCAAACCAAATTTAGAAGCATTGTAGGCAGCTCCTTGAGGAAATGCATTTTTGCCGGCTAAACTCCCAATGTTAACGATAAACCCTTCACCACTCTTCTTCATTTCTGGGATAGCAAAACGACAATTAAAAAACACCCCATCGAGATTGGTAGACAAGATATTCCTCCATTCCTGAACGGACATCTCTTCCACTTTTTTAAAAAGTCCAACCCCCGCGTTATTGACTAAAATGTCAAGACCTCCAAGCTTTTCCACACAATAATTAACTAAAATTTCACATTGATCTGCCTCACTCACATCGCATTGTTTACCTACCACTTGCTGATTTGATGCTTGTCCCAATTGACTTACTATCCGATCAATGGCTTTTTGATTTCGCGAGCTGATCACCACGCTAACCCCTTCACCAACTAAAGCCTGAGCAATTGCAAGACCAATCCCCTTTGTGCTTCCAGTGATGATTGCTCGTTTGCCTTTTAATTTCATTCCTTCACACCATAAATATTCTTTTCAGAAGACATCTTTGCCCTTTCAAATTCTCGTCTAAGCTTTTCGAGCATTTCAGGTAAACGTTGGTAAAGATTTTTGAGCTTACGAGGACCATGGTTGGCAACAGAGTAAGCTGTTAAAATTGGAAGAGCAACTGTTGAGTCCAGATAACAAACGACAGTACTGGATAAACTATCTGGAGCGACTTTCCTCCAGCTCACTGCCTCTCCAGGAGTGGCTCCAGACAATCCACCGGTATCAGGACGAGCATCGGTTACTTGCAAATAATAATCGTGCCCTTGTTCTTCGATACCTAAAACTTCCTGTATTTGAGGCTCCGTTTGCAAAACAAAATTTTTAGGAGCTCCTCCTCCTAAAATCCAAACAGCACTCTTTCCACCTGACCTCTTGGCTTCTAAAACAATAGCTGCAGATTCATTAACATCACGATTAACATCCAAAAGCAGTTTATTCCCATCCAAAGACATAGCCGCAACATTCATCCCAATTGAACTGTCTCCCGGAGAAGATGTGTAAACTGGCACTTTGCTACGATAGGCTGCTGCCAGTAAAGATCTTCCCTGGACGCCTAGGGTCTTCTCTCGCTCCGCTAAATATTTCCCTACTTTGTAGTGAAACTCCGCAGTACTCATCTTCTGTTGGAATTCCGGAGCAGCAATAACTTCACGAAGGAATTGATCCGTAGAAAGCAGTACTTCGTAACTAAAAAAAATATCGTAAATTCTTACTACTCCCTCTTGACGAAGAACGACATCACTGGTCGTAGCATTTCCTCGATGCAAATCCAAACCAATAGCAAAATGAGCGTCGTGATAAAGATTAGCTCCCGTCGAAACAATCCAATCAATAAAACCCCTTCGAATGAGGGGAATCAAACAAGATATTCCTAACCCTGCAGGAGTCAGAGCACCGGTTAAACTAAGTCCAACGGTAACATCATCTGCAAGCATCTTTTCCACAAGCAGATTGCAAGCTTCTCGTAAACGGGCTGCGTTGTAGGCTTCAAAAGTTAAATTAACTAAATCAGTTACGCTAATTTTTTCATCAATAGCTCTTGGCTCGATTTTTTTTCCCTGCAAATAATTGCTCATTTCCCAGTCCCAATCACAGAATTCTACTCAAGTAACAATCTGCTAGCCCACCCAAAAAATTCAATTGAACTTTTCAAAAGCCCTTTCGATTCTATAGTAAATCACCTATCGCTCTTATATGATAGGGAACTTATGGCAAAACTATTCCCATTTAAAGGGTATCGTTACAGTACCGAAAAAATTGGAAAAATTGCAGACGTTGTTACCCAGCCCTACGACAAAATTTCAACAGAAATGAAACAAAACTATCTAGGAAAAAATCCATTCAACATCGTTCGGGTAATCAAGAACCCTGACTACGCAAGAGCCTCTCAGCACTTAAACCAGTGGATCCAGCAGGAAGTTTTAAAAAAAGATACGACGGCTTCTTTTTATCCTTATCAACAGACATTTGAATTTGAAGGAAATTCATTTTCACGACTGGGAGTTATTGGACTACTATCCCTGGAAGATAGTGATTTAGCGGTTAAGGGACACGAGAGAGTGTTGGCAAAGCCGTTAGAAGACCGATTAAATCTTATTCGTTCCACGCAATCCAATGAGGGACTTATTTTCATGCTCCACTCAGATCCTAGCATGAGTGTTGACCGCCTGCTTTCTGCTTTCACAAACAACTCAGAACCGGTCACCACTGTCGAAGATGAGTATCAAGTCACACATCAATTGTGGAATCTTCCTGACCAAAATATTCAGAAAAAAATTATTGAAATACTAGACGGTAGTGCCTTTTACATTGCAGACGGACACCACCGCTTTCGAACGTCCCAAATATATCTCCAAGAATGTAAAAAGAAAGGCTGGCAAACCGGAGCTACAGAAAGCTTTGATAAGCGAATGATTGCACTTTTCAACATGGAAAATCCGTCATTGAAAATTTTACCAACTCACCGTGGTGTTCGTAACCTTACTAATTTTGACCTGAATGATTTTTTGTCGCATCTAGAAACCTTCTTTCATATCCAAAGTGTGTCTACAGTCCAGGAACTTTCATCTTCTATGGAAACCCCCGGCACACGGATTGGACTAATGGAACAAAATGGCAAAAATTGGCTTCTGCACATGAAAGACTCTGCGCAAAAAGATACTTCATTTATGCCAAATATTGATGGTCCAGCCAGAAAACTTGATGTTAATGTTTTACATGAAGGCATCCTTCTTCCGGTCTTGGAAATTGGTGAAAAAGAGATAGCCGAGCAAGACTATGTCAGCTACTTTCGCAGCCCAAAAAACTTAGTTGAACAGTTGAGAGCAGGGCAATACCAACTTGGCTTTCTCTTAAATCCTACTACGGTAAAACAGGTTCGCCAAATTTCTGAGAAAGGGGAAAAAATGCCCCCAAAATCAACCGACTTTTATCCCAAACTTTTGACAGGATTGACACTAATGAAAATGGAAATTGACCATGAATGACTTTATAGCCTGCAGATCTCAACTCACATTCTCGACTAATTGGCATCCATCTATAATTAAGGCTTTATAATTTGGTCAGGTTGGAGCTTTTGTCCCTGCTGGACATACCACTCCATCTGGCTCATCACACCCCGGATAATTTGCACATCACGAGGAGCCAACTCAGCTCTTCCTAAAAAACGCCGGAGAGCCTGCATAATGTGTTCCGGACTTTTAGAACTGAGGAATCCAATCTCCACTAGTACCTGTTCTATGTGAGAATACATCTCATTCCTCTCTAAATCCGAAGCTAATTCGGGAACGGGCTTGGAGTCCACCAAAGCGGCACTAAATATTTCATAACAAAAAATTATAATGCTATGAGACAAGTTTAATACTGGGAAGTTGGGATCAGCTGGAATAGAAACCACATACTGACACCGGGATAATTGAGACTCACTTAACCCACGTCTTTCCGGCCCAAAAAGACATGCGACCCTTCTATCTTGAGCATATTCTCTAATCTTAAGAGATATCTCCTGTGGCGTATAAATGGGCTGTCTACCTCTACGCCGACGCGTGGAGGTGGTACCAACAACAATATTTTCTTCCGCCAGAGCTTCGTTCAAAGAAGCATAAACTTGGGCTGACTCTAAAATATCAATAGCCTTACTAGCAATGGTACGGGATTCCAGACTAAAAGGATTACTAGGATTCACAAGCTTTAGCCTCTTTAAACCCATATTTTTGATAGCCCGAGCAGTAGCACCAATATTTCCACTACTGTGAGTATCAACCAAAACAACCGATATGTTTTCTGAAAAAGCCATTGCCTTCATGAAAGTCACCGTACTCAGTCGATTTCACAGGCGTTATAAAGAAACACCCCCAAAGACTGCAAAGCAAACTAAAACAGAAAGAGTTTGAACCATGCAAACTAGACCGCAATTAACATTTAGCACAAACGGTAAAATCTGCAAATAACTGATCAATAAATATTAAAATCCCTGCATTGCTTATTGCTTGTCGCTCACTATCCTTCTAATCCTAGAAAAGGCTTCTTTTAACTTCTCTATGGAAGTCGCATAGGAAATTCGAATATAACCCTCTAACCCAAAGGCTGAACCTGGCACTACTGCCACAGCTGCCTCCTGAATAAGAAAATCAGCCAATTCCTCAGAATTATTAACACCAAGCATTTTCATGCAGGCTGAAACATCGGGAAAGGCGTAAAATGTGCCACTAGGCAAAGCGCAAGAAAAACCAGGAATCTCCTCTAAAGCACTTATTACGAACTCTCGACGGGACTGGTACTCCTTTTGCATTGGCTTGACCAAATCTGTCCCACTCTTTAAAGCAGATACCGCAGCCCATTGTGAAATAGAAGTCGGATTTCCAGTTTGATGACTTTGAAATGCTGACATTTTTTCAATCCGCTCTGGATGGCTAACGCAAAAACCAATTCTCCAACCCGTCATAGCATAAGTCTTAGAAAGAGACCCTACCACCGCATAAAAGCTATCAGAAGGTTGGATTAAAGAAGCTACTGACGTATGCACTTCATCACCATAGGTTAGGTACTCGTAAGTTTCATCACTCAACAGGAATATGTCTCTCTCACGACACAAATCCACCAGTTCCCGAAGAATAGCAACAGGAGCAACCGCTCCTGTCGGATTGTTAGGCGTATTGAAGACTACTCCCGAAGTCTTAGAACTAAGCTGTTCTCTAACCCGTTTCACCTGTAAAACAAATCCATCCTCGGCATAGGTCATTACCTTTTTCGGTAAAGCTCCTGACATTTTGATAACCTCAGGAAAAGTTACCCAGTAAGGAACCGGAATGAGTACTTCATTCCCGCTTTCAAACAAGGCTAAACAAGTGTTATAGATGGCATGTTTGGCCCCACAAGTAATCATCACATTGGCCGCCGAGAATTGCCCATTACATTCCCGATTGAATTTTTCAGCTACTGCCTGTCTCAATTCCAAAATTCCAGCAGCGCTAGTATATTTGGTGAAATTTTCCCTAATAGCCTCAATTCCCGCTAACTTGATCGAATCCGGAGTATCAAAATCTGGTTCTCCCACACTCAAATCAATCACGTCCACACCCTGGTCTCTGAGCTGCTGAGCTTTCAGCATCACTGTCATGGTAGAAGAGGGAGAAATTCCCAAAAGTCGCTTGGCAAATTTCATGATTTATTTCGAACGACGAGTAACTGACTCAGAATCTTGGCAAAGACTATGATTGCTTTTGAAAACCATTCGCCCTAAATAACGATCAAAAGAAGTAAAATCCGAATCTCCTGGATCATCCCTTAAAATTTGGTGAAATCGATTTAATTTGGCATCTAAATCATCGACATAATGGAGAATAAGGGCTTCCATGGTTTGGGGCTTCTTAGGAGAACCCCACTCCAATTGCCCCTGATGGCTCAAAATCAGATGCTCGATTTGAGTCAAGAGGGTCGTTGGGAAATCAGTAATTTGGGAAGCTTCTGCCCGGACCAAAACAGCCCCCATTACAACATGCCCAATAAGGCGCCCACGAGTTGTGTAGGCCGGATTCTCTGGATTAATAAGTTCTTCTAGCTTACCAATATCGTGCAGCACCGCACCAGAGATCAATAAGTCCTTGTCCAAATCAGGATAATTTTTGGAAAAAAAGAGAACACTTTCCAAAACAGATATTACGTGCTCTAGAAATCCCCCCCAATAATTGTGGTGAATTTCGACTCCAGCTGGATAACTCTTTATCTTCTCTTCATTCTTTTCCAAAATATTTCCCAAAAGCTCTCGGATACAAGGACGAGAAACATGTTCCGTCACTACAGACTGGAGCCTGGTCCACATCTTCTCAACATCATGTTCTGTTCGGGGTATGATTTGATTCTCATCGAAACCGCTTACTCGATCTTCTGGAATAGTTTTGCGTATTTTCTCTACGACAAGCTGTTTAGCCCCCTTGTAATCTTGGACTAACCCTTGATATTTGACATGGTCACCTTCGTTAATCCGACCATCGCAATCCTCAACATTATTCCAAATTTTTGTTTCAAGTTGACCGCTCCTATCTCTGAGCACCAGCCGCAAGTATGGCTCACCGTTTCGTTTTAAACGCAGCTGCTTGGTTCTGATTTGGGCGTAAGAGGTAACAGTCTGATTTACCTCGAGAGCTTTGATCAATTTCATCGTACTTGAAGGGCAAGATAGCATCAAAGACTGACAGCCCCTCCGTATCATTTTGGTTACCTAGAATCTATATTCCCAAATGGAATATCCAAATTAGACTCCATTCTTTTTTTCAATTAAATACGCTTATGATCAGCCATATACTTCTCTTTGATATACAATATACAAGATGCTTGTAGTGGCACTTTCACAAGTTCATTGCAAAGAACTAAAGTCTGTTTTTTCCCAAGAAATCAAATCTTGGCAGAGTGAACTTTTTTGGGATTACCAACCAACTGTAGCTTTAGTAAAAAAACAGATTACTTCCAAAAGTTTATCAGGCTATGCCATCAAAACCCCATCTGGGGAAATCCTCGGCTACTCCTACTACATCGTTAATAAGCCGGTGGGATATATCGGCAACATCTATATCTTGTCCGAATCAGCAAACCCGACTACTTACGCAGAACTACTAAATCGTATTATTGGCATACTAGAATTCAATTCTTCCATTCTCAGAATTGAGGGACATTTTTTCACCTTTAACTGCGATTTAATCCCTTTTTTTAAAGCCCGAGGGTTCAACACCATTAAACGCCACTTCCTATCAAAAGCTATCAATTCGAAAGGTGACAATGAACAAACATTGGTATTGCCATCAAAAATTCGCCTTGTCAAATGGCAGATTTTTTTTTGCACCAAAGCAGCAGAAACAATTTGCAATAGTTACCAAAACTCCCCTGATTATGATCTCTGCTATGACTATCAATCACCTCAAGGCTGCACCCTCTTCCTACTCAATCTGCTTAACAATCCAAGCTGTGGCATATTTAGTCCCGAAACCAGCTTAATAGCCCTAGATCCAAACGGAATTGTATGTGGGGTACTAATGACCTCAACGACTGACCTGAATACAGGGATGGTCACACAAATTTCTGTCAAAAGAAGTCATCAAGGAACCGGGATTGGATCTGCCCTTTTGAAAACTTATTTCAAAAAAGCTAAAAAACAAGGTATCAAACGTATAACTCTATCGGTTTCAGAGATAAATCATGGGGGTCACCGGCTCTATCTCCGCCTGGGATTTCAAAAAATTAAAGACTTCTACGCTTTTACTCGTCCCTAACTGGATTTCTCAAAGTCCCAATCTTTTCAATTGTAACTTCTACAACATCTCCTGACTGCAAAAACACTGGAGGGTCACGGTATACACCTACTCCGGAAGGGGTTCCTGTAAAAATCAAATCTCCAGTTTCCAAGGTGATAGCCTGTGAAATATAGGACACTAGAGAATAGCAATCAAACATCATATTCCGAGTGTTGTCTGACTGCTGAGCCCTTTCATTTACACGTAGTGAAATATCAAGTTGGTGAGGATCACCCAACTCATCCTCTGTAACTAGAAATGGCCCACACGGGGCAAAAGTATCGCATGATTTCCCTCGTACCCATTGTTTATCTGAAAACTGCAAATCTCGGGCACTGACATCATTCCCGATGGTATAACCAGCAATTACATTACGAGCTTCTTCATAAGAAAAATTTCTACCGGTTTCTAACATAACTACACAAAGCTCAGCTTCAGGATCAACCTTCTGGCTAATTGCTGGAAGTCGAATTTCATCTTCAGGACCAATCAAGGAAGTAGAAAATTTACAAAATATTAACGGGTTTTCGGGGACTTGCACCTTCCCTTCCTGAGCGTGATCATGATAGTTCAAACCAATCGCAATAATTTTCCCGGGATTTAGAATCGGTGCCAATAGTCGGACAGACTCATGTGGATAACATGCCAAATTGGCTGCCTCCCTGTTTTCGTGTAACAAGCTACTAATTTTTTCAGCCATCTGAAGGGCTTCTCGGCCATTTGAGAACCAAGCTTTTAAATTCTCTGATTCTAATAAGTTGTTAGGATCTGGAATTTGCAATACTCTACCAGCCTCAATCAGATTAGCAATCTGACCTGGTTGAAATTCAAATCCAAATCGACTCTCACCGTCATAAACAAAGGTACAAAATTTCATTGATCTCCTGCTGACTTGATGGGTTTGTTAACTGATTTACTCTCGTCCAAAATCCTGACTCTCTGCCCAGGGCGGATAATTTGGTTGGCCCGCAGACTGTTCCAACGAAGCACATCTCTCAAACGCACCCTGTACATCTGAGCAATCTTCGCCAACGTATCTCCTCTTCTTACAATGTGAGTTCCAGGCAATCCTGCTTGCCTATCCGACCAATTCCTCGACGAAAACCGTAAGCCTCCAAGGGGTATAAGTAAGTCTTGGCCAATCCGCAACTTATGAATGTTACGGATATGATTCATTTTCGCAATTTCCCGAATCGATGAAGAATACATACGTGCAATCACCGAAAGAGTGTCCCCTCGTCTCACCTTGTGATGTTCAGCACGAACTTGCTTTTCAGGAGGAAGATTCGCCAAACGTTCCTCTAATAATTTTCCTTTACCCAAGGGAACTTTCAGCTGGTATTCTGGATAGTCTTTTGGAGTAATTCCCCTACTCAATTCAGGATTAAATTCGATGAGTTTCTTCTCTGAAATACCTATTTCCTCCGCTGCTACCGATGTATAGTGCTGCGTCTTTAAGAGAACCAAATCATATTCCATTGGTTTCTCCGGTTGCACTTGAAATTTGTAGTACTCTGGATGTTTGTAAATAATCAGGGAAGCCAAAATTGAAGGAACATAATTTCTAGTTTCTCTCGGCAACAATCTTCTTTTTACCATAGTCCAATAATCCATTGGACCATATCTTTTCAAAATTCGTCTTATCCTATTTTCCCCACTATTGTAACCCGCTAATGCTAAATTCCAGTCCTCAAATTCTTCGTATAAATCCTTAAGATAGCGAGCCGCCGCATGGGTAGACTTGATAATATCGGAACGTTCATCAATCCACCAATCCTGCCTCAAGCCATATCTCTTCCCCGTGTCGCTAATGAATTGCCAAATACCTTTAGCTTTGGCCCGTGAGTAAGCCCGTGGTTTGAAAAGACTCTCTACGTGGGCCATATAAATCAAATCTTTGGGGACTCCCTCCTTTTCAAAAATCTCACGAAACAAGGGCAAATACTTTCCCGAACGTCTCAAACCTGTCTCCATAACCTTACGTCCACGAGTTTGATAGTAATTGATAAATCTCACTACCGAATCCTTGTAAACTACTGGTATATCAAACCGGGTTTCGCGAAGATCCTCTCCTATTAGTTGCTTTAAGTGCGGATCTGCTGTGATGGTATATTGGTTATCGAGATCGAGATCCACAATTTCATCTAGTGGAGTTGGCTCTGGATCGAAAGACTGAATCTCTAATTCATCTTCTTTGGCAAGAATTACCTCAACCGGATCTTGTTGAGGTTGAATATCTGAATTCTGAACTCCAATATCAACAGGAGCGGAAACAGAATCAGCTGAATCTTCTTTGGCAAGAATTACCTCAACCGGATCTTGTTGAGGTTGAATATCTGAATTCTGAACTCCAATATCAACAGGGGCGGAAGCAGGCTTAACTGCTGTTATTTTCCGATTTGTAGTACACGCCGACAAAAAAAATACAGTAAAAACTGTTAGAACAATTGATTTCCAAGTGAAGTGCTGCACAATTACTCCGTTTCGGACAGAGTATACTATGCGTAACCGCTATTTCCTTGCAAGATTATCGTGTAAAAGTGCAGCTGCTTTGGGAATCATATTCAATGCCCTTTGAACTTGAACATCAATCTCCAGAGCTACCTTAAAACCCTCTTCATCATCAAAAAGACTAGAAAAAAGCTCCTGCTTGAGACGATAAAAAATTACACGACGGTTTTCTTGGAAGACCTTGTTGGAAAGTTCAACTTCTTTCCCTACAACAAACTCTTTGAACCTCTCCAAAGTTTGCTCCGTTATATCAATCTCAGCAATCAAATTTTTCCGTTCTTTAGGTGTAAACTGCAGTCGATCTTCACGGCTATATTGGTATCGAATATCCGATTGAATTTCCCCGGCTGTTAGTTTATTTACAAACTCAATAAAAAGGTTCATCCGTTCCAACAGGCGTAAAAACTTGCTGCGTTGTTCAACTCCGACTTCCTGATCGGGAGTGATACCCCCGCCACCAAAAACGACTCTTCCAGCACTAGTCTTGTACTGTTCCTGGTCTTTATTACCCTTTGCTGTCCGATTAAAGTAATAGTCATACACACTCTCTGAGTAATTGCGCTGAATCAAACGATCACTGGGGGTATAATATTTTCCTGTTGTTAGAGCCAACCCTCTATTCCCAGACAGCGGATAAATAGTTTGCACTAGTGCCTTTCCGAAACTAGTCGCTCCTACAATCAAAGCTCTATCATGATCCTGTAAGGCTCCTGCCACAATCTCACTCGCACTGGCACTATTTTCGTTAATTAATACGACCATCGGATACCGTTGTTTACTTCCTTTTTCAACCAAAAATTCTCTCCCGCCACCGTTACGGCCACGAGTTTTTACAATAAGCTGCTCCTTTGCCAAAAAACGATCGGATACAGCTAACGCTTGGCTTAGAGCACCCCCTGGATTATCTCTGAGATCTAGAACTAAACCCCTGAAATCACTTTCATCTAACTTGCTCAAGGTAGCACGCAACTCTTCGCCAGTACTTTCCGAAAATTTGTTAATTTTGACGTACCCAATCTGTGGTCGAATTAGGAAAGCATACTTAATGGTATGCAGGGGGATCTCATCGCGTATTACCGAAACCTCCAAAAATTCTAATTCTCCAGGGCGTTCAATCGTTATGTTCACTTGCGTACCCTTCGGACCCTTCAGATTTGGGATGACTTCACTATTAAGATCCCAATTGTCAATCGGTTCCCCCTCAATTTTGGCAATTACATCACCAGCCTTGATACCTGACTTATAGGCCGGTGTCCCAGGAGTAGGAGGTTCTACAACCACTACTCTTCCACTACCGGGAGATTCTGTGCGAATGGTGATTCCCAAACCATAATATCTTCCTCGCTGCTCCTCTTGGAGCCGGCTATAATCACCTGTAGTAAAAAAGGAACTATGCGGATCTAATGTGCGAAGTAACCCACCAATGGCACTCTCAATTAATTTTTTAGTTGGAACTGTTTGAACATAGTTCCCCTCTACGGTAGCCAAAGCAGACGTAAAAGTCCGTACCCAATTTTCTGCATCCTCTTCCGATGGAGAGTCAGCGCGAACTCGATCGCCGAACCAACCACCCAACGCTGCTGTTATAAAAACAGGAATCAGGAGAAATGCACCTAGTCTGTTTCGCATCCCAACACCCCTATACACAGCTACCAGTATAACACTGTCTGGTATAGACGAACCTAACTATAGAGGCCTCAAAATGAACCTTTCTTCCGACTTCAACCCTGTTGACTTGTGCTAAACTAGTGAAATAGACTGCAAGATCGGAGATTGACTCCCCTTATGTGGAATCTAGGTTTTCCTGAACTGGTTGTTATTTTTATAGTCGCACTGGTAGTTTTTGGCCCTCGAAAACTACCTGATCTTGGTCGTTCCCTGGGAAAGGGATTGGCCGAATTCAAAAAAGCTTCGACCGAATTGAGGCAAACATGGGAAGAAGAAGTCCGTTCGGAAGAAGACGAACTAAGAAAAATCCAAAAAGATCTAGAATAACTATCCTCCTATGTCCTGTTGCACATTCTCTACACTAGCTGATTATGAACGACAATCCTCCTAACTCCTCTGAGAGTAATCCGGAAAACTCTGATACAACTAGAGGAAACGAAAAAGACCAAGAAACCTCCCAAGAATTATCTTCCCCTCTTATTCCCCCGATTGAACTAGATGATGAAAACGGTCAGGAAAAAACATTAGATACCGACGGGCAGAATAATCTGGGTGCAAGAATGACGTTCCTGGAACATTTGGATGAGTTGCGAAAGCGTGTCCTGCATAGTGTTGTGGGAATTGCAATCGCCTTCTGTGCCTGTTGGACTCTTCGAGAAGAGATCTTTCACATCCTGGCTTTACCAATTGCAGATGTTGTAGGAGGGATTGACAAACTAATTTTCATAAGACCTACGGAACCCTTTTCAATCTGGATGAAGGTTTCTTTTGTGGCAGCAATTTTTCTAACATCTCCCTTCATACTGCTCCAAGTTTGGATGTTTATTGCCCCAGGGCTGTACCGAAAAGAGAAAATTTATGCTATTCCCTTCCTCATCTCCTCTACAGCCCTTTTTATCTCAGGTGGTTTATTCGCTTACTATGTAATTCTTCCAATTGCTCTAGATTTCCTAATTAACGAATTCGGTGCCATCTTTACCCCTATGGTCAGCGCCATTGAGTACTTTAACTTTGAAGTACTTATTCTTGTTGGAATGGGAGCCATTTTCCAACTTCCCGTAATAGTCGCCTTTCTTTCCATATTCGGCATGGTTACTCCTGGATTTCTTTGGAAAAATTTTCGCTATGCATTTCTCCTGATCATTATAATAGCTGCTGTTGTATCTCCTACTGCCGATGTGCTGAGTCTCTTCCTTTGGAGTGGCCCCATGGTTGCTCTTTACCTAGTCAGCATCTTGGTATCCTGGATGTTCAAGCGCCACCGCGACCAGACAACAGAATGAACATCCCTCGAATACGGGAAAAAGACGGGCCTCAAGTCTATACTGACCCCGGTGAAGTATCCTGAACAGTTAACCCCGGCTGAATACGGGATCATTCAAATTTTGTGGAATAGCCCTTCCCCTCTATCGGTAAGCCAAGTCCTTAAAATTCTCTGTCTCCAAAAACCCACTGCCTATACAACGGCTATGACTTTGTTGGACAAAATGACCAAGAAAGGGAGTCTCAATCGAGTAAAAAAGGGTAAGGCCTATTACTACCGTCCTCGTGTTCAACGCTCTGGAGTACTATCTTTTATGATTCAAAAACTTGCTGATCAGTATTTTGACGGAGAAAAAGAAAAGCTTACTGCTTTCGTACAGAAACGGAACGAACACTTACCTAAACATGTGGGAAAATCTAGTAATAGCACCTCTGGAAACAAAAGCTCCAAAAGAATTAGAGAATCTTCCAAGCAAGTTCCTGCATCTCATGATAGTATGAGGGAAATGGATGTTTGTCTTCTCTAATAGCAGTGCCCTCCCCTGCATAAGCAAATCAAAGTCCCTCTACATCAAATTGCTCTCTGTACTTGGGGCCAATGTAAACATAACTTTCTTCACGTAATTCCTTTAAAAAGTCCTGTATTCCTGGCTCCGCTTTAACTTGATATAGTTCCCTTGAAATTTGTGGCCTAACCTCTTCCAAAGGTGTCTCCTTTGCCGGCTTTTTCTTTAGTACTTTGATGATCTGCAGTCCGTAGTCTGCCTCAATAACCTCACTAATTTCACCTTCCTCTAGTTGGAAGGCAACATTCCCAATCGGAGCTGCCATAGAATTTCTGGTGAATTTACCAATGGCACCACCTCTCGAGGCAGTAGGACCATCGGAATGCTGTCTGGCCATATCCTCAAAAGAAGCTCCCGTACCCAAGTCAGATAGAACTTCTTCGCTCTTCTCCTTTACAACAGCCAGATTTTTCCCCTCCGTCAGAAACAAGATCTCTCCAAGTTCAACCTCCGCAGGCTCTGTAAACCTTTCAATATGTTCTCGATAATAGGCTTCGATTTCGGGAGTGAGTAGCGTTACTCTCGAATAAACAGATTGCTGAATAAGTCTCTCTACGATCATGCGTTGCTTGAGATTTTCTCTATATTGACCTAAAGATGACCCCTGTTCTCGAAGGAGTTGATCTAACATTTCTAGACTAGGAATACCTGAATCTTTTCTATTCGCCTCTAAAGCCGCTGCCACATCTAAATCAATCCCTCCTGCCAGCTCAAGCTCATTAGCTTTTTGGATCATCAACTTCTTCTCAATAATACCCTTCAATAATGCTCTTTTTTGCTTGCCAAACTCTTGATCCAATGCCTCAGGACTTTCAACGGTTCGCGCAATCTCATTTCTAATGGCATCTATTGATTGCTGAAGATCACTCAAAGTTATGATCTCTTGGTTAACCTTGGCCACGATTTCATCCAAAACAACCACTTCTTGGCTCCAAAGGTCTGTACTCACAACAAATAGTATCAGTGCCTGCACGATTCTACTGGGCGTCTTCATTTGATTCTCCCCAATTGACAGCTAAACTTTTATCGTGCAGTTCAATAGATGCCCTGTCAACAATTTGCCTTACGTAGGAATCCCTAGCTGCTCTTTCTTTGGCCATTACCAACCTTTCAAAAATAATATCTTGAACCTCATAAAACTTTTGTGGATGTCGGGGAATCCACTCTTCCATCATAAAAATATGGTAATCCTCTGCAGAATGAAAAACTGAACTTACCTCACCTGGCTTGAGAGTAAAAACAAATTCCTCAAAATCCTTTGGTAGCTGTCCTCGTGTAAAAGTTCCCAAATCGCCACCTTTGTTAGCGGTGAGGCCCTGAGAATGCATTCTGGCCAATTTTTTAAAGCTTCTCACATCCCCAAACGTCATCTTTTGACGAATCTCTTCTGCACTGCTCAAATCTCCGACTCGAATTTCCAGAAGGTGCATCTGATCCTCTGCATGAAATTCCTTATTATGTTCACTGTAGTAATTTTGCATCTCCCGCACGCTGACATTAACATGAAGGCCAATCCTTTTTCTCAATAATTTCTGCACCATTAAAAAATTCTGGACCCGCTCATAAAAGACTGACGTTGCCTTCTGCTCTTCGGCTAACCACTCATTGAGCAGCTGCTGAATTTCATCATCCTCCAATGTAATTTTCTCTTCCCGAGCCTCCTGTAACAACAATTTCTCGACAAGAAATTCCTTGAATATGGCATTTCTTTCTGGCTTATTTTTCTGCTTCACAGATGGTTCCCGTCTTACAATTAAAAAATCTTCAAATTCTTTTTTAAAAATCTCTTGGTTGTTGATCACTGCTATCACTTTAGGTCGAAGAACTTTAGATTCGTCTGGAACCTTCTCGCACCCTAAAGTCACCATAAACAAACATAGACAACAACACCTGCTAAATACTTTAGCATTCATTTCAACACCGTAATTTTGTCAAGTAGTTCATGCACTCTTTCAAAAATTTTCGATTTATCAATAAAAGACATTTCAGCCAATAAAACTCCCTCTGGAGTCAAGGAAAGACGACTATGGGTTTGATGAACCAATTCAACAATATCGCTACGAGAAACCGGTGTGTCATCCCTGAACTTCAAACACACCTGCGTGCCCTTCCGCTCCAAAGAAACAATCTTTAATTCACAAGTACGCAAACGCAGTTGTGCATACCCTAATAGATTGAAAACCGAACTTGGGTATTGCCCGAAACGATCTGTAATCTCTTCCTTAAGACTGTTCAATGCAAATGAATCGGACACCGAAGAAACACGTTTATACAACCACAGACGCAGATGAGGATCCTCTATATAATATTCCGGTATCTGAATATCTAGACGCAAGTCAATGCTGGTCTGCATCTTATCGGAAATAGGTTTCCCCTTAAGTTCTTCAATCGTCTGTTCCAATAGCTTTACATAAAATTCAAACCCAACTGTATTGATTTGCCCATGTTGTTCGGACCCAAGTAAATTGCCTGCACCTCGAATCTCTAAATCAAGAGCAGCTAGACGAAACCCGGACCCTAAATTACTAAACTCTCTTATGGCAGAGAGACGTTTACGAGCATTTTGACTCAAGGTTTCCTCGGACGGAATTAAAAAGTATGCATAAGCACGTTGGCTTGATCGACCCACGCGACCCCTTAGCTGATATAACTGGGCCAACCCAAAACGATCAGCCCTATTTACAATCAAGGTATTTGCCCGAGGAATATCGAGGCCATTTTCCACTATAGTCGTCGATACTAAAACATCTTGACGATAGTCCAAAAAATCTAACATAACTTTCTCCAACTCTTTTTCTCTCATTTGCCCATGAGCAAATGTCACCCGTGCTTCTGGAATCAATGCCCGCACCATTTGAACTGTCGAATGTATGGTTTCAATTGAATTATGGAGAAAAAGAATTTGTCCCTGACGTTTTAATTCTAGATCAATAGCACTACGAATAATGTTTTTGCTAAATTTTGTAACAACGGTTTGAACCGCCAATCGATCCTTTGGTGGAGTTTCGATAATAGATAAGTCCCGGAGGCCAGTCAGTGACATATTGAGTGTTCGAGGGATTGGAGTTGCAGACAGCAACAACACATCAACGTTAGCTCTAAAACGCTTAAATTTTTCCTTCTGAGCAACCCCAAAACGTTGTTCTTCATCCAGGATAACCAAACCCAAATCTTTGAAATAAACGTCCTTAGATAAAATACGGTGAGTGCCGATCAAAATATCTACTGACCCTACCGACATTCTCTGAATAATATCAGTTTGTTCCTGCCGAGTTTGTAGGCGACTGAGCATTTCGATCTTGATTGGAAATCCCTGAAAACGCTCCCTAAAAGTCCTCAAGTGCTGAAATGCCAAAACTGTTGTTGGGCACAACAGGGCCACCTGCTTACTATCAACTACTGCCTTAAAAGCAGCTCGCATAGCCACTTCAGTTTTGCCGTACCCGACATCACCACAAATCAATCGATCCATGGGACGTGCTGACTCCATGTCAGCTTTGACATCTTGAATAGCTCCTAATTGATCAGAAGTCTCTTCATACTCAAATGCTCCCTCAAACTCCCGAATAAGAAAATCATCCCCTGAAAAAACATTACCTTTTGACATCTCACGACGAGCGTATAACTTAAGTAAATCTTCAGCTAAATGCCTCACCGACTTTTTGATGCGACTCTTAGTTCTCTCCCATGAAACTCCTCCCAAACGGTGCGTTTGAGGCCGATCTGCTCCCACTCCACTATATTTTTGTATCTGATCAACGCTATCCACCGGCACATAAAGTTTGTCGCCCCCACGGTACTGAACAACAACAAACTCTTCCAACTGACCTGCGATATTCATTTTCTTAAGACCTCGAAAAACACCCACACCATGATTTACATGGACCACATAGTCACCCTCTCCCAAATCTACTAAGTCACTGAAAAAAACTTTACTGTCGTTGCTTTTGGGGAAATTTTTCGGAGATGACCTGCCTTGTGTTTTCTGGAATACGTTCTCCTGAGTTAATAAATGACATCCTAGACTAGGAGAGTAAAATCCTTGAGAAAGTTTTCCGTAGGTAACCGTAAGAGGGTAAGAAAAAATATCATCAAAATCTTCATCCGAAATATGAGCCAATATTTCATACTCTTTTAAAATATCTATCAACCGCTCTGCCATACCCGATGATCTCATGACAAAGATGACCCGCTCTCCTGCTCCCATCCAATCTTTTAAATCCTTTAAAAGATCCTTTATTTTCCCGAAGTAACTACGTTCCTTCTGAAAACCAAAGTGCTCAGCAGTATGAGTTTGTTGCGACAATTCCTCTAGGCGAAATACTCTGTGCTCATGTAATTGGCCAGTAACCCATTCTTTATCAAAAAACAATTTTTCGGGATGAAGGGCCATCTCTCCAATGCCATCCTGTTCTTCGAAACTTGCCTTTCGCTTTTTCTGCGTTTCAATTATTTCTTCAAGAAGTTCCTCAGCTTCACTGACTACTAGTCTCAAATCGCTCCCTGCAGAGAAAAAATCTAGTAATGAATACTCGTTGTTTACTACCAATGGAAAAACGCATTCAAACCCATTAAAAAGCTCACCATTTTCAGTAAATTGGAGTTTCTCTGTTAAAGCTTTGGCAAACCGAATCTGATTCCAATGTTCAGGAGCTTTCTCTTGCCAACGCTCGATATCACGATCATTAATAATCATTTCGCGCATGGGGACTACTTCACATGAAGTAAGATGGGCTATAGAACGCTGTGTGCTTAAATTGAACTCACGAATCGATTCGATTTCGTCCCCGAAAAATTCGATTCTCACGGGGTTTTCATGTGTCGGTAAAAATATATCGACAATGCCTCCTCTATTGGAGAATTCTCCTAATTCGTTGACCGGATCATCGCGTAAATATCCGTTCTCACATAGTCTTCTGACTAGATGCGTCAACGGCATGAAGTTTCCTACTTCCAATTGAAAACAGTTATTGAGAAATTCAACTGGAGAAGGAATGCGACTAGTAAAACACTCCATTGTAGTCACAACAAAGCCCTGATGTCCTTTTAACAACCTCCACAGACTCAGAGCTCTACGGACAGCAATTTCTGGATGATACGAAAGTCCCCGATAAGGATCAGCTTCAGCTCCAGGTATCAACAAGACCTGATCCTTTTCTTGTGCAGGTAAAAAGAATTTTAAATTTTCGACAATCCGTTCAGCTTGTCGATTATCCCGGCACAACCACAAATAGGAACAGGAAGAGGAAGAGAAGCGAAACAGTCCGGAAAACACAAAAGCAGCATCCGCCTCATGCAGTCCCTCCAAAATGGCAGTTCCCTCAACTTGCTCGGCAAGTCGGGAAAAGGCCTCAGAACTAGTCTTTGGAAACTTTTTCCGCTGATGCGTTTTTAATACTTCTGATGATTCCAGATGTAGAGAATCCTTTTTCAAAATCTATCGAAATAACCTCTCCACCATTGAGTTCAACAATTTGTCGACCAACAATCTGGCTAACAGGCCAATCTGCTCCTTTGACTAGAATGTCAGGGACTAGTTCTTGAATAATATTTTGGGGAGTTTCCTCCTCAAAACTAGTTACAAAATCCACACAACTAAATGCACTTAAAATTTCAGCTCTCTCAGCTTCCGGCACCACCGGTCGGCCCTCACCTTTGAGCCTTGCTATTGAAGAATCACTATTAAGCCCCACTACCATGAGATCACCAAACGATTTAGCCTTCTCAAGGAGACGAACATGTCCGAGATGAATAATGTCAAAACATCCATTTGTGAAAACAATTTTTTCACCCTCAGATTTAGCCTGCTCCAATATTATTTTCAACTTTTGGCGTGACTGAATTCTCTCATTGGGAAAAGTCACTTAAATCTCTCTTTCAACTTACTTCTCAGCATTGCACCCCAAGATACTCTATCAAAACTACAGTTTTACTCTCACTCCCGAAACATCGTATATTCCCGAACCAAAATTCAGCCTATCCCAAAGCTTTTTTGAACTCATCAGCAATCAAGTTTGCATGCCGTTCTATAACAGACTTCCTCTTCCCTTCAACCATAATACGCACTAAAGACTCAGTTCCCGAATACCGAACAAGTACTCGGCCCTCCTCCCTCAAAGCTGCTTCAGCACTTTGTATCTCGTTCTGAATATTTGTGATCTTGGAAAAATCCTGCTTTTCACAGATGGGAACACTAACAAGAACCTGAGGAAATTTTTCAAAACCACTCGCGAGGTTCTTGAGGGAGCCTCTTTCTTTCACTATTTGAGCTATCTTCAAAGCACTAAAAATACCGTCACCCGAAAAAGATTGTGATTTAAAAATGATATGGCCCGAAGGTTCTCCCCCTAAATCGTGAGAACCTCGTAGCATCTCTTCTGCCACATATCGATCTCCAACCCTAGTGCGCACCAATCGGATATCTTCTTTGGCCAGTGCTGCCTCTAAACCGGTATTTGCCATCACTGTCGTCACCAAACATCCAGAGGGCATTTGCCCACTTTCACTCAAATGACGAGATAGGATAAAAAGAATATGGTCGCCGTCCAAAAGATTTCCATCTTCATCACAAAATATGGCCCGGTCAGAATCACCATCAAACGCTACACCAAACGATGCATTTGAATTAAGAACAGTTTCGACCATCTGCTCAGGATGAAGGGATCCGCACTTATCATTGATATTGTGCCCATTTGGTTCGGAATTGATAGTAACTACCTCGGCTCCTAACTCTCCAAAAAGCATTGGAGCAATCCGGTATGCAGCTCCATAGGCACAGTCCAGGACAATCTTCATGCCCTTCAAAGCTTCCGTAGAAAGGCCTGCACGCAAAAAATCAATGTAACGGTTGACCCACTCGATTTGGCAGGCAGTTATTTGTTCTAAATTAGTTCCATTGATATCGAAAAACGGAGGTTCGCTATCATCCTGTATTACAGCTTGTTCAATTTTTTGCTCTTCTTCATCGTTAAGCTTCCTTCCCTGAGAGGAAAATATTTTAATTCCATTGTCTTGATGTGCGTTATGTGAAGCAGAAATCATTACACCTGCATCAAATTCACCAGATCGACAAAAAAAAGAAACTGCAGGAGTAGTTGTTACATCGATCGAAGTGACTTGACCGCCATGAGCAGAAATTGCATTTTCTAACACCTGACCGATCCAAACACCACTAATACGCGTGTCCCTGCCAATAACTACTTTACGTCTACTCGATCGGACTATCGCCACACCCAATTTATATATCGTTTGATAGTCCAACGGATATTTGCCAGCCGGACCTCGAATGCCATCGGTCCCGAAAAGCTCTCCCATCTCAACGGACCCTTATCTGAACTTGCTCAGGATCAATAGATTGGACCCGAAAAATATCTGCATATTCTTCAGACAACTTAATCTCTGGGACAACTTTGTAAAGTTCATTACGAGACGGCAGTGTTGTTCCATTTATTCGAGCCTCAATATCTTTGGGACTAATTTGACCTTTGAAAGAAATCGGAACTGTTCCCACTAATTGAATTTCGTCAGTTATCACAGAAATATTCGAATCCTCTGGAATTTGCACCACTGTTATTCCCTCAACACTCACTTCTCGTCTCTTTTCCTCAATTGTTATCTCAACCTGTACTGTAGAATTATCTGCTACACGTAGCTTGGAATTTTCTAAGTCGATATAGAGAGTTGCCCTCAAAGAAGAAAAAAGACCTCCAATTTGGATTGGTCCAGTTTTCACTGTAGATATGGCCTGGACGACAGACTCAGGACCAGTAATTGTGATTTGACTGGGATCAATTGCTATCTCCGAAACCTCATAACCTACAGCTGGTTCACCCAATAACGATGGAAAAACCTGCACAGTCTTGCTGAGAGAATTTTCTAACTCGAGGGTGATTTTAGCAGGAGTAAATCGCAAAATTTCAGCGCTAGCAGGCTTGTCACGGAAATTCCGATCGGATAACAAAATTACTTGCGTTCCTGGAACGCTATCACTCAAATCAATTACTACTGCCAACTCCTGTTTATCAAAAGCAGCGGTGCCAAATTCGGAACGAATATCGACCTCTATCGTCTTAACATAGTCGTTCAAAATTTCCATCTGTAGCGGCATGTTAACCAATTCCACAGGAAGCATTACTGTGCGCTGCACCGGCTCCCGACTAGCAACCTGAACCCATAGTAAGAAGGCAAGCAAAACAGAAATAATCTTCAGGCCTATGTTATTAAGGAAAAAATGGCGGAAAAACTTCATGCTGATGCTCACTTTTCCTCATCCTCTTCAGACGAACTCATCCCGGGTGCTTCAAATGCTTTCTGCAAAACCTTGAGCAGTTGGGGGCCATCTAAATCTCTGGTTATTTTTCCCTCAATAACTGCTGAAATTCCCCCAGTCTCTTCGGAAATTACTACAGCCACTGCATCAGTCTCTTCCGCAATTCCAATGGCTGCCCGGTGTCGAGAACCAAGCTTTTTGCTCAGATCAGGATCCAGTGTCAGAGGTAAAAAACAGGCAGCGGCAGCCACATGAGTTCCCTGTATTATCACGGCCCCATCATGCAGAGGACTCTTAGGATTAAAAATCGTAACTAATAAATCATAGGTTAAATAGGCATCTAATTTGATGCCTCGTTCAATATAGTTTTTAAGCCCAATATTCCTTTCAACAACTATTAAGGCTCCTATCCCATGGTTTGACAAACCGGTAGCTGCCAGCACAATTTCACCAAACTGTTCTCGCGACTTACTGCTGGTGAATCGATTTAAAAAACCTTCACCTCCCAGATGTGCCAATCCTCTGCGGATTTCTGCTTGAAAAATTACAATAAGGGCAAAGATGAAATAGGTGAAAAAGTTGGCAAATAACCATTCAACCGTTCTTAATTCCAAATAATCAATCAGATAATAGAACAGAAAAAGGGAACTCACACCAAGGGTCATTTGCCACCCACGAGTCCCTTTAACCAGCAACAGCAAATGGTAGATGATGAAGGCAATCACCGAAATGTCGAGAAGGTTTCTAATCCAATCAATCATCTTGAAACACTTTCAGCAATAATTGCATCTGTTACCAGAGCTACCTGATTCATTTCCGCCATGTCGTGCACTCTTATGATGTGCACACCCCGCAAAATGGAAACTACCACAGATGCTGCAGTACCCCACATTCTTTCTGTAACTGATTTATCTAGTATTTGACCAAGAAATTGTTTCCGAGAAGTACCAACGAGTATTGGTAATTGAAAGCTTTTTAGAAAAGATAATCTATTTACAATTCGGCAGTTGTCCTCAAGACTCTTGCCGAAACCAATACCAGGATCAATCACTATCCTCTCTCTACCAATCCCATGCCGAAGGGCTTTTGAAACGGCCGCTTGCAAATCTGTCTGAATATCTTTCAAGATGTCTTCACTGAACGGCCGCTCTTGCATGGTTTCTGGAGTGCCTCGCATATGAGTAAGAACCACACCAGCACCCCACTCATTTACTACTGTCGGCATTTCAGAATTACCGCGAAAAGCAGTAATATCATTGACAATATCTGCTCCCTCTTTAAGTGCTTCTCGAGCTACCACTGGCTTTGAAGTATCTACCGATATGGGCACACTCACTCGTTTCCGCACCTCCTGTAACACGGGGAGCAAGCGATTCAACTCTTCTTCAACCGTTATCGATTTTGCCCCAGGGCGTGAGGACTCTGCTCCCAAATCTAATATATCAGCCCCAGCTTCAACTAAACTCAGGCTATGCTCAATTGACCGAGAATGTTCCAGGAAACAACCACCATCAGAAAAGGAATCGGGAGTAATATTAACAACTCCCATTAACTGCGTCTTTTTCCCAAGTTCGACTACCTTCTCCCGGGCGCGAAAAACATAACAAGGACGCATTGGCACTATTCCTCAGTGCATAAACCATACAACCGCAAAAATGCAGTCGACAACCTCCGTCTGTATACAAGTGCCTATTTTCAGCAAATTGGATACAACTAACCGCTGAATAGTCTAGGCCGGAGCTGGACGTTCCTTGGGATTCACGAGGGATGGCAAAGACGATTCCTCCTCATCTTTACCTTTTTCGTCAGCCGCCGGGGCATCAGAACTATCCGGCTTGATGTCCTTGTTGATATTTTTGCCTTGGATTACCGCATTGATATCATCAAGATCCAGGGTTTCATATTCTAAAAGGGCCTCTGCTAAACGAGTAAGGACTTCTCCATGTTCTTGCAGAATATCCTTTGCCTGCTGATAGCTGCCAAGAACAATTCTTTTCACCTCAACATCAATTTGGATTGCAGTTTCTTCACTGTAGTCGTGTCGTTGTGCAATCTCTCTGCCGAGAAAAATCTGTTCTTCCTGCTTGCCAAAAGTTAATGGGCCTACCTCTTCACTCATACCCCACTCGCAGACCATTTTTCTCGCTTGATCAGTTGCCCGCTCCAAATCGTTGGAAGCTCCCGTAGTGCAACTTCCAAGAAACATTTCTTCCGCTGCTCTCCCAGCCATAAGAATCGTAATGGAGGATTCTACGTACTCCTTGGTATAGTTATATTTATCCTCTTCAGGCAACTGCATGGTCACACCTAAGGCTCGCCCTCTAGGAATTATTGTTACCTTATGCAGAGGATCTGCATCGGGAATCATATGGGCTACCAACGCGTGACCTGCTTCATGAAAAGCAGTATTTCGCTTTTCCTTATCACTCATAATGACAGACTTGCGTTCTTTGCCCATCAAAACCTTATCCTTTGCCTCATCAAAGTCACTCATGCTCACAGCTTTGCGCTCGTATCGAGCCGCATTCAAAGCAGCTTCGTTTACCATATTTGCTAACTGGGCTCCCGAAAATCCTGGAGTTCCTCGAGCCAAAATTGAAAGATCCACATCCTCTTTTAGAGGAACTGGTTTGGAATGGACCTCTAAAATTCCTTCACGCCCCCTGATATCAGGCAACGTCACTATTACTTGACGATCAAAGCGACCAGGTCGTAAAAGCGCTGGATCTAGAACATCAGGACGATTAGTTGCCGCAAGCAAGATAACCCCCTCATTCGACTCAAAACCATCCATCTCAACCAGCAACTGATTTAGAGTTTGTTCACGTTCGTCATGCCCTCCACCCAAGCCGGCACCACGATGTCTACCAACGGCATCAATTTCATCAATAAAGACGATACACGGAGCATTCTTTTTCCCTTTTTCGAAAAGATCTCTCACACGACTGGCTCCTACTCCAACAAACATTTCCACGAAATCGGAACCACTAATACTGAAGAAGGGAACACTGGCTTCGCCAGCAATAGCACGGGATAGCAATGTTTTCCCTGTTCCCGGGGGGCCCATCAAAAGAACACCTTTAGGAATTCGTCCACCCAATTTTTGAAATTTTTGGGGTTCCTTTAAAAATTCAACAATCTCTTGTAACTCCTCTTTGGCCTCCTCTATACCAGCAACATCAGCAAAAGTAACTTCTTGCTGCTGTTTGTTGGAAAGCTTAGCTCGACTTTTCCCAAAAGAAAGGGCCTTATTCCCACCACTCTGCATCTGACGCATTAGGAAAATCCAGAAACCAACAAAAAGAATAATAGGGAACCAAGAGGTCAACAGGACATATAGCAACGAACCTTGATCATCCTCCTTAACCTTCACAATAATGCCATTTTCGTTCAATGTGTTGGCAATTGTTTCTTGTGATCCTTTCGGTATAATAACTCGGAATTTACGCTCCGCTTCACCCGACATGTCTAGGTATTTACCCTCAACTTGATTGCCATTTCCGCTGAAAATCAACGGATCTGTAGGGTAACTTTGAATCTGGCCATTTTTGACCAGAGCAGTAAACTCAGAATAGTTAATATCGTCAACATCACCATTGCGAATGGTATCCAAAAAGTTCCAAAGCACCAGCACGGCGACAACGACTAAAATCCAAAGAAAAACGTTTCTAGCTGTAGTATTCAACTTACCATCCTCAGACAAACCTCAACGACCTCACTCTCTAAATTATAGGCTAATTAATCATTTATGGCCAGTTTTGTGGCCTGCTCCAACGCTGCAAACTAGAAATCTGGCATTAATTTATTGGCATCAAATGACATGCCTTTTTCAGGAACTGCTTTTCAGAGAGCTTCTTAGAGTAACATGCCAGAGCTCACCCTAACTGTAACTGCTTCTGCTTGACTTTCACGCAATTGATACCTTGGATGCACGGGAAACCCCTCCACCCAAATAATTTCTCGATCTAGTTCAAGAATGATTAGTTTAGCCCTTTGACTCCTAGGAACTCTTTTTTCCTGGAAAAGTTGCTTGAGCTTCTCGGCGGAAGAAGTGTTGGAAGTACTGTAACAATCACCTGGCCGACGATTGCGTATTCTCAAAGAACCGCTTGGCAATCGCAGTAAAATATCTCCCGCTTTTTGCTCACCCGATGATCTTAGAATTTGCACCTTTTTGTCCACTTCCCTCACATAAACTTCCCCAGGAATCTCTAACTCATAGGAAAAATCCTTGGGAGGAACCTCGCTTGAAAATCTCAATTCGTCGAATTCGCGCTGCACTTTTACTGCTTGGGGCAAGTGCACCTCTCTTCCACTGGTAGACTTTAATAACCTTAAAATGTCGGTTATATGTTGCAATGTAATATTGTCCAAATTCCCCTGAAGTTCTAGTAGTATTTGTCTCACTATTTCTTTTTGCAAAATCGCTGGGGATTTACTCAATTCTGAAATACTAACCTTAGTCTCTCCTTCTTTCCCCTTCACTTTTAAACGCCCCAAAATATCTTGAGCCTGCAAAACTAGAAACTCTTCGATTTCTCGAAAAAGGCTAACCTCTCTTCGAAGAGTTTGCAGAAGCGCAGGGTTCAATTGATTTTCCAGCATTGGCACCAACTCATGACGAACCCAATTGCGATCTAAATTCAAATCTCGGTTGCTCGAATCCTGCCGGTAAGACTGACCCCTTGTTTCCAAAAAGGAAAGAACTTCTTCCCTGGTACGTTCCAAAAGAGGCCGAATGATTTTCATCTCAGAAGATTCTGAAGTAGAAGTTTTAAGCGAATGCACTCTGAAAGGATGAATCCCGGATAAACCTCCTGGACCAGCACCTCTCACAAGCTTCATTAGGAAGGTTTCTGCTTGATCATTCAACGTGTGACCTGTGGCAACTTTTAAGCTATTAACTTTTGCAAGATCAAGCAAAAAGGAATACCGTAATCGTCGAGCACAATTCTCTAAATTTTCTCCACTCTGACTGGCTAAACTTTTGGTATCAACCCTCTGCACTTCCAATGGAACATTCATCTGCATACACAGTCGTCGTACAAACTGTTCGTCCTCATCAGATTCAGTATTACGCAACTGGTGATTAACATGAGCTGCCGCCAGTTCTAAAGAAAAAATAGTTTTCAAATCGATCAAGCCTAAAAGAAGAGCAACGGAGTCAGGACCTCCTGAGAGACTGATCAATATTCGATCTCTCTGCTGCAAGAGGTCATATTTCTTGACAGTCTCCGTGACTGCGGGCACAAAATTACTCATTTGTCCTTACGAGGATCCTTAATTGGAAATATTATTAGATTCCACCCTTTGTAATGATCAAGGTTCAAACGAACCTATAAATATGATAACCCCAATATAGAAACATGTCTCCGTTTCTCTTATTTTCCCAATTTTAGTCCAAAACAACCACAAAGGATTCCAACAGCTAAACACCTTGCAGGCTACTTGCGCCGACTTGACAGAAGAGTCCCAACAGACTTATCATCGGCTTTCTTGAACTTATCACGAGTGGCGTAGGGAACGGGCCCTGTGATGCCACAGCAACCAGCCCTTGTGGGCTAGGTGCTAAGTCCCGCAGAACGATCTGGGAGATAAGTAGCGTCGAGAGGTGTCGAGGCTAAGCTCTTTCCTTCCAGAAAGAGCTTTTTTACTTAGACCCTTTGGGAGCTTACCGCTTCTGATGGTTTTTCAAGTGACCTCTTGAACCGGCCGGATCGAACTAACAGCCGTTTCGAGTATACGGAGGAAGTGGTTTATGAGCTACCTGAAGGGCCTCAAGTGCAAAGAGTGTGGGAAGGAATATCCGGCAGATCGGAGTTTTGTCTGCCTGGAGTGTTTTGGGCCGCTAGAAGCGGACTATGATTACTCAAAAATCCAATCCCAATTAAACCCACAAATAATTGAAAAAAGAGCTCCGAATTTGTGGCGCTATCGAGAGTTGCTGCCATTAGAAAGTGAGCCCATTACCGGCTTCAATTCTGGCTTCACTCCCCTAGTTAAAGCCTCACGCCTAGCAGAACACTTGGGAGTATCAGAACTCTACTTAAAAGATGATTCGGTCAACCATCCAAGCTTGTCTTATAAGGACAGAGTAGTATCAATTGCTCTAAGCCGAGGGGTAGAACTTGGCTACACAGTTTTTGCTTGTGCCTCCACTGGCAACTTAGCAAATGCAGTAGCAGCCCACTGTGCTCGGACAGGATTCCCTTGTCTTCTTTTCATTCCCAGTGACATCGAGATAGCAAAAATCAAAGGTGCTCTAGTTTCTAAGCCTAGGGTGGTATCTCTGGAAGGAAATTACGATCAAGTTAATCGACTCTGTTCTGAAATTGGTGATCACTACGGTTGGGGATTTGTAAACGTCAATTTGCGACCTTATTACACAGAAGGCGCTAAAACAATGGGTTATGAAATTGCTGAACAACTAGGCTGGAAACTGCCCGACCATTTAGTACTACCTACAGCGGGAGGAACCTTGCTACCAAAGGTTGCCAAAGCTTTTCACGAGTTAACACAGTTGGGTTGGGTGGAAGGGCAAACCAAGATTTACTCAGCTCAAGCAGAAGGTTGTGCACCAGTCGTTCATGCCCTTCACCGTAATCTGGATTATTTTGACCCGGAAAAACCCAATACAATTGCTAAATCAATTGCTATAGGTAATCCTGCTGATGGTGCTTATGTTATGCAGGAAGTACGTAAGTCAAACGGTTGGGGAGAGACAGCTACTGACCCAGAAATTCTGCAAGCAATAGAATTGTTGGCTGAAAAAGAAGGAATCTTTACAGAACCAGCAGGTGGCGCTACCTTGGCTTCAGCTATTAAGCTAATTCGGCAAGAGCGTATCAACCCCCTCGAAACAATCGTAGTAGCCATCACTGGAAATGGGTATAAAACGCTGGAAGCCTTGGATACTGAAGCTGAAGTTGACGTGGTTCTGCGACCCAATCTAAAAATATTCAAAGAGTGGTATGAAGGTCAGACAAATCTTCTGAATTCTTCAGTTGAGGTTGTTCCTTGAGCCAAGTGCCTATCAAAGTAAAAAAATACGGTGGAACCTCGGTAGGCTCGGTAGATCGCATCCGCAAAGTTGCCCGAGATTTAGTAGAAGAACACAACTGTCATATTCCTCAAGTTGTTGTCGTGTCAGCCATGGCTGGGAGTACTGACGAATTGGTTTCCATGGCCCTCAAAGTAGTCAAACAGCCCCGGTCACGAGAATTGGACATGCTCCTTACGACTGGAGAACAGGTTTCTATTGCACTACTGGCAATGGCCGTACACGACTTGGGCAGCAACGCTATCCCACTAACCGGAGCTCAGTGTGGAATCATCACTGATAACAACTTCGCCCAAGCACGCATCCAGGACATAAAAACTGCTAGAATTCACCAAGCACTGAAAGATAACAACATTGCAATCGTTGCCGGTTATCAGGGAATCACCGTAGACCAAGAAATTACCAGTCTGGGACGAGGGGGATCTGATACCACGGCGGCAGCACTGGCGGCTGCCTTGAAGTCGTCTTGCGAAATTTTCACTGATGTCGATGGAGTCTTCACAGCCGATCCTGGAATCGTTTCCGAAGCGCGTTTATTACCTTGGATCAGTTACGAAGAAATGTTGGAGTATGCTGCTTCTGGCTCACGAGTTTTGCACCCGCGATGTGTTGAAATCGCTCACAAACACGATGTGCCTTTGCAAGTAAAATCTAGCTTTAATACCAAGCCCGGCACCACTATAATCAGGGAGGAAATGTTGGAAAAAATAGCTATTACAGGTGTAACGGGCGATGCAGGAATTGCTCGTGTTGCTTTGACTGGAGTCCAAGACATCCCCGGCATCACAGCTAAAATATCACAGTGCTTGGGAGACTCTGGTATCAATATTCTTCTAATCATTCAAGGAATAAGACACGATCAAGGCCATGATGTCTCCTTAATTGTTTCAGAAGACGATGCCCAAAAATCGGGCGAAGCTCTACAGGCAGTTGCAAAAGAAGTCAGGGCAAAAGAAATTCAAATCGATACCAATGTTGCCAAAGTCTCCGTAATTGGATCCGGAATAGCTAGTAGCCCAAACGTAGCGGCTCAAATGTTCCAAGCTTTGGCAAAAGAAGAAATCAACATTCAATTGATCAGCTCGTCCGAAGTACGAATTGCCTGCATCATCGAGAAGGACCAATTAGAATCAGCAATCCGGGCGATTCATGCACAATTTAACCTAGATAAACTCGAACGGAAAAAAATACAACCTGCCTAAAAAAACCCGCTACTGTTTTTTCTGATCACTAAGGTTAAAACTCTCCACGATCTCCACCGCCTGGCCTCTAATTTCATCATAAACCTCAACTTGAACCTCGTAATTCCCTGAAGGTAATAATTCAGTAGGAAGAGATTGAGTAAGAACCACTCGCTGTCCGGAATAGAACTGAACAGAATCTCCCGTTTCATCAATAACTTCGATTGTATTGCTAGCACCATCAATTACTTTGTAAATCACTTTCAGAGAGGGCTTAAGTGTAGCCTGGTCAAAACTCGCGTTGTACACCTGAAAATAAGCATTCAAGGATTCCCCCACTAAAAAAGTCTTGCTGGGGCGAGGCTGGATCCGAATATCACCTAGAACAAACATCTGATCTTTTGGGGATATGGCCTCTAATTCACGAATGGAGTCAGACAATACTAGGGAACTAATTGACAACTCCTTTTGGCTAAGGATAGGAGGAATAATGGCTAAGCGCGCCGTACCAAGATTTCCAGTATTGAGATCCTTCACCACTATATCAAGCTTGTGGCGCATTCTTTTGTCTAACAAAATTATCTTTTGGTAAAAGGATTGCCCCGTTACTGGTAGCCCATAATTTTCGACGGGATAGGAAGTTATAATATCGTCCTCAAATTCTTTTACAACCCGATTAGCAATACTCGTAACCATTCCATAAACAGCCAATCTGGCAACCCAAAGCCCTTGTTCTTGGGAAAATGTCAGATTTTTGTTCTTAAACTCAAGTGTGATAGGAACTAAAAGCTGCTGATCATTAAGTTGGAAAAAATCTTGACGGCTTTTGAAGGAAAGATTGTCATAGCCAACCTTAACGTTAACAACCTTCTGGAGATCACGATATTTGATTGGTTTTGGAGCTTGTATGCGAATATAGGTTTCATAACGATCAAAGGGGTTATCCTTCGCACGGCCTCCCCGAAAAGGATCAGTCTTGGCAATACCTGGAGAAAAAAAGGGTCTATCGTGCTTAGACATCAAACCTAGTTCCTCAGACCAAGTCAGGCCTGATCCCGGAACTAGCAGTAATGCATCCTTTTCGTCAGAACTAATTGCCAAACGATACTCCCCACTCCTAGTAGGATCCACAAACTCTACCTCCACATCTGTGCCAATACCTTCAAGATAGCGATAACGCCACACCTCAAATGGATAAGTCGAGGTGCTCCCCCCTCCCTCATAGGCAGATCGGCTGTAAAGGCCTCCCGTAGGATTTGATTCAACTCCGTCCGGAGGACCATGGATGATATAAACACGTCCACGATCCAGCATCCATCCCGGCAATCCGCTTGTGAAAAGATCATTCGCGTAAGCAATTCTTCTGTAATGCTCCTCCTTGTACTCATTTATCGAAGTAGTTAAATCTGGATCGCGGCGATACCAAAATTGTTCAATAAACTGCTCCTTCTCATTATCCGTATTCAACACCTTGAATATATTTTCTTCTTCTTCTGTGATGATGTACACCACATCTTCCTTCAACCATTTTTTATAATAATCTTCTTGTTCTTCCTGCCAATTTTGCTTGGATTGCCCATGCCCAAAAACCCAGAAAAGCATCACGAAAACTATTGGAGTAAATACAGTCTTCAATTTCATCAAAGTCACCTCGACACACAGGAAAAGATTCCCTACTATGGTAATTATAGAACAAGAGTTTGAAGTGCTGCCTGCTTGTTGGTTGTTTTTGATTGCCGAAAAAGTTTCAAGTCCTGCTATCCTTAGTATCTGGCGATCGGGTAGCATGCCTGTTTGAAAGAAAAGGGAATGATGATATCTAGCACTAATACCTCCCCACTTCAGCAAATTAGATTAGCCTTAGCTGGTTTTGGAACAGTAGGAAAAGAGGTGGTGCGTCTTCTTCAGGAAGAAAAACTCCGTTACCAAGAAGCGTTAGGTGTAGATTTGTGCTTGATCACAATTCTGGATAGAAGCTACCAGCAAAAAGACACCTCTGGAATCCCCTCAACGGTTCAGTTTACTGAATCAGTAAGTGAATTTCTCCAAGCTCCTGCAGACATCATCATAGAACTCCTTGGAGGATCGGATCCGGCCGATACAATTATCCGTACTGCCTTAAAACAGCAAAAGGCTGTAATCACAGCTAACAAGTTGCTAATGGCCCAGTCCGGAAAAGAGTATTTAGCACTATGCAATCAATATAATTCCCATATTGGCTTTGAAGCATCAGTTGCCGGAGCTATACCTGTTATACGTGTACTAAGACGCTCTTTGCTGTCCGACCAAATTATGGGAATACGAGGCATCCTAAACGGAACCTGCAACTTTATTCTTTCAGAAATGGGAGATAACGGACTTGAATACGAGGAAGCCCTTTTAGAAGCTCAATCCCGAGGATACGCAGAAGCTGATCCTACTCTAGACATTTCCGGTGCCGATACAACCGATAAATTAGCAATCCTAAGTGCTATTGCTTTTAATGCTGTCGTTTCTCCAAAAAAAATCGCAACTCAGGGAATTACAAAAATCAGACCAGTTGACTTTTTGTACGCTCAAAAATTGAATTCAACTATTAAATTATTGGGAGTAGCTGTTAGAAACAAAGATCATCTTTGTCTGCGGGTAAGTCCCTTTCTAATTAGCAATCGACTCCCTCTATCCAATATCTCCGGCGTACTTAATGCTGTGGAAATTACTGGAAGTTCATCGGGTTCAGTCGTCCTCAGTGGGAAGGGAGCAGGAGGGGCTCCTACTGCTGTATCTGTAACTTCAGATATTCTGAATGCTGCTTTGTGGAAAAAAAACATACTGATCTCAGCACTTCAATCGACAGATCAAGATTCCTCTGTTAGCAATGAAAAAGGCTTAAGTTCTCCCGATTCAAACTCTATTACAGACAAAAATGAACTGTATCCCTTCTTCATGCGTTTCACTGTACGGGATCGTCCGGGCATTATTGCCGAATTGGCTAACATTCTGGCGGAAAGAAAAATCAATATAGATTCAGTACTAGAAGAGAGTTGTTCTGATCCCTCAAATTTATCCTTCATTATCACAGTGAAGCCAATCCTCTTCTCCACAATTCAAGAGGCAGTTGCACAAATGAATGCCCTCGACTTCAACCAGGTGCCCCCTTTAGTTCTACCTATGCTTCAAGAATAACCTCGTCCAGACCCTTTCTAGAACTTCTTCCTAACCAATTTCTACTAGCCACCAGTATCTTGCTTTAAGACTCAGACTCATTGATATAGCCAAGTATCATCAGTTATTATCGACTGCTTAGAGGCGGTGTAGCTCAGGGGTCAGAGCGAGCGGCTCATATCCGCTATGTCGGGGGTTCGAATCCCTCCACCGCCAAATTTTGAGATTTTTTGTAGGAATATCGCAAGTAATTGGAGAAAACTATGGATATCCAGTTTAGACCACGTCGTCTGCGCGAACACCCAGTTCTAAGACGAATGGTACAAGAAACACGTCTATCGGTAGACCAGTTAATCTATCCAATGTTTGTGTGTGAAGGAGAAGGCATTCGTGAAGAAATTTTATCAATGCCCGGACAATTTCGTTTTTCTGTCGACACCCTGCTGGATGAGTTGCAACAAGTTCGAGAACTCTCTATTCCCGCCGTTATGCTCTTTGGAATTCCCGATGATTCCCAAAAAGACTCCTCTGGGAGCGCTGCTTATGACAAAAATGGAGTAATTTGCCGATCCCTAGAGATGGCTAAAAAGCACATACCCGATTTGCTTCTGATTGCCGATGTTTGTCTTTGTGAATATACAAACCATGGACATTGCGGATTGATACAAGCAAATACCGAAGACCAAGTCATGATACAAAACGATAAGACTGTGGAAGCCTTGGCACGCACAGCCCTAGTTTATGCACAGGCAGGAGCTGATGTCGTAGCCCCATCCGATATGATGGATGGCCGCGTCAACTATATCAGGAAAGCGCTAGATGAAGAAAACTTAGAACACATTCCGATTCTTTCCTATGCAGCCAAATACGCATCGGCTTTTTACGGGCCTTTTAGGGAAGCAGCCAGTTCAAAACCTGACTTTGGTGATCGCCATAGCCATCAAATGGATCCCGCAAACTCCCGCGAAGCAATCAAAGAGGTCAGTTTGGATATTGATGAAGGAGCTGACATCATCATGATTAAGCCAGCTATGCCTTATCTCGATATTATTTTCCAAGCACGCCAGACAACCCATCTTCCTATAGCAGCTTACCAAGTCAGTGGTGAGTACTCAGCCTTGTGTGCTGCCTGTTCTCAAGATTGGCTAAAGCGGGAAGCAGTAGTCAAAGAAAGCCTTCTATCAATTCGCCGTGCAGGAGCCGATTTAATCCTGACCTATTTTGCCAAGGAAGTAGCAGAAAAAATCGCAAGGGGAGACTTTTAAATAAGTTTGGACAATCAAGTACTAGACTTTTAACCGCTTATAGCTCTCAGTCAACAGTCCCACTACTAACTCCTCAACTTCGCTGAGAGGCAACCTTCTGACAGTGGCAATTTCTGACACCACTAACTCGTGGGCTCTATCGTACATTTTTTTCTCACGAAAAGAGAGGCTCTTTTGAAAACTCAGAAAAAAGAGATTCTTGAGAACTTTGGCAACCTCAAAAATGGATCCTGAGGTCATTCGCAGCACATTGTTCTTATAGCGATTCTTCCAATCAGTATTCAGTTCGCTGGAACCATCTTCCAAAATCTCGAGTAAAAAATCTAACTGTTTTTTATTGCACAATTTGCGCAATCCAACGTTTTTCACATTTTCAGTTGGAACCATAACTGTTGAATTACTGGACACCATATTATTGGACATCATCTTGAGCAGATAAAATTCCTGTTTTTTACCAGCAATACTCTTCATACAAATCTCTTCTATCACTCCAACGCCCTGATTAGGGTAAATGACCTTTTCCCCAACTTTGAATTGCATAAACCCTCCACCAGACTAGCCCGATAAAAAAAGAAGAACCTTATCGATTCTACGAGACCGAATGTCATTTGTCAAAAGAGGGCAATAATCAATCAGGGGGGGGAAAGACTAGTTCAACTGGATCAGGCACAACTCAAAAGCAGACGAAGAGGAAACCCTCAAACAATTCCAACTCGCAGACATTTTTGCTCCCTTTAAACTTCTCCAATCTCTTTCTTCAAACTCTTCACTTACTTTACTCGACCAACAGGAGCAACTATTATCGCTGGGGAATCGGCGGAAGGCTTATGAAGTACTTAACCTACTCGGGAAACAATTTGGTAAACGCGAAATTACCAGATACTTCAACCATTTATTACCCTCCCCACTTAATTTCAGGAATTGCTCCTCCAAAAATTCCCACGATGGTAAGAAAGGCTTTTGAAAATCCTTTAGGAATGGATCCTCTCAAAGAACAGGTTGGCCCCAGTTCTCGCATTCTCATTGCCTTTGACGATAACTGTCAACCCTTCCCATTAATGAAACAGCCAGATTTTCGTCAGCTGGCTATTGAAACCCTTCTGGAGATGCTCTATTCCTACGGTGTCAAACAGGAGAATATCCAGTTGATGTGCGCAGTAGCCCTACACCGCAAGATGAAGCCCCATGAACTCAAATACATGCTGGGAAATAAAATCATGAAGGAATTTTATCCCCATCAACTTAAAAATTTTGATGCCGAAGACCAAGACGACATCGTAGACTTGGGGGAGACAGAAAAGGGAGAACCGGTAGATACAACCCGAGCGGTTATTGAAAGTGATCTAGTCATTTACATAGACTGCATTCAGATCCCACTCAATGGAGGACATAAATCTGTTGCAGTTGGCTTTGGCACTTATCGCAGCCTGGCACACCACCATTCCCCACATATGACGTCCGAAACACCTCATGTAATGCAACCTGATGGCTCAGAAATGCACGCTTCAATTGCCCGGATCAGCCAAGTCATTGAAAAGCATCACAAGATCATGGTCCTAGAAGCTCCGATGAATGGAGCCACTTATCCTGCTCCTCTTCGTTTCATTGCCAAATCACCCAAACACTGCAATCTCATTGAACGAGGACTGCGAGCCGCAACACCGGCTTCCATGAAATTACTTCCTGAACCGATACGTCGTCATCTCTTTAATAACATTCGTAGTTGCTATCGACCACTTAAAATCAACGCTGGCACTATCGATGCTGTTCATGGAAAAACTCTAGAACAGATCAGACCTCAACTAGAGGTGGTCGCTCCAAAACAATACAACACCTTAGTCTTTGGCCTCGCCGACTTAAGTCCATATGCTATAGGCGCACGAATCAATCCAGTTCTAGTGCTGAGCGATGCTTTGGGGTACATCTTCAACTGGTTCTACAACAAACCTTTCATCAAAAAAGACGGCGTTGCGATCATCCTCAATCCGACCTATGAAGTCTTCCACGAGGAATACCACGTAGCCTATCGAAAGTTTTGGGAAGAAGTTCTGCCTGAAACTACTGACCCCTTCGAAATGAGAGATCAATTTCAGGACAGCTTTGCTCATGATCCTCAACTAATCGACTGCTACCGCCACCGATACGCTCATCACGGTTTCCATCCCTTTACTGTTTGGTATTGGGCCACTTATCCACTCAAATACCTTTCAGAGGTGATTCTGGTAGGTCCCCAAAGCGACAAAGTTGCCAAACGGCTGGGAGTTTCCTTTGCCCCAAATCTCGAGTGGGCACTGGGACGAGCTAAGGAAGTAACTGGAGACGATGACGTAGTCGCTCTGACAATCCCTCCCTTCCTCTACTTGAACGTACAGGATTAGAAAAATAATCTTTCCCTTGAAAACGGTTCATCTTTGTCCCCAATTGGAGATAGGATATACTGGCCAACTTTCTAAGTTGACCGATTGTAACGGACCAATCTCAGTTAAGGCCGGAGTGGCGGAATTGGCAGACGCACCAGATTCAAAATCTGGCGAGTGGCAACACTCGTGGGGGTTCGACTCCCCCCTCCGGCACCACACTTTCAAACATCAATTCAGCAAATTCTCGGACTGCCATTCTTGGAACATTTTTTTGGCCTCTATTATCTGCTCCGCCGTCATTTTTTCAGACATGCGACGTCTCAGTTCAATCGCTTTGCTCTGCTTTTCATCAGTTGATCGCGCAGCGGCCAAATCGAACCACATATATGCATTGATATAATTTTGGGATACACCCCATCCTTCGGCATACATCACCCCGAGCTCAATCTGAGCTGGTGCGTATCCCTTTTCAGCTGCCATTTGGTACCATCGCACAGCTTTCTCATAATCCTGGTTCACGCCGAATCCTCCAGCATACATAAGTCCGATATTGTACTGAGTAGTCACTTCAGAAACAGATTGATTGTCATCCTGTGCAAAAACAGGAAGTATAAGGACGACCAGTAAAACCAATGCAACAACCCTTATTGCTCGAAAATATACACGTAAATTTGACATAAAACTCACCTGGAATAGCCCTCTTGGAAACTTGCCAGCATACTTTGCCGAGTTAACTAATGAAAACACAAAAAAGCAAATACTTTCTGTTCAATCTATCTTTTCTTTATCTTACAACCAAAACTAAAATATAATTCGCAAAACACCCATCTGTCTTGTTGACTCACCTCGTCGAACCTCAGTATACTTTCATTCTTATTCTGTCCCTCCAAGCAAACGCAGGAGACATGTTTTGAAGTTCTTCATCTTTCGTTTGTTGCTGTTTGTCTTCTTTTTCTCCACTATTGTGTTACCCCAGCAACACTCTGCAAAAATTACATTTATCAACGCAAATATCGTTAACGGATACCAAAAAGAACCCATTGAAAATGCCATGGTTGTGGTCTCTGGGAGAAAGATTGAACGTATTGAAACTAAAACATCTGATCCTCCAAAAAATTCTATAATCATTGATGTTCAAGGTCGCTATCTGTTGCCAGGACTGATTGATTCCCACGCACATTTGGGAAGCCTTTCTGATGCCCGTCGAGCCCTAAAGTCAGGAATTACTACAGTCCGAAGCGCCAGCGTTAACTCTTTCAAAGATATTGTCTTGAGGGAGATGGTTCAAAAAGGGATTTTAGCCGGACCTGACATCCTAGCTTCCAGCATATTCATTCAACCCGACTTGGGAGAAGCTATCCTGTCAGATGGTGAATTAATCACCCTTCATAAAGGTGTTAATTCTCCAGAAGAGCTACGTCGCCTGGTCCGTATCGTTCTCGATCACGGTGTCGATTGGATCAAAACACGAGCCAATGAACGTGCTGGAATCTTAGACCAAGATCCTCGCCGACTGGTCTATACCCGAGAACAACTACAAATCATTGTAGAAGAGGCTGCCAAAAGAGGCGTTCCGGTTATGTGTCATGCCCACAGTGAAGAGGGCGTCCGGGCGGCTGTTGAGGCAGGAGTTCAAAGTATCGAACATGGCACTTTTGCATCAGAAAACACACTAGCTCTTATGAAAGAAAAGGGTATTTTTTTAGTGCCAACTTATTCGGAAATGTTTGACCTAACACAACCTTTTGGAGAATATAACCATCCTGTTTTGCAGATCCGTGGATTACATATGGCCCCTCGAGTAGCTCGTAATATTCAGCGTGCTCACAAAATGGGAGTCCGCCTAGTAGCTGGAGGAGATACCGGCTATGAGTCCCATGAAATAGCTCGCATCGGCATTGAACTAAACGAATTCGTCCGCTTGGGTTTGTCTCCACTTGAAGCTCTTCAGTCAGCTACGACTCTTTCGGCACAGGTTCTAGGATTATCGAACAAGACAGGGACTATCCAGGAAGGACTAGAAGCAGATTTAATAGTTGTGGGAGAAAATCCCCTCGAAAATATTTGGGCTCTCCATGACATACTTTTTGTAATGAGTAATGGCCAAATTGCTCTAAACCATCTCCACCCATAGAATCATTTGACACCCTTGCCAAAAGGCCTCCCATGAGTCAGCTACTTTCAGAATCTGTCGAAGGTGTCGACATCATCGCAGCAGCGACCAACTCCGTTGATCCTGTAATCCAACCAGAGTGGCTTAAACCCGGTATCCATATATCAATTTTGAAGGAACTTGAGGTCAGCGCTCAAGTAATGGATAGATGTGATGTAATCTCTGCAAATTTACGGACTCCCTTAAAAGCACCAGTAGAATTTTTTTCTATGGGGGGGCTGGGCCCACACTTCAGAAGGACTAGATGATTTTGTTCCGGGACTTGAAGTCCGGCAAGACTGGTGGCATAACCAAAGTTATTGGAAACGAATGGCAAGTCTAGAGGATTTAATAATCGAAGCTAAACCGGGTCGCCAAAAAGATTCAGACATCACCCTGTTCTTAAGTCGTGGAGTAGCACATCAGTTTTCTAGTACCGGGGCCAAAATTTTACAACTGGCCCAGGCCAAAGGCATAGGAAACCCAATGCCAATTGAAAATCTACTGCGATACTAAACCTAGTGTATTATCTTTAGTGAAGTATTGAATCAATATCATTGAACAAAGGAGACTATCCAATGCTATTGAAAAAGAAGACTCGTCGAGATTTTTTGGGAACCATTTGTGGTACGACTGCAGCTCTGTCCATTTATCCTGATTTCCCCGCTACCCCGCCACCTACAAAATCTTCTGGAACAGGATATCTTTATGATACCCGATATCTTTTGCACATAAATTCCAGAAATGTTTTCTCCGAAAATTTGGGAAGATGGATAGGAACTGCCGACTCTCCCAAAAGGCTAGTAAAAATCGCCGAACGAATGAACGATTCAGGCCTCATTCAGGACGTATCTGCCTTATCCCCATCAGTTGATTCCTCACCCCACATCAACAACATTCACACCCTTGAACATTCTCAGTCAATCCACAAAATACCTAAAACAGGAGAAGTAGCTGCCTTGGCTGTCTCAGGAGCTTTAACAGCAGTGCAAGCTGTTTCAGAAGGACGAGTCAAAAATGCTTTTTGTGCTATTCGTCCTCCCGGTCACCATGCCAACAATACCGGAAAGGATGAAGGCTTTTGCTTCTACGGAAATGTTGCAATTGCCGCACGTTACGCCCAAAGGCAGTTAGGGTTCAAAAAAATCCTCATTGTGGATTGGGATTACCACCATGGGAATGGCACAGAAAACGCCTTCTGGGAGGATCCGAGTGTTCTGTTTTTTTCAACCCACGATCTACACGCCTATCCCAGAACAGGCGATCCTAACCGAAAAGGAGCAGGCCCAGGAAACGGTTTCAATATCAATGTCCCCCTGGATTGTGGTGCAACAGACGATCAAATTGTTAAAGCCTTCGAAAAACAACTCCTTTCAGCAGCTGAAAGATTTCAACCCGATTTCATCCTGATTTCAGCTGGCTTCGATTCCCGTGTGGATGATCTGCTGGGGTGCTTTTCAATTACCGATTCGGGATTCAAAAGGCTGACTCGTATCATCATGGACCTAGCTGATTCTACCTGTGAAGGCCGCATTGTTTCTCTCTTAGAAGGAGGTTATAACGTTGATGGCCTGGCTATGGCAGTAGAAGCTCATGTTAGTGAACTACTTGATCACTAAAAAGATGATAACAATTTAGAGGATATTTATTGAAAACTTGGGAAATACTACAAAATCTTCATTAAAGGACTATCCTTGAAATCCAGGGAGTAAATGAAAATGTTGATTGAGCTGATTTGCCGAAGAACATGAACTACCTGTCGCAAGGCGGTCGCCCTGCTAAAGGAAAATAAAATTGACTATCGTTATCGGGAGTACACCAAGGAACCTCTCGATATCAAAGAAATTAAAGAACTGCTCAAAAAATTGGATGTGAAGCCCAAAGAAATTTTCATAAAAAATGGCAAGATGAATCGTGAACTGGGATTGAGTGGAGAAGAACCAGATGCTGTTCTAATTCGCGCAATTGCCCAGCACCCAACTCTACTTAAACGTCCTATTGGAGTATCAGGCGACAAGGCTGTTTTGGCCCGACCGATAGAAAAACTACTTGAACTAGCAGACTAGCGTTTAACTCCAGTAACAGCAGGGTTCAATATTAGGAGCTAGTGCCCATCTTTTATACTCTCAGCTTCTACTTTCTTCTGCTCTACTAACTCGTCAAACTCCTTTTGGGCTTGAAGAGGAAGAGATATTAATAGAGGATCCACTGCCCCATACCTACCAACATGGAACGGCCACGTTAGATATATTCCATAATCTGGATGGTATCCAGACACATAATGAATATCTTCCTTTTCTTGCACAACACTCCGAAGTAAATCGGCGAGCAGAGGCCCGGTAGCCAGATTGCGTTTTTGTCCGGCCAACTTGCCAATATTTGCCAAAAAATTTCTTACCTTGTGGGCCACAGCGGTGTAATTTTCTTCTGTTTTGTAAACTGGAATGGTTCTTGGTCCATGCTCACCCACAATTGCAGCTTCCGTTGCATCTATCCCCTGGGATTCCAGTGTGTAAACCAAGCGATTCAAATCAAGATTCCCCCCAAAACCAACAATCTGACTAGGAGACAAAAGAGTCTTTTTTTGTATAAATGTAGCAATCTGATCAACTGGACTAGGAAGGGTAATAAAAATTGCTGATTTCTTTAACTGAATGCCATCAAGTGTCTGTGTGACGATGGTAAAATTTTTTCTCGCAGCATCTTTGGGAGTTTCCTCCGGTCCTATTTTGACACCCGCTGTCAACAAAACAATATCCGCTTCATTGAGACAGAGATTTGAAGTGGTACCACAAATTTTACGGGCGCCTTGCGGTTCAACCCCGGCCACATCCATAATGGCTGCCTCAACATGATCATTGGTTACATCAATAGCCCAAATCTTATCCACTCCAGATAGATTGACTATATACTGCAAAAGATTCGCTCCAACATTCCCACACCCAACAATAGCAACAATCATTTCATGTGCCCTCCCCACTAAAAACCTATACGACAATCGTTAATTTTAATAGCGTGTCTTGTAAAATTCAGCCGCTAGCATCACCTGGAATGGTATCTGTGTGCTTGTCTCAGAATCCTGTCTTTGGAAAACAGTTGGCTTAAAATCACACTAACGTGTTTGCGTTACCCGAAATTCTCCTTTTCCTTGACCCAATCTATTTAGAAAATTGATAATCCATCCAACAAATAATACTTTTCATTTGCCATCTATCTGACCTCATCGCACAATTGGTTGCAAGAATGACTAACACCACTACAAACAAATCCAAGCACATATCAGCGCAAGGAGGCATGCTTGCCTTCTCCTGAATGTCTTTTGATTCGAGAGGCACTGGTAGGCACACTCGATGAAAACAATACCATTCACCAGTCAACTGATGTGTTAATTGAAGACGGAAAAATTATTGAAATTGGACAAATAAGCCCAATCAATTCAGACCGTTATAATCGTGTCATTGAAGCTAAAGGCAAACTATTAGTACCTGGATTTGTAAACGCCCATTACCACTCACCCGCCAATTTCATAGAAGGAACCTGCGATAATCTTAGCCATCCCGCATTCATGTGGATGAATCAGGCTTACACTGCAAATAAGACTCCACGCGAGACTTATGTAAGCGCAATGCTCGGTTGCATTCAGATGCTCTTGAGTGGCACTACGGCTAGTCTTGATCACTTCCCAGGCCAAATCTGCGGCCCAGAAGACATCGAAGCAGTCATGTTAGCGCACCAAGATTCTGGTATGCGCACAGTACTTGGACTCCGCTTTTTCGACTCGGGTTTCGACGATATTATTCCACAAAAAGGATCTATCCCGGATCATATTCAAAAAGAGATGAAAAGCCTCAATCCGCTAAAACCTATATCTCTGGATGCTCTTCTACGTCTGATGGAAGATTCCATCCAAAAATGGAATGGAGTGGATAATCGTCTCGGTATCTTTCCAGCACCATCTAACCCAGAACGGTGTTCGGATGAAGCCCTCATGATGTGCAGGGATCTAGCTGAACAACATGATACTGGTATTCATATGCATCTCCTTGAAACATCTGTTCAAGTAGAAATTGCAAAGGAAAAATATGGCTGCACTATGGTTGAACACCTCGACAAACTAGGGTTGCTTAGTCATCGCTTATCATGTGCTCACACTATCTGGATCGACGATGCCGATATCAAACGACTAGCTGAAAACGGCAGCGTGGTAGTACACAATCCCGAGAGCAACATGAAAATAGGTGCGGGCACTGCACCTATTCCCACAATGGTTGCACACGGCATAACTATTGCTCTTGGCACAGACGGTGTGGGAACTAACGATAACTTAATAATGCACGAGGCACTCAAACTAGCGGCAATGCTTCATCGACCCAATCAGAGTGATCGCAAAAACTGGTTTACAGTTGAAGACGTTCTGCGTATGGGTACTCATGGCGGTGCAACGGCTCTTCTCCAAAACGAACATATTGGTTCAATTGAAATTGGCAAACGAGCTGATCTAGTACTGTATCAGCTAGATGCCCCGTGGTGGATCCCTGTCAATGACCCAATGAGCCAACTTGTATTTGCAGAAAATGGCAGCTCGGTAGACACTGTCATGGTGGATGGTCGCATTCTTGTTGAAAAAGGTAAAATTACTGCTTTCAATGCTGATTCCATAATCGAAGAAGCCAAGCCTATGATGTCAGAAATACTAAAACGCAATGCTAGACTGCACCATTTGGCTGAACAAATGTCTTGCCTGTTCCCTTGAACTCTCAAACACAAAGAACAAAACTTTGAAGCTTAAATTTAGTCACACTACAATGTCTTTAAATTAACTTAAAATTCACTCATGACGTCTACTATCAACCGCTCTCTAACCGTTTTAATCGGGGCTACTCTGACCATGACTCTAGCCCTAGGTCTTCGCCAATCCTTCGGGATTTACCTGATCCCAATCACCCAAACTTTCGGCTGGAGCCGGGAAACTTTCTCTCTGGCAATTGCCCTCCAGATGCTGCTAGCTGGAATTGGTCAACCGCTGGCTGGTTCATTGGCTGATCGTTATGGTTCAGGCAGGGTGGTAAGTCTGGCAGCTGTTGGTTTCAGTGTCAGCTTACTTTTGATGGCCTTATCTACTACTCCTGCAACTTTCATCTTAACAGCGGGGCTATTAGCCGGATTAAGTATGGGAGGAATGGGCACATCCGTAGTTTTAGGGGCAGTAGGCAGGGCTACTGTTGAATCAAAAAGAAGCATGTACTTTGGCATTGTCACAGCTGGCGGTTCTCTGGGAATGTTTCTATTACTACCACTAGGCCACTTCTTTATCTCCAACTTTGGCTGGGTAACAGCCCTAATGATTACTGGCCTGCTTTGTCTAACTATTATCCCAGTGGGTCAGCTTTTGACCGAGTCGTCAAGTCCAACAAGCGGAGACCGACCTAGTCCATTGCGCGCCTTGCGAGCAGCTGGACGGGAAACTCGTTTTTTGTTATTGGTTGCAGGCTTCTTTGTATGCGGATTTCATGTCTCTTTCATTGCAACCCATTTACCTGCCTACCTGTCTGATAAAGGTATTGCATCCTCCATTGGCGCTTCAGCTTTAAGCTTGATTGGACTTTTCAATATCTTTGGCTCTTTTACATTCGGCTACTTGGGAAAACACTTCAGCAAAAAATATACCTTGTGCTGGCTCTATCTCTCACGATCAATCATTATTTCTTTGTTTATTATGCTGCCAATCTCCAACCTGTCAGTACTTATTTTTGGGGCAACCATGGGATTCATTTGGTTGGGTACAATTCCCCTAACCAGTGGCCTAGTAGGTCAGATGTTCGGAATGCGCTATCTGGGAGCTCTTTACGGAATTGTCTTTTTGGGACATCAATTAGGCAGTTTTCTAGGGGTTTGGCTAGGAGGTTTCGTATTTGACATTACTGGATCCTATAACATCATCTGGTGGGCAGCTATTGGACTCGGTATCGCTTCTTCCTTAATTCATCTTCCCATCAATGAACTCCAGAAGACAGATTTAGACCTACCTGGAGTTGACTCCATCACTGTGAAATAAGTTTTCTATGAAAAAAAATAATGGGAATATTCCTGTCTGTAATCCTCCTAATTACCAAACGCGAAAATCCAATCTAATCGTCCCTCCGGGATCGATTGACTGTCATACCCACGTTTTTGATTCCCGATATCCCATGTCTCCCCAACGCGGTTATACGCCACCCAACTGCAGTTTGGCCCAAATGTTGCGTATGCACGATCGGTTGGGAATAGAGCGAGTAGTGCTCACACAACCTTCGGTCTACGGAACCGATAACTCAGCTATTTTGGAGGCCATATCTTCGATCCCTCAGCAAGCAAAAGCTGTGGTGGCAGTTAATCTATCAATTAGTGATCAACAACTGGCCACCTTGGAAAACAAAGGTGTCCGCGGCATACGCCTCAACCTTGATAATTCAGGCGGAATGCCTATTACCCTTGAAGAAATACCCAAACTAGCTGAGCGTATTTCTCCTTTAGGATGGCATTTAGAGTTCTTGTTTGCTGGATCGGACCTAGTGGAGTTAATCGGTTTGCTGCGCAATTTACCAGTTCCCATATCAATCGGTCATTTTGGTTATATGCCAGCAACCGAAGGTACCGTTTATCCCCCCTTTCAACTACTTTTAGAGCTAGTCAGGGAAGGAAATACATGGATTAAACTTTCAGCACCTAACCGTTTGGGAGTGGGGGATCTTCCTCCTTGGAACGAAGTAGTGCCTATGGCCCGGGCTTTGATAGAAGCTGCTCCGGATCGAATGCTATGGGCCACCGATTGGCCCCATCCTAACAAATATGACAATCAGCCCAATGATGCCGACCTGCTGGAACAACTGGAAAAGTGGGCTCCTGACCCTGCACTACGCCATCGTATTTTGGTGGACAATCCGGTCGCTCTCTACCGCTTTTAAGAGGAAGATGAGCACATGGCCTCTTTTAACAGGGCAGGATCTGCTGGAATAGTGTATACACGCACTCCAGTAGCACGATAAATAGCGTTTAGAATAGCTGGAGTGATAGGAACGGTCGCAATTTCCGAAATACCCTTGGCTCCGTATGGACCTTCTGGAAAGGGGTCTTCCACAATCTCCACCCTGACTGAGGTAGCAGCGACACTGGAGGGAACTCCCAAACGCCCAAAAGTAACGTGGCGATGAGGGGGAAGTCCATTACTCATGGGGTAATCCTCTGTCAAAGCGTATCCCTGCCCCATTGCAATGCTCCCTATAAGCTGACCCCTGATCTGCTGAGGATTCACCGCCACACCCACGTCGTGAGCGGCAATCACTCGAAGCACCTCCACTTGACCAGTAGCTTCCTCCACCTCGACAATAGCCACTTGAGTAGCATAGGCATAGGTTGGATAGTTGCGGTACTCCTCCCGTGGAATTTTTTTTCTCGCCTCAGTATCGGATAAAGGATAGGTCTTGGGAGCCACATACTCTGCTTCCGACTCCAAAACTACTCCTTCCTTGATCGCTCTTTCCGCAACTTCAGCCAAACTCATAATAGTCTCTTCTTCGCGGTACTGGGACCACTCTGTACGAATTTTTTTCCCATCTATCACCAACTCAGGAGGATTATACCCACCAATATAAGGAATTTCAGTCCACTGTGCTACTGCATTAAGAAGATTTTCCTTGAAGAGTTTTCCTGCCATTACAACCGCATTCCCAGCAATCAAAGTCTGGCGCTGACCGGAAGCTGAACGGTGAGAATGGGTCAGAGCTGTATCACCAGTAACCAAATCGAAACAACTAGGGTCAAGCCCAGTACTCCTGCAAGCAAACTGAACCATGGTAGTTCTTATTGCCTGTCCCATATCAATAACAGAAACAACTAGTTTAACTCGACCGTTGGGTTGCAAAATGAAAGAAGCTCCAGCATCATCCACTTTACCTTTACCAGCTCCCACATTTTTGTAACCGCTGGCAACACCGTATCCAATACGATATCCTTCGCGTTCCCTACTCCGGTATTGGGGCCACTCCTCTTGCAGAGCTTTTTGACATGCCTCCAGTGTGGCAATAGCTCCAACGCTACTGGGTAAAAATTGACCAGTAATGGTCTCATCACCCACTACCAGCATATTAATTTTACGAATTTCAAAAGGATCCATCCCAACTTTTTCCGCCAATTCATCCATAAGCTGTTCCATAGATACTGCTGACTGATTAATACCGTAACCACGAAAAGCTCCACAGTTAGCGTTGTTGGTTAGAACTGAGACGCCCTCCACTCGCAAGTGAGGAACCCTGTAAGGTCCGCAGGAAAATATACAAGCTTGGTCAATGACCCGCGGGCTATTACCAGTATACGGTCCGGCATCAGCAACCAACTTCGCATCCACTCCTAGCAAACGACCCTCTTCATCCATCCCTACCCTGTAATCCATCTTGTAAGGGTGTCTCTTAACGGCCGCGTGCAACGTTTCTTCACGAGTAAGGGTAATCTTAACCGGTCGTCGAGTGCACAAAGCTGCTATGGCAGCAGCCGCTTCAATAACAATTTCGAGCTTGCCTCCAAAAGCACCTCCAATAGGTGGACTAATAACTCTCACTTTCTCGCGAGGAAGGTCTAATATTTTTACCAGTTGTTCCCGGGTTTCGAAGGGGGCTTGGGTGGGAGCATGAACAACCACACCACCGTCATCAGTCACTCTAGCTAGTGCCACAATCGGTTCCAGATAAGCGTGGTCCACCCGTTGAGTTTCAAAATGTCCCTCCACCCGGTGAGTTGCAGATTTTAAAGCCGAATCTACATCACCAACCACATGTACCAGCTGTTTGCAAATATTCCCACTTGAGTGTAGCTGTGGAGCCCCTTTTTTCAGGGATTGTTCCGGAGAAAATAACCCATCCAACTCCTGATAGACCACCTCTACTAACTTGGCAGCAGCAGAAGCTTGATCCCGGCTTTCGGCCAACACTAAGGCCACTAGATCACCCGTATAACGAACATAATCCGAACAAAATACAGGTTGGTCGGGTGTCGTCCTCCCATGAGCATTTAATCCGGGCACATCGCGAGAGGTTACTACTCGAACAACTCCAGGGGCTCGTTCTGCCTTGGAAGCATCCACCTTCTCAATCTTGGCATATGGATGCTGGCTCCAGACTACTTGGCCATAAAGAAGCCCCTCTTCAGTCATATCATCGGCATAAATCAGACGACCAGTAACAGCTTCTTCAGAATCCACCAAGGCTGCAGACACCCCCATAGAACCAGATCGAGGTCTCCAATCGGCAAATTCAGTTGGATCAGCAATCCACTCAGACGCCTTTGTCAAAGCTTCAAAAATCTGGGTATAGCCAGTACAGCGGCAGATAACATCCTTCAAGCCAGTACGAATTTGATCCTCTGTTGGTGAAGGATGTTCATCTAGAAGGGCCTTGGACGCCATTAGCATTCCGGGCGTACAAAAACCACATTGCACAGCTCCACACTCCATAAAAGCAGCTTGCAGTGGGTGCAAACACCCTTCGGAAGGAGCAAGCCCTTCAATTGTCTGTACCTCAATTCCTTCTGCTCTCCGCATAAGAAAGAGACAAGAATCCACCGGCTTCCCATTCACTAAAACCACACAAGTGCCACAATCCCCCGTCGTGCACCCGTCCTTAGTCCCTGTCATTTGCAAATCATCTCTCAAAAACCGCATAAGAGACGCTTTGGGATTCACACTTCGATTTACCTTCTGGCCGTTTACAACCAAACCGATTTCCATAGTTTGCTTTTCCGTAGTCACGGGCACCCCCTCTGGAAACTTGATCGAACAATTGATATAGCAGCCTGGCTAAAACGAACTTAGAGACCCACCAACACTGCCTATTGATCCATAAGTTATGGGAGAAAAGCCCCTCTGTCAACCGACAACCGGTCCCCGCACTACCGTTAGAGAAAAATACAGTGTGTTCCTAATGTGTTTAGACAATAATGTTCCACCAAACTATTGATTTTATAGTGATTGATTTCTCTACTTTTAGCTTTTAGGATTTAAAGATATTGTTGTCCTTAAGGTCTCTCCATTCGAGGGAATTATCATGTTTCAAAAGATTTTAATTGTAGCTGTTATAGGAATACTAAGTTGCATCCCCGTGACTGGACAACTCAATAGTTGGCACCTAGTCAAGGCAGCCTCTGAAGGTCAAATTGAAAAAGTTAGAACCTTGCTGGAAAGAGGAACTCCAATTAACAAAAAAAACCGGAGTGGAATAACAGCTTTAATAGCGGCATCTGCCCAAGGCCACGTCCGGACTGTAACACTTCTACTGGATCAAGGAGCCGACTTGGAGATTAAAGACAAAGAAGGTACCGCTGCTCTAGGCCACGCAGCTATGGTTGGTCACAATCAAGTCGTAATTATCTTGATTGAGAACGGAGCTAACGTCAACAACCAGGATCAAAAACTAGGAATGACTCCCCTAATGTGGGCAGCTCTAAATGGTCAAAATCACACCGTCAAAACTTTAATTTCTAGTGGTGCCCAAGTGAATTTGCAAAGTAATAATGGAGCCTTTGCCTTAATGTTTTCAGCTTTGGCGGGCCATACGAACACGGCTGTATCATTACTGACAAATGAGGCTACAGTAAATAAAAAGGATTACTCAGGCCGTACCGCTTTGATGGGAGCAGCAATAAGAGGTCACATCGAGACGGTCCAAAGCTTACTCAAGTTTGCTGCAGATATAAATATCAAATCCAACAATGGCAAAACGGCACTGAATTGGGCTTCGGAAATGGGGCAAATGAAGGTTGTTAAGTTGCTCCAGAAAAACGGTGCAAAAGAATGATAACTAATTGAATAGATCTCCCCGACACAAAAAAAGCTGTAATCCTCAAATGCAGACTATACAATTCTCAGCTGTTGACCACTGCCACTCTTTGTTTTATAAGGTATGCCTCGACTGAATTGGAGAACAAAGTGAAATAGTTTGCTATTTCCCGTTCCCAAAAGGAGAATCGACAACATATGACCATCCAGCATGCCCTCATGGGGGACTATCGGGTACTCGATTTGTCTACCAACATGGGAGCCTTATGCGGAAAATCTCTAGGTGAACTGGGGATGGAAGTAATTAAAGTGGAACCCCCTAAAGGGGATCCCTCTCGCAAAGAACCTCCCTTTGCCTCTCAAGGTAAAGAACCTGAAAACAGCCTTAGATTTTTATATCTTAATGCGGGAAAACGTGGCATCACTCTAGATTTAAGTTGCCCACAGGGTCGGGATATTTTCCTCGATCTAGTAGAATACTGTGATGTAGTTCTAGAAAACTATCCTCCAGGTTATTTGGAAAGTATTGGCCTAGATTATCCCGCGCTCTGTCAACGACAATCAAAACTAGTTCTTGCCTCTATCTCCCCCTTTGGACAAAGAGGGCCTTACAGTAACTACCTGGGACCCGACCTAATCACCACCGCTATGGGAGGACTTCTCTACATCAGTGGCACCCCCGATCTTCCCCCCTGTATGCCCCCTGAAACCCAGTCTCATTACTACGGCAGTCTGTGCGCAGCCTATGGAGTCATGCTAGGACTTTGGCAAAGAGAAACCAAAGGGGTAGGCACCCATGTAGATACTTCCATTCAAGCCGGATTGGCACTTCACGAACATGTAGCTTTTACCTATTCACTCGAAGGAACAATTAGAAAACGAGCTGGCAGTCAACATCATCATGTAGCACCAGCTAATTTGTTTCCCTGCCAAGATGGTTATATTTCAATTTTTGCTACCCAACAACATTGGCCGGCCCTATTAGAAGTTTGGGAAGACCATCCAGTCGAGCTAGATGATCCTCGCTGGATGGACAACAGCGAACGCCGCAACCAGGCAGACTGGATCAACAAAACATTATCTCGTTTCACTTCCCAACATAATAAAGAAGATTTAACTCTGATATTACAAAAAAGGGGTATCCCCGCCCTACCAGTAAATTCTCCATCCGAATTTATGGAAGATCCTCATGTTCAGCATCGCCAGTTTTTCACACAAGCAACTCACCCTCAAATAGGCTCCTACCAACAGATGGGAGCCCCTTTTAAAATCAATGGAGAACGCCCAAAATCGACACCTGCTCCTCTGCTTGGAGAGCACAACCTAGAAATTTACTGTGACCAACAAAAACTGCATCCCGAAGACCTTAAAACGCTAACTTCACAAGGAGTAATCTAGCTTGCACACTACCAACAAAATTTTAGAAGGAGTTCGCATACTGTCCTTTACCAATGGTTACGCCGGACCCTATGCAGGAAGACTCCTAGCCCAGTATGGAGCAGAAGTAATCAAAATTGAGTCACAGAATAAGGGATTGGATACATTCCGCTCATACAGAACCAGTGAAAGTTTGGACGCAGCTCCACGCTTTATTGAGTGCAACCTTTGTGTGCGTTCAATAACCATTAACCTAAAACATCCCACCGGAACAAAACTCATCAAGGAGCTGGCCCAAAAATCTCAGGCCATCTTAGTTAATTTTCGCCCCCAAGTTATGGATCGTCTAGGTCTTGGAGACCAAGAACTTAGAAAGGTCAATCCGGGGTTAATCGTTCTGAAAATGCCGGGACTGGGAGACACTGGTCCCAAAAAACTATTTGGCAGCTGGGGATTTAATCTTAATGCCTTCTCCGGTATGACCTACCTATGGAACCATCCTCATCAATCTCATCCAGTAGGAAGTCAGGGTGTTTACCCTGATCACTTAGGCTTTATTATGGCACCAACACTACTAATGGCTGCCCTGCTTCATCAAAGAGCAACAGGAGAAGGAGTTTCAATTGATCTAGCTCAATCAGAATCGACCGCATACATGCTAGGAGCAAGTTTTCTAGCTAGTTCCCTAAACCAGCAACCCGAACCCTTAGGCAATCGTGATTTATCTGCAGCTCCCCATGGATGTTACCGCTGCCAAAAAGAAGAGCAGTGGTGTGTTATCTCAGTCCAAACTGAGCAACAATGGCAACTTTTTTGTCAATTAATTGACCAAGAAGTTTTAATAGACGACCAAAGGTTTCACAATAGAAATGCGCGACTAAAAAATGCTTCTACGTTAAATAAGATTATTGAAGAATGGACTTGCACTAGAAGCAGCAAGGATATTGTCCATCAACTGCAGAGTCGGGGAGTTCCTGCTGGCATTGTCCAAACGGGTCCTGACTTATTGAATGACCCACAACTGCGCCACCGGGACTATTTTGAAAGCTTTTCCGACACTCCTGTGGGACCCTTTGAAATTCCTCGAAGCCCACTTAAATTTCAGACTATGGTTGATGGACCTCTCACGCTACCCTCCTCACTGGGAGCTGACACTGAGACGGTTCTTAAAGATCTACTAGGACATGATGCAAAAAGTATTGCGAAGTGGAAGAAAGAAGGTGTGCTACGCTGAGGTGAAACAAAATCAGATAATTCGATTATGTCTCTAAATATAGACCCAGATATCAAAATTGACGACCTAACATAACAACTTCCAATAGATAGGGAGGCTACCTATGGCTGAAAAAAATTATGAAACAATCCTTGCTCAAACTGAAAACTCCGTTACAACCATCACATTAAATCGTCCAGAAAAACGAAACGCCATGAGTCCACAAATGCATCGAGATATGAGTGCACTACTGGCTGAGCTTCGTTATGACGACGAAACTCGCGTAATAGTGATAACTGGTGCTGGAGAAAGTTTTTGTGCCGGTCAGGATCTTAACGAGTATTTTACAGAACTGGATAAAGCCCCAGCTAGTGAACGGGATGAAATTAAACGCCTATCAGGATGGCGAGGTGACGGAATCCGCAATATGCCTAAACCAGTTGTAGCCATGGTCAATGGTTGGTGTTTTGGTGGAGCTTTTACTATTGTCACTTCCTGTGACATCGTAATCTCAGATCAAAAAGCAATCTTTGGACTTTCAGAAATCAACTGGGGATTCTTTCCAGGAGGAGAAGTCACCAAAGTACTTACTGAACACCTGCAGCCCAAACACGCCCTCTATTATTCTTTGACCGGGAAATCCTTTGATGGAAAAGAGGCGGAGCGGATTGGTTTGGTAACCAAGGCAGTTCCCAAATCAGAGTTAGAGAAAGAAACTCAAGAAGTAGTCGATTCACTTCTTGAAAAGGATCCCTTGGGACTTCAAGCCGTCAAAGAACTTTGGCATAACAGCCTAACAGCACCCTCTCCAGTCGCTCATAAACTTTCTATGACGATGGCCGCAAATCTCAAGAACAAACAAGGAGGAACCCCAGGAATTGATCAGTTCGCCGACAAAAAATATCGTCCGGGATTAGACAGTTACAAATGGAAAAAGTAACTACCCCTAAAAATTGCCAACTCGCCACTAGACAGCTGATTTATCTTTTGAATGTTAGATAATAGCGATACTCAATCCGAGTTTAGATAGGATCAATGCCCAACCAGGAAAAAAGCACTCCATCTTGCCAAGATACATAAATCACCTGGTCAAAAACACCTATTAAAAAAGCTACTGTGCCCAAGGTTAAGAGGATTGACAGCCACCATTTTTCCCCAGCAGCTTTCAAGTAGAACAACATGAAAAGAGGAAGAGCGAGTTTCTGACCCAATAACCAAATACCAAGAACCAGTCCTACCAACCAAGCAAAAGTAGTAATGGTTCTTCTCAAAGCCTGACCACCCAACAGGGTTTCTTCCAAATAAAGATCGCCTTGGATACCAGACCCTTTTACAGAATTGTTACCTCTACCCCACCAAACGACTAGACTGACACCTATGGCAAGACCAAAACCTGCCACCCCGATAATAGTTGGGAAAAGAGCCGCATTAAAAGGCCATTGTCTTGCCGCAACAATTGAATAAATGAAAAGTAACGCCAGCACCAAGGCAAATGACGCTTCTATTAGGTTCTCTCGACTGCGCACTCTACTCACCTTTCCTTACTCTTCCACAATAGAACTTCTGTCGAAAGACTGTTGGCGACGAACAGCAACCACAATCGTAGCCACAACAGCAATTAACAACCCAACAACAATTGGTCGGCCTAACCAAGACCAACCGAACACACTTACACTTAAATCCAGATAACGCTCTACAAAAGGTCCCAATATGAGCCCTAAAGCCACAGGAGGACGAGGCCATCCCCACCGCTTCATCAAATAACCCAAGACTCCGAAAAAAACCAATACTATTAGATCCCCAATATCCTGAGTGGCCATCCAAGCACCCATAAAAATCATAACCACAATGATAGGTATCAGAATGCTTCCTCTTAGCGTGGTTACTTTGGCTATCTGAGAGGTCAAAGCCATTAGCAGAATCGAAGCAATAACATTGCTCAGGGACAATGCCCAAATGATAGAGAAAAGTACATCTAGGCGTGATTCAAGAATGTCTGGGCCAGGATAAACCCCATGAATAAGCAACCCTCCCAACAGGATAGCCATAGAGGCACTCCCCGGAATTCCAAAAGCCACAGTTGGAATCAGAGCTCCACCTTTCATGGCATTATTGGCACTTTCGGGAGCAATCAACCCTCGAACATCCCCCTTACCAAATTTTTCCTTGTTCTTGCTAGACTGCACAACGTGGGCATATGCAAACCAATCCACAATGCTAGCTCCCAAACCAGGAATCAACCCGATATAAACCCCCATAAGACTGCAGCGCAAGGCCACCCACCAGTGGCGCAGTGCATCGCGAACTCCGTCTAGAATCCCCTTGCCCATGTTGGGTACTTCCGAAAGGGATCCTTTGCGTACAGCCAGTTCAACCAGTTCAGGAATAGCAAATAGTCCTAGGACAGCTGGAACCAAGTGCAAGCCTTCCAACAAATAAGGCCAGTCAAGCCAAAAACGGGGAATACCGGCTTGGGGAGCATAGCCGATCATAGAAAAAAACATCGCTAGCAAAGCAACAAGGATCCCTCTTAGAATGGAGTTACCACTTAGAGAGGCTACCATCGTCAGGCCTAATATTCCGAGCATACAAAACTCAGGAGATCCAAAGGCCAACACCAGTGGACTCAGCACCGGAATGGAAATTACCAAACACAATGCTCCCACCAGACCTCCAAAAGCAGAAACAGTATATGCCGCCCCGAAAGCACGGGCGGCTTCCCCTTTCTTGGCCATGGGGTAACCGTCCATAATAGTAGCCTGAGAACCAGCAGTTCCAGGCACCCCCAAAAGAACGGCAGGAATGGTATCAGCCGTTGTAGTCACAGCAAACATACCCATTAATAGTGCCATTGCCTCATAGGGCATTAGCCCAAATGTAAAGGGAAGTAGGATTGCCATCCCTGTCAGACCGGAAAGGCCAGGTATAATAGCGAAAACAATTCCCAGGAAAATTCCCAGAAAAAGATATCCGATAGCTGGCCACGCCAAAATTCCTAAAAGTCCTAGTTGAGCCGCCTCCAACATAATGACTTACAGACACCTCCTGCCCTTATCATTTTCGGAATCACTACCCTTTTACTTTACATGTACTGCTTGTCGAGAAGACAACCCGAAATGATCAACGTTTCTGAGCAGTATACTTGAACCGGAGTTCTCTAACCTCTGGGGTAACACCTTCCAGAGGAGCCAGTGCGTCGCGAAGGTCCTGCTGTTTGGTGAGAAAATTAGCTTGAACTCCCACTATTTTTTGGTATTCAGCTAAAAATTGCGGGTCGCTGCCCAAACTTCTGAAGGCAGCACGAAGAGCTTCCACTGCCTGTTGAGGAACACCGGGAGGAAATAGAATCATTCGATAAGCTCTCGAAATTTGGAAAAGTTGCCAAAGTGGTCCTGACGGCTGTTTGCCGGTTAGTTTCTTAACAAAATCTTCACTCTTGTAAGCTGGCTCCATTTCTGAGATATTCACCCAACTGTCGTACCAAATTGGATAAGCCTGCCCTCCATCCACTACAACAGGCTTGACCCTAGTCATGTAAAATGGGCTACTACCATCTACATAGTCAACTTCCCTGCGCATAAAAGCCGCCAAAAGATCGGCAGCCCCCGGATAACCCGTGGCATATTTGTAGTCAGCACCCACCAGATCTAGCAAAGTTCTAAACTTAAGATCCTTAGTGCTATCCTCTCTGAACCCTCCTGCAATCCAACCCTTAGCTTTTAAAATATCCTCGGGCTGTTTAATTTCAATACCAGGGGGCAATACTTTTCTTACCACACCTACCGAAACGACAGGAGTAAACATTACGGGAATAATTTCAGCCATATTGGCACGAAGACCGACCGACTGAGGGTCACCGACATACCATTCCATGTACATAGGAGATGCTGTTTGGCATCCAGCCACTGTTCCATCACGACGAGCCCTCTCATAAAGCCAGTTCATGGCCAACACACCACCCGCGCCAGGTCTATTTCTCACTACCAGAGTTGGCTTTCCGGGCAAGTGTCTTCTTAAATGACGAATGTAAAGACGACACTCAATATCAGTTGGGCCCCCAGCTGAATAATCAACCATGAAAGTCAACCTTTTACCTTGGTAGAAAGGGTCCGCCATTAGATTGGCATTACTTCCAACATTAAGACACCCAACAATCAAAAGAACTATCCACCAAATTCCTCCTGGCATCCGAACATTCAATTTCGCTGTCTTGCCAACCATGGGCACAGGATACCCTATTTTTGACCCGAAAAGCACACCAGAAAGAGAGAGGTATTAGCCTCAATCCAATTTACTACTCAGTAGAGCTAGCTTGACGACGCCTCGACACCGACATAAAATGACGGGTTTGGTATTAAGTTCTTTCATGAGGTATTAACTGATGGAATATCACCGTCCTAAATCATTTGCGGAAGCGTTGCCACTTCTGTCTAAGTTCGGAGATTCGGCGACAGTCATAGCCGGAGGAACCGACCTGATTGTCGATATGAAGTTTAGGGGATTCCGTCCCTCCTGCTTAATTAACATCAATTCCGTAAAAGATCTGAGTTATGTCAAAGAAAACGGTGAAGGATTGAAAATTGGAGCCTTGACCAGTATTCAGGCGTTGAAAAAGAACGAGTTGTTACAGAAGGAGTATACCGGGATTGCTGATGCAGCACGGCAATTTGCTTCACTACAAATTCGTAATCTGGCGACAGTTGGGGGCAATTTGGTGCGCTCCTCCCCCTGCGGTGAAATGGCACCTCCTCTAATTACTCTGGATGCGACCGTAATCATTGCAAGTGAGAAAAAAGAAAGGGAAGTTGAGCTCGTTGACTTCTTTTTAGGTCCCGGTCAAAACGTTCTTGAGGCAGATGAATTGCTAAGAGAAATAAGACTTCAGCCCCTACCTGCTCGCACTGGATCGAGCTACTGGAGGCTTAGCTATCGTGATGTACTGGATCTGGCTATCGTCGGTGTGGGTTCGCGTGTAACCCTAGATACCGATAATCGAGTAACTAAGGCTCGTGTGGCACTAGGAGCAGTAGCTCCCAAGCCAATTAGAGCAGAAAAAACCGAAGCTTTACTCAAAGGTCAGTTGCTGGATGAAAATTTGATTGCGGAAGCTGGTAAAATGGCAAGTCAAGAAGCTACTCCAATTAGTGACCAAAGAAGTTCAGCTGACTACCGGACTAACATGACAGCCGTTTTAACCAGACGCAGTCTGAGGAGTGCTGCGGCCGCTGCAGCCAAATAGTAGAAAAGGAAAGGTAAGTAGTAATGTCAAAGCCGGAAATTAAGATGACGGTCAACGGTCAAAAACGGGAACTCTATATAGAGCCCTGGAGGACTTTACTGGACGTTTTGCGCGAAGACCTAAATCTGACCGGTGTAAAGCTTGGTTGTGAAGGTGGAGAGTGCGGAGGTTGTACAGTACTCCTCAACGGAGCCCCAGTCGTTTCTTGTATGTCCTTGGCAGCTGATGCCGATGGCAAGGAAATCATAACTATTGAAGGCATATCGGAAAATGACGCATTACATCCGCTACAAGAAGAATTTCTTCGTCTTAGCTCTTTTCAATGTGGTTATTGCGCCCCGGGACTGGTTATGTCTGCCAAAGCTCTTCTTGACGAAACCCCCAATCCAACAGAAGCTGAAATTCGCGAAGCAATTGCTGGCAACCTGTGCCGGTGCACCGCTTATGTAAATATTGTGAAGGCCATAAAGTTAGTTGCATCACAAGGGAGACCTTAAAATGGAAGAAAATTTCATTCTGGGAAAAAGCCCATTAAACATTGATGGACCAGAAAAACTTTCCGGCAGAGCTAAATATGCCATTGACATGGTTTTACCAGGAATGGTGCATGGGAAAGTCTTAAGAAGTCCCCATGCTCATGCCGAAATAGTTAATATTGACTCCAGTCAAGCAGAAGCTTTGCCTGGGGTTTGTGCTGTCGTGACCGGAGAAGATCTCCCAGTACTAGAAGATCTTCCTGGTGACCGTCCTACTTTGGCCCAAGGTAGAGTGCGTTACGTAGGCGATGCAGTTGCAGCAGTAGCTGCTGAAACCCTGGACATTGCAGAACAGGCTCTCTCCCTAATAGAAGTAACCTACAAAGAGCTACCTGCAGTATTTGATCCTGAAGAATCAATAAAGGAAGACACTGTCCGTATTCATGCCAGTAGCAAAGGACCTGATGGCGAGGAAATGCCTCCCAACGTTTGTCATTACTACAAGGTTAGAAATGGAAATATGGAAAAGGGCTTTGAAGAAGCTGACTTCATCGTTGAAAATCGATTTACAACCGGTATGGCCCAAACTTGTCCCATGGAGCCCCATGCAGCCCTCGCCCAGGTTGATATATACGGTAATGTTGTAGCATGGTCGAACACCCAGACAGCCTACTCCGTAAAAACCAAGTTGGCCAGACTATTGGAAGTACCCAGCCACAAAGTAAGAGTGGTTGTCCCTCCTCATATTGGGGGAGGCTTTGGCAGTAAAACACGAATTAAAAGTGAGGGCATCGCTGCCGTTCTATCAAAAGCTTGTCTCAAACCGGTTAAAGTTGTCTGTACACGTGAGGAAGTTTTTTCAGACACCACCGTCAAACATCCTTTTGTAATCTACATTAAAGACGGAGTTAAAAAGGATGGAACACTGGTTGCTCGAGAGATTAAAGAAATTTTGGACGCCGGGGCCTATACTGAAGGTACGGTTGGAGCTTATGTCACTCGAAACTCAGCATATGGTGCCGTTGGAGTGTATTCCACTCCTAACTTCAAACTAGATAACTACCGAATTTATACCAATAAACCAGTAGGCGGGGCTTTCCGTGGATTTGGAGTAGCCCAAACTACTTGGGCTGTAGAATCTCAAATGGATATTCTAGCTGAAGTGTTAAAGATGGAACCTATTGAGTTTCGCCTGAAGAACATGCTCAAAGACGGTGACTTAAACCCTGAAGGATATAAAATGCACGCCGTTGGGTCACGCCAATCCCTGCTCAAGGCTGCCGAAGATATTGAATGGGGTAAGGCCCCTAAAAATGGCACGAATGGAAACGGCAATGGTAGCGTTGTTCGTGGAAAAGGAATCGCTGTCGGATGTAAACATTTCTCTATACAAAGTTCCAGCGCCGCCCTAAGAATCGCTGAAGATGAATCCCTCGAAATTAGAAGTAGCGTCACTGACATTGGACAGGGATCCCGAACTATTATGGCGCAGATTGCAGCTGAAGAATTCAACATTCCCTTAGAAAAAGTCCGATTAGTCACAGTCGATACCGATGTTACCCCTTACGACACTGGTCAATCAGGTAGTAGCACCACCTTTAAAGCAGGTCACGCCGTCCGTTTGGCCTGCAAGGATGCCAAACGAAAATTGTTTGAACGTGCCTCTGAAGCATTGGAAGCAAGAGCCGATGATCTAGAAACCAAGGGAGGTAAAATTTACGTTAAGGGTTCTCCTGAAAAAGAAATCCGGATTGGTGAATTGTTCAAACGAATTCCCATAAATGGCCCTGGCTTTGACCACGGTCCATTTCTGGAAGAAGGAGCCGATATAATAGGAGATGCCACTTTCTATCCTGCCAACGAGACCAACCCCCAAGGAGAGGCCCTGCCAATGGTTGGCTTCAGTTACTGCAGCCAAGCTTGCGAAGTAGAAATTGACACTGCAACTGGACGCATCAAAATTCTCAAGTTTGTTAGCATACTAGATCCAGGAAAACCTCTAAACACTGAGATGGTAAAGGGACAAATAGAAGGTGGAGTTGGCACTGGTATTGGTACCGCTTTGATGGAAGAAATGCAATTCTCCTCAGACGGACGACTCACTAATGGGAATCTAACCGACTACAGAATTCCCACCTCTCTTGATTTTCCAGAAGGTGATAACATCATTTTGGATATAGTAGAAACTGACTACCAAAACGGCCCCTATGGCGCCAAGGGTATAGGTGAAGTGGTTTTGTGTGCTACAGCAGCTACTATTGCCAGTGCTATCTATAATGCTACCGGAGTAAGAATTAAGGACATGCCCTTGACTCCAGAACGGGTAGCACAAGCATTGGCAGAACACGCGTCCAACGGACACTAGACCAAAATTTGTTCGAATAAAAGTATTGTATTTAACACATGGGGCCGGCACGCTCTGTTGGTACACCAGCAACCCTTCTTCTCAGTCAGACTACGATTTCTGTTGCCAGTCTGGACTAGATATCATCGTGTTGACCCCACAATATCTACTGAAGATTAACCTTAGTCTGCCAATATAGAGAAGAAAGGCAAACGAAAACGAACCCAATGAATCTTGAAATCTACCTCCTATCCTTACTGACCGCAGTTATGTGGGGCATTATGCAAGCATTCTACAAGCGGGGCTTGGCAGCAGGGGGACACCCTCTTCAATCTTCTCTGACTGTAGTTGGCGTTAATCTAATTATATTTTGGGTTCTTCTTCTTGCAATACCAAATCAGGAAGGAATTTTCAAGAATCTCTCCATGCATGCCATTTTCATATTCTCTTTAGGGGGAATATTGGGAACTGCACTTGGCAGATGGATCAACGCAGTTGGAATCGATAAGGTAGGGGCCACAATTAATTCGGCAGCCTCCAGTGCACGCCCGTTATTTACTGCTATTATCGCTATGTTTTGGCTAGGAGAAACAGGGGAACCTCTGCTCTATTGGGGCATCTTAGTTCTGGTATCAGGAATAGTGCTCCTGACTTTCTCAAAAGGTGGAAACATTACAGGTTGGCATCCTCGGACTCTCTGGATCCCCCTAGCCGGAGCTGCAGTTCTTGCCATCGGCAATGTAATTCGGCGTTTCGGGCTGATGACAACTTCGATAACAGTCCTAGAGGCACTTACGATCAATCAAACAGCAGCCTTTGTAGTATTGTTAAGCTCCACCTTAACCGGCAAAAGATACAACTTGCTTCAGGCACCCAGAATCACTTATTTTTTCTTTATAACTGCAGGAATATTTGGGGCCATTGCTCTAATATCCCTTTTTGCCGCATTGGAAAATGGTCCTGTAGCAGTAGTGGATCCTCTAGTTGGCACCCAACCCCTATTCACAACAGCTCTAGCTTATTTTTTGCTAGGTGATTTAGAACGCATCACATGGAAATTGATCGGAGGAGTTTTATTGGTTGTGATGGGGGCCAGCATGATTATGCTTTCCGATATTACCCTAGCTTTATCAACACCTTAAATCCAACCCTTGCAATTATTAGTCGGCATTAAAAGAGAATAAATCTGTTTTTGTTCTAAAATAGGCCTGAATCTCACATTGGAGACATCGAGAAAGGAATCAAAATGAACCAAAAACAGAAAAATCCTCAATCAAGTTCATCGGGAGAAGTAATCAAAACAGCCAAAAACGTTGCCAAACAAAAAGTAGCAGCAGGATCTCTTACCCAAGTTCAGATATTACTAGATGAAAAGGATGGTACTCCCAATTTTGCCTTACGCCAGTTTACTATGAAGGAAGGTGGGGGCATGCCCCTCCACACTAATACAGTTGAACACGAACAGTATGTCTTGCGGGGAAAAGGACGTATAGTCATCGGAAAAACAGTACACGAAGTAGAAGCAGGAGATGTAATCTACATCCCAGCTGGCACACCCCACTCTTACGAAGTCCTACAAGCTCCCTTTGAATTTCTTTGCGTAGTACCCAATACTATCGACCAACTCAAAATTTTGGACAATCAATGCTAAGTTTAAGCAAACAAAGTTAACAGTCAATAAATCCTTCAATTATCTATTTTATTTTTTATTAGTAACTGTTTAGCTGATCAGACAATTGAAATTTTTGTCGAGAAACTTGTTCAACTATTGAATTTAGAGTGCAGTCACCCTATAACATCTATATGCAGATCAAAGATAAGATCGCAATTGTTACTGGCGGAGCCTCGGGTCTAGGAGCAGCTACCGTGCGTCAGCTCCATTTTTCTGGAGCCCACGTGTACATTGCAGACCTGAAAGAAAAAGAAGGCAACGACCTAGCCAATGAACTAGGCTCTCAGGTCACATTCATTGAAACTGATGTTAGTAGTAACACTTCAATGAACCAAGCAATTAACACAGTTCTAGAACAAAAAAAATCCCTTCATCTATTGGTCAACTGCGCCGGCATTGCCTTAGCAGAAAAAGTGTTAAGCAAAGAAAAAACTCATGACCTCGATCGCTTCACTCATATACTGCAGGTCAACTTAGTAGGAACCTTTAACGCCCTGCGCCTATCAGCGGCGGCCATGATGAACAATCAACCAACCGAAGAAGGTGAACGAGGGGTAATTATTAATACGGCTTCGGTTGCGGCTTTCGAAGGTCAAATCGGTCAGGCTGCCTATGCCGCTTCCAAAGGAGGAATTGCAGCCCTAACCCTTCCCTCGGCTAGAGAACTGGCTCACTGGGGCATCCGCGTTTTAGCTATTGCTCCTGGGATTTTCGACACTCCACTTCTAGCTGGACTTCCTGAAAAGGCCCGTGCCTCACTGGGCCAACAAGTGCCATTTCCATCTCGCCTAGGACGCCCTCAAGAGTATGCTTTGCTCGTCGAACATATTATTTCCAACATCATGCTGAATGGAGAAACCATTCGTTTGGATGGCGGACTTCGGATGGCTCCTCGTTAAAAAATAGAACTTTTAAATTGCGTCCCCGACTAATTTTACTTCTTAATCAGCACCACCTGGTGAGTTTTTCTGAATTGTGGCATGATGTCACAATCGGAGAATTTCTTTGGAATTTTTGGAACTAAAAAATAGCGCTATTTCAACTGAGAATGCTCTATCCCAAACGGTGAAGGAAATCCTCCGCACCCCAAAACCCTTTTTGGTGACAGTGACCCCAGCCATGGCTGGGACTCAGAAAAATCTTCAAAAAGCAGGTGAAAAAGCTGTCCAGCAGGATTTAATTGCCGCCTCAACCTTAGCCGAAAGCTCCAGAACTTTCCATATGCAGCTAGCCCAACAAATGACTTCCCAATCCTCTTGGATGGAAACAAAAACTCTTCTCTCCAATCTTTTTGAAGAACTATTCGATTTTTTGAAGGGTTTCTATCTGGTAGGCGAACTTACTCCCCAAGGGCAAACAATGCTTTTGTCGTGTGCTGAAAGAGCGAGCGCCACCATTGTAGCTCAAGCTCTTAAAGAAAAGGGAACCTCATCAGAAGCTCTATGTCGTAGAGAGATTTTCCTATCAAATAAACAAGCTAATACCCCAAATATTACCTCTTCAAGCTTGACAGACTACCAGAAAAAAATCACTAACCTGCTGGAAAATCAGATCATTCCAGTGATTCCAGCCCTATCCCTCAAGTTAGTTACTCAAGGTGATTAAAAAAGTAATCTCTGGAGGCCAAACTGGTGTGGACCGAGCCGCCTTGGATGTCGCCTTAGCTCTAAAAATTCCCTGTGGGGGATGGTGTCCAAATGGCCGACTGGCTGAAGACGGGCCTCTTGACCCAAAATATCCCTTAAAGGAAACCCCTGACTCTACGTATTCCCAAAGGACAGAATGGAATGTTAGAGACTCTGATGGCACGTTGATTCTATACAGGAACGATCTTTCTGGCGGTACATCTTTGACAGTGGAATTGGCCGCTCAATATCGCAAACCCCACTTAATACTTGATCTCAGCCAACACCCCTTACCAACAACTTTCTTGAAATGGTCACAAAAAAAACAAATTAAAATTCTCAATGTGGCTGGACCGAGAGAAAGTGGCGCCCTGAATATCCACAACCAGGCTTCGATCTTTCTCCGTACTGCTTTCTCACTCATCTAACCCTATCTCTTTCCATCTTGGTCAAATATCGGTATTAGTCGGGCCCTTAAGAGACAATATTCTTGTCTTATACATAGTTGTTGAATACGTCTACAGAGGCAAGTTGTAAAAAAATTGCAAAAAACCGTTGGAATTCTTGGCGGGATGGGACCGGAGGCAACTGCACTCTTCTATCACAGAGTTGTGCAACTGTCCCCCGCAAAAAATGATCAAGACCATCTCAAAACAGTCATATTAAGTAACCCAAAAATTCCGGATCGAAACTGCCACCTTGTAAGCGAAAGTGAATCTCCTCTCCCAATTCTTATAGATGGTGTAAGGCAACTGGAATGCATGGGCGCTGATTTCATTAGTATGCCCTGCAACACAGTCCACTGGTTCTGGGAACAACTTTGCGAAGAAGTGAATATCCCAATTTTGAATATTATTAGTGAGACTGTCAAAGCCATTAAGAACGACCAAAAAAATTTCTCTAACTCTCTAATTGGTCTATTGGCCACAGATGGAACACTCCGAATGGAAATTTACCACCAAGCACTTTTGTCCGCTGGCTTTGCACTCATTATTCCTGAACCGGCCACCCAAAAAGCTGTTCACGACAGTATTTACTCAATCAAAAGCGGAGAAAATATAAGAAAGGCAACAGAAAACATTCAGAAAGGAATTTTATCCCTACAACAGCAGGGAGCCTCCGCTTTAATCTACGGATGTACGGAACTTAATCTCATCAAGAATGAGCTTCGCACTGAAATCACTCCTTTTGACTCCCTAGATATTCTAGCCAAAGCAACAGTGGATTTCGCCTTGAGTGAGTAACCTCAGCACCTTTTTGGTGCACATCAATCTGCTGGGAAAATTCGATCAAAATTTCCAGAAAAAATCTTTTCCTTGTCGGAGTGTGTAACACCTATTTTCTCCATAATTTCCACTTGGCACTCCCATACTCCGCGTTGCCAACCACGGGGAAAGAATGAAGAATCAGTGCCAAAAATTAATTTATCAGCACCTAGCACATCAAACGCCTGACGAAAAACATCCTCTAGCGTTAAACCAGGATGATACTTAATCCAACTATTGGAACTAGAAGTGTCAAGATGCACATTGGGACACAGATCGGCCACCATTAGAGCTTCGCTCAGAAAACCTGCACCAAAATGGGGAATAATTATTGGCAAATCAGGATAGGTCATCGCCACCGAATGTAAGTGTAAAGGGCTGGAACAATCGATCGCAAATCGGCTGGCCAATCCAAGCTTGTTTCGAACCCCAATGGATAGAACCCCGCAATGCACAAAAACTGCCCCATTCAATGAGGAAACTGCTTCAAAAATTCTCATAATTTTATCGTCACAGACTTTATAGCGATGCATTGCCGGGAAAAGACAAATACAGCGCAAACCCAATTCAACAATTGCCCTCTGTATCTTTTCAACAGTGCCATCCAAAGTCGGATCCACCATGAAAAATCCGACAAAACGCTTAGGGTGTTGGGATACTGCTACTGCGACTGACTCTTGATCATCAGGAACACTAGCAATTAGAGCTGCCCGTTTTACCTGGTTTTTATCTAGCTCCTGAACCCAACGATTCGATAGTTCGGAGGAAGATCCAGGAGCATCCCAAGCTAAATCTTGCAAAATTTCTTCGGGAGTATTCCCTAAGTGCTCAGCGCGTTGGGCAGCAAGTAATTTAAAGAAACGATCCGAGAAAAAATGGCAGTGACAATCATTGATAAACATTCACAAATAACTCCTATTCCCTACCAATCCAATATTAATATATTTCAATAAACAAATTGCACACATTAACTCTCTTAAAAATCCTGTAATCCTCCGAGCATTTTCATGTGACACCTCACCATCACATACCCAATAAAAAGAAGAAGCACCCAAGCGCCTATTTTCTTCCAAAACGGATATGCCACCTGGATTCCACAACGAGGACAATATGGATGGTTGCTCATGGGAGTAAAACAACGGGGACAGCTCTCTGATTCAGCCTTAGACACTCCCATAGAATATCTCAAAATAGATTTCTACTCCACTATCCGAACACCCTTATCTGAAAAACGATAGTCCATGATCTCACCACCGTTATCCACAATAGCCTGCTTAACTTTTTCCTGGCAACCTTCCCTGGCTAGAGTAATAAAACATCCACCACCTCCTGCTCCACAAATTTTACTGGCCTGAGCTCCTGCCTGATATGCCGCTGCAAAAATATTCTCAATAACAACACTAGTCACACCTGTGGCAAGTTCCTTCCGATTACTCCACTCTTGCACTAGACAATCAGAAAAGCCTTCAAGGTTTTCCTCCTTAAGACATTGATACATGGAAAATGCAGTCTGTTTAATTTTAGCCAGTTTTTCCACAACCGACTGCTCGTTATCAATGTATTGTTTGACTACATTCCAATTGTTCAAACCCGAAAATCTAGATGCCCCTGAATATCCCAGGATAATCTGGCTTTGAAGTTCCTGGCGAAACGCTTTGGAAAAAACTAATTCCTCTCGGCGTATCCCTGGAAGTTCAAACCAAAGCGCATTGAATCCCCCGTAAGCAGCCGGAAAATAATCCTGTTTACCGGTAGGCACACGCAACGACTGGGCCTCTATATCAGATCCGAAATCAATAATCTGCTTTTTGCTGCTAGGAATATTCTCCAATTGTACTAGTCCCGTACTCAGAGAAATTAGAAGAGCCGACGACCCTCCCAGTCCTGAACCTGCAGGAACTTTGCTGCTAATAAAAATGTTAAGCCCTTGGCGAGGGCGATAGAATTGCAAAACACGGGCAACAAGATCTAGTGGAGTATTCTCGGCCTTACTCACAAATTCATTTAGTTCTTCTGCCTCAAGAGAGAGTCCTAGATCAGCTGCCTCTACTGTAATCCTACTGTCTTCCCGCACCTCAATATCTACCTGAGCAAACAGATCAATTGCGACATTAAGAACAACTCCCCCTCCTGCAAAGAGGTATAAGGGATAAATATCCAGAGTGCCCCCTGCCAGATCTATCCTTGTAGGAGCAAAAACCTTCACTTTCATACCGTGACACAATACAACAGTAAAACCCGATCAGCTATAGCTTCAAAATACAAGCCATCCGTTTTTACTCTTCAGAAATAGCAGACGCCATCTGTTTCAATTGCTCTTCGGAAATCTGAACAATTTTCATTTTTTGTGCTTTTTGTAGTTTGGATCCAGGAGATTCCCCCACCACCAAAAAATTTGTTTTTGAAGACACGTTCCCCAAAACCCTTCCACCCTTCTCTTCAATAAAATGAACTGCAGCCCTCCGACTAAAATTAGGTAAAGTGCCACTGATAACAAAAGATTTTCCGGAAAAATTCCCTTGACTAGTAACAGGTTTGAGATCTGACCGAAATCGCAGTTCAGCTCCCTTTAATCGATCTATCAACTCTCGATTTTCTGAAGTACTAAAATACTGATCAATGGTCCCCGCAATTTCAATCCCAATCCCTTCAATTTCACAAACTTCCTCCATGGTGGCAGCCATTAAAGAGTCTATATCTTGAAAATGAGCAACTAACAACTGAGCAATTCTTTCTCCTACATGAGGAATGCCCAATGCAAATAACACCCTAGAAAAAGAACGTATCTTGCTTTTCTCAATTCCGCTAAGCAAGTTGTCGATTGACTTTGCTTGGAAATTTTCTAGCTGTACTATTTGGCTGGCTTTGAGAAAATACAAATCAGCCGGATCTTGAACAAGATCTCTCTCTAAGAGATTTTCTAAAGTCTGAGGGCCCAAACCTCGAATATCCATAGCTCCACGACTAACAAAATGTTTAAGTCCTTCCAGTTGCTGAGCAGAACAGTTTGGGTTGTTACAAAAAACCGTTGCTTCCCCTGTTTTCCGTATAACTAGTTGCCCACAAGCTGGGCAATTTGGAGGATATGCAAACTCCTTTTCTAGCCCTGTTCTTTTCTCACGAACAGGACCCACTATTTGGGGAATTACATCGCCCGCCCGCTTTACAATAACCACATCTCCTTCGCGAATATCCTTACGCCTTATATCGTCTTCGTTGTGGAGAGTGGCTGTACGAATAGTAACCCCTCCTAGCTGTACAGGCTCTAGCACGGCATAGGGATTCAGCCCTCCCGTGCGACCAACATTAATATCTATTTTCAAAAGACGAGTAGTAGCAAGCTGACCAGGAAACTTATAAGAAATAGCCCAGCGAGGATCCCGACTCACTGTCCCTAGCTGCTCTTGATAGTCAAGGCGATTAACCTTCACAACCACGCCATCAATCTCGTAATCCAAAGATTCCCGTTTCTCTCTCCACTTCTTACAAAAATCAATAACCCCTTCTAATGATTTGTAGTGACGATAGTGGCTATTCACGGGGAATCCCCACTTAGTCAAATTTTGCAGAACTTCCTTCTGAGTAATTAGTTCCATACCGTCCACATAACCTATGGAGTAGGCAAAGAAGGATAAAGGCCGTGAGGCGGTCACTCGAGAATCAAGTTGACGCAAAGCTCCCGCTGCTGCGTTACGTGGATTTGCAAAGGGGGTACTTCCTTCTTGAGAACGTTCTGCATTAATCTGTTCAAAATCCGAGATAGACAAATACGCCTCTCCTCTAACTTCAACCACAACAGGTAGACTGTGTGTAGTCCGCAACTGCAAAGGGATCGAACTAATGGTCTTTAAATTGCTCGTAATATCCTCCCCAACCAAGCCATTTCCCCGCGTCGCTCCCCGTGTCAACACACCATCTTCATAATTCAAGGCAACTGCCACACCATCAATCTTAAGTTCGGTAACAAAATCAACTTTGTCGGTATTTAAAAGATTGCTAATACGTTTTTGAAAAGATTGCAGTTCGACACTATCAAATGCATTGGCAAGACTTAACATTGGCGCACGGTGGTGAACTTTTGTAAACTTTTCTGAAGGTTCGGCACCCACTCGCTGTGTGGGTGAGTCAGGAGATGCCAATTTAGGATAATCCTCTTCCATCTCCAGAAGTTCCCGCAAAAGACGATCATACTCTTCGTCACTAATTTGCGGCTTGTCTAGGACATGATATCGATAATTATGATCCTCGACATCTTTCCTTAATTTAGCAATTCGCTCCGCAGTATGATCAGTATCTCTTTGCACCAACCTGAATATAGCATAGGACCCCTACTATCGATTTTTATCTTGTCTTGCAATTCTGATATCATAAGCACGCTCATGGACACACCGGCAATCGGTAAAATTATGTTTACGGTCACGTTTCCCATACATGACCGTGGCCATCGTCACATTCCCCATCTGAAATTACATAACCTAGCAAAAAGCCAGCTTTCCGACACAGAAGTAATCGACACTATTGAACATCTTTTCATCTGTAAGCGGTGCTTTGAAGCATACCGTTTTGTTCGTACTTCCTATCAAACACCTGCCTAAAAGTGCACAATAGCTAAGTGTTTACAGATTGGAATACATTTCACTGTCTGGCAGCCCGTAGGTTTTGGCTTAACCTATGGGAAGAAATGAAACAAGACGATTGCCTTGGCATGGCAGCCCAATTAAGCTTCTATTTTCTTCTCGCCTTCTTCCCGTTCCTTATCTTCTTAAGTTCTCTAACTGGATTCATTTTGAAAGACCCTGAACTCATTCACAAAATTCTAATGGAATTGCAAAATTTTCTCCCTTCAGATACCCATAATGCAGTTCGAGAAATTGCTCTAGACCTAATTACTATTGAAAGTAGTGGATTTTTATCACTTTGGATTGTTCTGTCTCTATGGTGGGCTTCTTTTGGCTTCAGTGCGATGGTAGGAGTGCTAAACAAAGCTTACGATATTAAAGAAAACCGTTCCTATTACCGAGTTCGCCTACTGGCAATTGGAGTTACTATAATGGCTTCTCTCTTTGTCATTATCTCTGGCATCCTTCTCTTTTTTGGCGATGGAATAATTCAACTGTTGTCACATAGAATCACGATAGAACCTTATCCATCTTTTCAAAACCATTTAAAAGTGGTTTATTCCCTCGGCCACTGGATAATTATCTTTCTTCTCCTCAACTTAGCGATGGAAATCGTCTATTTAGTCCTGCCCGCCCGACGACTAGCCTGGACTTTTTTTTCACCGGGTAGTGTGATTGCAACCTTAGGGTGTATTCTCGGATCGAGGGGCTTTGCTCTCTACGTAAATCAAGTAGCTCAACATTACGAATACTACCAAAATCTGTATGGAAGCCTGGCTACTCTTCTTTTGCTGATGATATGGTTTTATATCTCTAGTTTCTTTCTGCTCTTAGGTGGAGAGATTAACTCAGAAGCTTATCGATGGCAAACTCGACAAAATTGAAAAGGATAAGCATTAACACTGCCAAAATCCTTGATTCGCTATTGCATCACCTTTTCAAATGATTGTATCGAATCAACATATTTCAAACCGGAGCCTGTATTAAAAAAGACAACTTTTTCATCTGCACCAATCCATCCTTGCATGCGCATTTTTTTGATAGCTGCCCAACAAGCCGCCCCTTCAGGAGCTAGAAAAACACCTTCCGAAGCCCCTACCTCACAAATACTTTGATAAATTTCCTCTTCTGAAACACTCAAGGCAAGCCCACTGCTCTCTCTTAAGGCATCCAAAATAAGAAAATCTCCAATTGCCTTGGGAACCCTGATCCCCGAAGCAAAAGTTGAGGGAGCCTCCCACTCTTCAGCTGAATTTTTTTTCTGCTCGAACGCACTAACAATAGGAGCACAATTTTCAGACTGCACAGCCACCATACGTGGCCTCATTGCTCCAATCCAACCTAGTTTTTCCATCTCAGCAAAGGCCTTCCACATTCCGATTAAACCAGTTCCACCACCTGTTGGATAAACAACTACATCCGGCAATTCCCAACAAAACTGCTCTGCCAACTCGTACCCCATGGTTTTCTTACCCTCTATTCGATAAGGCTCCTTCAGAGTAGAAACATCAAACCATCCTTCACTTTCTTTTCGTTCAGCCACAATTTTGGCAGCATCAGCGATTGTCCCAGATACTAACTCACAACTTGCTCCAGTCATTCTGACCTCCAAAACATTGGCTTTTGGAGCGTCATCTGGCATAAATACAAAAACTGCTAGACCCGCTTTAGCCCCGTAAGCAGCTAAGGCACCCCCGGCATTTCCTGCGGTTGGTATGGCCAACTTTTGAACTCCCAAACAACGAGCCATCGAGACAGCTGCAGAAAGACCACGAGCTTTAAAACTTCCAGTTGGATTCAAAGATTCATCTTTTACATATAAATTCTTAATCTCTCTGCTCTGGCCTAGACAATTCAAAGGTAGCAGAGGGGTGTATCCTTCACCCAAGGTTACGATGTCATCCTGGTGGTTGACCGGCAAAACCTCAAAATAGCGCCACATATCTGGTTTTCTTGTGTAGAGTTTTCCCTTCAGATCTTTCTGCTTAATTAGTTCCAAATCGTAACGAACCAACAAAGGGGAATGACATTCCGAGCACAAGGAATACAACTCTTGAGAATCAAAAGTCTGCTGACAACGCGAACATTCTAAAAAATCAACAAAGGGCAATTCAATTCTCCACCTTGAATGCAAGAACTAGGCCTGGTCTCCATTCCGGGATTGTGCCCAGTCAAAGCAGCTTATATTATACTGGAAGTTCTAATGCTAGCACTACACGACACAATCGCACTTTTAAGCAAACCATGAAAAGAAAAAACCATGGCTATTGCACCACCTTGTGGCTTGCTGTTCACGTGTGTTTGTTCACTGCCTGTGCCAAAGTTGGAGATCCTGTTCCCCCTCCAGTCAGTTTTCCAGACACTACTAACGATTTAACGGCACAGCAAGAGGATACATTTCCCCCATCAGTGCCAAAAAATCTGACCACTTTAATTGTTGAAGGAAAGGTGCAACTGGCTTGGGATAACAACAACGAGAAAGATCTAAAGGGCTACTTTGTATATAGAGGAACTGAACCAAACCACCTTGAAAAGTCATCGCCTTTGATTACGATCAACACTCATATGGTATGGGACTCCTTCAACACTCCGAATAAAGCAACCACTGCTGGTCAAACCTTCTATTATCGAGTCACCGCCGTAGATCACACTGGGAATGAAAGTCCACAATCAGAAACGGTAAACATTACAGTAAGATAATCCGCCGCATAAGGAGAACTATCATGAAATTCTTTCTTGACACTGCCAACATTGAGGAAATTCGGCAGGGCGTGTCACTGGGACTGGTAGACGGTATTACCACCAATCCTTCATTAATCGCCAAAGAGGGGAGAAACTTAGAAGAAGTCGCTAAGGAAATTTGTGAACTGGTAGATGGCCCAGTAAGCTTAGAAGTAGTCTCTACAAACGCTGCAGAAATTATTGAAGAAGCACGCCATCTTGCCAAAATCCACAAAAACGTGGTGGTCAAAATTCCGATGATCCGGGAAGGCCTAAAAGCCTTGCACGTTGTTTCCCAGGAGGGTATTCGTGTAAACGTGACACTTATCTTCAGCGCTAATCAAGCACTTTTAGCAGCAAAAAATGGGGCAGCTATTGTCAGTCCATTTGTTGGCCGTCTTGATGACATTGGCAACTCGGGAATGGAATTAATCTCTGACATTGTCCAAATCTACAGCCACTATGAATTTAACACTGAGGTTCTAGTTGCCTCTATTCGTACTCCCATTCACGTTTTAGAAGCAGCTAAAATGGGAGCTCATATCGCTACTTTACCTGGAAAAGTGTTAGAACAACTGATCAAACATCCTCTTACTGATATTGGCTTAGAACAGTTTCTTGCTGACTGGGAAAAGCAAAAAAAATCATAAAAAGAAAACATAGAGGACAAGTTTCACGTGCCCGGTTTTCTAAAGAGGAAAGGTAAAGGTCAATAACTAAGTTCCTAGAATAGTACCCTTAATCCAACACTATGCTAGTTTATCTGACCCGCCAAAACTTCCCCAACAAGATAGAAGGAACCACTAACGACAAGCGTGGCACAGCTTTTCAAAGCCTGGCTATAAGCATCATGACAATTAGACATCGGTATGCCTGAAGGAAGAAGATTTTGAAGTTCCTGAATGCTGGCTGCACGAGGCGAATCAATATGCGTTAGGTAAATACGATCAAAACATGGCTCTAGAATTTTCAAAACAGTAGCCACGTCTTTGTCACGCATCATCCCAAAAACAAGTGTGCGGGGTCTGCAAGTATGTTGGGTTAAAAAGTCGGCTAAAGCCTGAGCAGAATTTCGATTGTGGGCACCATCCAAAAATACAGCAGGTTGTTCCCGTATGCGCTGGATTCTTCCCGTTAACTGAACAGCCTCAACTCCTTCCCTAATACAAGAACTGATATCTTGACAATTAGAATGGTGTAGAAGATGGAAGGCTTCTATAGCCAAAGCAGCATTTTGAACCTGGTGACTCCCATTCATCTGAAGCTGACATTGCAGATTGCCAAAACGAAAGGCGTAGCATCCCTTGATACATTCCAAATACTCGATTGAGGAACTGTCCAATTCACGCAAATCTACTTTTTTGCTAACTGCTTCTTCTAAAAAAACTCGCCGCACTGACTCCGACTGAGGAGCCATTAACGCGACAGAGCCTTTCTTTAAAATTCCGGCTTTCTCCCTAGCGATCTCCTCCAATGTGTTGCCCAAAAATCTCTGGTGATCTAAACCTATTGAAGTGAGAATGCACACAACAGGATCAACTACATTTGTGCTATCTAATCTTCCTCCCATGCCCACTTCTAAAATGGCTAACTCTACCTCTTCCTGAGCAAACCATAAAAAAGCTCCAGCAGTTAAAATTTCGAAATAGGTAGGATGGTGGACAAGATGCAAACGGGCAATTACATCCTTGATACGTGTGAGACAAAGAGCCAAAATTTCAGGATTAACTGTCTCCCCATTAACCACAAAACGCTCTTCCAATTTAACCAAGTGCGGCGAGGTATACAGACCTGTTTTAATACCACATTCTGTTGTAATGGCATGGAGAAAGTGGGCCACGGATCCCTTTCCGTTGGTGCCAGCTATTACCACTGAGGGAAATTTTAAATGAGGCCGACCAAGAGCTTTAAGCAAAGCTCGGATGTTCTGTAGGCCCAACTTCATCGTTAGGACTTCATCTCCCAGTTTTTCAAGGTAAGTCAAACACTCAGAATAATTCATAGAAACTGGGCGAAGAAGAGAAGATGCTCAAATCTGCAACGATTGCAAAGCCATCACCCGCCATTTGCCATGAAGACCAGCCAGTCTGCAATGAATTCTTTCAACTCGCCACGAGAAACCACAGCATCCAGCATTCCATGCTCAAGTAAAAATTCACTCCGCTGAAAACCCTCAGGCAATTTTTGCCTTATAGTCTGTTCAATGACACGAGGCCCCGCAAAACCTATAAGAGCATCTGGTTCGGCAATATTAAGATCTCCTAACATGGCAAAACTAGCTGTTACACCTCCAGTAGTTGGATTCGTTAACACCGAAATATATGGGATACGCTCTTCGTTTAACTGAGCCAAAGCAGCGCTGATTTTAGCCAACTGCATCAATGAAAGAACTCCCTCCATCATTCGAGCTCCACCACTGGCTGACACAATAATTAAAGGCTTGCGATGAGCTAACGACTGCTCAATTGCCCGGGTGATCTTTTCTCCCACTACAGACCCCATGCTGCCACCAATAAACCTGTACTCCATAGCAGCACAAATCACCTCATAGCCCTGGAGACTTCCTTCAACCGTTACCACAGCCTCTTCGACCCCGGTAGATTGCACAGCAGCTTCTAACCGGTCCTTGTAGCTCTTTCTATCAATAAATCCTAGAGGGTCAGAAGATTTAAGATGCGAATTAAATTCCTGATAACACCCATTATCAAACAGAAAACTTAACCGCTGAAAAGCATTGATTTGATGATGATGGGAACATTTAGGACAAACCAATAAATTGCTCTCTAGTTCCTTTTTCCAAATGAAGTTGGCACATCTTGGGCATTTATCAAAGAGTCCCTCGGTTCGAACCCGTCTATCTTCTTCACTAGTATTTTGAAGCGCAGATTTTTTCCGTTTAAACCAAGACATGGCCTCATAATAGTGGAAACTGCTATCCTGTAACAATAGTGATGACGTTTAGGAACAGGAAAGACAGACTTAGAAAAGGCATATTGCTAGTGATCTTGGGAGTCCTGTTGCCAACCGAAGGGCAATTTGCTCCCCTCCTTGAAGTACCAAACTCATCAGAAGCACAACAAGAAACTTCAGGAACTCTTGAAGGAAAAATTATAACAATCAACAGCCATCCCCTTTCAGATGTCGAGATTGTCCTCACAAAATTATCGGATGAAACAAAATATCTCAATCGTTCTAACTTCGGTGGAACGTTCCGATTTCCCAATCTTCCAACTGGTCATTATCAATTACAACTTCGGTTGGAGGGATTCACATCACTGATTAAATTATTCGAAATAAACAAACTAGAAACTACATCACTCGACCTAACACTGACTGTAGCTCCTCTAACTGAAAAAATCACAGTCACCGCTACTAAATCACAACAAAGATTGACCGATATTCCTAATAAAGTATCAATACTAACCCATGAAGATATTAAGAGATCTGCTGCTTTGACTGTTGACGACTTGCTCAAGCAAGTCTCAAGCTTCAGTCTTTTCCGCCGAACTAGTAGTTTGGTAGCCCATCCAACCTCACAGGGCGTATCACTGCGAGGAATCGGAGCCAGCGGAGCCAGTCGAACACTAGTAATTCTAGACGGCATACCTCACAACGATCACTTTGGGAATTGGATTCATTGGGGAAAAATTCCTCAATCTCAGATCGAAACTATTGAAGTGGCTGAGGGGGGTCTCTCTAACCTCTATGGCAATTCTGCAATGGCCGGAGTTATCGATATCACCACTAGAAAACCAGCTCCCAAAACAATGTCTATCACAGCTCAAGGGGGATCAAGAGAAACCGCTAATCTAGATTTTTTTGGCAGCCATCAATTGGGGAAATTTGGTTTTTCTGCAGGTGGAAGCGTATTCAATATCGGCGGCTACAAGCTAGTCCGCAAAACGGAAAGAGGATCCGTCGATACCAAATTTAGCTCTCAACACCAAACCGGAAACTGGAGACTCAATTACTCCCCCAACTCAACTATAACTTGGTTTCACAACGGGCGTTTCTTCAACGAAGAGAGGGACAACGGAACCCCTTTACGTGAAAATTCCACTCGAGAAACCCTTTTAGGTGGAGGTGTAAAGGCTTATACTTCCGACGGCAGTAATTGGCAGGCCAATTTATTTTCACACATTCAAACCTTTAAAAGTAGCTTCAGTAAAGTCTTGGCTGACCGCAATTCTGAACTTTTGGCCCTAGTTCAAAAGGTCCCCTCCAAAGACTTCGGTATAAACGGACAGTGGCAGAAACGCCTCTCTGAAAAACACCTATTCAGTGTAGGAACTGATGCTCGATGGATCACGGCAGATAATATAGAAGACGTCTATCGTACTTGGGGATCCCTTGTTGGAATCAACGATAAAGACCGCTTAATTCAGGGCACACAAACATATGCTTCAACCTTCTTTCAAGACCTTATAGCTCTCCACCCTAGATTAACATTGCTGCTAGGTGCCCGACTAGATTACTGGCTTAACCATAAGGCTTCGTACAGCCAAACGCTTAATACAACAAACACAACAACGGTAACCTCTTTTGCCAATACTTCAGAAACCACTGTAACCCCACGCGCTGGACTCTCTTTTCGAGCCAATGAAAAGCTTGCTTTGCGTGGCTCTTTTCACCAAGGCTTTAGGGCTCCCACACTCAATGAATTATACCGTCCTTATCGAGTCGGCAATGTACAAACTAATGCAAATGAAAATCTGAGACCAGAACGACTGACCGGTGTTGAAGTGGGTTTTAGTTATTCTGCCACAGAGAAATTGCTCTGGCGTACAGGAGTATTTTGGAACCGATTGAAAGATCCCATCTCCAATGTAACCATCAGTACAACAAACTCTCTCATTACTCGGCAGCGCCAAAACTTAGGCAGTTCTCTAATTCAGGGAATTGACACCAGTATTGATTATCAAGCCAGTCCACAGTGGAATATTCGAGCTCACTACGTTGGAAGTAAAGCCACAATCGAGACCTTTTCTGCTAATACATCGATCCAGGGAAATCGAATTCCTCAAGTACCAAAACACAGAATAAGTTTGGGCGTTGATTACTTTAACCCAAAACTGGCTAATATTAGCCTGATGAGTCGCTACGAAAGCCATCGCTTCGACGATGATCTTAATCAGCTCAAATTAGGGAGTTTCTTTGTTGCAGACCTCACCGCCTATCGCCCAATAGGAGACTCATCTGAACTATTTCTATCAGTGGAAAATGTGTTCAACCGGCGCTATGCCGTCCAAGCAGGCTCAGTCACACTACTGGGCACACCAACCATCGTAACCGGTGGCATTCGTTTTCGTCTATTTAATTAACAAATACTTAATCGTCAGACAACTCTAGAGGAAAGCTTCGCTCCAATATATCCATTGGATAACGAACTACTTTTTCTCGAACGATCTTCTCTGAATCAAGCCAAGCAAGCATTGTTTTTACATCTGGCCAACCAGGAGCTCGACCCTCGCTTCCACCATAACCCAACGGTTTTTCAGCAGGTCCTCCAGGGGAACCCACTACAATCCGACCAACTGCACCTAATCTTTCGTGGTTGCGGCTATAATAATCGTAGGTGCCTTCCTCTTCGAACACCCATTCAAAAGTGGCTCTATTAGCAGCCTGGGCTTCGTTAGGATCGTAGTCACCTTGAATCATGATTCCTGAGTCAAAAGGTTCAGCATTCTCAGGAATTCTTAGCTCGTGATTATTATTTGAAGGATGATAGGCTGTTGCCGAACCACCCCACTTAGTACAGACCCAACGAACTTTCTCACCTGGCTGTATATGCAATCCGACTGGGTCAAAGTACCATCTTCCAATCCGATAATTACTGCGGATTTGAATGACCTTTATCTTGTCAGTTGCCTGAGCATTCACATCAAAGGAGGAACCTAAAAGAAGACCGGTTCCAATTCCTGACACCTTCAAAAATTGTCTTCGATTCACCTTCGATACCATCATAAGAAATCTCCTAAAATCAGCTTGTGTTTTTGTTACTGACCGTCCGGGGAAAATGCATAAAGCTTCCACGTTTTTTCCGCTCTTAAATCACGCACATTCCAATCTACACTTGTTCCTGTACTAGTATAAAGAGTCCCATTGGCTATAGACATCCCACCCCGAATTGGTCCAGGAAGATTATGCTTCCACAATTGCTCCCCTGTTTTTGCATCAATAGCTTCAAGAATACCATTCTGCAGTCCCTGGTAAAAAACCTCTCCTGCTACGGCCACTGGACCTTCGATGAGAGCCGGATTCGCCACCCACCACTGTATATCGCCCGTGTAAGCATGGAGTCCAGCTGCAACCGACATAGGAGGCCTACCTCGAATACCGGCCGAATTAGACACAACGAAAACTCGATTGTATGCCACCGCCGTACTGTTAACAAGAGGCCCGCCCTTTTGGGTAGCATTAGTCAACATGACTTTCCAATATTTTTGACCTGTATAGCGATTGAAGCAAAACATTCCAGCTTTATTACCCGCTGCAACACATGGACGGGTTTCATGTTCTCTGGAGGGATGGACAGCGTCAAAAACCATGGGATGACAACCATAATCTAAATCAAAAGGATCTGCAGGTCTTACTTGATCATACCAAAGCAATTGCCCAGTATTGCCATCAAAAGCCAAGAGGCTTTCAGTAAAAAGCATAGGATCCGTCCCTATAAAGCTTTTGACGCTACCAGTAGTGTAGTAGACAATATTGGCAGCCTCATCAATTGCAGGCGAAGTCCAAATTGAGCCTCCACCTCCTTTACTCCGGTCGGGCACCACGTAAAAGCGCCACCTTACAGCCCCTGTTTCGGCGTCTAGACAAACTGCTTGCGCCTCGGAAGAAGAAGTTCCCGCGTACACCTTTCCTTGATGCACAGCAACTGAACATAGGATTTGAGCTCGATTTCTCATGGGATTCTCATCCAGCTGAGTCTGCCACAACTCCTTACCAGTCTCTGCTTCCAAACAATGAATTTTTGTCAAACTAGTGGAAATATAAAGCCGCCCATTGTGGTACTGCGATGAGGAGCGCAATCCCTGATCTGCCGCATTTCGACGCTCATCATATCCAGCACCAAATTTCCATTTAACCTTTCCCGTAGATGCTTCTACCGCATATTGATACCCGAGTAGTGTCCCAAAATAAACCGTATCGCCAACAACTGTTGGAGTTGACTGAAACGGGGCTTCCGACTCAAAAGACCATTTCAACTTCAAACGATCTACATTGCTTCTCGTCAATATATTTTCCCGAGAATTAAAGCGAGTATTCTGCAAATTTTGGCCAAAACGGGGCCAATCAGCATTGCCTGCTGATGCATCGGCCATCGAGGCCCCCAAGTGGGGCATGGATATTACCCCTGTCATAGCTCCTGCAGTTGTTAAGGTCTTGAGTACCCTTCGACGGGTCCACCGATTTTCCTTACTTTTCATATTCTTCACCCCACTCGATCAATATTAAGACCCTATGCTAATTGAGGGACCCCTGACTTACCAAGTAAAATTTCTTTCCTAATCGAAACAAAAAGAGTATTTCGAAACGGCTTGTTATTGACAATTTACTAAACCTTCTGAAAGACTCGCGACAATTCCCATGGGACAACAAAAACTAAACCTGTTCGAAGAACGGCCAATTCTTTCTATCACCCAAATTGTTGAAAGTGTCAAATCTCGACTGGAAGAGGGATTTCATGACATTTGGGTCAGGGGCGAAATCTCTAACTTGGGAGCACCTCCCTCTGGCCACCTCTACTTCACTCTAAAAGATAGTAAGTCGCAGCTAAAAACAGTTTGTTTTAAAATGCGAAATCGCCTACTAAAGTTTAGACCCAAAGATGGCATGGAGGTCGTTGTTCGAGGCTCTCTTTCAGTTTATGCCCCACGCGGAGACTTCCAATTAATCGTTGAATCGATGGAACCAGTAGGTCCAGGAGATCTTCAAAGGCAATTTGAAAATCTCAAGATAAAGCTAAAATCTGAAGGACTTTTTGACAAAGTTCACAAGAAAAATTTACCTCTCCTGCCGACTAAAGTAGGAATTGTCACTTCTCCCTCAGGTGCGGCAATACAAGATATACTGAGGGTGCTTTCGCGTCGCAATAACCGACTCAATATATTAATATTTCCTGCCCAAGTTCAGGGGACAGTTGCAGTGCAACAAATCATTGAAGGTATCACCTGCCTCAATGACCGTAACGACATTGACGTTATTATCCTTACTCGGGGCGGTGGTTCTTTGGAAGATCTACAAGCATTTAATGAGGAATCTGTGGCTAGGACTATTTTTGAATCTCGTATTCCGATCATCTCAGCAGTAGGACACGAAATAGACTCCACAATCGCTGATTTTGTTGCTGACCAAACAGCTCCGACCCCATCAGCGGCAGCAGAAATTGTGTCTGGAGCACGAACAGATTTGCGTGACCGTGTGGAAGGATTGATCCTCCGATGTAGTCAGGCGTTTCGTTTGCACATTACTTACAAACGCCAACAATTACATAATTTAACTAGTAGTCGAGCTTTGGTTGATCCAGAAAACAATCTCAGATTTTTACAGCAACATTTAGATGATCTTCATACACGACTACTACAAACACTGCCAAATAATCTGTCTCCCGTAAGAGAAAAAATCGCACAACAAAAAAAGGATTTATCCAGGCAAATTCAATTTTATCTGCAATCTAAAAAACAATCGTACAACTTTCATATCAACCAGCTTGAAGCCTTTTCCCCTCAAGCTGTTCTAGATAGGGGATACTCCATCGCCACCTCCGACAAGAATCAAATCATCCGCAATTCTAATCAACTAAAAAAAGGTGATAAGCTGAATGTGCAAGTTGCGCAGGGCGAATTCCGAGCCCAGAAGATTTAGCAAACGAGGCAAAACAAATGGAACATAAAGATTTCGAAAAAGCCCTTGATCGCTTGGAAAAAATCGTTGGAAGGTTAGAAAAGGGTGATTTGGCCCTCGAAGAGGCGTTGAAACTTTTTGAGGAAGGAACCCAAATCACCCGTTTTTGTAGTACTAAATTGGATGAAGCCGAACGAAAAGTAGAAATTCTGCTCAAAGACAAAAAGGAACAACTCACGGAAAAATCTTTTCAAATTGAGGACGATCAGAATCAGTCTTGAAAAAAAAATCTGCCCCCGCACTAAAGAGCACCCTTAACATTGCTCATTATTTAAAAAGCCAAAAAGAATTTATCGATAGTTATTTGGCTAATTTTCTCCCGCCTCTCCATACAGACCCGAAGAGCCTTCACGAAGCCATGCACTATAGTGTCTTTGCAGGCGGGAAACGCATTCGACCGATCTTAATTCTGGCAACGGGTGAGGCCCTGCAAATAGATAGAAATAATCTCATCCATCTAGCCTGTGCCGTGGAACTAATTCACACCTATTCTCTGATCCATGATGACCTTCCTTCCATGGACAATGATGACTATCGAAGAGGACAGTTGACTACTCACAAAAAGTTTGGAGAAGGCATGGCTGTTTTAACTGGAAACGCACTATTAACTCATGCCTTAAAAAAACTATCAGAAATCCCCTCAACGCCGAAAAGACCATCTCTAGTACACGAGCTTTGCCACGCGATTGGTTCACAAAATGGAATGCTGGCCGGACAGGCAATGGACCTCGAAACTCAAGGGAAACAATTCTCCAAAGAACACCTGGAGCAAATTCATTCTGCAAAAACTGGGGCACTCATTCAGGCCTCTATATATTGTGCAGGTCTGATTGCTGGAACTTCACAAAAAATCCTAGATAATTTATCAAGCTTTGGTTGTAAATTGGGATTGGCCTATCAAATTGTCGACGACATTTTAGATATAGAAGGATCTTCAAGCGAATTGGGAAAAACTGCAGGAAAAGACAGCGTCCACGAAAAAGCTACCTATCCAGCACTATACGGTCTCAAGGCTAGCAAGCAATTCGCTATGGATCTTGTCAATCAAGCCATCCATCAAATACATGACTTAGGGCCTCCCAGCAAAACACTCATAGAACTTGCCCACTTTATTTCCGTGCGAAGATTCTAGCCTGACAGAGTATTGGAAAAGACATGTCATTTAAGGATTAGGCAAATAAATGGAGAAATATAGGCTTGACGAACTTTTAGTAAAAAAAGGGCTTGCCCAAAACCAAAAAGAAGCAGAAGCAATTATACTAAAGGGGGTCGTACTGGTTAATGAGCAAAAGATTGACAAACCTGGAACTTTCATTAACTTCTCTTCTGCAATCCGCCTGACTGGCACCAATTTAAAATATGCCTCTCGCGGAGGTCTTAAATTAGAAGCGGCTCTGCATGAGTTCTCTGTTGATCCACAAGGCAAAACGTGTCTCGATCTAGGAGCTTCAACTGGTGGTTTCACAGATTGTCTACTGCAACACGGTGCTCACAAAATACATGCCTTTGACGTTGGCCGAGGGCAACTACACTGGAAATTAAGACAAAACCCGCGAGTAATAGCACATGACTCAATCAATGTTCGTTATTTAATCCCCTCTATGGTCGATGATCAGGTGGATTTGATTACTGTGGACGTCATTTACATTTCCCTTCGCCTAATCCTTCCACCACTCAAAGCATTTCCTGCAGCCCAAATCATTACACTAGTAAAACCGCAATTTGAAGCAAACCGTCAAGAATTAGAAAAAGGCGGTATTATCCAAAACGTCAAAATGCAAAAACAAATCGTTAATCGAATTAGGGATTTCTGTATAAAGGAAAACTTTGAAATACTCAATGAAATTCCCTCTCCAATTCGGGGACAAAAGGGCAATCAAGAATACTTCCTTCACATTAAGTCAAACACCTAGTCCTTTATGGGGCATCTAATAAATTTCTCTAAGTAATCAGCAAGCCGATCAATATTATTATCAAATTCATCCCAAAAGGCTCTAAGACCTGAGTTGGCAGTATCTGAAATAACTTTAGGGGCAACCGAGGGAATATCATATTTTCGGGCCACCTGAAGAGCTCCAGCACTTTCCATGTCACAAACAAGAGCCCCCGATTGCTGATGCAATAACATTCTGGACTTAGCCTTCAATATTGGTCTAGCAACGGTGAGGCCTCTACCCTTAATTTTCCAGCCATACTGCCTCAACTCAGCAACCAGTTTTTCATCAACCGAAAAACAGGGTCCATTCTGGATGCACCACTCCTCGGGCAATACAATCTCTCCTATTTCAAGTGAAGGATCCAACTGCCCCGCAGTTCCAGTAAACATGAAAAATTCCGGCCTTCTTTTGCGTTGAAAATAGTTCTCCAAACTAGCAACCGTTTTCTGAAAACCAACTCCAGTCACTATGAAATGGCATTTAAGTCGCAACCTTTTACGTAAAGCTTTTAATTCTTTTTTCAAGGCACAAGCAATCAGCAATTCTTCTTCACATTCTACGATCTTCATACTATTGCGCCCCTCTTATATTGTAACGGTTTTAGAATCCCCCAGATTTTTATAGCATCAACTACAACTCAAATGGTATCTATCTGGCATGAAGTGTCCTTTTTGCAGTAAAAGAAATAGCAAAGTTGTCGATTCTCGAAGAAGTAAAATAGGAACAGAAATTCGGCGGCGCAGAGAATGTCTAGACTGTTATCGGCGCTTCACTACCTACGAAAGAATAGAACACACTCCATGCATGGTTGTTAAGAGAGGCGGGGATCACGAACCATTCGATCGAACTAAAATCTTATCTGGACTACTGAAATCCTGTAAAAAGAGACCAGTAGTCAGACATCAGTTAGAACAACTCGCTGACGAAATTGAAGAACAACTACTCGCTATGCCTGAACGCCAGATAACTTCAGAAGAAATTGGGCAATGCTTAATGGAAAAACTAAAGAGAATTGACAAAATAGCTTACATTCGCTTTGCTTCAATCTGCTTAGAATTTAATAACGTACATGACTTTGTCCAAGAAATGGAATATCTGCTCAAGCTTGAGAAATAAACTATGTCCTCAAAATACCTGAGCGAATTTGATTTAATCGAATGGATTCGCCAAAAGCCCCAAAATTTTCCAGATTCAATTTTGAAATCTATCGGCGACGACTGCGCAGTCTTTGACCCCCAATCTATTGCACGTATAGCCGTTACCACCGATAGTCTTCTTGAAAACGTCCACTTTAATAAGCACTGGATTAGTGCTTATTGGTTGGGCCGCAAGTCTCTAGTAGTTAATCTAAGTGATCTCGCTGCTATGGGAGCAAAGCCGTATGCTTGTTTGCTAAACCTAGAATTACCCCACGATTTAGATAGCTACTACCCTCACACTTTCTTAAAAGGTTTTTTAGAAGAAACTGCCCACTGGAAAATTCCACTGTTGGGAGGAAACTTGTCTAGTAATGAGAAAGTCCACACCAGTATCACCGCATGGGGTTCTTTCCAAAAAAATCAACATCCTGTTTATCGTTCTGGAGGACAGGAACACGACATATTAATCCTCATTGGAGATGTTGGCTTTTCTCGACTTGGATTAGAAATACTAAAAAAAGAAAACCCTAATCAATTATGTGAAATAACTGATGAAGACTCCTTGGCTAAATGGTCAGGAGATAACTTTCGGTTTCGCTGTCTCAAAGCACACCTGCTTCCCTTTCCACTCATTGCAGTTGGTATGTGGTTGTGCGAAAACAATTTGGCTAACTCGATGATTGATATTAGTGACGGATTGGCTGCTGACTTACTTCATCTTGCCAATGAAAGCCAATTGGAAGCAGAAATTAGAATCGATAGCCTATCCCTACCAGAGCATGCTATTGGTAAAATTTCACCATTAGAAGCTGCACTGAATGGTGGAGAAGACTACTCCCTACTTTTGAGTACATCTGAAAAACAACTGCAACAACTGATCACAACTTATCCAAGCGACTTCCCACCTTACCAAATAATAGGAAATTTATCGTTTGGGAAACCCGCTGTTTATCTCACGCAAAAAGAAGAAAGAAGAGCCTACGAGCCAAAAGGATTTGACCACTTCAAATGAAGTTCATACGCACCACACTAAATTCTCTTCTTCTTGTTCAAGACACAGTCGAAAAAATTGCATTAGCATTCTCTGTTGGTGTTTTTCTCGGATTCTCGCCCTTCATAGGCTTGCATACTATTTTGGGTTTTATTGCTGCCGCCATCTTTCGACTTAATAAAACAGCTGTATTAATTGGCCTTTTCATCAATAATCCCTGGTTGATGATTCCTTACTACACTTTTGCTACCTGGTTTGGCATTCAGCTTGTAGGACTCCCGTCAGGAGTGTCCTTGGCTGAAATTGGCCTTCAAGATATGCTAGATTTAGACTTTTGGTATTGGATTGCATCCCAATGGAAACTAGCCATTCCTGCTTTCATGGGCTCTCTTTTCATATCAATCGTCTTAGCTATATTGTCATATGTTGTAGCACTATTCTTGATCCGCAAAACCTTATCAAAAAACTAATTGTGCGAGAGTGTTGTAAACCAAATTTTCACCAGTGAGGGCAAATTCAAGACTCCCTCCTGGAACTAACACCTGAATCTCAGCTAATATGAACACCTTGTTTATCCACAAATCTCATATTAATAGCAATCTGACTACCTGGTTCATCAGAAACTCCTTTTACTGTCTTTTTTCCATTCTCATTAGCCAATTTGCATTCGCCAATACACAAAATTCCGAGACGGTAGGCAATATAATGAATGTTGAATTAAGAGCTGATATTCGCCTTTTTACAGTGATGGCAGCACTGAACGCAGCAGGTTTTGACTATGAAAATCCAAATCAGGAAATGTCCCAGGTTCGCCAAAATCTGCGTGCTGACCTAAAACAGCTAGACACAACAATCTTTGAACCATTACGAACATTTTATCGAAATCATCAGGGTAGAGCAGGTCCGTCAGACACTCCAATTCCCTACATATCCCTCGCACTATTGCTTTCCAGTCCCCCCGACTTCCAGCTTAGCTCCCGAGAAACATTCCCAGATGATGTCCTCCAAGTAAGGGGATTCGAGTTGCTAGTGAAAGACTTTTATCACAAGGCTGACATCGCCTCGCTGTGGCAACGATATCGCATAGACCATGAGAACGAGTTACAACGTTACCAACCAATCGTTAAAGAAATCATAGAAAAAAGTCTCAAATATTTTCGCGTTCCTCTACGAGTTTCTCTGGACCGCAAAATGATCCTAATACCTGATCTTTTAAATGCCAAAAACATTGTCAATGCCCGTAACTTGGAAAGGACCTACTACCTTACCGTTGGACCAACTGATAATCCTCTAAAACATTACCCTCAGATACAGCATGAATGTCTTCATTTACTAGTAGATCCTCTAGTTCATAAATATGATGTGCCAATATTGGACCATAGAGCCAATATTCTCAGGTTGGTTCAAAACCGAGACCAATGGAAACCTGAATACTCTAAAAACTTTCTCCTCATGGTAACTGAATCCATCATCGAAGGTATTGCTCTAAGACTCAGAAACCCTGAAAATGCAGAAGAGAAGATAGCGGAACTTTTTCAGCAAGGACTCATCCTTTTGCCTTATGTTCACAGACGTCTCCAGCAATATGAGGAAACTCGGCTGCTGTCGTTTCCGGCCTATCTTGAAATTTTCTTTCAAAATCCAGATCTCTCTAAAATTAAAGATGATGTGGCACGCTTTTCGGTTCCTGATCAACAAACTGCCACAATACGACAAGGGAAATCCATTGCACAGGAAGAGTCTGCACGAGTAAGGACTCAAAAACACCATATTGATGCACTGTTAAACGATGCTAGCCTGCTAATCTCCGAAAAAAAATATGTTCTCGCCCAGCAAAAGCTAGAAACACTACTCAAGGAAGATCCCAGCCATGGAAGCGCCTTTTTTTACCTAGCACAAATTGCCTCCCAAAACCAAAAATACGACCAAGCTCTTGATTTCTACACACGCGCCTCCCAGTCCACAAAAATACCCGATTGGGCTAAAGCTTGGTCCTTGCTTCGCAGCGGCCGAATTTTGGCTGCTGGAGGAAATTTTTCCCAAGCGACCATGAAGTTTAGGGAAGTACTAACTATTCAAGGTGAGTTAAAGGGAGCAAAAAAACAGGCTCAAGATTCCCTGAAGCGATTACCTGATGAAAGTAATCCCTAACATATCGTAATCTTTACTCCCCCCGTATTGGATCTTAGAAGATGGAATATCACAACAACCCACATCCGCTTTCTCCCGGAAAAGAGAGCCAATATTTAGAAACTCTTTTACACTATTCCTTCAAAGACTCCAGTCTCCTAGACAGAGCTTTAACTCACAGCTCATTTACTCATGAAGCAAGGAGAAAAACTTCAGACACACTAACAGAAAATTATGAGCGTCTAGAATTTTTGGGGGATGCAATTCTAGGTTTCGTCATCGGGGAATTTCTGTTTCGTACATACCCATCACACAATGAAGGAGAGTTGACAAAAATGAGAGCTTTTTTGGTGTCAACCAAACACTTAGACTCTCTTTCCCGACAGTTGAACCTAGGAACCTTTATCAAATTGAGTCCCGGAGCAGAAAAAACAGGCGTTAGAACAAAACCGACCAAAGTCTTAGCTGATCTCTTTGAAAGTATCGTCGGCGCCATCTATCTAGATGGAGGGTTTGAATGTGCACGCGACTTCATACTCTTCCAATTTCGGAATTCCTTTAAGCAGGTTGCAAAAAAAGTTGATTTCAAGGATCACAAGACCTTGCTACAGGAGGCACTTCACAAACAAAATTTGGCGAAACCGACTTATTCAATCGTGGATGAAAAAGGGCTAGCCGAAAATAAGGAATTTTTGGTTGCATTACACATCCAAGACCGTTTTCTAGCACATGGTACTGGTCCTACAAAAAAAGAGGCCCAACAAAATGCTGCAAAACAAGCACTCGGAATTTTGACCTCAAAATAAAAAGAACTTTTCCTTGATCCCATCTAGAAAATTCAACAATTTTCGTAGCTAGCTTAAGAACCCCCTAAAAGCCATCAACGTTATAATATCGTAAAGTGCGTGAGCAACAATCGGAGCTGCCAGATTACGCCTCCAGATATATAAAAGCCCAAACAAAAGACCTAGTATTCCAGCCCCAAATGCATTATCAATTCCTTGAATAACATGCCCAAGACCAAAAAATAGAGTCCATAAAAAAAGACCGAACCCGATTCCAACTCGACGATTGGTCTTATCGTTGACGACTATCTTCAGACACAAAATCTTCGTCCAAAATTTTACTAAAACAGTACCAATATGGCATTCAAATCGATCCAGAACAAAAGCTCGTTGAATTTCTTCTTTTATTCCACCGACATAGATACTACTTATCAAAAATAGAATTAAATCCCCACGCTCTCGTACTAGTTCCAAAATAGGATTGGTTGTTGTCGCATATTGAGGGAATACCACCCTAAAAAAATTACTTATACCTAATGTGCAAGCAAACAAAACAGGCACAATAGCAATTCCCAACAGTATCTCTCGTCTTGAATTTTCCCAGATCCAACCCAATCTATTTAAACGATCACCCCTCAGACGCAGAAAAAATATAATCAGCAATAGAGTCAGAGAAGCCTCTGAGACCATAAAAACAAACAGCTGGAACGTATTCTCAAGAATCTGTTGGCCGCTTAAATCAATACTGCGAAAAGCCCAATGAGTAAGGAATGAACCCGCTAAGGCCACTGTTACAACCTCAAAAAAGGCCAAACAGGAATCAATCAAATCATCAGCTTCAATCCTTGAAGATAGATTGTTATGTTGTGTCACAAGAACTCCATTGTACGAAATAGCAGTTAATTATGTAGGAACCAACATCAGGCAATAACGGCAAAGTCTCCCAGAAACTAGTTGAATAGACAAAGTTGTTCGAAGATAATGTATCGCCGCAGGAGTGGCTACATGGTAGTAGCTAGTTCGACTTATCATGACGAGTTACGAAGAAAAACATCAAGACGTATCGGACTTCGAAGAAGAAGATCAAGATTTTGTTGATGTAGATATCGAAAATAGTTTAGATGGCTCTGAAGAAGAATTCGATGATTTGAGTGGAAATTTTGAAGAACTATTAGACTATGAAGAAGAACAAGATTTCGAAAATGAAGAAGAACAATATTACAATTAATCGCATTCACCTAACACAACCAACCTTGTGCTCCGACAATATTCTGAAATTGGTCCCAGTCTGAATAGAGTCAAGCAGGAACTTCTAAAATAGTTCTTCCATCATCAAAAAAGAAAATTAGTTAAAATAGACCTGCCACAGTGAGGACTTGTTATGCAGTTAGGGAAAATACTAGTTTTCTTGATGACACTAGCGTCAAGTACAGATCTATGGACTCAACCTCTGGTAAGCAGACTAGGTCCATATGGTGGCGACGTTCGTTCTCTAGCTATTCACCAAGCTAGGCCAAACAGAATCTTTTTAGGAACAGCAGACGGACAAATTTTCTTCTCTAATAACTCTGGGAAAAAGTGGAAAAAACTAGTTCCTGGATTAGGGCATCGCAATCTTGTCGTTGACAATCTAGCCTTTGATCCTGCTGACACAGACACACTTTACGCCGCCACTTGGGAATTAAAAAATAACAAGGGGTGGCTTTTTCGAACACGAGACGGTGGAAAAACTTGGAAAGAAATTTCTTTGGGCCGCCACCAACAAGCCATCCGTGCCATTGCCATTGCACCTTCGAATCCTCAAATTATCGCTTTGGGAATTACGGAAGGCGTAATTCTCAGCTTAAACGGTGGGGAAAAATGGAAACGAATTACCCGAGGTTACCGCAGTCTCTACAATGTGGAGTCGTTAGCCTTTGATCCTTTTGATGCCCAGACTCTTTATGTGGGAACTTGGCGCCGTGGTTGGAAAACAGTCGACGGTGGCAAAAAGTGGAAAGCAATTCACAAAGGCATGCTCTTTGATAGTGACATGTTTTCCCTAGTAGTAAATCCACTAAACCCAAAAATTATTTATTCCAGCGCCTGTACCGGTATCTACAAATCAGAAAACAAGGGTTCCAATTGGATACGGCTCAAAAAAGGTCTTCCTAAGAAAGCTAGAAGAACACGCACGCTACACCTGGATCCTTCTGACCCCAAGAAAATTTATGCTGGTACTACGGTAGGCTTATTTGCGTCTACAAATAGTGGCCAAAATTGGCAACAACTACTTTCCGACGTCGTTGTTAATACAATAGTTGTCCACCCTGGAAATACAAAAATTGTTCTAGCAGGCACAGATGATGCAGGAGTGCTAAGAAGTAACGATGGCGGCTTAACATTTAAATCTAGCAACTCTGGTTTCATTCACCGACAAATCCCTTCGATTGCAGTTGATACTCACCGGGCTGGCACGTACTACGCAACTGCTTCAACAGATAGTCAGTTTGGGGGGTTTTTTATTTCAAAAGACCACGGCAAACACTGGGTAAAACATAATGATGGTCTAGGAAAAGCAGCGTCTGAGATCAAGCGCATTTTACCATCCAATCTCAACAGTTCCATTTTTCTGGCAACTACCCAAGGATTATATGCGGGAACTTTTAGAGATCGACCATGGAGCCTTTTACAAGGTACTAATCAGCTAAATACTCTCGATATTGCATTTGGAAACACAAAAGAAACCATACTATTGCTAGCCACCCTAAAGGGTCTTTTCCAATTTGATTTAGAAAATCAAGCTCTTACAAAAATCCCGCTTCCTGAATATCAAAACAAAATCAACGCAGTTCTTTACGATCCAATTTCCCAAAAAATCCTAGTAGGGACCGAAATAGGTGTTTTTATCTCCAGCGACAGCGGAAAAACTTGGAAGTCAAAAATTGAGGGTCTTCCACAATCTCCCACCAACGTTTTAGCAAGAAATCAAACACGGTTATTCTGTGGAACCCGTACTGGACTTTTTGTAAGCGAAAACAAGGGTAAAAATTGGACAAAATGTAATGGTGTTTATCCAATCGATATTACCACTGTACGGGCCAATCCCTTTAACGCCAATCAGGTGGTCGCAGCAGACTCCGTGGCAAACTACCTTTTCCGCAGTGAAGATGGTGGAATCTTTTGGGAAGCCATTGACCTAGGCATAAAACGCTCCTCCATTATCTCCTTTGCATTTAGCTCTTTAGGAGAACTCCTTGCTGGTACCATTTCCGAAGGTGTATACAAAATCAAACAGCCCCAATCGAATCAATTAAACAACTAACCACTGAGAAATATCACTCCACTCGGCTACTAAAAGCCCCCGGCGTCAATTGAAGCTAATATGACAATACTTCGCAGTGCACTAGTCTTCTACAGGTACTATTCGTGTCTTGGAAATTCGATCGTGGAAACACCGACACCATGGGTCAAAAACACCCCAAATCAAACCAACTACAGTAAAGGATACAGGCAAGAATAAGACTACTCTAAGAAACAAAGATTGAATGGTAAAATTTTCTGATTTTTCTCCAACCAATTGAAGATCAGTCAAGTACATTCCCGGAGTTTGTCTACTCAAAGAAAGAAAGAAAAAAGAATTAAGAAAATAAAAGCAAAGAGAAAAAGCACTTCCAATCTGAATTGAGCTTGGAGAAAATAAATCAAAATTCAAAACCATGGATGCTGTCAAAACAAAAAGAGCCGCCAGGAAAAAAGGCAAGGAAAGATCGACAATACCAGCTAAAATTCTTGAAAAAATAATTTCTCGAGAAACCGTTGCAGGCCTTACATCTACCTTCTCCTCCCGGCTTACGACTGGATTTTCCACTCCAACCATTGCTCCGTGCAGAACCAATCTTCTCTGTAGGGGAGAACGGCTTTGGAAGTTTTTCCGTGGTTTCGAAGGAGTGCGAATTAAAGGTTTTTCCGTTACTACTGCAGGGGCACCACTTTTTTTTACTGAACGCACTTTTCCTTGATGAGAGGTCTCCAAAGGTGCTTTCTCCAACCTATAATCAAATAGAGCCCTTTCTGCTGAAGATCCTAATGATTGCTGAGTTAGAGAATTTGACTGGTTTTTTTTCTGTATTTTTTCACCAGACTTCTGTTGCTTTTCGTAATGCTCATCCAATCTGCGTTTCAGTTCCAAATGCCAAGATTGGCGCTTAGAAGCTTCAACAGAGGAATGCTGGGAATGAAAACCAAATTGACCCGAACTCTCAGATGATTCAGTTCGAGCTTCACATTGAGGACATATATCCTGAAATTTTTGATCTCCACACTCGGGACAACTCACAGACTCATGTTAGCACAGGCACTCTGGCTGAATTCGAGAGTTCTAAAGGAACTTATCCTCATCTGAATCAAGAGATTCAAGTAACTGTTTAACAGTTTCCTGACTAAGTTGTTGAATCTTTTCAAGTCGTTGTGAAATTTGAAGTAGTTGCTCCAAATAAGCCTGCTCCTGTCCTTGACGTTCCGCCACAAGAAAAGCCTTTTGGAAAGCTTCATGAATTTCCTTTTGAGGATAGCTTGTAGGAGCCTTTTGAATTAGTGCAGTTACTACTACGCTCTGAACTAGACTGAGCTTATAAAATCGCAAAACCAGCATTGATCCAGCCAGTATTGACAGCAATAATATAGCAACGCAAAATCCAGATTTTTTCATTAGAATAGTCCTACACCAAACTGGGCCTTTGGAGACCAATTCTAGCAATGAGTTTACTCATAGCAGAGTCAACATATCAAAATATGCATCATAGTCTAGATCCAACCCACGACTGTTAGCATGGCCAACCAAGGCACTTAAAAACATTGTGCGAATCCAACGAGGCAAAAAACGAACTTTTTTAGTTCTTCCATGCGCGTAAGGATGCTTAAAATAAATTTTTAATATCTCTTCCAAAACAGCATCTTCTTGATTCATTATTTCCCTTAGGCTAAGGGACTTAACAAGAACTCGGCGTTTGTTGATCAAAATAGTACGACGATTAAGCTGCGCTTCAATTTCTACTCTATTTTCCAAAGTGGCCCGATTTTTCTTTGCCAAAATTTCTATAGTATCTTCATGAGTGGTCACATTGTTTTGAATATTAAGGGCTAGAGTCCTGCAGAATTGGTAATCTGGGTAATAGAGAAAAAATTCGTGTATTAATTGCCGTATTGTCTTGTTTTGTTCGGTCATCCTTAACTATTTTACCAGATCAACTCGAACTAACTTCTACTGCTAATGTAGAATCATCCAAACAAGTATGACTCAAGCAGTATGCATGGTTAGCGGTGGATTGGACAGTTGTGTTACGGCAGCTTTAGCTTGTGCCGAAGGTTTCGAGTTAGCATTTTTACACGTTGACTACGGGCAAAGAACCAGCAAGCGAGAAAAACAAGCATTTAACAACATCGCCGATCATTATCAGGTTCGTAATCGACTGATTGCCAATGCTAAACATTTCAAGAAAATTGGTGGTTCCGCATTAACCGACACCTCTATTCCAATGCCTCCAGCTGATCTAAATCGGCACAATATCCCCTCTTCTTACGTGCCTTTTCGCAACGCTAATCTTCTCTCTATTGCAACCAGTTGGGCGGAATTATTGGGTGCTGTTCGTATTTATATTGGAGCAGTCGAAGAAGACAGTTCAGGATACCCAGACTGCCGACACTCCTTTTTCAAAGCCTTCAATAACGTTATCAAGGAGGGGACCAGACCAGAAACCTCACTCCAAATTGTAACCCCTTTAATACAACTCAACAAAACAGACATCGTTAAGAAGGGGACGGCTCTTCAAGCACCATTACATTTGACTTGGTCCTGTTACGCAGAGGAAGAATTAGCCTGTGGTAAATGCGATAGCTGTCTGCTTCGTATACGAGGGTTCCAAAATGCTGGCATACCAGACCCTATCCCCTACCAAAAAAACTGAAAGCTAATTACCCTTAGCTATTGAACGAAAGACTTGTGACCTCTACTCTGTGTGACTATACTGTCAGGCCTCTTCTCAAGAGAGGTGGACACAGTGTCTCTGCATACGATCCCAAACGAACCTATATTATTAAATCCTTTAATTAACCAAGAATTTTTTTAGAAAGATCGCTAATGACCCTGGAAATGATAATTCTCAGTGCAATTATTATTGCCGCTTTGGTCTGTTTTATCGCCGACCTTTATCCAATAGACAAGGTCAGTATTCTAATTTTAAGTTCCCTAGTACTTTTCCGACTAGTCTCCCCAGAAGAAGCAATCGCTGGCTTCGGCAATCCAGCCACAATCACAGTGGCCTGCATGTTGGCTCTGAGTTACGGAATTCAGAGTACTGGAGGTCTAAATTACATTGCCAACAAGATAATCGACCGAGCAGGAACAAGCGAATTTAAGATCCTGTTAGCAATAATTATAACAGTAGGCATCTTGTCTGCATTCATCAACAACACAGCTGCAGTCGCTCTGTTTCTCCCTTTGACTATTGCAGTGGCACGGGAAAAGCATCTGGATGTTGGAAAATTTCTAATGCCAATGTCATTTGCAGCCATGTTTGCAGGGTCATGCACCCTCATTGGCACATCGACCAATCTACTTGTTTATTCTTCAGCTGTAAAACAACTGGACTGGGAAATTGGCATCTTTGAAATCGCACCCGCCGGATTAATTTTTTCCGCTGTAGGAATCCTGTACCTGTTGTGTTTTGCTCATCGCCTTTTACCATCTAGACAGGCGCGTGACAGTCTTACCAAAGAATATCATTTGCGACATTTTGTAACTGAACTGACTCTGCAAAATGATTCTCCCCTGATTGGTTTGACAATCGCAAATATTAAATTCCGAGAAAAATATAATGTCGAAGTGATCGAAATTCTGAGAGGAACCAAGCGACTTCTACCAAGCGCCCGCCATACCCACCTGAGGCCTGAAGACATTCTATTGGTACAAGGAGACCCTCAAGCTTTGATGGAACTGAAGAATCTACAAGGAGTCATCCTGAAAGCCCTCACAGTAGAAGATCAAGATCTAGAAGATGAAAACATTGTCTTGGTAGAAGCCTTCATTTCTCCTTCTTCAAGATTAATTGAGAGCACCTTGAAAGAAGTCGATTTTCGACAGACTTTCAAAGCTAATACCCTTGCAATTCGCAGTCATGGCAGAACAATACGAGAAAAAATTGGGAAAATTAAGTTGGAGTATGGAGATTCTTTGCTAATCCTAACTGACCGCAAACAATTGGAAGTGCTTAGACAGACTCCTGATTTTTTGGTGCTAGAGGAGGTGCGGTCAAATTTCCTGCGCAAGGATAAAGTTTACTACGCAGTTGGTACATTTTTAGGAATCATTCTCCTCGCCGCTTTTAATATCTTGTCAATTGTGGAAGCAGCAGTATTGGGAACAGGTCTGATGCTACTAACCGGTTGTTTGAAATTACGAGATCTTTACAGCCACCTTTCCTGGCAAACAATAATAATGTTAGCTTGCTTAATCCCTTTGGGAACGGCCATGTCCAACACCGGATTATCATACCTGGTTGCCGACAAGTTAGTTGAATTACTAAGACCTTGGGGGCCAATTGCTGTGCTTTCTGGAATTTATCTGCTTACTTCCATCCTGACCTCTATCATGTCAAATAGTGCCACGGCAGTATTAATGATTCCCATCTCTCTGTCGATAGCATCGCAATTACAGGTAGATCCAAAGCCCTTTTTAATGGCAATTATGTTCGCAGCTTCCGCAAGTTTTATGACTCCTATTGGCTATCAAACAAATGTTTTTATTCTTGGTCCCGGGGGATATAAGTTTATCGATTTCATGAAAGTAGGTACCCCTCTAAGTATTTTATTCTGGCTCATTGCATCATTTTTAATCCCAGCTTTTTGGCCCTTGTAAAAATACATATGTATCGTTCCAAATCCAGATCCACTTGACTTCTCAGAATTTTGGCTATAAAAAAGATAAAACTTGAGGGGGCATACCAATGTGGAAACAGGAAAATCGCAAAGAAGGGAATGACGATATTATATCGGACACCCCAATCGTCATGAATAATCCTATTGAGTCGTCAAAGAAGGGGGCACTCATCGGCGCCTTAATTACCATCAAAGGCGAGATAACCGGTGAAGAGGACTTGGTCGTCCATGGCCATGTAGAAGGGAAGATTACCCTCAAAAAGCATAGGGTTACCGTTGGCAAAAAGGGAAAGGTCAAAGCAGACATCTACGGGAAAATCATCAGCATTGAGGGGGAATTACAAGGCAACCTTTTCGGTGAAGAGAGAATTGTTGTCCGACAATCAGGAGTCGTTAATGGCAACCTAATCGCCCCTCGAGTTACTCTAGAAGACGGTGCAAAATTTAAGGGTAGTATAGATATGGACTCCCAAGATCAAGATAAACAAAAGTCCTTACCCTCAAGTCAGTCCAAAAATCAAGTGGAGCCAATCAACACACAAAAAACTGCATCTACGGGCAATGTAAAACAAAATGTGAGCCTAGATCTAGGAGCTCAACCCAGCACGTCTTCATCTGAAAAATGAAAAAATGGCTCTCTGCCTTGGGTATTAAATCAGAAACCAAGACGGAAGAGCCTGTCCCTCCGGCACCCAAGGTTTATCAGTCTCCAGCACTCAATCTCTTGCATCATCAATTGCGCCATAACCGCAAGTACCACATCCTTGACCTAGCCCCCGCTTGTGGAACAAACGTCGATTTTTTTTCTCAATTTGCCTGCAAAATTTATATTGAAGATCTTCATCGCACCCTAACATCCTTCGACTTCCTATCACCAGAAGATGGATTCAGCTACGAAAAAGTGTTTGAGTACCTTCTGCCCTATTGGAAAAACACGCAATTCGACGTCATTATGGTTTGGGATCTCTTTAACTATTTGGAAATAGAAGAATTCGAGCACCTCGTTCAGCATTTAGCTCAGTTCTGCCGAACTGGCACTTTATTATTTGCTCTCATTTCTACTCGAAAATACATTTCCGAGAGACCAACTTCCTTTAAAATTATTGACCATAATCATCTCCTCTATGAGAACAATTCGACGGTGTTGAGGAGATGCCCAAAATACCAACAGTCTGATCTAACCCAAGTAATGCCAAACTTTGAAATTGGCAATTCCTTTTTACTTCGCAATGGCTTCAAGGAGTATTTATTCTCCTGCAAGTAGCTAACCGGGATTAACAAATAAGCATGACTCCAATTTTAGCCACACTCTGCTGTTTCGGACTCTACCTAACCGGGTACCATATCTATGCTAAATATCTCGCTCGACACATCTTCAAATTAGATGCAAATATAGCGACTCCTTCCCATCAATACCAAGATGGTGTTGACTACGTCCCCAGCAACAAGTTTGTTCTTTTCGGCCATCACTATGCTTCAATTTCGGGGCTTTCCCCCATGTTGGGTCCCGCAATCGCAGTAATTTGGGGATGGCTTCCCGCCCTGCTCTGGGTTGTGATTGGCACCCTCTTGATCGGTGCTGTTCACGACTTTAGCGCCCTTGTTATTTCCATGCGGGCTCGAGGAATGTCTATTGGAAAAGTTGCTGAAGACATTATCGGGGCCCGTGCAAAAACTCTGTTTCATATCATTATTTTCTTTCTGATCGGCTTAGCCATGGGGGTTTTTGTACATGTCTGTGCGACACTGCTGACCACGGCTTACAACCCAGAAGCTATTTATCCCAGTGGCACTCTAATGGTTCTGGCAATCCTAATGGGTTGGGCAGTCTACAAAAAAAATGTTTCTATTGTTGTAGTTACCACAATCTCCTTCACGCTGACACTGCTTGCAGTCTGGTTCGGAACCAGACTTCCAATAATCGATCTCGATCTAGATCAATGGAAAGCAATTCTTCTAATCTATAGTTTTGCCGCATCGGTTCTGCCTGTATGGCTATTATTGCAGCCACGGGATTACATCAACTCTCTGCTTCTCTATCTGGGATTAGCAGCAATTTTCTTTGGCTTTTTTTTATTACAGCCAGAATTTGCTGCTCCAGCAGTACAAAGTCATCCAAAAGGGGCACCACCTCTTTTCCCCTTTGTTTTCGTTATTATTGCTTGTGGGGCAGTCTCGGGCTTTCATGGTTTAGTCTCATCCGGCACCACAGCAAAACAGATCAACAAAGAAACGGATGCTACATTTATTGGCTACGGAGGTATGATTGGAGAATCCCTGCTGGGTCTTGTCTCTGTTTTGGCCTGCACCGCCGGATTTCTTACACAAGATCTATGGATGGAACATTACAGTTCGTGGGAAAATGCTCAAGGCCTAGGTACCAACATGAAAGCCTTCATCAATGGTTCTGCGCTATTTTTACATCAACTCGGAATCCCGATAGAGATTGCCAAAGCTTTTGTAGCTGTAATAGCAATTTCTTTTGCCTTAACCACACTGGATTCGGCCACCCGATTGCTGCGCTTTAACATCTCAGAAATGGGAGAAACTGTTGGTTTGTCATCCCTCTCAAATCGTTATATAGCTTCTGGAACTGCAGTGACAGTTATTGGGGCTTTTTCCTTCTATCAAGTAGGAGGACAAACAGCTGGACTAGCCTTATGGCAGCTTTTTGGGACGACCAACCAAATCCTGGGAGGTCTTACTTTGTTAACTGTCACTCTCTACCTGATACAAAAAAAACGACCTTATTGGCCAACGGCTCTACCCATGGGCTTTATGCTAATAACCACTCTTGTAGCTATGATAATTAAATTAAAAGACTTTTGGTCTAAGGAAGCTAACTTACTGTTATTTTTGGGAAGTGGTATTTTCCTGCTATCTATTTGGCTAACTGCAGAAGCCATCCTGCGCATTATCAAGAGTCAACAATCCAATTAAATTTAGAAAGTGGAAAGATTAGTTTTGCAAAACACCAAAACGCCCTAGTTCATACCGCAATTGATTTTCTTCTACGAAAAGCACTCCTCTAATTCCCAATCTCTCCCCCCCCTTAATATTTTCCAAACGATCATCAACAAGTAACGCTTCAGAGGGGGCACAAGCCGCCTTTTCTAAGGCAACTTGATAAATCTTTTCATCGGGTTTCAAGCAACCAATCTGATAGGAAAGAACATAGTGATCAAAATCATTCACCATAGAACATACTTGCGACAGATAATCGAAATGCATTTCGTTTGTATTGGAGATGGCCACCATTTTGTAAAGTTTTCTCAGTTGTCGAAATAGATGCGGGGAAAGGAGAGTTGGTTGGTTTTGACTTAAAATAAAAATATCACTCCAGGCTTCCTTAAAGTTTGCCAAAGAAATATTGATTTGAAACAGATCAGAAACTCTTTGATGGAACTGCTCAGTTGTCAGTTCTCCCTTTTCGTAAGCAGCAATATCGTTAAAGCTATCTAAACGCCTCTCTATTTCCTCCTCAGAAAATCCGGTCAGCGTTTGCATTCTCTCGATCAAAATTCTGCGGTCCATATGCACAAGGACTTCTCCAATATCGACAAGTAAGGTGTTAATTTTCATTGCCCAACAATCGCAATTTAAATCCTTGCGCAATTCTCCCTATATACAACTACAGTAATTATCACAAGAAAGAGGTGAAGCCAGTAAGTTTGAAAAAATACTTCAAACTTGCCAATCTCAGCTGCCTACTTAACCCTCTCCATATAGCGCCCCTTAGTCGGATCCACGCGCACCATATCTCCCTGTCGGACAAAAGCAGGAACTTGAATCACAACCCCAGTCTCTAAAGTAGCTGGCTTGGGAGAATTGCTGGCTGTGGCACCCTTCAACTCAGGTTCAGTTTCAATCACCTCTAGCTCCACGGAAGAAGGTATTTCAATGCCAATCGGTTGACCTTCAAAAAATTCAATTTCAACCCCCGCCCCTTCTTTTAAATACGGTTTTAATTCTCTGAGGGTCTCTTCTCCCAAAGGAAATTGTTCGAAGGTTTCTGTATTCATGAAATAATATAGGGGACCGTCTTTGTAAAGAAATTCTACTTCCTGTTGTTCTAGAACAGCGCGTTTCACCGACTCTCCTGAATTCAATCGGCGTTCATAAGAAGCTCCTGTGCTTAAATTGCGCAACAAGACACGAACAAAAGCCGGCCCCTTGCCAGGGGATCGATGATTAAAATCCAATACACGATGAGGGGTCCCATCATGAATCAGAACCATCCCTTTACGAATTTGAGTAGCAGAAATCATGGCTGGACAAGATAACAGAAGAAGTAAAATAAATTCAACATTCGACTAAAGAACCGTTTATGCAATCCTGTCACTGTAGAGCAATAAGCCCCTATAAAAACAAAAAGCATGGAAGCGCTCAACAAAACACACTCTTAATAGCTAACTTGATAAAGCATTATATAGACCATGACCCCGGTAATTGAAACGTATAGCCACATCGGCAACGTCCATCGGGCAATACGTTTATGTCGATCGAAATCTTCTTTCCAGGCTCGCCAGAGAGTCACCAGAGCCATTGGTACAATTGCCGCAGCTAGGACTACATGTGAAATTAAAATCGAAAAATATACTGGACGAACCCATCCCGAACCGGAAAAAGGTTTTGAACCCACATGCCAGTGATAAATCAAATAGGAAATCAAGAATATCACCGAAGTAAAAAAAGCTCCCACCATGCAGAGTTTGTGAGCATCAACCCTTTTTTGGCGAATAAACACATAGCCGAATACTAGGAGGATGCCACTGGTAGCATTTAAGGCAGCATTTAAAGCAGGCAAATCAGAGACAGAAAGCATCTATCCCCCACGACTTGGGCGAAAAACTAGGACCAACGAAAACCCAAAAGCAAACAATCCAAATAACACAGTAACTAAAACAGAATAAAGCAGGGGTGGAAATCCAGATGCCAAAATAAGATTTTCTGGATAAAGTATGTGACGAACTGAAGAAACACCATAGGCAAGAGGGTTAATCATCATAACCCACTTTACCCATTGCGAAGCCCCAGATGGAGGGAATAAAGCTCCAGATAAGATCCACATAGGAAAAAGAACAAGATTCATAACAGCATGAAAGCCTTGAGAAGAATTAATTTTCCAAGCAAAAGAAAATCCAACCGCAGTTAATGAAAAGGCAATTGCAAAAAGGACTGGAGCCAATTCAACAATTTTTACAAAATTCAATGAAATGCCTGCCACAACTGGAGCCAGCAAAACAAACAGAAAACCCTGAAGAAAAGCTAATGTTGCCCCACCTAAAATCTTTCCCAAAACTAAACTAGATCGAGCAACAGGAGCAACTAGCACTGCAAGTAAAAATCCATTTTCCCGATCTTCAATAATAGAAATAGTAGAGAAAATAGAGGTAAAGAGAACCACCATTACAATAGTCCCAGGATAAAAATATTCCAAATAGTTAACGTTGCCACCAGTTGACAAAGGACGGAAAGAATCCCCTATGCCCGAGCCGATCAGGAGCCAAAAAATAAAGGGGGTCCCAAGGGCACCCACCAATCGACTGGGCTGTCGGTAAAACCGAACTAACTCCCGCCACCATAGCGTTATTATTGGTAAAAAAAATTTCATTTCATTAGATCCAGACATTCACTCCGTCTATGATCTCCCAAATAACATTCTTAGTCTAGGTTACGCATATTGAATCTAATCACGCCACAACACCTTCCCCACCTCGCTCTCTCCACCAAGCATACGTCATGGATGAAGAGTTGAACTCAGCACCAAAATTACCTTGGCAATCCAATAAGATGGCACCTCCCTCACCTCCACGAATACGTTCTTTCAAAAAATCAAGAACCGTACAAATTGACTGTGAGACTGACAAGCCACGCTCCAATCCTTCAACTATTCTTCGGGCTGCCAGGATACGAGCTAAACTCTCTCCCCAACCCGTAGTAGAACAGGCACCCCAATTGTTGTCAGCATAGTAACCACATCCCGGCAATGGGGAATCGCCAATACGCCCTGGGGGTTTATTGTTTGTCCCACCGGTGGAAGTCGCAGCAGCCATATTGCTTTTTCCATCAAGAGCTACTGCCCCTATTGTATCTGCTACCCCGGAATCCAAGTCAGGAATAGATGCACCTGATTGACGTTGTTTTAATCGACGAGAGGAAATCATCGAATCGGGACTAACCAATTTAATTCCTGCTTCCTGAGCCACCCGAGAAGCATCTGCCCCACTAAACAAGATTTGTGTTTGCTGCAAAACAACACGACATACTTGAATTGGATTCTGGACATCTCGTATTGCCGCCACAGCACCAATGTCCAAAAATTGCCCTTCCATAAGTCCGGCATCTAACTCTACATATCCCGCAGAATTGATAGCTGAGCCGTAACCAGCATTGAAAGCCGGCAAGTCCTCTAAAATTTCCACTGCTGCAGTAACGGACTCCACAGCTGACCCATCTTGCATTAATATTTGCCGACCTACCCCAAGGGCATTTCGGATTCCCTCATCATGCTCAGGACGTAATTTTTCTGGAATTTTCCCCGCTCCACCATGAACTGCAAAAGCTCTCACCCCACCTCCTCAATGTCGCTGAAGAGTACAACAGGACATCTGCTCCGTCAATTTTGGAAAATCAAAACAATTTGTCCCATAATTTCCTCCGTGCTCTTAATTGAAACAACTAATTTGACGACGTTTTATTACTCCACTACTATTTCCACTTGGAACTAGGAGAAATTTTGTAGCACAACAACTAGTTCCTCACCAGGGAGAACAACTAGTATGTCATCAACTAAAACCGGTGTCCTAATCATGGCCTACGGAACCGCACCATCCATGGAGGATGAGGACATCTTTAACTATCTTCGCCATATCCTCCAGTATTATCGCCGGATAGATCCGAGCGAAGCCGAATTTAATGATTTAAAGGAGCGCTATCAACAGACGGGAGAATCCCCGTTATATCGCATAACCGAAAGTGTGACCATGGGCCTACAACAGGCTCTGCAACAAAACAACTCCGTTCAATTTCAAACTTATATGGCCATGAAACACTCTCCTCCTTTTATCGAAGAAGTGGTGCCTCAAATGGCCAAAGATGGCCTAGAACAAGCCATCGCAATAGCTATTGCTCCCTTCCGGTCACGTCTTAGCACAGAGGGTTATTACCACATCGTAAAAGACGCCAATGAAAGCTTAGAACAACCAATGAACTGGTCCTATGCGAAAGACTGGAACCTCCATCCTCTTTTTCTGCAACTTTGGCAAGAACGTCTAAAAAATGCCCTAAGAAAAAAAGAAGATGCGTCTGTAATTTTTACTAACCATAGCCTGCCAGCTCGCATACAGGAATGGAACGATCCCTACGGAAAGCTCTTTGGAGCAACGGCTGCTTCACTTGCCAAGCAATGTAATTTGAAGAGTTGGACAACCGCCTATCAAAGCCAAGGAGGAGGAAATCAACCTTGGCTCGGGCCCTCTTTGGAACAAACACTCAACGAGTGGAAAGATAGTGGGCATCGAAATTTTGTAATAGCTCCTATTGGCTTTCTTATGGACCATTTAGAAGTCCTCTACGATCTGGACATAGTAGCCGCCTCACAAGCTCGCAAGTTGGGAATCGCACTATCCCGGACATCTATGCCAAACGATGATCCTCGTTTTATTGCCATGCTAGCCGATATTGTTCAAGTTCAATATCAACAAAATATTTGAACGCATTACAGTCTAAAACAGTCATTATTCTCGGGATCTTGGAGTAATTTGCAGGGTTATTTGTTTTCCATCTCTCACCAGAACTACTCTCACCGCAACTCCTATTTTCAAGGCGCTAATGGCGTACGTGTAGTCGTAGATATTTTGAATCCTGGTATCAGCCAATTCAACAATCTGATCGCCCTTTTGAACACCTGCCTGATCGGCTGGCCCCCCCTTGATAATACCTGAAAGAGTCACTGCGGCAACCTCTGTACGAGAGTAGTCAGGTATAGTCCCTAAGTAAGCCCGCAGATTGGCTCCTGAACCCATTCTCCCGGGACGCTTCATCTCAACATAGTCCGGAAGTTCTGGACGGTTTAAAATCGATTTGGTCATTGCAGCCATTAGACGAACAATCCTCTCAGCACCCTGATAATTAATTTTTTCGCTGGTATCACGAGGAGTGTGGTAGTCCTCATGAACACCAGTAAAAGCATTTAAAATGGGCACTCTATTTAAATAAAAGGCTGTGGCGTCTGTAGGAAGATAGCTGTCTTGTTGGATAATAAGAGGCAAGCCTATTGCAACATTATGCTTCTCAATCTCAGACAACCAAAAAGAACTAGAGCCCACACCTTGTAAAATAACTTTCTCCCTAAAACGGCCAATCATATCCATATTCAAATAAGCACCTATTCGGGAATCCTCGCCTTTATGAGTCGACTTCTTTACAAAATGAGTAGAACCAAGCAGACCTAGTTCTTCCCCTGACCAAGCTGCGACAAGCAAATGGTGATTCCAGGAAACTTTTCCCCTTGATTTTTGATTAGAAAGGTACTGAGCAATCTCAATGACGCCAGCTACTCCAGAAGCGTTATCATCCGCCCCATAATGAATCATGCCCTTCTCAGATTTTCCAGCCAAAGAAGTACTTCCTAAACCACGTCCCAAGTGGTCAATATGAGCGCCTACCACAACTGTTCCTTGTGCTTGCGCCCCACCCGATATACGGGCTAGCACATTACGACCAATTGCTTTCCGTTGCTGAATATCGATTTCAGACTCCAATAATATATTCTGCAACCCAAAACCCATCACACTATCTCCTTGATCCAATTGGTTTTGAAGATCACTTAAATTGCGTCCAGCTCCCTGCAGGAATCTTGTTGCCACATCATTGGTTATTGAAAGCATGGCAATACCTGCAGTGGCCTGCGAAGCATCGAAAGAAAGCGATACCAATTCTTCTTTCACGTGAGCATTGGGGCCGCTCACTACAACTAACCCAATTGCCCCGCGATCACGAGCTACCATGGACTTATATCGAAGACTCGCATATTGACCGAGATGCTGACGCAATTTCGGAGAAATATTTTCGGGAAGATAACGTAACACCATCACCCATTTCCCCTTAACATCCAAATGGGCATATGAGTTGTATTCCAGCTGTGAACTATTTTCTGAAGCCACAATGCCATAACCTGCAAAAACAATTTCAGCAGGACCGAAACGCCCAGTTTGCGAAAAAGCTAATGGGCGCCACTGCTGATCTACTGTAAAATTAGTCCCTGCTGCTGTTTCCAGACTGTTTTGAGAACCTAGAGAGACACCCTCAACAAATTCGAATTTTTGGAAATAGCTCCCATTATCCCCAGCGGGCTGTAGTGACAACCCCTCAAAAACAGATGCGACATACTCTGTAGCAATCCTCCCTCCCTTAGTTCCGGTGAGACGTCCTTCCATTTGGTCAGCACTCAACTGCCTCACATGGAACAAAAGATCTCGACTGAAAATATCGGAACTAGTCATTTCAAAATTAGAAATTGGAGAAATAAGATCAACATTAGAATCAATCTTTCTGTCGGTATCTTCAGGCAATCCCAGAAGCTCTCGAGCTCTCCAATCATTCCAATCAGCCAAAAATAACTGTGACTGTCCACTTGTAGTGCGATTGCTAGTCCAAGCAATCTGGTGCCCATCAGGACTAAAAGACGGCAAACCATCAAACCCCTCTCTAAAGGTCACACGAATTGGCTTACTTTTTCCTTGAATATCTACCAGATACAGTTCGAAGTTCCCAGCACTCTGCAAATTGGTTGTGAAAATCAGATAATCACCGGAAGGATGAAAATAAGGAGCCCAAGACATCGCAGCTAAATTAGTGATCTGCTGTGGTTGTCCATTTTCCAAGCGCATAACATAGATTTCAGCTTGGCTACCATCCTTTGAAAACCTCCTCCAGCAAATACTTTCCCCGTTGGGACTAAAAAAAGGTCCCCCGTCATAACCTTCCTCTTGAGTCAAACGACGAACCTCACTGCCATCTGCCTTCATTAGGTAAAGATCGACAAAATAAGATTTGTCGCGGGAAAAAATTTCTTTCTTCTGAGGGGCAAGCGGAACTTCATAAGCATGACGATTGGAAGAAAATGCAATCAATCGACCATCAGGCGACCAAGAAGCCTCCGCATCATAGCCTTGACTGTCAGTCAGCTTTTTCAAATAGTTTCCCTGCTGGTCAGACTCGTAAATATCGAAGTGCTCGTCAAAATCCCAGGTGTAACGACGATTTTGCCCTGATGCACGAATTTGCAGTTCCTTCTGCTGTTTTTTAATTGAATCGGAATCAGCATGCGTGGAGGCAAAAAGAACTTTTTGCCCGTCAGGAGCGATCCAGCCACAAGTAGTCTTCCCATAACCAGGACTGACCCGATGCACCCTGCCGGTCTTAAGAGTCATTAAATAAATTTGAAAGAAGGGATTGCCAATCTCACGCTCACTCTGAAATATCATCTGAGACCCATCCGAACTAAAATATCCTTCACCCGAACGCCGCCCCTCAAAAGTTAACTGACGAGTATTAGAAAGAAACTGATCTTCTTTATTAATCGTATAAGTTGGATTTTTTGCTAATAGTTGGCCATCTCTCCAGACAGTATTTAGCCCCGACTCCATTACCATCAAAAAGACTGTTATCAATGACAGCTTAAGCATTAAAATAAATTTCATTGATCTAACAATAGTTCGGCTTCTCCAACAAATTCAAGCCATTGATTTTGGCTTCCACAAATATCACCTGTCCAGATTGGTTTTGACCAAACGAAGCGCTATGATATGTTCCTTCATCTGGCAGGTAAACAACTATGGACAAACACGACGATCAGACACCAAAACGAACCTTCAGCCATTACGGTTTCTTCCAATTTACACAATCCTATTGGCAACAGGAGGAAAGCCAGCGACGCTCCTTTTTGAAAGAGTTCATTAAAAGCATTCCCGAACTGTCAGAAAAAGCCTATTTGTACAGCATTTTCCCAACTCGTTCCGAAGCGGATTTAATGGTCTGGAACTCTTTTATAGTAGAAAATTCAAAAGATGCAGGTAAGTTTTTCAGTCGGGCAGCTAGCAAAATATCTAACTGGAGGCAGTTTCTAAAACCAGTGGAAACGCTATGGGGGTTCACTCGACCTTCAGTCTACGCCAGCGGAAAATCTTCTCAAGAATTGAATCCTTTTCAAAACCAACGCAGACCGTACTTAATAGTTTATCCCTTTGTCAAAACTTCAGAATGGTACCTTATGCCAAAAGAATCCAGGCAGGAAATGATGAATGAGCATATTAGAGTTGGACGCCAATATCCTCAAATTACTCAGCTCTTACTGTATTCCACCGGTTTGCAAGATCAAGAATTTGTTGTTGTTTACGAAACTGACGATCTAGCTCTTTTTTCTAACCTAGTCACATCATTGCGCAGCACCGAAGGAAGAAAATACACACTCCGAGATACTCCCATATATACTGCTATTCACCAAACACCCGAACAAATCATGACTGCCTGGTTATAGATTTTAGGACACGCCATCATGCAGTTCGAAAAGTCAGTAGAGCTAATTGAAACAGCTCGTAAATTGATGCCTGGCGGGGTTAACAGTCCAGTCAGAGCCTTTCAAGCAGTGGGTGGAGACCCCATTTATATTTCATCCGCCAAAGGCGCCAAGCTGACTGATGTTGATGGCAATTCCTATATTGACTACGTTTGTTCTTGGGGCCCTCTAATTCTCGGACATAGTCCTACTAAGGTAGTTGCAACAATCCAACAAGCTGCCATGAAGGGCACAAGTTACGGAACTCCTCACGAAGGAGAAATTCTACTCTCCAAAACGATTATAAATATGATGCCATGGATGCAGATGATTAGATTTGTCAACTCGGGTACGGAAGCAAGTATGAGCGCTCTTCGTCTGGCCCGAGCTGCTACCGGTCGCACAAAAATTATTAAGTTTGAAGGCAACTATCACGGACATGTGGATTATTTATTGGTGCAAGCAGGTTCGGGAGTTGCCACTTTTGGACTTCCAGATAGCCCAGGCATACCAAAAGAAATGTCCCAGCATACGCTAGTAGCCCGATTCAATCACCTTTCTGATGTTGAAAGTCTATTTACTGAACATGGAGAAACAATTGCGGCAATTATCGTTGAACCGGTAGCCGGCAACATAGGAGTAATTCCTCCAACCGAAGGCTTTCTTGACGGACTGCGCGACATAACACAGCAACATGGAAGTTTGCTTATTTTTGACGAAGTTATTACAGGTTTTCGGGTCTCTCAAGGAGGAGCTTCCGAACTTTACAAGATTCAACCAGACCTGGTCTGTCTAGGTAAAATTATCGGTGGAGGCTTGCCGGTCGGTGCATACGGAGGACGCCGAGACCTGATGGAGCAGATAGCACCGCTCGGCCCCGTTTATCAGGCTGGAACACTTTCGGGTAATCCACTGGCAATGGCAGCCGGCTTAACCACTCTCGAAGAACTAGCACCTGACCTCTATTTATCACTAGAACAATTTGGGGAAGTGCTCGAAGAAGGGTTTCGCCAGATAATCAACGAGTGTGGAGTGGCAGCTCATGTGAATAGGGTTGGCTCCATGTTCAGTATCTTTTTCACTGAAAATCCCATTGAAGATCCACAATCAGCACTAACAACCGATCGCAAATTGTATGGACGTCTTTTTAGAGCACTTATACGTCGTGGAATTTATCCACCTCCCTCAGCCTTAGAATCATGGTTCCTAAGTGCGTGTCATAGAGAATCGGAGGTAGAACAAACACTATCTGCTTTTAGCCTAGCTCTCCAAGAAGCTCTTTTGGAATAAACATCAGGACATTTTTATGAATCTAACACCAGAACAATTTCGGCAAGCCATGGGGTGCTTTGCCACCGGTGTCACCATCGTCACCACTCAAGATGATCAGGATCAACCTTACGGCTTAACTGTAAACTCGTTTACTTCTGTATCACTGAATCCGATTCTGGTTCTAGTTTGTCTAGACAACTCTCTTAGCGGGCTAGAGATATTTAAGAAAAGCAATAGGTTTGCAGTTAATGTCCTAGCTGAAGACCAGCAGGACCTTTCAAATCATTTTGCCCAAAGTGGCACTGACCGCTCTCAAGCACCTTATATTCCCGGCAAAACTGGAGTCCCGATTCTGAAAGGCGTTCTAGCCACTATAGAATGCACTGTTGTGAAGTGGTATTGGGGTGGAGATCACACTATTATGATAGGTGAAGTACAGCAAGTGGATAGCACCCAACAAAACAAAAAACCCTTGCTATTTCTACAGGGTCGCTATCACAACCTCTAAACGTGCATTGTGTTAATTGAAATCTGCAATTCTTTATGGGTTAGAGAAATTGCGCCCTGTAAATCTACTAATCTTCTGCGCTCCAAAAACGATGTCCAGTCTCATGAATAAACACATCTTCTAAAGTAGGCTTCCCCACTGTGATCGCTTCGATCCACTTTGAACAGCTCGCCATTAGCTTAGAAACAAACTCGTGGCCCTGCTGGAGTTCTATGCGAACCGTCCCCCCAATAACTGTAGGTGTTAATTTGAATTTCGCCTCTATCTGCTCCCTCAACACCCTAGGCTGTGGGGTCTGAATTACAATAACATCACCACCAATCTTGTCCTTCAAATCTAAAGGACTTCCACTGGCTACAACAAGGCCCTTATCCAAAATAACCAGACGATCACAACGCTCCGCTTCCTCCATCAGGTGAGTGGTGACAAGGATGGTCATGTTTTCCCGTTCACGCAATAAGCTTAAATATCTCCAAAACTCCTGCCTGGCTGCTGGATCCAAACCCACAGTAGGTTCATCCAGTAACAAAATTTGAGGCTGGTGCAACAAGCCCTTAGCCAGTTCAAGACGACGACACAAACCCCCAGATAATGTACGCACTCTATCTTTGCACTGATCTCGCAAACCAAAACGATCCAAAAGAGAACTTACTCTCTCTGCCAACATTGACCCTCTGAAACCGTGCAAATGACCTTGAGCAAAAAGGTTTTCCTCAACAGTGAGTTCTACATCCAAACTATTCGACTGGAAAACAACACCAATCTTACGGCGTACTTCGCTCTGGTTCTCCTTAACATCCAAACCTGCCACCCGCACAGTCCCTCGATCGGGAATGTAAAGAGTGCAGAGAATACGAAACAACGTAGTCTTGCCCCCTCCATTGGGCCCTAACAAGCCAAAAATGAAATTTTCATTAACTGAAAATGTTACATTATTCAAAGCCCTCTTGGACCCATAGCTAAAATCCAGACAACTGACTTCTATAGCTGACTGATGCTGAACACTCTCACTAGAAGAGGAAGAAGGTTCTACATACACAGTTTTATCCCCTCTACACTTTGTCAACGATCATGAGAATTAACAGTAATGGTAAATACACCACTGAAGCCCGAAGAACATAACGGGCTGAAGACGTTGAACGAGAAAAAGCAGCTCCAATACCAAATCCCAAAAACATCATTCCCAACAAGATAGCTCCTACAAGATAAATTTCCCCAGATAGCCCGGAAGTGGCGGGAATAATACTCAAAATCAGCAAAATGATACTAAAAATAACAATGTGTCGCGTGGTGCGTTTGCCATCTGGATCAAATAATGGAAGCATAACAGCACCACCCCTCATATAGTCTTCCTTGTATATCCATGAAATGGCAAGAAAGTGAGGATATTGCCAAGAAAATAGAATGGCAAAGAGAATCAAAGCATGAAAATTAAGTTCTCCGCTAGCAGCAGCCCAACCAATCAGTGGTGGCAAGGCCCCTGGAATAGCTCCCACCGTAGTACAGATTGTCGTCCTCGTTTTCAGGGGAGTGTATACAAGTAGATAGATGGCCGCCGTAGAACACCCCAATAAAGCTGACAAGGGATGGGTTAAAATCCCTAAGTAAAGAGTGCCTACAACAATTAAAACACTCCCAAAAACCATTGCTTGAAAAGCTTTTAAACGCCCAGAAGGCAAAGGACGATTGCGAGTTCGATGCATTTTGCCATCCGACTCACGTTCCAGAAATTGATTCAATACTGCAGTTCCACCTCCCAACAATGAAGTGCCTAACAACAAGTGAACCAGCCTCAAAAAATTAGGATCCCCAGAAGAAGCTAGACAAAATCCAATTGCCGAAGTTAGAACCACCAGAGAGTTAACCCTCGGTTTGGTTAACTCGAGGTAAGCTGACACTTTGCCCATAAATTTATTTTCCGCAATATCTTTCTGCATACTCATCCCGTCTGCAGTTTCAAGACTGATTGAGAACTACTTAGCAATCGCTTCTCCATCAACAACTTTAATGCAAGAATCAGCGCAACTGCTAAAAGAAGTGCTCCAATCGCTACATGGGAAGTAACAAAAAACACCTCCGTCATTGTAGGCTGTACTCGGTAGACAGCACCGGCTCGCACTAAATACGCAAGTATTCCCAAAAACAACTGGAGAAGCAATAAACTGATTTTCAAGTAAGCCAAGTAAAGAACAACCCGGCTTGTGGATTTTTTAAAAACAACTAACACAGTTAAACACACCAGTACAGTTACCAGAATCGCTCCTAAAATATGGACCCAAAGTGCCCAAGTTACTAACACCGCTCCTTTGGTACCATCAACAGTACCACTGTGTCGGAGGACCGCTCCCAGAATCAGCTGACAATAAATGGCCGCAGTACTGAAAACAGCAAGGTGAACCTCCCAATTCTTTTGGCCCCAAATCTCTTTCAAGCAACTCAACGGACGCATTAAATCCGCGTAAATAGGTGATATTGCCAACGACAAAGCAATGAGCATACAAAAAAACAGTTGGGCTAGGGAAGCATGTATCACGGAAACTTGAACAGGAAGAAAAAACAGGACTGTAATACCCCCAAGGATTCCCTGTATTATCACAGTTGCTAGGGCTATATTGCCAAGACGGCAAACCCATGAACGAGATTCTATTTTCCACAGCCAAATATTCAGAATAATAGTCAACAACCCGACCGACGCAGCTACCATTCGATGACTATGCTCATAAAAAACCCCTCCAGACATTTCAGGCATTAATTGTCCAAAAGAAAGTGGCCAATCAGGCACCGAAAGACCAGCATCATTGCTAGTTACTAACGCACCAGCAATGATCAAAAGAAACGTGGCGCAGGTGGTCATCAACACAAAGTAGTGAAGTCCACGATGATAACTATTTTCTACTCCCAACCGATTCTCCTTGCTCAGGAAAGAGCCTATTTTAACAGTAAACTTCTCATTGTCGACTGAAGAGCAAAATTTAATGTCAAGGACACCAAAAATCACTTTGTCTGCCAAATAATTGGCACGTTTTTTAGCAAGGGACCAGAGTTGGCACTACAAATCTCAACAACAGGGGCTACCACTAAATCAGTTTGCTGAATCCCCACGAAATAGCGCGCCCAGCAGGCTAATTAATTCTTGGGAATGCTTAAATAGCCAGCTGCCAATTTCTTACCAATTCTGGTTATGACAACTTCATATGGCTTCTCAAAATTCCCTACATAAAAATAAATAGGTTCGTTTAAGTACTGATTCTTCCTGCGTATCTTTCTCCCAGCAGTATAGATTTCCAAATCATATCTTTGTCTTTTTTCGTTAACATCACGTAGTCTAAACGACACATTAGCAATTTTTCGAATGTTCCCCTTTTCCTGCAATTCAAAATTGTGACGCTCTTTAGCAAATGAATTCTTGAATTGCGCCAAATCAGTATTTGTGGACTCTGCTCTGTCGGTAAGAGATGAAAGCTCCTGCTGGTTACCCTCAATGGCATCCCGATTTTGAGTTGACATATCACGTAGCTGCGAAACATCCGATTGGGTTTGGTTTACCTTCTCACTAATTTTTTCTGCCGTCTCTTTTAAATTCTCGGTGTCTCCTCTTAAGCTATCCACCATACTTTGATCGGCTTTGGCTAACGCAACAGCCTCCAATTCCCGAGATTGATCTTCTTGATCCGATTTCATCTCACTGTAAAGACCCTTGTATCGTTTGATTTCACGGTCCTGAGCCTGCAAGCTTGATTCACTCTGGACTAAACCTTCCTCTAAATTTCCAATCTTGCCTTGAGAATCCACTAGTTCTTGACTAACTTCAGCCAAACTATCCTGGCTAACTGTCAAATCTGCACTTAACCCTGCAATCTGCTCCTGCGTCTGAAACATAGAGTAGCCCAAATAAGAAAGCGCTCCCGCCAATATCACCAGAGAAATTACAACTGTAGAATTAGCTCCCGATCGAGCCTTCTTAGAACTTCGAAGGTCCTTCTTCCCACGGGAAAAGAGAGGATCCTCAAAACCCTCAAGATTTGCTTCTCTTGTTTCGTCTGTTTCACTCATGATTCGCCATACCTCCTGCGTTCCTATGCTATCACTTTAATTTATTGCTAACTGCCCCTTTAGACTACAAATACTGTAAAATGTTTCAAGTGTCCAGTACCGGCTCTCTCAGCATTAAGCACGAATCTCTTTACTATACACTTTTCTTCGGAAAAAATGGTTGGCTGGCAGCCGATATGATTCAATATCTTGACGATATATTAATTGCCGATGATCGAAAAATAGCAATTTTAAAACTACTAGGCTATATATTAGAAATTACTCGAAAACCCCCAACTCGAAGCGCTAATCATTGGGTAGAAGTAGACTTGGAGAAACACATTCTCTCTACTAATTCTGATCTAATCCGTAAAGCTGTTGACCAGCGCTCTCCAGATCCTGAAGACCCTTACAATCCGAATGCTCTCCACCGGCTGTATCAAGTTCTAGACCAGTACAACTTTACCGTAGAACTAGTGAACTAACGTGCAGGCTCAACAAAGAATGGAGAGGAGAGCGTTTTCGGGGCTACTTCCGAGAGGCTGGTTAGTCTGGTGAAAACGCCCTCCTCAACCTTGTTTTCCGGAACTGATGGCGGGTATTCCGGAAAAACCAGCGTGAACAATAGCAGAAGCTTCCGACATTTTGATGCTCTCTAACATTGCACGATGCCAAATCATAACAACCAAATGGGAATGTAGAGTTCATTGCGACCATCATGTGTTAGCATTGAGCCCTCCCGGCAGCTGATGGTCTGGTTGTGTTTGGGTTTCGTTGTCCCGTTGATTGGAATAGGCACATGACACTCGATTTTTTCCAGTGCTTCAATCAAAGAATTCAATCCACTCCTAATCAAATTGCCTTGCAATACGCCGATGAAAAAGAAAGCCAGTCCTTCACATATTCCCAAATTCATCAAGAAGCTTCTAAAATTGGCATGTTCCTACAACAGCAAGGTATTGGCCCTGGAGATGCTGTAGGCATTCTAATGGAGAACCATCCACGCTGGGGCATAGCTTTTTTGGCGGCTCAAAGCGCGGGGGCTAGAATTGTTCCTTTTGACGTCCTTCACAATGCTGAAACGTTGGCTCAACTAATCCAGCACGCCCAATGCAAATTCCTCATCTCTTCTGAAATATTCACCTCTAAATTGGAAGAAATCCAAACACTCCTCTCTCAACCACTGCCAACCATTATTGCAGGCCACACTTCCAACCAACGCAACAGCTGGGATCAAGCTCTTCAACAGATCCCAGAAATTCCACAATTTCCACTGGTGCCCATGAATTTGGATGATCCCTTTGTGGTGATCTACACCAGTGGAACAACGGGCACTCCAAAAGGTGTGGTCCTCACTCAGAGAGGGCTTTACCAAAATGCAATTGCCATTGCAAACGTGGTCAACGCCAACAGCACAGATCATGTTCTTTCGGTATTACCGCTCTATCACGTTCTGGCTTTGATGGTAAACTTTATCATTCCTCTCTACCGAGGTTTCCCCGTAACTTATTTAGACTCTTTAGATGGACAAAAAATTCTTCAAACCTTTCAAGATGAAAATATTACGATTTTTGTGTGTGTCCCACAGTTTTACTACTTAATACACAACAAAATCCTCCAGCAGATTGACAACCAATCCTTCTTCAAAAAATTTCTCTTTAGGAATTTTGTCAAACTATCAAGATTCTCTATTCACCACCTAGGATATAGTCCGGGCAAACTAATTTTTTCAGCTATCCACAAGCCTTTTGGGGAAAAATTTAGGTTATTCGGTGTAGGAGGTGCCCACTTTGACCCCGTAATTGCAGAATTTTTTAGAGATCTTGGATTTACCATCATCCAAGCCTATGGGATGACGGAAACATCAGCTGTTGCAACGATGACTCATTTGAATGATCGTCAAGTAGGCTCAGTTGGACTCCCGCTCCCCCATGTTCGGCTTCGAATTGACCAACCAGACAAAGATGGTATTGGGTCAATTTTAATTCAAGGACAAAACATAATGTCCAGGTATTGGGAAAACAGCAAAGCCACCCAAGAAGTCATCCAAAACGACTGGTTAGACAGTGGAGATCTGGGATACATCAACTCTGATGGATACCTGCATATCACCGGGAGAAAAAAGGATGTCATCGTCCTTAGTTCTGGCAAAAATATCTTTCCAGAGGAACTTGAGCATTTCTATCAAAGCAACTGCCCCTACATTAAAGAAATGTGTATTTTAGGTGTTCAAGATCGCACATCCAGGGAAGAACGTGAAAAACTCCACGCCACAATAGTTCCTGACTTTGACTATATGAAAACCCAGCAAACGATCAATACCCAAGATATGCTCCGCTATTGGCTTGACTCTCTTTCTAAACAGCTACCATCATATAAGCGTGTTGGCAGCTTCGAAGTACGACAAGAGCCCTTGCCCCGCACAACCACCCGCAAAATAAAACGCTTTCAAGTTAATGAAGAACTCCAACTAACGGCATCTACAGATAGTTCAAGCCGATTCAAAAAATCTAGTACTCCAGAGACGTCAGAAGAAACAATGATTTTTCAGATGATCCAACAAATAAAACACTCCCCATCAATTCACAAGGAAATGAATCTAGAATTGGACTTGGGATTTGACTCATTGCAACGAGTTGAACTGCTTACATCAGTACAAAATTCCCTTGAAATCCAAATATCCGATGAGATCGCAACAGAAATTTTCACAGTACAAGATCTAATACGAGCAGTTGAGTCGGGAGGCCAAGGCAACACCTTTCAGGACGGAGCGGCCCCCATTTCCTGGAAAGAAATTCTTCAAGAACCCCTCAGGTCTGAAGATCAAAAGAAAGTTGAAGAAATCCTCAAGCCAAGACCTATTGCCAGCTTAGCTTTTTATCTAACAGCCAAAATCACATATCTTCTGACTAGAATTTTATTTCGTCTAAACGTTAAAGGGCTCGAACATCTACCCCAAACATACCCTTACCTGATCTGCCCTAATCACCTAAGTTTTTTGGATGCTTTTATGCTAGTTGCCCCACTTCCCTATCGCATCATTAAAAGAATCTTCTTTTTGGGATACGCCGATTACTTTAACAGACCTGGCATGTCCCTTATCGCCCGACTGATCAAAGTCGTACCAGTTGACCCTGATTCCCATCTCCGCCAAGCATTACGCCTCGGCGCTGAAGGACTAAGAAGAAACTTAATCCTTTGTGTTTTCCCAGAAGGGACACGATCAATTGATGGAAAGCTTAAAAAATTTCGCAAAGGCCCAGCTATTCTCGCAAAGGAGTTGGAAGTTCCCGCGATCCCAGTTGCCATCACTGGAACATACGAAGCTTTACCAAGAGGAACAAGCAAGATACAGTTTCATCCCGTCACAGTAAGCTTTGGAAAACTACTAGGTCGATCTTCTGATCAAAATACCTACGATTCTCTCACCAAAGAACTCTTTCAGGCTGTCGATCAACTTATTCGCCAGCAAAAGAAGAGCTGAGCATTCCCAATAAGCTTTCATACATTAGGTTGATCCGAAAACAAAAGATTGATTTAATCGCCCTACTAATGTCCTCCTATACAACTTCAGTTAGCGAACTGCCGATTGAACCCCCCAAGGCTCATTTTGGCTTTTTAGAAACGCTCTGGTTTCAAGTTGCTGGCACTTTATGCAATTTGCGTTGCGAGCATTGCTTTATCAGCTGCTCTCCAGACAACCATACCCTCAAAATGATGAAAACCCAGGATATTTTTTACTATTTGGCTCAGGCAAAAGAACTAGGTGTAAAAGAAATATATTACACGGGAGGCGAGCCTTTCCTTCACCAAGATTTCCTCCAAATTTTGGAAAGGACTTTGCAGGACTTTCCTGTTTCTGTATTAACGAATGGCCTGCCAATCAATAATCAACGGGCAGATCGCCTAGAATATCTCTACAGCAAGTCGTGCTACTCGTTGGAAATTCGCATTAGCCTAGATGATTACGACGAAAAGCGTAATGACGCCGTACGGGGAAAAGGCACTTTTCGCCAAGCTCTAAATACCTATAAACGCCTTTATGACCGCGGCTTATTACCCATCTTAACGGTAAGTGAAATCGGAGACTATTTAAACCCTGAGGAAGCACCAATTGATTCCTACAAAAAATATATTGACCTGTTGCAATCAATCGGAGTCAAGCAACCCCGAATCAAAATCATTCCAGTTTTTGAAATGGGAATGCTACCCATTCCAGAAAAGGCTGAAAAAATAAGTTCCCATATGATGAAAAACTACAATCATTCACTATTGCAGTGCTCTTCTTCCCGAATGATAGCTGCAGATGGCATTTATGCTTGTCCAATTTTAGTAGGAGAGAAAAAAGCAAGAATGGGCCAAAATTCTCTACGAGAAGCCCTTAAACCCTGTTCTCTTTACCATACAGCCTGTCATACCTGCTATTTGACAGGAATGACTTGTCGTAACTTCTAAAATCTCATCAAAGGAACCTCTTGGGTAAATAACGTGAATCAATATAAGCGCTTAGCCATTTGCGGAGGTATCTATAGTAATTACTTGGCCCTTCAACAGCTGCTGGAAAAATGTAACAAATTAGGAGTAGACACTATTTTTTGCCTAGGAGATATCGGAGGATTTGGACCTCATCCCGATCGGTGTTTTCCGCTATTACGAAAGGGACGGGTTGAAACTATTGCTGGAAATTATGACATCTCTTTAGCTCAAGCAAGGAAAGATTGCGACTGTGGTTACACGGACCCACGCGATAATTATTTCGCTCAAGCTAGCTACAACTACACATTTGCCCACACCTCCAAAGAAAACAAAATTTGGATGAAAACTCTTCCCTCTCAACAACGTTTTCTTCTGGGGAATCTCAAAGTTTTAGTGTGTCATGGTTCTCCTCGACAAACCAATGAGTTCTTATGGGAAAGCAGTACGCCCAATCATTTATTAGAAAATTTCGCTGTCGATTATAAGGCTGATGTAATTTGTTGTACCCACACAGGAATCAAATGGCACCGAACCCTAGCCCACAATAAACATTTCATTAACGTGGGAGTTATTGGCCGCCCTGAAAATGACGGACATACTTATGTTTGGTTTGCTATTTTAGATCACGATGGAAAGCAATTCCAATGTCAATTCTATCCCCTGGAATATGATTACAAAAAATTAGCTGCAGAAATATTGGAGGAGGGGCTCCCCAAGGAATTCGCCACCACTATCCAAACTGGCTGGTGGACTACGTGCCTAGAAATCATGCCATCTAAAGAACGCTCACGCGGAAAATTTTAGCCTTCATCGTGCAACCATCGCTATGAAAAATCGGGGGAGCGGGAATAGTGTGCCAATTAAACTCTGAGAAAGTTTAAACTCTTCACCCAAGTGTCCTTAATTGCTGAAAGCCCCCTGAATTCTCCTGAAACTGCTCGTTGTAAACGGTAGGATCACAAACACCAGCACGAGCAAAGGCAGAAATCCGCTCCTTGCATTTTCCACAGATGCCACAATGGCTATTGTGTACAGGAACGGGACAACTCAAGGTGCGCTCTAACGGAAGGCTTTGCCCCATACGCACAACATCCAATTTGTCAAAGTGGCGGAAGGGAGTAACTATATTCAAATCAGTTTCCAAGCCCTGAGATAAGGACTTTTCCATCAGATTAAAAAAATTTGGCTTCGCATCGGCAAAAGGATTGCCCTGCAAAGTGCCATGTGCAATTGAATTAATGCCATGAAGTTTACACCAAACTGCAACCTTAGAAAGTAAAATGATATTACGCCCAGGAATTTGCCACTCTTCGTCAGGTTCATGATAACTGGGCACATTCTTCCCTGTTGCATACCATCCTTCCCGATAAACATCGTCCATAACAAAATCTAAAACCTGAATTGGTTGAATAGCAGTCTGCTCAATGGCCTTTAAAAAATCTTGTAAAAAATTCAGTTCTGCCTCTTCCCAAAAAAGCCCACACCGAATATAGATAGGATAAATCTGCTCAAAACGCCGACAAAGCTCAACAAGCATAACTGCGCTATCGAGACCTCCACTGGATAGCACCGCCACGCTACTAGACATAATGATCCGAGTTGTCTTCTTGGTATTCAGCAAAGGCATCGGGAGTCTCCCACAACCTAACTGCTACCACCGGAAGGCCTTTCTCTTTGGCAGCTTTAAAAATCAGTTGTGCAATATTCTCTGCAGTTGGATTTTCACTCATGACAAATACCGGCTCACCTATATCCCGCAAAACCTTAACCATTGGGTCATCTTCACGTAAAAGCATCTTGTGATCGATTTCTCGATCAAGAAACTCTTGGATATGCCTTTTTACTTCAGTGAAGTCATAAACCATGCCACGTGAGTCGAGCTTTTCTCTTGAAAGCTCTACCTCCAAAATCCCATTGTGTCCATGAGGATGAGCGCATTTACCATCATAATTCATTAGACGATGACCATAACAAAAATGCAGTCTCTTAACGATTGTGTGCTTCATATAGACACCACACTTGAACCACCATCAGTTAACATTACACTGCCTGTCTTTGATGCTGACTGGACCAAATGAAGCACATCAGCCGCAATAGCTTCTGGACCAGCCTCCTTTTTCAAAGGAATTTTATTGCGCAATTCATCCAAGCTCTTTGAGGAAATTTCAGCAGGAGCCATGGTTAAACCTGGAGCTACACTATTAACAGTAACTTCAGGATTCAACTCTACAGCCATGGCTTGAGTAATTCCATACAAGCCATACTTGGTTGCTAAATAAAGACTCCAGCCGGGATAAGCTTGGCCTCTAACCGCTACCCGGTCAATAATATTAATAATTCTCCCCCAACCTTCTTCTTTCATAATCAGTCCCAAAGATATCCCAAGATAGAAAGGCGCACCCATGTGAAGGGTGTTAAAATATTCAAATTGTTCTCTGAACTGCTGAGGATTCCGATTAAGCCGACTAAGATCAGTCCTGGAAAAATCAGAAGCATTGTTCACCAAAATATCCACTTTGCCAAATTGAGCAACAGCTCCTTGAATCACTTTCTCACAAGCATCAATATCGGATAAGTCTGCCTGCAGTGCTAAAACACGTACGCCCTGCTTTTGCAATTCTTCTTCCGTCCGCATGGCTTCTCGAGCACTTTTCCGATAGGTAAAGGCAATGTTTACCCCCTGAGCTGCCAACTCAAGGGCTATCACTCTTCCAATTCGTTTGGCGCCACCCGTAATCAGAGCGGTTCTTCCCTGAATATCAGTTACATCCATCTCAATCTCCAAATCAATTCTACCTTAGCCTTCAACCTCATTCCCTCAATTTACTTTCCCATCAGAATCCTACAGGAAACCTTTGTGCTGACTGGTATTCAAAACCCGATATGGCACCCATTACATATATTAGCAAGTTAGCATAACAAATAGTTTTTTAGGTCCATGAGCGCCTACCACGAGTGTTTTTTCGATATCTGCTGTGCGACTAGGACCAGTAACTAAAGTCAGAGCGCTTCCCTCTTCTCCTAAACGGAGACGGTCAAACAACTCCTTGCCGTTCATCAAAATATCTTTCTCCGAGAGAAGAACTAGATGGGAGGCAGGCAACACAGAGAGCAAACGACCTACACCAGAACGTACAACATGAACAGTAGTACCAGTTTCTGCAACTCCAAATCGGGCACTACTTGCCGATATGGAAATTCGTCCGAGTTGCGATCTCTGATATTGCTTAGCACGTACGTTAATTGGCATCTTTACTGTTTGTCGAAAATGATAACTACACAGAAAAGATGCTTGGGAAGCATCTTTGGTTTTGCCCAATACAAATGGAATACCATGCTTGTCTAACATATCCTCCGTCTCCCAATACATCTCAGTCGCATTTGCCTCCTCCATAACTCGTGTTAATAGGCCAGCACACTGATCAGGTTGACGACCATCCAAAAAAATCCCTCCTGCTTTTTCTAACTCTTCTCTGAATTTGTCCACCCGTTGGTTGTATTCGGGAAATTCCGGTAACGTACGGGGTAAATCCTCAACTCTGGCCTGATCCAATGCCCCTTTAATCCTTCCTAAAATACTTGAACGACTCACTTTTCTTGCTCCCCTGATTGATAAAGATCTCGAAAGCTTTGCTCAGGAAAGCTTGGAAGCTCACGATATTCTATCCATGGTTTTAAAAGAGGAATAAAAGACTTTAGCTTTTCTCTCTTTGATAAAACTTTAAACATAACTCGACAACATGCAGCTAGACGTTCATAGCGATATGATGATTGCATAATCCAAGACCACAACTGTACAGCCCATCTCTCCATCGGAAGATGGGCTGCCTTGTTGTTTTTTTTAGTCTGGGTTTTATTGCGAAGCTTTAAAAGAATATGAGGAATCTCAATCTTGACTGGACAGACCTCGTAACAGGCGCCACATAATGACGATGCAAACGAATGTTCAGGAGCTTTTTCAACAGATTCTAGCTGAGGAGTTAGGATTGCTCCAATAGGCCCCTGGTAAGTAGAACCGTAAGCGTGACCTCCCAAGCGCTGGTAAACAGGACAAACGTTTTGACAAGCCCCACAACGAATACAAGCCAGTGTCTGACGCAGATAGGCATCTCTTAAAATTCGAGTCCTACCATTATCGATTAACACCAAATAAAACTCACGAGGGCCATCCATCTCGCCATCCCGACAAGCTCCCGTAAGACAGTTAATGTAACTAGTAATCTTCTGCCCTGTAGCACTTCTGGTGAGAAGCTTGAGAAACACCGACAAATCAGACTGACGGGGAATAACTTTCTCAATACCCATCATTGCAACGTGAATTTCCGGAACCGAAGCAGTTAACCGAATATTTCCTTCATTCTCTACGACCACAATTGTTCCGGTCTCCGACACAGCAAAATTTGCCCCGGTAATTCCTATCTGTGCAGTCAAAAAATGATCTCGCAAAATCCTGCGAGCCGTTGCAGTTATTTCAACCACATCGTCGGTAGCAGACATACCCACCTTCTCAACAAAAAGATTGGCAATTTCTCCCCGTGATTTATGAAGTGCCGGAGCGATGAGGTGTGAAGGAGTTTCCCCAGCTAACTGCACAATATATTCTCCTAAATCGGTCTCGATTGGATTGATACCAAATCGTTCCAAGGATTGGTTTAAGTGAATTTCTTCAGTGAGCATGCTTTTGCTTTTAATTACCCTGTTCATTTGTTTGTGGTGAGCCAAGTCGAGAATAAATTCAATGGCTTGTTGCGGGGTTTCCGCCCAAATGACCTTGGCGCCTTTTCCTTGAACTTTGCTTTCTAGTTCTTCCAAATAATAATCGAGACGAGATAAAGTGTGAGACTTGACCTGACGGGCATACTCTCTGAGTTCCTCCCAATTGGGCACATCAGAAACCGCTTCATTGCGATCTGTTACTGTTTTTTCAAGAACATGTAACAAGTTTTTTTGGAGTTGCTGATCTGACAAAGCCGTGTGAGTATGGTTGCTAATTTTAATCACTGAGCCAATAACTCCGCCAAATGCATAGTTTTCACTGGCACTTGATGTCTCCGCAATAAACCATCCAAATGCATCAAACAGCTGACATCAGTAGCAATAAGATATTGAGCGCCAGATTGTTCGATTCTACGAATCTTATCCTCCCCAATAGCTGCTGAAACATCGGAAAATTTCACCGAAAATGTTCCCCCAAATCCACAACAGCGATCACAGTCCTTCATCTCCTTGAAATTAATACCCTCCACTGCACCAATTAACTGCCGAGGGGCCCTGGAAATATTTAACTCCCGAAGTAAATGGCACGAATCATGATAAGTCACAACTTCTGGGAAACAGGCACCGACAGACGTGACTCCAAGCACAGACACTAAAAAGTCTGACAGCTCAAAAGTTCTCTTGGAAATTTCCCGAGCCAACATTTCTTCTTTCGAGCCTTTAGGGAAAAGCTGAGGGAAAAATATTTTAATCATCGTACAACAGGATCCTGAAGGCACAACAATTGTTCCTGCATCCTTAAAAATTTCAAGGAACACGCTGGCCACTTGCCTGGCTTCTTGAACATATCCAGAATTGAAGGCAGGTTGACCACAACAAGTTTGGCGTCTGTCAAATTCGACTTCCACTCCTAGTTTTTTCAAAATCTTTACTGTGCTGTCTCCAACAACAGGAAACAACTGATCCACTAGACAGGAAACAAATAAGGATACTTTCATGATGAAATTGGCCAGCTTGAACCCCAAAAGCCAAATGCTAACCATAGACAATGAAGAAGGAACAGTAAAGAGGAAGCGGCAGTCCGCTGATCAGAGACAAGTCAACCCTGTATATTGATTATCCGCTTTCACTTGTTTCCCTTCTTGGTCTAGCCCTACAAACGTTGTAAAATTTCAGCAATCTATGAGTTTTGTAAAGAGTAAAGCAAATAAAAAAATCTGCCTATTAAATGGCGGAGGAGACTGCCCGGGCCTAAACGCAGTGATTCGGGCGGCCACTAAAACGGCCATATTAGATCATGGATGGCAGATCTGGGGAAGTGAAGATAGTTTCGACGGTTTCATTCAACCCCAAAAAATGGTGCCCTTAACACTGGCTTCAACTCGAGGCATCCTCTCTAGAGGAGGAACCATACTAGGCACCACAAACCGCGGAAACCCTTTTAAGTACCCTGTTAAAAACAAGAATGGGCAATTAAAATCACAAGATTATTCTCAGCAGGTTATTAAGAGATTCAAGGAACTAGCCTTGGATGCCCTCATTGTGGTGGGAGGGGATGGAACTTTGAGCATTGGCCATCATTTTTTCCAAGCAGGTTTGCCCATTATAGGAGTGCCCAAAACCATTGATAATGATCTGCTGGCTACCGAGGTCAGTTTTGGCTTTAACACAGCAGTACAAACAGCTACTGAAGCCATAGATAAAGTCCACACTACAGCTGCCAGTCACGACCGAGTCATGATAGTTGAAGTGATGGGCCGAAACGCTGGCTGGATTGCCCTCGAAGCAGGAATTTCAGGAGGAGTAGATATCATTCTCATTCCAGAAATTCCTTTTCATATCAAAAAAATTGGCGACAAATTAAAACAACGCACTAAAGCTGGCAGATTATCTAGCATTATAGTGATAGCCGAAGGAGCAGCGCCCTTAGGCGAGAAACCGGTGTACCTAAAACAAAAGAATACAGAGGCCCAACCAAGATTGGGGGGAATTGGTTTCGCAGTCGGCAATATGATTCAACAGCGCTATCAAATCGATACTCGAGTTGTTGTTCTTGGACATCTTCAACGAGGGGGAAGCCCCACACCATTTGATCGTCTTCTGGGAACACGTTTCGGAATGGCAGCAGTAAAATTAGTTGCTCAAAACAGTTTTGGCCACATGGTTTCTCTGCAATGTGGACGTATTGAATCAGTTCCCATGAAAAAAGCAATTGCCCACCAACGCTTAGTGGATCCTAGTGGTGAACTAGTGAAAACTGCCAAAGCTATTGGCATTTCCTTTGGAGATTAAACAAAAAATATGCCCTCGCATTTCGTTAATGACAAACTTTAAGTGTGTTAAGATCCAAATCACTCTGAAAGGTAATCATATTTTGCGCAACTTGACTTATATAACAGTAATAACCCTGTTGGCCCTATGGGGATGTTCGGGGACACCAGCTTTTGAAACACAGGAAACAGAGTGGTCAAAACCGGAGAAACGCCAACTTGTAGATTTATCCGGAACACTGAAAACAGTAAATCAAAAGGATGTTTTTTTTACTGATCCTCCAGGCAACATCCTTGTTTTGAATTTTTGGGCAACGTGGTGTGCTCCTTGTCTCGTTGAAATGCCCTCTATGGCTTCTCTTTACAACCAACTTTCCCCCGATGGGTTAACTATGGTTGCTCTCTCAACCGAAGACTCCGAAGTCATGCAGGAATTTCTTGAGAAAAAGTCGTATCCTTTTGATGTGTGGTTGGACTCTGACAGTGTTTTTGCAGAAAGATTTCAAGTACAGCAAATTCCCACTACACTCGTAATAGATGGCCAAGGACGTTTAATTACTCGACAGCTAGGAGCCCGTCAATGGGACTCTCCAGAAATGATTGAGCGTTTCCGAAAGCTGTTAAATGACCTGCAGTCATGAATAATCAGCCTTTCTTTCTCCGCTGCATTCGTGAATCCTGTCAACAAGAATTCGAAATTACTCAAAAACTCTATCAATGTCCTACTTGTTCGGATCTTTTGGATATTGTCTACAATTTCCCAAAAATTGAGGGAACTCAAATCCGAGAAACTTTTCGCCAACGAAGGACCTCCAGGGACCCTCTAGACTTAAGTGGGGTGTGGCGTTACCGTGAATTTTTACCATTCGCTCAAAAAGATCTATCCAACGTCATCACCCTAGGAGAAGGCAACAGTCCAATTTTGGAAACTCCAAACAGTGCTAATTATGTCGGCCTGACACATCTGCGCGTGAAGCATCTTGGCTGGAACCCTTCTGGTTCATTCAAAGACCACGGCATGACGGTAGGCCTCTCCCAAGCTAAAACTCTGGGTTCTCGGGTAGTAGCCTGCGCCTCTACTGGCAACACATCTTCTTCAATGGCCGCTTATTGTGCTCGAGCAGGTATTCGCGCTGTTGTTTTTATTCCTGAAGGGCAAATTGCCTACGGCAAGCTTGCGCAAACCCTAGATTACGGGGCTACAACTATTCAGCTGGAAGGTGATTTTGACGTAGCGATGAGCCTGGTTCAAGAACTCTCCGAAGAAACAGACCTCTACTTAATGAACTCCATTAACCCATTTCGCCTAGAAGGTCAAAAAACAGTCATGCTGGAACTCTTTGATCAGCTTGACTGGAAAATTCCTGATCGCATCATAGTTCCTGGAGGTAATTTGGGCAATAGCTCCTCCTACGGCAAAGCCCTCATGGAATTGAAACAATTGGGATTAATCGACAAAATTCCCCGCATTACAATTATTCAAGCTAGTGGCGCTGACCCCCTCTATCGCACTCTGGTAACGAGTTCTAAAGAATTGGTTCCCGTCAGTAATGCCTGGACACTAGCGAGCGCAATTAAAATTGGAAGACCCATCAGCTGGAAAAAAGCTTTGCGGGCCCTTAACTTTACTGACGGTTGGTGCGATGTAGCTAATGAGCAGGAAATTGCCGATGCTAAAGCAATGTTGGGAAGCGATGGCATTGGCTGTGAGCCTGCTTCTGCCACTACCATAGCCGGGCTCAAAAAACTCTTAGAATCAAGTGAGCACGGAGCCAGTATTGATCCCGATGAAGACATCATAGTGATTTTGACCGGGCATCAACTAAAAGACCCTGAGTACACCATCAATTATCATCTTGACAACTTATACCAACATGCTATCTACGAAAACCTGATCACTGAAAAATCAGGGAAACTAATCTCGACTTTTGCAAACCAACCAATTCCAATGGCCGCCGACAAAGAAGATATTGTTCGGTTATTGGACTTATAACCTGTAGTTTCCTCCTTCGACACCATTCTCGACAGTGTGTTATGCTGCTTCCCTATTCTGACGATGAAGTTTTCAACTTTTGGCCAACTCAAACAAGAGAAAGGCATCCCATCTAGCTTCCGTTCGGTTAAAGACGAACTGAGAGAAAACTTAATTGACAAGCTCCACCGAAAAAAAGAAATTTTCCCTGGCATAATCGGTTATGAAGATTCGGTCATTCCGGGACTTCTCAATGCTGTAATGTCAAAACACAACCTGATCCTTTTAGGTTTACGAGGACAGGCCAAGAGTCGTATTCTTCGGGCTCTCACCACCTTGCTTGATGACGAACTTGTTTGTGTGGACGGCTGCGAAATTAATGACGACCCCTTCTTCCCTATTTGTGCTACCTGTATAAAACGGATCAAGGAAGAAGGAGATAATCTGCCCATCGTTTATCTCCCAAAAGAAAACCGCTATGTGGAAAAATTAGCAACTCCTGACGTTACTATTGCTGACATCATAGGTGACTTAGATCCAATCAAAGCGGCTAAACATGGAAGAGATCTTTCCGCACATGAAAACATTCACTTTGGGCTTCTGCCCCGAGGACACCGAGGAATTTTTGCCATCAACGAACTACCGGATTTAGCCCCCAAAATCCAAGTTGGACTTTTCAACGTAATGCAAGAGGGAGACATTCAAATAAAAGGGTTCCCAATCCGATTGCCCCTCGATATCTTTCTAGTGTTCTCAGCTAATCCAGAAGACTATACTGCCCGGGGGAAAATCATTACCCCATTAAAAGACAGGATTGGATCTCAGATTACCACCCATTATCCACATACTCTGCAAAACGGCATCGCAATCACCCGCCAAGAATCTTGGGTTAATCGCAACCCGTCTGCAAGTTTAGAAATTCCTGATTTCATTTGGGAAATCGTTGAAAATATCGCCTTTAAGGGAAGACAGAACAAACATGTTGATAAACGCTCGGGAGTCAGTCAAAGATTGCCAATCGCTTGCCTTGAAAACGCGCTGAGCAATGCCGAAAGGAGAACTTTAGCAACTGAAGATCAAAAAATAGTCCCCCGTATTTCTGATATTTATGCTTCCATTCCCGCAATCACTGGAAAATTAGAACTGGAATATGAGGGTGAGTTAAAAGGTTCTGAATGTATTGCCAAAGAACTCATTGAATCAGCAATTTTGGCAACTTTTGAAAAATATTTTTCTGACAATGAATTTAATCAAATCATCCAGTGGTTTGATCTCGGTGGAGAAATTAAAGTTGATGATCAAACTTCTTCCAATCAATACTTTAGCGCCATGAAATCCATACAAGGACTTGAGAAAATTCTCGAGGCACAGGGCATCCAACCAAAAAAGAGTTTAGAAATGACTGTTTCAATGATCGAGTTTATCCTGGAGGGACTTTCCGGACAAAAACATCTGAGCCGCAATGAATCAAGGGGCTATTTCAGTGAGGCTGAACAAACAAAGCAGGAGTACCGCGAAACCATTCCTCCCCCCAAAAGCACTTCAACCTAAAGCATTGTTGCTCAATAAATACAATGTCTAAAATTCATTACACTCAATATGTTACCGATTCAATTGATTCAATTGACCTTGAGGAACTGCTAAGCCAACTCCAGGATTTTTTTCTGCAGAGTGGTTTTCCCTCCCAAAATGGCTCCATCGGCTCACACGATCAAAACCTTCCTAATCTCTACCAAGCATTAGCCGACATCCTAATTGAAAATGAAGAAATTCCCCAAGACCGGCATGAATCTCTCGAAAAATATTCCCGGCAATTTCCCCACAACGAACTTGAAGGCACTACGAAGGAACTCTTAGACCAACTCGTTGAACGACTAATTGACCATGACTACCTCCTCCCTTCAGAAGAGTCTTGGGGAAAACCATCCCTAGAGGGAGAAGGCAATGAATCAGAAGCAAAAAAAGATGTGTGGTTTGAATTAACCGAGAAAAGCATTGATTTGCTCGGTTATAAAATGTTCCGGGAGTTATTGGGTTCAGTAGGTGGAAATAGTTTTGGTCTCCACAACACTCAAAAACTATCTACGGGAATACAATCAGATGCTTACAGTAGACCTTACGAGTTTGGGGATACTTTGAATTTGGACGTCGGGAGCACCCTTTTGCGTGCGCTTGAAAGAGAAGGCTTGGAGGGACCTCTCAATCTGGAATATGAAGACTTAATGGTCTACCAAACTGATTATCAGAGCTCCTGCGCAACAGTGCTAATGCTAGACTGCAGCCATAGCATGGTTCTTTATGGTGAGGACCGCTTTACCCCGGCCAAAAAAGTAGCCTTGGCCTTGGCTTATCTCACCCGCACTCAATTTACAAACGATTCAATGCACGTAGTTCTCTTTCATGATTCCGCTGAAGAAATTCCTTTGGCCAAATTGCCCTCTGTGAAAGTAGGGCCTTACCACACTAATACGTGCGAAGGACTACGTCTTTCCCGGGAAATCCTGACACGCCAAAAGCAAGACATGCGTCAAATTATAATGATCACTGACGGTAAGCCCTCAGCGATTAAATTACCAAATGGAAAAATCTACAAAAACCCTTTTGGTTTAGACCCCATGATCCTGCAGGAAACCTTCAAGGAAGTAAGCAACTGCTACAAAAATGGTGTTTCCATTAATACCTTCATGGTGGCTCGAGACAACTATCTCATGGATTTTGTAATGAAACTATCTCAAATTTGTCGTGGAAAGGCTTACTTTACCAACACTCTTGATCTAGGAAATTATCTTTTCATGGATTTCATGAACAACAAAACAAAAACGGTGTACTAATGAGCAACCCTCCGATTAATCCATCCAACTGTACTATTGGTCGCCACCTAGCAGAACAACAAAAAAAAATTCCTCAATCAACCGGAAATCTCACCAGTCTTATGGGAGATCTCGCTACCGCATTCAAAATTATTTCAATGGCAGTCAACAAGGCAGGACTAATTGAAATCTTAGGAGTAACTGGAGAAAAAAACGTCCATGGTGAACAGGTTAAGCAACTAGATATCTTTGCTCATGACACGATTGTTAGAGCTATGAGTCACGGTGGACACCTGTGCTTGATGGCATCAGAAGAAAGCCCAGATATTATATCCATTCCAAACAAATTCAAAAAAGGCGAATACGTTTTGCTGTTCGATCCGCTAGATGGCTCCTCAAATATTGATGCTAATGTTAGCGTGGGAAGTATTTTTTCGATCTTGCGCAAAAAAAATAGAAAATCAGTGGGCCGACTAGAGGACTGCCTCCAGCCAGGCACCGAACAAGTGGCTGCTGGGTACGCAATCTATGGATCGAGTACAATGCTTGTCTACACCACTGGAGCTGGGGTTCATGGATTTACCCTAGACCCCGGCATTGGTGAGTTTTTACTCTCCCATCCCAACATGAAAATTCCACCACACGGATCTACCTATTCAATTAACGAGGGATATTACAATCAATGGCACAAGGCAACCCAAGCGTATATACGATTTTTAAAGAATGGCCGAGAAAATAACAAACCATATTCCCTGCGCTACATAGGATCTCTGGTTGCCGATTTTCATAGAAATTTACTGCAAGGTGGTATCTTTCTATATCCTGCCAATTACCAGAATTCAGATAGCCCTCGCCCTAAACTCCGCCTGTTGTATGAAGGCAATCCCTTGGCCTTCATAGTTGAGCAAGCAGGGGGTAGAGCCTCCACTGGTCATGACAGAATATTAAAAATCCAGCCAACATCTTTGCATCAAAAAGTGCCCCTGGTTATTGGAAGTTATGACAATGTATTAGCTTACGAAAATTTTCTCCAAGTAACCCCTCAGCCTAACCCGCCGAAGTAACATTTTATCTACACCTGCCGGAAAAATGCTAAAATTTCCTTAGCTATGGGTAAAAAGACCTCTGGAAAAAAGAAAGAAGTTCAGGAGGAAGAGCTTGTAGAGTCTCTTCTTGAACCTAAAAAGGACGAATTTCCTGTAGAAGATAGAGTTACGCTCGCCAAACTTGATCCACTACGCCGATATTTACTCGAAATTAGCAGATTCGAACCTCTCAGCCCCGAAGAAGAACAGCGACTGGCAATTTTATATCGCGATAATGATGATCAACAAGCGGCCTACCAATTGGTAACAGCTAATCTGCAGCTAGTAGTCAAAATTGCAAGACTGTACAACCGTGTTTATACCAACATAATGGATATGATCCAAGAAGGAAACATTGGTTTAATGGAAGCAGTCAAAAGATTTGATCCTTATAAAGGAGCTAGCTTGCCTACTTACGCTTCTTGGTGGATCAAAGCCTATATCATCAAATTCATACTCGACAATTTTCGGATCGTTCGAGTTGGCACCACTAACGACCGACGTAAACTTTTATTCAATCTGCGAAAAGAAAAGGAAAAACTGCGCTTGCAGGGCATTGAACCTACTGCATCTTTGATTGCCAAGCAGCTAAATGTCAGTGTGAAAGATGTGCGCGCTGTTGAACAAAGCATTGAATCGAGCGACTTGAGCCTAGAGTCTTACGTCGACAAAAACCAATCCATCCAATACTTAGATACTCTAGAAGCCACCGAAGAATTGATCGATGAAAGGTTAGCACGAGGAGAACTACAAAAATTATTTAACAAAAAAGTGAAAACTCTTTCAGAGGACTTGAGTGAAAGAGAAAAAACAATACTCAACGATCGATTGGTTGCTGAAACTCCAAAAACTCTTCAACAAATTGCCGAACGATTCGGTGTCTCTCGAGAAGCCATCCGACTAACTGAAAAAGCTCTTGTTGCGAAAATCAAAACCTATATGCAAGAAGAACTTAAGGGAGTCACCGACGTAGAATTTGGGCTCATTACCTAATTGATCATACTTGGCTGACGACCTTCATAATATAAGCATCGCATCACCATAACTATAAAACCGATATTTCCTTTGAACTGCCTCACGGTAGCATCTTTGGATTAAATCCTTTCCAGCAAAAGCGGAAACCAAAAATAAAAGTGTAGATCCGGGCAAATGAAAATTGGTAATCAAACCTCCCAGCACTCGAAAATCAAAACCAGGATAGATAAACAAATTGGCCCAACCACTATCAGAGATTACTCTTTGGTGCTTAACAAAAACCTGCTCAAGGGCACGAGTAGTGCTCGTTCCTACCGCAATCAATTTCCCTGAAGATCGGCTGCGACTCTGAATTAAGGAAGCAGCCTCTTGGCCTATTTCATAGTATTCCTTATCCATCTGGTGCCCCTGAATAGTAGCGGTCTTGATCGGTTTGAAAGTGCCATAGCCAATATGCAGTGTAATTTCACAATGTGGTAATTGTCCGAGCAAATCTGTCGTAAAATGAAGTCCTGCAGTAGGTGCGGCGACTGATCCCGGAACCCGGGCAAAAACAGTCTGATAGCGCTTATAGTCTTCCTGAATTGGAGGACGGCTGATGTAGGGGGGTAAGGGTATTTGCCCCAACCGCTTGATCCAAGTCCAGAAATTTCCAGTGTACTCTAGCCGAAGCTTACGTACTGCTGGAGAAGAACTTTCAAGTATCTCTCCTTCAAATTCATCTGGTTGAAAAATTAATCGAGTGCCTGGACGAACCTTTCTTCCTGGCCGGACAAGAACCTCCCATACTCGACCTTGCACCTTGTTCAATAGCAAAACCTCCAGCTTTTTCTTTCCACCTTCGCGAGAAGCATACAAACGAGCTGGGAAAACTTTTGTGTTATTTAAAACCAGTAAATCAGCAGCAGAAACAAAACCAGACAGATCCGCAAATCTCCGGTGTTCCACAGTTTGAGAGCGCCTGTCTACTACCATCAACCGAGAGTCTTGACGCCTTTGACTAGGATGCTGAGCAATAAGCTCGCTGGGCAAGTCATATTTGAAATCAACAATTTTCACAACTCTATTTTACCCCAGAACTTTCTAGTAGTTACAAACGCGTTATACATCTATTACGCTGATCCAAGTTCCGACAACGATTCCTACTTCGACAAAAACCCGATTCGCCTTGGAATAAAGAACCTGTCTACTATTTACTGACTATATGTCATAATGACCACCTTGTTTTGAGGGTTGCTCTCTACAATTCAAAATGATTGATTTAACGGGAAAAACAGCAATAGTCACAGGAGGCTCCAGGGGCATTGGCAAAAGTGCCTGCCTTCTATTGGCAAAAGCAGGAGCTAATGTTGCATTTGGGTTTCGTAATAATGAATCAGCGGCACAATCGGTTGTAGAAGAAATTCGATTGGAAGGCAAACATGCTCTCGCCGTAGCCGGTGATGTGTCTCAACGGGAAACTTTTGAGCAACTCTTTGATCAAGCTCGAGCCTCTTTTGGACAAATTCATATTGTCGTTGGCAACGCTGGCGTTTGGGAAAGAGCGGCAATTGATGAAATGACTGAAAATCAATGGCAGAAAACAATTGATACCAATTTAAAATCCATCTACTACCTCTGCCATTTCGCGGCACGTGAAATGAAGCCTAATCAGGCTGGGAAAATCATCCTCATTAGTTCCACCGCAGGTCAACGTGGAGAGGCTTTTTACTCCCACTACGCAGCTAGCAAAGGTGCAATAATTGCATTCACAAAATCATTAGCCTCAGAACTGGGTCCTGCAAACATTAGGGTGAACTGCGTAGCCCCAGGCTGGGTAAATACTGATATGTGTTCGGAGGAATTCGAAAATGATGCATTCAAACAATCTGTTCTGCAGTCCATTCCCCTTCACAGACTCCCTACAAGTGAAGAAATTGCGAGAACCGTCCTTTTCCTAGCCTCCGATCTGGCCACGCATATTACTGGAGAAATTCTGAATGTTAATGGTGGTTCGGTGCTTTGTGGTTAACTCCTCTTATTTTCGACGTGAGCCTGTTAACAGTTTGCATCGTTTTACAGAGACAACGTATACTGAGATAAGTTACTTATGAAAGAAATTAATTGGATAACCCTCGACTATCTTGAGTTCTTCTGTGAACAAAAAAGCTTGATCATTCATTGTACCCGAGAAGGGGAAGAGGTGTGGATTTCTCCTTTAGGACCTCATCCCTCCAACTTGACATCGAATGAAATCCAAGAAATTTTACGAGAAAGTGTCCAATTTGAGCTCCGAAAAACAACTGATCAGGACTTGGACATTACCCTCTCGGAGTGTTTAACACGCGCTGAATTGGAACAGCAAATTCGCCTTCTCATGAACTAAGTGCGTGGTCGGTTTGCACCTGTCCTACTACCTGCCCGTGTATGGTTGTTCCCAAAAAATTATCTCCTAACACCCCCTCAGATTTACAAAACTAATATTCTTCCTAAAATTAGTTTCGCTGCATTTTTCTAGTAATCAAGAGGCTACCAGGTAGTGCTGAAATAGATCACTGGCTTTCTAATCCAAGACTTATGTACAATGCATTTACTCAGACAGGAAACTAGCTAAGAATGAAAGACACCAAAATTAAATCAACTAAACAGGCGGATGAGTGTGCACATGTCAGTGAAATTATAGAAACGGTTCTGAGTGAAATTATCAACGACTGGTATGAAAGAGTCGAACCTCACTACGCTACCAAAAACCAAAAAAATACTAAACAAGAGGCTGAATTAAAACGTTTTCATGATGAAAAAGGCCATCGCATTAAATTCAATAAAGATGAGTTAGATTTTACTTACGGCCTAAAATCACATTGGAAAAATGAACATTATGTTATCGAAATCAGTGTAAACAATAAGGTTGCGAACTTCGATTATCAGGATTTTGGGAGACGCCTAGCCTTTCACTATCAGCAAATGGGCAATCAATTAGTCCCTACTCCTTACGAACTCAGAAAAAATGCCTACTGTACGATTTTTCGATTTCAGCCAAACCTAGATAAAGCTTTTAGGGTAGAAAAACATCCTAGCAAGACTGATATCATGCGACTGTCATTCAAAGTCGATGATCGATTTATTCGCTGCCTAGCCTCTCATCCCGTTTCAGGCAAACAACTAATCGAAGATTATTGTGTCTCACCCTTCCGTAGTCTTTACGCTACAGTCTATCGGAAATCATCTGCTTGATTTCCGATAGTATTTCACCCATGCCTCTGAGCTATCCTTGGCTAATTTGAGGATATGCTAGTCCGATAGAAACATCAGTATTTTGAGAAGCAATAGCTTCATCCAAAGCACTTTTCCATTCGCAAAGCTCACACACTAGCTTTTTCACCTTTACGCTCTGGTAAACCTCAGGATAATTTTCAAGTTTTCCAATCGCCAACTTAAGCATGGAGCGTGCCGCACCCCACTTGCCATGTTGATAATGATGAAATGCTACTGCTGCTTGAATAATGCCCTGAAGAAACGGCTGTTGATCACTAGATTCCTGCAGCCAAATGTCTTCAATAATATCGTGGCAATCATAAAATTCTTCGAGATTAAAGAGCCTAACCCCTTTGAAAAATTGGGAAAGATGTGCTTCATCCATTGGGTAAAAAATCACTGAAAGCAAAACGGTTTAGGCTGCGCTTTACTTGGACTAGTTATAAGTTTCCTTAATTAGACGTTCCAGGGTCGCCTCCGGATCTTGGATTACATCCTCATCAACAACAAACTGAGTCCCCCCCGAAATCTTTCGCAACAAATTCAAGCCGTGTTCATGCTTTGCAAACAAGTTTTCGCAGCAGGTCAACAAATCTTCACCTGCTGCCTCAGCTTTTTCGCTCAATAGCTTGCCTGCCAAAGCCGTAAACTTGAACTCAATCCCGTACTTTTCGCTAATTTGCTGTTCAATCTTTTCCAATTGAAATTGGGAAACTTTATCGTGAAACATGTCTGGCTGTTCCAAAAGATCCTTTAAATTATCTAGAGGATCTTCCACTACATCTTTGCTAACAATGAATTCTCTGACAGTGTGATCGGGTAACTGGTATTTATATTCCCGGAAGGTTTTTTCGCAAACTGTCATTAATCCACGGGCACCCGTTTGTTCCTTTTCTGCTTTACTGGCAATCGCGAGCATTCCGTCATCCGTGAAATAAACATCCACACCGTAGGCTAAAAAGTCCTGTTTATATTGTTTGAGCAAAGAACCTTTAGAATGCTTAAGCACCCGGAATAAATCATCAACTGAAAGAGGCTTGCAACGCACCACAACTGGCAACCTTCCAATAAATTCTGCTTCAAAACCATACTCAATAAAATCCACAGACCTGACCTGTTCGAACAAAAAATGCTCTTCTTCCACTTGTGTAGCTTTTTCTAAAAAACCTATCTGTTTGGAACCAATTCGTTTCTTGATTATCTCAGTTAAACCGGTAAAAGCTCCGCTCACAATAAACAGAATGTGTTTTGTGCTAATAGTTTTTTTCTCCACTTCTCCCTTGGATTGGAATTCCATAAAGGCTTGCATTTGACTGGCTATATCTGATGAAGAGCGCAATGGAACTTCTGTCTCTTCCATCATTTTGAGTAGTCCGCGTTGCACACCATGACCACTAACATCCCGCCCCATACTGCTTGCAGAAGTGGCAATTTTGTCAATTTCATCCAGATAAACAATTCCCCATTCAGCTAAACCAATATCTCCCTCCGCTTGAGAAACTAACTCACGAACCAAATCTTCTACATCGCCACCCACGTATCCCGTTTCACTAAACTTCGTAGCATCCGCCTTAACAAACGGTACTCCAATAAGCCGTGCAATATTCTGAATCAAATAGGTTTTCCCCACTCCTGTAGGACCAATAACAACAATATTCTGCTTCTTGTAATCCCTGCAATCTTCTTGTTTGGTGCAGCTTTTAATGTGGTGATAATGGTCACAAATTGCGGTTGCAAGCACCTTTTTCGCATCATCTTGCTGGATAACATAACGATCTAGGTATTCCTTGATTTCGCGAGGTTTGTAATCAAATTGAGGAGGTTGTGCCGGAGACTCTTCCCCTTCTTGAGTTTCATCCGTCTTATCTTGTTGAACCTGTGGAACAACTTCTACCCGTACTCCAGAACCGTATTGGTTTTGAAGAAACTGCTTTAGTTCTTCTGGGTTAAATTTTTTGTCAAAGGGCACATCATCTTTTACCATCACACACAATAGTAGCTAGCAAAAGCCCCGAGATGCAAACAAGGCTAAAAGTCTCCAGTCCAGCAAATCAAAAAATATAGGCAAGTAAAGTTCGGTTTGCAGAAATTTTTAGGAAGGTAAATAGAAGTTTTTCTCCCACCGATGTGTGCGTAATCGCTCGATCATATTTTTTGAAAATGGAGCCTGATCCGCAACTGCCAAATTCGATTCAACATGGTCAACAGAGCGCATCCCAGGTATCACTGTGTTCACAGCTGGATGGCAGAGACAGAACTTTAGTGCCAATGCAGCAAGAGTTTCTGCTTCTTCACCAAGCAAATTTTTTAGCGGAACTACACGATCAAACACCTGTTTTTTACGGTTCTCTTGAAAATAAAAATTGCGCCAATCTTTCTTTGGAAAACTTGTTTGCGGAGTAATAGAACCAGTAAGAGCCCCTTCATCAAAAGGCACCCGTGCAATTACGCCTACCTGTTTTTTCAAGCAGAGTGGAAATAATTTGTCTTCGGGAGATTGGTCAAAAATATTGTAAATCACTTGCACCGTATCTATCCGACCTGAGTTAACCAGTTCCAAGACTGAATCAGGCTGATGATCGTTAACGGAAACTCCTATGCAAGCTACTTTGCCTGTACTTTTCAACCCCTCTAATGTTTGATACCACTGGTCTTCTTTGAACCATGAAGGGTCCCACACGTGGAGTTGTAATAAATCAATCCTCTCCACTTTTAAATTATTCAAACTAGACTCAACACACTTCACAATATGATCTCTGGGAAATGCTTCTTCCAAGGTGCCTCGTGCCGGCCAAGAGAGATTTTTGGGAGGAACCTTGGTAGCCAAATAAATACGCTCTTCCCGCTCGACAAGAAACTGTCCAATCAGCCTTTCGCTGTGCCCATTACCATATCCAAGAGCGGTATCAATGAAATTGAGGCCTAGATCAGCTGAACGATGCAATGCTCGTAGTGATTCAGAATCCTCAGCGCCAATCCACAAGCGCCGGCCAATTCCCCAAGCGCCGAATCCAATTGTAGAAACCCTGTACCCGGTAGAACCAAGTCTTCGATATTCCATGGACCGACAATATACCACGGAGGAGTTGGCTCTCTAGGAATTGGGTTAAAACATAGCCCCTTTCCCTTAAAAACTGCAAAGCGATTACAGGCAAATTTGACACCCCAAAGAAATGAATGAGACAATTCCAACTTCTGATAATGATGGATATTTTCTCCACGCCTATCGCCGATCAAGATGAAGTAGAAAAACTGCTGGAAGAATTACCAGTAGCTATACATAAGAAGAACTTTGCTGATTTTGTTCTTGGTTTTCCCCGCAACTACCTCATTAGCACTCCCCGAGTCGAAATTGTCAAACATTACTTTCTGATGGAAAATTTAGGGGAAAAACTGGTTGTTTCATTCCTTTCTCGAGAGCACAATTTATGGAAACTCCATCTGGTTGCCCGGGACAGACATTTTCTGTTTTCCAGAATTGCAGGAACACTAAGTTGCTTTGGGATGGACATTGTCTCAGCACAAGTCTGCTCTAACACAACATCGCTTGTCCTTGATATTTTCCAATTTTCTGATCCAGACAAGCGTTTTGAAAATGATACCAATCGACATAACTTTCGCCATTTTTTGGAAGCCGTAATTGAAGGAAGAAAAACTCTGAAGACACTACTCGAAGAACGCCAACAACAAATGGCACCCCTGACAAAGGAACCATTCACTGCAACAACAGACAACACCGTACACCCATCAGCAACCTATCTGGCTTTGAACTGCCACAATCATTTTGGGCTTCTCTATTTAGTAAGTTCTGTTATTTGCCAGGAAGGACATGATATCGAAATTGCCTACATCCAAACCCTAGGCCAACAAGCACACAATGAATTTTACCTTACCCATCAGCAAAAAAAACTTACTGCACCTATGCAGAACACTCTGAAAGTGAATTTGGCGTCGTTGGCAAGGCATCACCTTTTTGCTCCTGGACCGGAAACAAGACCTAAGCGCTTCTAAAATTCTATTTTAAAGCAACAACCTGCCCGATAACTCAAAAATATTTGCCTAAAACCTCTCTGGCCGAAAGTATTGTCATTAGGTTTATAATAATGGCTGAGAGGACTGTTGCCCACCAAAGCAGACGAGAACTCCGCCTTTCAGTTGGTAGCTGCCAATCCAACCAAACAGCAGCTACACAAACTAATCCAACTCCAAGATTGGTGCTAAAAAGAGCAACTAGATCAATCAGGATAATCGGAGTCGTCCCAACCCAAATCAAAAACCATGTTACAACCAACATAACCAGTCCAAAAACAGTCATAACTTGTCGATACTGCAAGTTTCCAGTTCGAGGAATTAGTTGTCGTAAAAAACTATGTGCCCCCCTCGCATAAATATCAGGTAAAGCATTCAAGGTTCCCCAAAGCGCTGTCAATATGGTCACATAGTAGAGCGGAATCATCATAGAAGAGATCTGTCCAAAGATCTGTGCCTGTTCTGTCAAAAGATCAAATCCTTTAGGAATCCGGTGCAGCGGACTTAATATGGCAGCTCCGGCCACCATAAAGGCTGCCGTTACCACTAAAACCAAGCTGGCATTGAAACCTACATCCCAACGAAGGGGTCCCAGTCCTGTTTTCTTCACTGTCCAGCCCTTGATCAGTATCCAATTGGAATAAACCATGTAATTCATGGGAATACTTCCAGCATAGCCAAATACTGCGGCCATTTCTAAAAGTGGACTTCGACTCGAAACTTGAGGAGGAACCCACTCAGGATAAGCAGGGACGTAGCCAAACCGAAAAAATCCCTTTGCAATCTCCTTAAGATCGGGACCAACTAAAGTTGTAGCTGTAACTGTTCCAACCAACAAGATTAGACAAACTATTAATTGCGATTTTTCCAAAGTTTCGTACTGCTGTATCATACCCACTCCTATAGCCAGACTCACAAAAATCATAGCTAACCACTCGTACGACAATGAAACGCCCCAGGAAGACAGCACTTGACTCAGTATCCTGCCACAGGGAACTGCAATGACCACAAAAACGAGCGGGGCTACGAGAGTCTCCAGGGAAAGAATAACCCATAACAACCATCCTCTGGGACCCGGAAAATCAACAAGTTTTTCGATTACTGACTGGCCGCTAACCGCTGAATAACGCCCCAACATATATAGAGTCAAAAGAGACTTAGTAACAGTTGCCAAGAGGATAAGCCAAAGCAGACTGTAACCACCCCAAGCACCAGCTCGAACCGCCAGCACTGTTTCTCCTGCTCCAATTGTTGCAGAAGCAACAATTGCCCCCGGACCAATTTTTTTAAGACACTCGAGCATAATACTTATAGTCCTTCTTTCAATCCCTAGGAGTCAAGCTAAGGCCAAAAGCTAGCTTTCTGATCCAATAACTGTGGAATCTACGGTTCACCTCTAGTAGCCTTTGTGTGTTTCTGGGCATAACTGAGATTTTAAAAACTGCCTTGTCCATGCAACAAATATGAACTTCAACAACAGAAAACTTGACTGGAAAAAATTGGCAATCTTATTTATAGCAATCAGCTTGCTGATTGCAGTACATTTTTTAGGGCCCCAAACCCTATTCCCAGCACTGTTAAATCTAGTTGCAGATTTGGACACTTGGGGGGGGCTCTGGTTTATTCTGCTCTACATTTTTGCAACTGTTTTATTCATTCCTGGCTCTATTCTGACACTGTCAGCTGGAGTTCTTTTCGGAGTAGTTCACGGCTCTCTATTGGTATCGGCAGGTTCCACCTTAGGGGCTACTGCAGCTTTTCTAATTGGTAGATATGTCACCCGGAAATGGGTTTCAAAAAAAATTCAGGGAAATAGCCAATTTAAAACAATTAACCAAGCAGTATCTGAAAAGACTTGGAAGATAGTAGTACTCACTCGTCTCACTCCCGTACTACCCTTCAACCTTCTTAACTATGCCTTTGGATTGACCAAAATAAGCTTAGCGACCTATGTGCTTTCATCTTGGATAGGAATGATTCCAGCAACTGTTATGTACGTATATGTTGGGTCGCTGGCAAAAGACATTGCCGCTTTGGGAACCAGTCAGCAGCCATTGACTTCTGCCGAATGGATCTTCAACTTTTTCGGTTTGGGAATTACCGTTGCTCTAGCTTTCTACATCGCACGTGTTGCTCAGCAAATACTAGGACGAAAATGCAATGAATAATTTAAAAAATAAGCTTTTTTAAATCTAAGGGAGGCATAATGGCTGACTCAAAAACCGATCCAATTACTGTCCTGCCCATGGATATCCATAATCAAAAACTGGTGGCCAATACCCATCCAGCTGGATGGATCAATCCGAAACCTGCGGCTCGGTATAATCTAGTAATAATTGGCGCTGGCCCGGCTGGATTAGTTGCAGCTGCTGGCGCCGCCGGCTTAGGAGCAAAAGTAGCCTTAGTGGAAAAATCGCTTCTAGGAGGGGATTGCTTAAATGTAGGTTGTGTGCCCTCCAAATGTTTAATCCAGTCAGCTCGTGAGGCCGAAGCTCTTCGAACAGCCATTCAATCCCATACTAAGCCTGACAAAGATGCGACAATTGATTTCCCTGCAGTCATGGAGCACATGAGACGGGTGAGAGCTCACATTAGCCAAAATGACTCCGCCCAAGCATTAAGTAATCTAAACATTGATGTTTTTCTGGGTGAAGGTCAATTTTCCAATCCGAGTACTATAACAGTAGGCAACAGCACGCTGTCTTTTAAAAAAGCAGTTGTTGCTACCGGAACGAGACCGACTCATCCACAAATCAAAGGGTTGTCAAAAACTGGTTTCTTGACCAATGAAACTGTTTTTTCTTTGACTGAACTTCCAGCACGACTAGCCATCATTGGGGGTGGTCCAGTTGGTTGCGAATTAGCCCAATCATTCAGGCGTCTGGGAAGTGAGGTAACCCTTATCGAGATAGCACCACAATTACTACCTCTGGAAGATTCGGAAGCAGCAGCCCTTCTAACCGAACAATTCATTCGTGAAGGCATCGACGTCAAACTGTCCACAAACACATTAAGAGCCACACCATCAAATGAGCAAAAAGTGTTGTACTTGAAAAACCAAAAAACAGAATATCAACTTCCTGTTGATGAAATTTTAGTAGGCGTGGGCAGAAGCCCCAACATCAATAATTTAAACTTGGAAATGGCAGGAATAAGACACAATCAACAGGGCATACAGGTGAATGATTACCTGCAGACTACTAACCCTCAAATATATGCAGCTGGAGATGTTTGCATGAAACAGCACTTTACCCATGCTGCCGATGCTAGTGCCCGAATTGTTATCCAAAATGCTTTGTTCCCCGGTCTAAAAAGGCGCCTCAGCACCTTAACAATACCTTGGTGCACTTATACAGATCCTGAAATTGCCCGAGTGGGCATAAGCGCACAAGATATTCAAAAAAGAGGTGATAGGGTAACCGCCTTTGTGCAATCTTTGTCAGAAGTAGACAGAGGAATCATTAACGGGGACAAGGGATTTGTAAAAATATTGACAAAAAAAGGCAGTGACCAGATTTTAGGAGGCACGATTGTATCCAAAAACGCGGGAGAAATGATCAGCGAAATCACCCTTGCCATTACCGCAGGAATCGGCTTGAAAACGATATCCAAGGTTATCCATCCCTACCCCACCCTGGCCGAAGCCATCAAGAAGATTGGGGACACATATAATCGAACTCGTCTTACCCCTTTTTTGAAAAGAATTATGTCAATTTGGTTCCGATGGGTTAGATGAATTTACAACATCATTTTTCAAAAATATTATAAAGCTCGACACAATAACAAAAAGCTGCACACATATAAATTTATCTCCAGTGCAGCATGCCGACCATCGACATCATTCAAGAGAATGTTATACTCCCAGAATGCCTAAAAGTAACTCTAGAATAGAGCTCATTTGCCCTTGTTGCCAGGCAATATTGCTGGTCGATGCAAAAACTGGACTAGTATTGAAGAGCCAAGAGAAAAAAACAGATTACTCGTTTGAAAAAGGACTTAAAGACGTTCAAGAACGCAATGAAAAATCTGAAGAACTATTCGAAGAAGCCTTTCACCAAGAACAACAGCGACAACAAGGGTTAGAAGCAAAATTCCGGCAAGCTCTAGACTCCGAAGACGAGCTAGAAGAACCTCCACGACTTTGGGACTTGGATTGACTCGATCTAGGCATTTTTAGAACCAAAAATTCGAAAAATATTTTTGACTGGATCGTAGAATCGATCCACAACACGCTCTTTAAGAGGGATGATTGCGTTATCCGTAATAGTAATGTTTTCTGGACAAACCTTGGTGCAACACTTGGTAATATTGCAGAAACCGACACCTTGACTTTCTTTTAGCTCTCGTAATCGCTCTTGTCTATCAAGAGGATGCATTGCCAAAGCGGCTACATACAACAAAAATCGTGGGCCAATAAATTTCTCGTGTAGTTGGTGATCACGAAGCACGTGACATACGTCCTGACAAAGAAAACACTCAATGCATTTCCTGAATTCCTGAACTCGATCCACATCTTTTTGATCCATTCTCCAAGTTCCATCCTCAGCATCAGGGGGTCTGGGATCAAATTTTTTAATTCTCTTCTTGACGTTGAAGTTCCAAGATACATCAGTAACCAAATCTTTGATCAACGGAAAGGACTTCATTGGCTCAACCATTACAGGTTCATCTAACGGAAGATCACTGAGGCGAGTCATGCACATTAACCTAGGAACCCCATTCACCTCAGCCGAACAAGATCCGCACTTCCCAGCCTTGCAATTCCATCGAACGCCCAAATCATTGGCCTTTTGGGCTTGAATTTGGAGAACTGCATCTAACACCACCATGCCCTCAAAAACTTCAGTGTCATAATTTGCAAACTCTCCACCCTGACTGTTTCCCCGCCAAACCCTAAACCTTGCCATACCCATTATTTCATCTCCTCAATAACCTGCTGAAGCTCAGTTGGCATTTCTGGAATCGGTAAATCTGTCACCTGCATTTCTCCATCTGGACCCTTCCGTATCACTGTATTGGTCCGACCAAAGGAATCATCCTTGTCAGGATAATCCTCACGAAACTGAGCCCCTCGACTCTCCTTTCGTCGAAGTGCAGCACGAGTAATAGCCTCGCTAGTTGTTAAGAGGTTAAGAAGCTCAATGGCAGCATGCCATCCCGGATTATATTCCCGGTTACCATAAACACCTACTCCGTGAGCTCGCTCCCTGAGCCGTTCAATCTCTTCCAAGCCGCGCAACATATCTTGTTCGTTTCTCACAATACCAACCAAATTCTGCATTGATTCCTGCAATTCAAACTGAACCTGATAGGGAGATTCGCTATTAGAGTCAGCATCACGCTCAAAAGGTTCTAAGGCTTGACGAGCCACTTCTTTTACTTGATCCTCATTGATTTCCGCAATCTTGTTTTTGCTGGAAAAATCTGCAGCATACTTCCCAGCTCGCTTCCCGAATACCAAAAGGTCAGAAAGGGAGTTTCCACCCAATCGATTCGATCCATGAAGACCACCTCCACACTCACCAGCAGCAAAAAGGCCTGGAACGCATGACATCTGAGACTCTGAGTCAACACGGACACCACCCATAACGTAGTGGGTAGTTGGACCCACTTCCATCGGTTGCTCCGTAATATCAATATTGGCCAATTCTTTAAACTGATGATACATACTAGGCAGCTTTTTTTTGATGTACTCAGTGGCATTCGGTAGATTCTCTTTAATCCAAGCAATATCTAAATAAACTCCACCGTGGGGACTGCCGCGACCTTCCTTTACCTCTCGCACAATACAACGAGCCACATGGTCTCGGGTAAGTAATTCAGGAGGTCTTCGCGCCTCTTTGTCTCCCTGGGTATATCTCCATCCTTCTTCTTCAGAATCAGCAGTTTGAGATTTGTACAGATCGGGAATATCATCGAACATAAACCGGCGTCCCTCTTTGTTCAATAAAATGCCTCCTTCACCCCGAACACCTTCGGTTACCAGAATGCCCTTAACGCTTGGCGGCCAGATCATTCCAGTCGGATGAAATTGCACGAACTCCATGTCAATCAGTTCCGCCCCGGCATGATAGGCCAATCCATGCCCATCACCTGTATACTCCCAACTATTACTGGTAATTTTGAAAGCCCTTCCAATTCCACCAGTAGCCAAAATCACCGCAGCAGCCTGATAGACTGCAAATCTTCCCCTTTCGCGATCATATCCAAAGGCACCAACAACTCTATCGCCATCTTTAAGTAACGCAATAATGGTGTTTTCCATGTGCACATCGATTCCTTGATGAATGCCATGATCTTGGAGAGTCCTAATCATCTCCAGGCCGGTACGATCACCAACGTGGGCAAGTCTAGGATATTTGTGGCCGCCAAAGTTTCGCTGTAGAATGCGCCCATCTTGAGTGCGATCAAAGACCGCTCCCCATGCTTCCAATTCTCTAACACATTCTGCGGCTTCCTTGGCATGGAGTTCCGCCATCCGCCAGTTGTTTAAGTACTGTCCTCCACGCATGGTGTCAGCAAAATGAACCTTCCAGTCATCTCTATCATCAACATGACCTAGAGCAGCTGCAATTCCACCTTCAGCCATCACAGTATGAGCTTTACCCAAAAGAGATTTGCACACTATACCGGTCGAGACATTAGCTCTTGAAGCTTCAATAGCAGCGCGCAAACCGGCGCCACCTGCTCCTATAACCAACACATCATATTGATACGTTTCATAATCACTCATTTAAAAAATTCTCCAATCAAACCAAACACCCATAGAACAGAGTCGGATATAAAGATCAGTAAAGCCCACCCAAAAAAGACTCATCCAAGCCCACAGCATATGCCGCCCATTAAGACAACTGGCACAATCGTAGGCTTTCTGGCGAATAGGAGCCTTTGATAGTTCATTCAAGCGCCCTCCGATCAGATGGCGCATCGAATGACATCCCAGCGTGTATCCACCCAACAAGCAAACATTCCCTGTCAAAACAAGTGTTCCTAATCCGACACCAAAGGCAATCTGGCCAGTCGTAGGATCCTCAAACCACATTGCTTTCCAGGCATCCCACGCAAGAAAGCAAAGAAACAACAATGCCAAGTAAAAAAAATATCTGTGAATATTCTGAATAATCAGGGGAAATGAATTTTCACCACGATAACCTTTACGTAACTCTCCCACAGCACAGGAGGGAGGGTCACCCCAGAATGCTTTGTAATAAGCCCCACGGTAGTAATAACAAGTTAAACGGAACCCCCCCGGAGCCCAAAGAATTAAAAAAGCTGGCGACCAAGGAAGCCAAAGTGGCCACCAAAGAGGCTTGGGGCCAAACCAACTGTGAGAGGATTCTCCCAACAGTTCTGGAGAATAAAAAGGTGAAAGATAGGGCCCCCAATGGTAGTGCACTCCCTGAAATGCTGCCCAAGTTGAATAGACGATAAAAGTCGATAGTCCGAGAAATACTAAGAGTGGTTGAAGCCACCATCTATCGCGCCGTTGAGTTTGCCCAAAACGGGCAAAATTTACAAATGCATTCACAAACGACATATCAAAGACTCCCTAAGCAACTTTACTCAATAGATCCGTCAACAAATGTATCAACATAGCAACGCCTCTTGAATTTTTCAAGAAAGAGAACCAGAAATAAGATGTTCCCCTTTAACGCTTTTCAGCAAAGTTAAATCAATTTGCTGATCTTGGCACCTCGCAACACAATAAGGTAGTATGCTTGCCACTAGGAAGCGGCTAGAGAAATCATGTCTTTTGTGAACAATCAACGCTTGAAGCGTTTGCCCCCTTATTTGTTTGGCCAACTCAATGAAATGAAGCTTCGTCTGCGGCAAGACGGAGCAGATGTCATCGACTTGGGCATGGCCAATCCTGATCAACCTACCCCGGCGCACATTGTTGACAAACTAATAGATACAGTAAAAGACCCAAAAACACATAGGTACTCTGCTTCTAAGGGTATCCCTGGATTGCTGCGAGCGATTTGTCGTTTTTATAAAAAACGTTTCCAAATAGATTTAGACTGGCGCACAGAAGCCGTTGCTACAATCGGCACTAAAGAAGGACTGGCCCATCTGGCTTTGGCTTTACTGGATCCAGGGGATTTTGCCCTTGTGCCCAACCCCAGCTACCCTATCCATACCTATAGTGTGGCAATGGCTGGAGCAAACGTTGTCTCGGTACCCCTAGGAAGTGGCCAGGAAGAATTTATCCAAAATCTGGAAGACACCACTGCTGAAATTTGGCCAAAACCCAAGTTACTTACTATCAACTTTCCCCATAACCCAACAGCCTTAACAATCAGCCTAGACATCTTCGAAGCAATTGTACGGTTTGCCAAAAACAACAATATCATTGTGGTCCATGATCTAGCTTATGGCGATATTACGTTTGATGATTATCGGGCACCTAGTTTTTTACAAGCACCTGGAGCCAAAGAAGTTGGGGTTGAGTTTTACACCGCCTCCAAGTCCTACAACATGGCTGGCTGGAGAGTCGGCTTTTGTTTAGGGAACCATGATGTTATTGAAGCTTTGAGTAAAATTAAAAGTTACTACGATTACGGCATCTTCACTCCCATCCAAGTGGCTGCTAGTACCGCTTTGAACGGCCCACAAGATTGCGTAACTGATCAGGCCAAGATGTACGAACAAAGAAGAGACGTCTTGCATAAAGGTTTAACGCGCATTGGCTGGGCAGTAGACCTTCCCGCAGCCAGCATGTTTACTTGGGCACCTATTCCAGAAATCTATCAAGAAATGGGTTCGATGGAATTTTCAAAAATGCTAATGGAGCAAGCCCATGTGGCAGTAGCACCCGGAATTGGCTTTGGCACTCTTGGTGAAGGTTGGGTGCGCTTAGCCATGGTTGAAAATGAACATCGGTTACGACAAGCTATTCGTAACCTCCGACGTTGTCTAACCAAACTTCAACCTGACACAACAACTCCTTGACTCGCCAAATACCGACTTTCTCGATAAAACACAACTGATTTAGTCCCTATTAAAACTGTCGTAAGCGAGTCGCGTGAATTCTTCAGGCGTGAGAAAACCCCCCTTATGACTGGCATCGAATTCTTTCGTTGGTTTTGCTTTAATCACCTCATCGGCAGTCTTTCCAGCATCAACCATCTTCTTCACACGATCGCGAATAGTACGGAGCATATTCTGGTAATTTCTAAGCTCTTGGAGACCAGCTAGGGGGCCATGGCCCGGAATTATCTTAGTATCAGAACCAACTATGCCAAGCAAAATATTTGCTGCTCTAATCATTCCATCTAGCGTCCCTCCGCTCGAAAGACCAATAAACGGATAACCTCCATTGGTAAACAAATCACCAGTATGAATAACATCGGCTTTACGGAAGTGAATTACAGAGTCTCCATCAGTGTGTGCTGGAGGTACCTGAAAAGCATAAATTTCTTCACCGTTGACATGAAAGGTAACCGCTTCACTAAAAGTCACCACTGGCAGTGCTACATCAGGAGAAGGGGGCACTACCCTATTAAAATATGCTTGAAATTGTTCTGTGCTCATCCGTATCCGAACATTATCGTGAGCTACAATTAAAACTCCTGCTTTGCCCAAGTTTTCATTGCCTCCAGTATGATCCGTGTGCCAGTGCGTATTGAATAAAAACTTAATTGGCTCTGAGCTGATAGTTTTTATTGATTCAATTATTTTATCGGTCAAAGGGGCAAACTGATCGTCGATTAGGAAAACTCCGTCATCGCCTGCCGACACTCCTATGTTACCCCCCTCACCAGTTAACATGAAAATGCCCTCTGCCACCGGTTCGATGCCAATTTGGACATTATCAAAAAAATTTTGGGACGGTTGTCCTGGCAATCCCTGAGCTGCCAAAAACGATATCCCGCTAATTTCAACCACCAAAATGATCAACAACACAAACAGTAACCGTAATAAAGCCATCACATACTCCCTTCTTGGTTCTCCCACAGATTACTAAAGTTGACGATATTGAGCCAATCCTTTACATTGCTGACCTATCTAATTACAACTCAGGAAAATACCATGACTCTACTGCTGCAAGACCAAGAAATAAGAGGCCTGTTCGACATGGGAGATGCTATAAAAGCAATGCGGGAGGCTTTTCAGGAATATGCACGCGGCACAACTGCCAACCAAACCCGCAACGTTTACACCATTGGCAGCTCGACTCAAGATCTCAACTATATTTCGAATATCATCTGCGGAGCGTCCTCCGACAAATCTATGGCCATTGCCCGAATTGGCTCCAACTTAGTATGGAAAGGTCCTAAGGGAGAAGGCAGCGCCACCCGCAGAGAATACCGTCCGAAAAAACCTCGAGATATGTCATTAATATTTTGCTATAGCCTTGAAACTGGAGAACTAGAAGCTATTATGCAAAATGTTCACCTGTCCGATATTCGAGTTGGAGCCACAACTGCACTGGCGATAGATCATCTTGCACGCAAAGATTCCAACACTTTGGGCATTTTGGGCAGTGGCCCGCAGGCTCGAGTTAGCCTTGAGGGCATTCTTAAGGTTCGCCCAATTAAAACAGCCAAAGTATATAGCCCAAATGAAGAAAGACGAACATCTTTTGCCCAGCGAATGACAGATGAGTTTGGCATAAATGTAATACCGGCAAAAAACACCAAAGAGGCCATTCAGGGCGTAGACATTTTGTCATCTAATACCAACACGCTCTCAAAACCAGTCTTCGAGGGAAGCATGCTCGAACCCGGTCAGACAATCGTTACCATTTCAAACTCCGACCCGGTGGCCTTTCGAGCTGAAGCAGACGAACAGGTTTTTGTGCGTAGTGACCTAATAGTAATCAACCATAAAGCAGCAGTTTTTGCTGACCGACAAATTGAAATGCTGCACCCAATTGAAAAAAAGATGATGACTTGGGACAAAATTAAGGAGTTGAGTGAAGTCGTCAGCGGTCAAACTCCAGGTCGGCAAAACGAGGAGGAAATAATCTATTATAAAAACAACACTGGCATGGCAATTCAGTGGGCTGTACCAACAGCCATAGTACTGGAGCGTGCTAAGGAAAAAGGGATCGGACGGGAGCTACCCCCAGAATGGTTTTTCACTGATCTAAGCAATTAGTCTTTATAAAAAAATTTCATTTTGACGTTTTGCAACATTTAGACCTTTTTTATGGTTAAAACGTATTCATTTTAATATTTTTTTCCTATTAAATAAATAAAATTGCAATTATATGCGAATATTTGTCCTATTTTTGAACTGGGTAGTTCCCAGGCAAAAACTCGAACCCCAAAAACACGCACATATCTAGAAAATCGACAATAATGGCAGGGCGGAATGGGACGAACTATCAAATTTTACATCCGTAGACATGAAAACTACTTAAAAAAAATACGGGAAAACAATTGTCACCTTGGTGAGTTGGCGGAGGAGGTAGGATTCGAACCCACGGTACCCGTTAGGGTACAACGGTTTTCAAGACCGCCGCCTTCAACCACTCGGCCACTCCTCCACTGAACAGGCTCTTGACCTATTGTACTGCATCAGAAGACAGAGACGCCCGACTGAATTCTTCTTGAAACCTCTTCATCAAAATTGTTTTTTCTTTATACGCCAAAAACGACATGTGGATCCCCTGTAGCAAGATATGCTGAACGTCCTCATTATTTAAATCAAAAAGCTCCACCGCCCTTTGCAACTCCCCTGTCAAAGAAACATCAAATAGCCCTGGATCGTCTGTATTCAAAGTTACCGGCACCCCGCGCTGATAAAGCAGCCCAAACGGATTCCCTGAAATCGGCGTCCATGCTCCTGTTTTTAGATTACTAGTAAGGCAAATGTCTAGCCCAATTGCATGATCACGCAAATAAGACATCAAATCAGGATCCCTTGCAGCCTGAATCCCATGTGCAATGCGGTTTGCTCCCAGCAGATTGATTGCTTCCCAGATCTGCTGAGGTTCTCCAATTTCACCAGCATGCACATAAGCAAATAATTGATGTGACTTAGCCCAATTAAAAACCTCCTGATATTCACCCATCTCTAAAGACAATTCATCTCCTCCGAGACCTAGGGCAACAACTCCCTGCTCCCGAAATTCATAGGCCAACTCTGCTGTTTGCCACGCCAATGCACTGCCGTATTGGCGAACGCAATCCAAAATCCAACAAATACGGGTCCCTTGTTTTGCCTGAATTTCCTGACTTCTTGCAAGCAGTGAGGTCAAGATTTCCCTCGCATCCACTCCAAGCTTCCAGGGAATAGAAGGGGAATATATTATTTCGGCATACCAGATTTTTTCTCGAACAAAATACTCCGACAGCCAGTTTAAGATTTGCAAATAATCCAAAGGTTCCCGAAGGTGTTCGCAAATCAGTTTGTAGGTTTTCAAAAAGTCTGGAAAATCAGCATACTGGAAAACCGTCTCGCCGATTTCTACTTCGGTGTAAGAATCATACCCAGTCTGATATTTACGACTCAATTCTAAAAACACCGAAGGATGGACTGATCCCTCTAAGTGCAAATGAAGCTCTGCTTTAGGAAGTGCGGCAATATCAACCAAGCAACTGAAGCTCCCGCAAATGATTAACTGTTTCCTGAGAAATAAAATTTTCGTAGGTTTTCAACTGTTTACTGGCGGGAGCACGCTTTCTCATCTCATCCCAGCACATAGGGGAAACAAAAATTAGATCTGCCTCCTGAATAATTTTTTCAACAAGATCTTCTTTGGCTATAGGAGCAATCCAAAATTTTTTCTTTGTAGAAGGATGATAGAGATTCATGAAAATCTCCCAAGAAGCGTGAAGTGTCTGTTCGTCCTGAATCACAATAGCTACGTTTTGGTCTTGGGTGGCAGTCATAATTTCAGTATAAATTTCATGGCTAGGCTTGAGTTCTACTAATTTTTTGAGATGCTGACCAGCTAGCATCCTAACCTCTTCCATGTGCCAACTGGTGGTTAGAAGATAATCGCTTTCCTGAAATAAACTAGAGGACTCATCACCCTTAAGTTCATCTAGTGAAACCGGTAAGGCTTTTACTCCCAAGCGCATTTCAAGTTCACGAGAAAAAATAAACGCCTCTTCTTGATGGTCGATTACCGCCAAACTAATTTTCCTAGAACTGCCACCCGTAGCATAATTTTCCAGCAACTCAATGAATTTTTTAGAAGAAAGGCCAAGGTTTTTTGCCTTGTCAATTATCTCTTCCAATAATCGGAAAATCGCCTGTCTTTGCATACGTTCATAGGTGCGCTCCCCACTTCTTTTTTTCAGAAAGGTCCCGCTGGACTTTACAATCTCAATATAATCTTCTTGGGCAAGACGAAGATAGATTTTGCGAACGGTTTTATAATTAATAGCAAGAGAGTCAGTGAGTTCTTGTATCGACGGCAGTCGATCCCCCTCTTGAATCTTCCCACAGTAAATAGCAGAAAGAAGTTGTCCCTTGATTTGATCGTAATAGGTCAGATTGACTTGCTTGTCTAGATTAAACTTCAGCATTTCAAACTATCAACCCCTCGACCACCAAACCAGTCATTCTACCCAAAATTAGTCTTTGCAACCTAAAAATCAAACGCTCCCCCCTATCAATCCATCAAAGAGGACTGTGCGCTTATTTCCTGCATGCCATGCATATAAGGCCTCAATGCTTCAGGAATAAAAATGTTTCCATTGGCTTGCTGAAAATTTTCGATTATGGCCACCCAAGTTCTCCCAATAGCCAACCCAGAACCATTTAAAGTATGAACATGGGATGTTTTTTGACTCTTCTCTGGCTTGTAACGAATATTAGCGCGACGAGCTTGGAAATCCTCAAAATTACTACAAGATGAAATTTCTCGATAACACCCCTGACTGGGCACCCACACTTCTAGATCGTATGTCTTGGCAGCGCTGAAACCTATATCTCCTGTACAAAGAGTCACCACGCGGTATGGCAATTCCAGTCGGCTTAAAATTTCTTCAGCATCAGAAGTTAACTTTTCTAATTCTTCGTAAGAATCCTCAGGACGAGTGAACTTCACTAGTTCTACCTTGTTGAACTGGTGCTGGCGAATTAAGCCTCTTGTATCCTTTCCATAAGAACCCGCCTCACTGCGAAAGCAAGGAGTATGGGCTACAAATTTTTTAGGCAACTTGCCTTCAGCAAGTACTTCATTGGCAAAAATATTGGTTAAAGGTACTTCAGCAGTCGGAATTAAAAAATAATCTGTGTCCTCAATACTAAATAAGTCAGCCTTAAATTTGGGAAGATTGCCTGTTCCAAAAAGGCTAGAACTGTTTGCCAAAAAAGGAGGAAGCACCTCAATATACCCATGCTCTCGAGTGTGTATTTCCAGCATGAAATTGATCAGAGCCCGTTCCAGAAGGGCTCCAGCGCCATAATAATTGGTAAACCTGGCCCCTGCAATCTTGCTAGCACGCTCTGCATCTAAAATCCCCAAAGCAGACCCAAGAGTCACATGATCTTTGATAGGAAAATCAAAGTTAGCTGGTTGACCTATTTTTCTGACTTCAACATTGCCAGCATCATCCGAACCTATCGGAACTGTAGAGTGTGGCAAGTTCGGAATCTCTGCTAAAAAATCATTTAGCTGACTGTCCGCTGCTTTTACCAATTCATCTAGCTCTTTAATCCGTGCAGACACTTGTTTCATCTCCTCAATCTTGCGAGAAACACCTTTTCCTTCTTTTTTCTGGTCAGCAATTTCATCACTGGTACGATTGCGAAAAGCCCGGAGTTCTTCCCACTCTGAACGAACGGATCGGCCTTCCTCGTCCAACTGCAAAAAGCGCTGTGACTCCAGCTGAAAGGTTCTAGCTTTAAGCCGCTCCCTTACTTCATCAATGTTGTCCCTAACAAAATTTTTGTCGAGCATTACACTTTCAACTGTTTTAAATAGTTTTGGAAATCTTCTTGCAAGTCTTCACGCTGTAAAGCAAACTCCACTGTGGCCTTCAAATATTCCAGCTTATTGCCCGCATCATATCGACATCCCTTGAACTGGCAAGCGTATACAGGCTCCTCCTGCAGAAGCCGCTGAATGGCATCAGTCAATTGAATCTCACCTCCTGAGCCAGGAGCTGTCTTCATCAAAGCGGGAAATACACCAGGAGTCAGCACGTATCGACCAATTATTGCCAAATTGGAAGGAGCCTCCTCTGCGCTGGGTTTTTCGATGGCATCAAGAACTTTAAAGATGCAATTTCCTGAATCTCCTGCCGATTCTACTGCAACCACTCCATAACGAGAAACACTTTCAGGAGGAACTTCCTGTACCGCTAACACGCTAGCTTGGCAAGTTTCATAAACATCCAGCAACTGTCTCATGCAGGGGATTTCACTAAGAACAATATCATCTCCCAAGAAAACCCCAAACGCCTCCTCTCCCACAAAAGACTGGGCAACCAACACTGCATGCCCCAACCCCAATGGCTGTTCTTGCATAACAGAAGTAAATGAAATTTTTTGTGAAAGCCCATTAACTATATCGACCAACTCAGGTTTACATTGCTGCAACAGATATTGTTCCAAATGGAAATCGTAATCAAAGTGATTTTCAATGGCACTTTTTCCTCGACTAGTTACAAAAGCTATATTTTTAAATCCTGATTCGACAGCCTCCTCCACTACATACTGTATAATTGGCTTGTCTACAATGGGGAGCATTTCCTTCGGAATAGCTTTGGTGGCAGGCAAAAATCTTGTTCCCATTCCTGCCGCTGGCATTACTGCCTTACGAACTTGGCTCATGGTGCCTCTTCCGATTTTTGGGCCAAATGGAGTCCTTGGCCTCGGATCCAGATAAACGCCTGATAATAGCACGCCTTGAGCGCTTCAACCACAAACCCCTAACTCACCCGCTTTTACACCACACAATTGGGGCAGAGCTATATAGCCCTTTCTGGCCATTAACTTGACAAGCTCCAATTTTCGATCATATATTCTTACACGGAGTTAGACCATGCCACTTTACGAATATCAGTGCGATCATTGCGGAGAGCTTTTCGAGATTATCCAGAAATTTTCTGATGATCCTTTGTCGGAGTGTGAATTGTGCGGAGGAAAACTGGAACGGCTACTTTCTCCTCCATCCATCCAATTCAAAGGAGACGGGTGGTATGTCACCGATTATGGCAGCAAAAACGGTAAGAACTCTTCTGCGGCAACAAATCCTCCTAAAAACTCTGAACAGAATGCTCAAAAGGCCTCTGAATCAAAAACTGCTTCTAAAAAGAAGACTAGGACATCAAATTAAGTTTTCACTAACCCATTCATCTAAGTAACAGATTGTGAAAGTATTGGTTGTTGGTTCCGGCGGAAGAGAACATACGTTAGCTTGGCAAATTAAAAAAAGCCCAAAGCTAAGCAAGATCTATTGCGCCCCAGGTAATGCTGGAACTGCAAGCCTGGCTACCAATGTCCCCATCCCTTCAAACGACTTGGATGGATTGCTTGCATTCGCTCTCTCAGAACAGATTGATCTCACCGTTGTAGGCCCAGAAGACCCTCTTGTAGCAGGAATTGCAGACCGCTTCCAAGAGGCAGGACAGGCTGTGGTGGGACCAACTGCAGCAGCAGCTCAACTGGAAGGAAGCAAGGCCTTTGCCAAAAATTTTATGAAAAAACATGGAATCCCTACAGCGGATTACCAAACTTTTAGCGTAGCCAAAGAAGCAGCGGATTCTCTCCGTAGCGGTCGGTTCCAATTCCCTGTGGTATTAAAGGCAGATGGCCTAGCAGCCGGCAAGGGTGTCTTTATTTGCCCTAATTTGGAAGAAAGCCTAAAAACAGTAGCATTAGTTATGAAAGAAAAAAGGTTCGGGAGTGCTGGAAACCAGCTGGTCGTTGAGGAATTTTTGGAAGGCGAAGAAGCTTCCTTTATGGTCTTCTCTGATGGGATTCTTGCCGTACCAATGGTTCCATCACAGGACCATAAAACAGCCTATGACGGAGATAGGGGACCCAATACAGGAGGCATGGGGACTTATTCAAGTGATAGCATCTTGTCTAGCCAAGAACGACAACAGGTCCTAGATCAAATTATCACCCCAACAATTAAAGGAATGGCAGAGGGGGGACACCCCTATCACGGCATTCTGTACGCAGGGCTAATGATTACATCGCAAGGGCCAAAGGTGCTTGAGTTTAATGTGCGTCTTGGCGACCCTGAAACCCAAGTAGTTTTACCCCGCATCAAGAGCGACCTCCTGGATGTTTTCCAAGCCATGACTGCGGGCAGCTTGTCAGGATCTAAAATCGAATGGAGCGAAGATGCCACCGTCTGTGTGGTAATTGCGTCTGGAGGATATCCAGGATCCTACACAACAGGAAAGGAAATTTCAGGACTGGATATGGTTGAAGAAGATTCTGATACTGTTGTCTTCCATGCTGGAACCTCCTTGAAAAAATCCATAACTATTACCAACGGAGGAAGAGTGCTTGGGGTTACATCTCAAGCTCCCAACTTACGCAAAGCTATCCTCAAGGCTTACGAAGGAGTAAATAAAATTCACTTTGAAGACATGCATTATCGCCGAGATATTGCCGCAAAAGGCCTTAAAAAGGAGATCAAATGACTACACCCCAAATCGCAATTCTCATGGGCAGCGCATCGGATATGAAAATCATGCAGGAAACAGGTCAAATCCTAGATCAATTTGGAGTAACCTATGAAATGAAGGTGCTTTCTGCTCATCGTACTCCCGAAGAAACCGCAGAATACGTTAAAAGCGCTGAAGGGCGCGGTATTCAAGCCTTCATTGCAGCTGCCGGCTTTGCCGCTCATTTGGCAGGAGCGGTAGCAGCACAATGCGTTCTTCCCGTAATTGGAGTACCCCTGGACGCCTCCTCTCTTCAAGGATTGGACTCGTTGCTTTCGACCGTACAAATGCCTAAAGGAATTCCAGTAGCTTGTGTAACGATCGGAAAGGCCGGGGCTATCAATGCAGGGTTGTTTGCCATTCAAATCTTGAGCCGCTCTCAGCCCGAATTAGTGGAAAAACTAAAAGACTATCGGGAAAAAATGCGCGAACAAATTCTTTCTTCTCAACCGAGTTAAGGGAAAAATCCTGCTACAGTCCACATTCGTCCAGTTTCTCCTTCCTTTCTGTAGGAATAGAACAGGTCTGTGCGACAGGCAGTACATATACCGGCATCAATTATCTGCGAAATACCGAATTCTCGAATCTGGTTGATGTTAGCCTGTACCAAGTCAAAGTGGTTTCCCGTAAATAGGCACGTGGACTCATGACCCTGATCTTCATACTGATCACGAATTTCTGGACCCACCTCATAACAACATTGGCGAATAGCAGGACCAAGAGCAACTATCAGCTCTTGAGAATCAACTCTGGTCGACTTAAGAAATTGCTTGAGTCCATTGATGATGATCCGGTCTCGAGTTCCGCGCCATCCAGCATGCACCATGCAAAGTCGCCGCTCCTCAGGCGAAACAATTAAAATTGGCAAACAATCTGCTGTCTGGATAACAGGAAACTGACCACGAGCTGTCGTTATCACTCCATCTGCCGATTGAGTTGCTAAATTCTGAGAGTCAGCAGACAAATTTTCCGGAAAGAAAACCACTCGATTAGAATGTGTTTGATGAAGAAAAATGAGTTGGTCATACTCCACTCCCAAGCTCTTCAATAAATTGTTTTCTGGGGCCTCCCCTTCATTTAATCCATTATCATCACTAGTTGCTACACTCGAGGACCGACAGGTGACAAGATGCATAAAACCGGGAATATCACTCAGTTCCAAAAATTTAAAAAAAGAAGTGTTTCTCAACCGCTCTTGGTAGAACATCTGAGGAAAGGGTAACATATGAATAATGATTGGAATTGGAATTGACATTGTTGAAGTGCACAGAATTCGTAAAGCCTTGGAAGACAATCTAGCCCTAAAAGAAAAGGTCTTTACAGGCGGAGAAATCGACTATTGCCAACAACGAAAAAATACAAACCAACACTTTGGTGGACGCTTTGCAGCCAAAGAAGCTGCCCTGAAGGCACTAGGAACAGGCTGGAGCCAAGGAATTCGCTGGCAAGATATAGAAATTGTTGACGGAAATTTGGGAGCCCCTACCCTTGTTTTCCACGGCAAAGCCAAGGATTTTTTTGAAAAATCGGGAGCTTGCAGGGCGCATCTTTCAATCACTCATTCTTCCGAACACGCCGTAGCAGTAGTGGTCTTAGAAGGCGAGTCTGGCTAATTACAAACAATTAGCTAAGCCAATTTCATCCAATAATCAGGTAACCCTCTCGATCTTCTCTCTCCACTATTCCCGTAATAATTTTATTTGGTGGTATCGAACAATTGAGCCTTACCTTCAAGTAGTTTTCCGAAAGGGCTACACGCATTCCCCTTCTTTGCTCTGCTAGGGTCACTACAGAAAGCTGATTCCCAATAAAATTTGAACGAAATGTCTGATTCTTCTGATCAGACAAATTTCTTAAAGCTTGACTCCTGAGGTTGATGTTTTGGGAAGAAACTTTCCCCTTCATTCGCGAAGCCAGAGTGCCCTGGCGATCGCTGTACGGGAAAACATGCAAATACGCAAACGGCATCTTTTTGACAAATTCTATTGTTTGCAGATGGTCTTTCTCTGTTTCTCCGGGAAACCCCACTATAACATCCGTGCCAATAGCAGCACTTGGAAGCAATTCGTGGATTTCCTCAACAATTTCTGCGAATCTCTCCCGACTGTAGGGGCGTAACATTCTTTTCAAAACTTCGTTGCTTCCACTTTGAAGGCAAATATGAAAATGGGGGGCAATCTTTGGGCAATCTTCAGCTAACTTCGTAATTCGACGAGAAAGCTGCATTGGCTCAATCGAACTAAGGCGCACCCTTTCCAATCCAGGCACAGCAACGATCTCCCCAATAAGTCGATCCAGCGGATAGCGAGGACGCAAATGCATCCCATAGGTGCCAATGTGAATCCCGGTTAACACAACTTCTTTAAAGCCCGCTTCTACAAGTTCATTTACCTGCCCAAGAACTTGCTCAGGTGGCGCACTACGGCTAGGCCCCCGAACCGATGGAATGATGCAATAACTGCACTTGGCATCACACCCCTCTTGTATCTTGACAAATGGCCGCGTTCTCCCCCCTGTCTGCCCCGCCGATGACGCTTGAAACGGAACTCCCTTATCAAAATTTTCCCGATGAATATCGGCAATTTGCCTATAACCAAAAGATTCAGGCAGTAAATCTTTTTTACTGGTAGCGATCTGAACAATTTTGTTTTTGTGACTATTACCTACAACTGCATCTACGCCAGGAATCTCTGCCAAAACCATAGGAGCCCGTTGGGCATAACAGCCAGTTACTATTAAACGCGCTTTGGGATTTGCCCTGCGTAATCTGCGGGTCAACTGCCGCACCTGCTGATCAGAACGATGAGTGACGGTACATGAATTTACAACAATCACATCCGCTTGGCTCAATCGTTGAGTTTCTTCAAATTTTCCATCAAGAAAATTCTGTCGTATAGAAGCACTATCCGCCTGATTAGTTCGACAACCCATGGTCGCCACATAAAATCTTTTACTCATGGATTTCTTTCTTCAGATGAGCTAATTGTCCGCAGGCCGCTGAAATATCATCGCCCCGCGTCTTGCGAACAAAAGCAGCTATTGACCCCCGTATTAATATACCCTGAAATCGTTCGACTCGACTGGGCGCTGGGCGCTTGAACGGCAAAAACGGATCAGGGTTGTAAGGAATAAGATTAACTTTAATTTGCAAGCCCTCCAAAAGTTTCACTAACCGCTGTGCATCTTGATCAGAATCAGTAATACCAGACAACAGGACATATTCGAAGGTAATTCGATGTTGGAGTTTTAAAGAAAAACTACGACACACATCAATCAAATCTTTCAAGTTCCATTTCTGATTGATGGGCATAACTTCGTGGCGCACATCGTCGCTAGCAGCATTCAAAGAAATTGCCAAATTAGGCATTTTTACTTCGCTCTGCATGCGATTTAGAACAGGAACCACTCCCGCAGTCGATACAGTAATTTTTCGATGAGATAATCCCATTGCCTTGGAATCCGTCATAATCCGAAACGCCTTCATCACATTCTTGTAATTGTAAAGAGGTTCTCCCATACCCATAAAAACAACGTTAAAGCCTAGTTGGCTCAAACAACCATCACGAGCAATTGCTAAAACTTGCCCCAGAATCTCTCCAGAGGTCAGGTTCCGATGAAAACCCATCTGCGCTGTCATGCAAAAAGTGCACCCTACTCCACATCCAACCTGAGAAGAAATACACAAAGTCTGTCGATGGTCTTCTGGAATGAAAACCGACTCAATGCACTTTCCATCATCCAGTCGAAAAAGAAATTTAATGGTGCCGTCTTTGGACTGCTGCCTATCCTGAATTTCAGGGATTCGAATCTCAAAAGAATTATCAAGACGTGTGCGGAAAACTTGCGGCAATACCGCCATTTGAGTTAATTTTTCTTCCCTGCGCTGATAAATTTCATGGTACAACTGCCGCCCACGAAACGACCTGTCTCCCAAACCCTCAGCTATATTGACGAGTTCGGATTCATTTAACCCGATTAAGTTATTCTTTTTCATATCAAACTGATACATTCTACCCCACGGTGCATATCTCTGTCTTAGGAAGCGGAAGTAGTGGAAATTGTGCATATATTGCTACGGAACAGGTAGCCATTTTAGTGGACTTGGGCTTTGGAAGGCGCAGTTTGGAACGTCGCCTTCGACAAGTTGAATTAGAAAATAAGCCGATTGATGCTATTTTGGTAACCCATGGACACCTTGATCACGTCCGGGGAATTCCAGCTTTTTCTTCCCAATGCCAGGTGCCTGTTTATATGAACGAGGGAACCCGCAATGAGACCCGTGACCTTCAAAATATTACCCGCTGGGAGACCTTCCAAAACAACTCTGTTTTCTTTATCGGGGATCTTCAGGTGACGCCGTTCACTGTTTCTCATGATGCCGCAGAACCGGTTGGCTTTAGATTTTCTAACAATGGAATTTGTGGCGCTTTAGCAACTGACATTGGAGAACTCAACAATACTATTGCTAAGCAATTAGCTGACTGTGACTGGCTGGTCCTAGAATCCAACCATGATGAAGAGATGGTGAAAATCGGGCCATATCCTCTGCATGTTAAACAGCGAGTGCTTAGCAGTAAGGGCCATCTTTCCAACCAAGAACTTGCCGACTTTCTTGCTAATAAATTCGATCGCAAGGCCAAGCATCTCTTTCTGGCACATATTAGTCGTCAAAACAATGACCCCCAGATTGCCCTGGAGTCTGCTCAAAAAGCGCTGGAAGAAGAAAAACTGCCCCTGCTTGCTAATTCGTGTAAGCTCCACTTGACTCACCAAACTAAACCTTCCATAGTCTTAGACTTATGATTACTCGATACACTCGCCCCGAAATGGAAAAAATTTGGTCTGAAGAAAACAAATTTCGCAAATGGCTCCAAGTGGAAATCGCCGTTTGTGAAACTCTGGCAGACCTAGGAGAGATACCTTCTGAGGCGGTGACAGCAATCAAAGAAAAGGCTGATTTTTCCCTCGATAGAATTCAAGAAATTGAGGAAATTACCCGTCACGACCTGATTGCCTTCACTACAGCTGTAGCAGAAACAGTGGGAGACCATTCCCGATTTATTCATTTTGGCTTGACGTCCACTGATGTCGTAGATACCGCACAGGCGATCCAGATTAGAGAGGCTTCTGATCTAATCGAGGAAGAACTATTAAATCTGATATCGACCGTCAAGTCTCAAGCCCTTCGCTACCAACACTTACCAATGATTGGGAGAACACACGGAATACACGCAGAACCGATCACCCTTGGACTTAAACTAGTTGTTTGGTATTCAGAATTAAATCGTAATTTGGAGCGATTCCGACAAGCCAGAAAAAACCTGCAGGTTGGAAAAATCAGCGGACCAGTGGGAACCTTTTCCTACCTGCCTCCTCAAGTGGAAGAGAGCGTCTGTAAGCAGTTGGGATTATCTTTTGCTCAGGTTTCTACCCAAACTCTCCAACGGGATCGCCATGCTGAATATCTTTGTGCTCTGGCAATTTTGGGTTCAACCTACGATAAAATCGCTACCGAAATACGCCATCTTCAACGCACAGAAGTTCGAGAAGCCGCGGAAGCTTTTGCAAAGGGCCAAAAAGGCAGTTCCGCTATGCCCCACAAACAAAACCCTATTACCTGCGAACAAATCAGTGGACTCTCAAGAATTCTTCGAGGAAATGCCCTTGTTGGCCTTGAAAACATTCCCCTGTGGCACGAAAGAGATATATCTCACTCTTCAGTTGAACGGGTCATTTTGCCTGACAGTACAACTTTAGCTCACTACCTTACGATCAAGCTTAGTCAAGTCCTCCAAAATTTACAGGTAAACAAAAATGAAATGGAAAAAAATTTAGAATTAACCGGAGGGTTAATTTTTTCAGGAGCACTTCTCCTTGCATTGACCCGCAAGGGCGTTCTTCGAGAACAGGCTTACGAATGGGTACAACGAAATGCCACACGTGTTTGGAATCAAAGCGGCAATTTTCAACAGCTCATTCTGGAAGATCCCGATATAAAAACTCATCTTAGCCCCGACGAGATCAATGCAGCCTTTAACATCCAAGATCGACTCAAATATGTCGATGCAATATTCGAGCGGGTCTTTGGGCCATCATGAAAGACGTTATAAGCTACATTGACAGCAATCATGACCGGTATCTTAAAGAACTCAAAGAATTCCTGAAAATTCCAAGCATTAGCACCGATCCTTCGTATGCCAAAGATGTCAATGCTGCTGCTGAATACGTCGCCCAACAACTCAAAAAAGCAGGAATGTCTCACGTAAATATTTTCTCTACTCCCGGACATCCTGTTGTTTATGGGGAGCACATCACAGACAAAAAACGACCGACATTACTAGTTTACGGCCACTATGACGTTCAGCCAGTAGATCCAGTAGCACTTTGGGAATCCCCCCCCTTCGAGCCTACTGTGAGAAATGGAGAGCTTTACGCTCGTGGGGCTGCCGACGACAAGGGTCAGATGTTTATTCACTTTAAAAGTGCGGAAGCCTATATAAAATGCGGCAAGCAGCTACCGGTGAACATTAAATACTTAATTGAAGGCGAAGAAGAAATTGGCAGTCCCAATTTAGACTCATTCATTGCCGACCACAAGGACCTCCTAATGGTTGACGCTGTAATGGTCTCAGATACCACTATGTTTGCAAGAGAAATTCCCTCAATCTGTTACGGATTACGAGGACTCGTGTATTTTCAAATTGACGCATCTGTTGCAAGCGGAGACCTTCATTCTGGATCCTTTGGGGGGGCCGTCGGAAATCCTGCCTTTGAATTGTCTAATATACTTGCTGCCATAAAAGATGTTCATGGCAAGATTACCATTCCCCACTTCTATGATGATGTCAGGGAGTTGACTGATAGAGAGCGCCAAGAGTTTGCCAAGCTACCCTTTAATGAAAAGGTCTACGCTAGAGAAATAGGCGTCAAGCAACTTTCTGGAGAACATGGATACACCCCATTAGAGCAACTATGGGCAAGGCCGACCTTCGAAATTAATGGTCTCCTTAGTGGTTTTACGGGAGAGGGGGCAAAAACAGTTCTTCCCGCAAAAGCTATGGCCAAAGTCAGCTTACGACTAGTACCCGACCAAAAACCTGAAATAATTGAGGATCTCTTTGAGCATTATGTATACGAACTAGCCCCTTCTTTTCTAGAGATTAAGGTCACTCGAATGCATGGAGGGAAACCCTGGATAGCCTCTCTAGATCATCCCGCTCTCCTGGCGGCCTCTCGGGCCATTAAAAAGGGGTTTGGCAAGGAGCCTGTTTTTCAGCGAGAAGGGGGATCTATTCCAGTTGTTGCCACCTTCGCTGAACAATTGGGCATTCCTAGCGTGCTATTCGGAATTGGCTTGCCAGACGAAAACGCACACGCACCCAACGAAAAGTTAGACCTGGAAAATTTCTATAATGGCATTAGAAGCTCTGCCTATTTTTTAGATGAGCTAGCCCAAATCAAACCAACACATTAGATGCCGCTATCAAATTGGTGCAGCGGCTTACTCGACCTGATGCTGCCGACAGACCACACCTGCCTCCTGTAGAAGCTTAAAAGAAGTCTGATTCAGAGGATAGTCTGAATTGTATATTACCTCTATGATACCCGAATTAATAATCATCTTTGTACACATCAGACACGGGGCAAAAGTAGTATATAGAGTTCCATCTTTAACACTTACTCCGTGGTAAGCAGCTTGAATAATAGCGTTCTCTTCACCATGTGAACACAAACACTCATCCAGCTGAGTTCCACTATCGGCCAGACTGTTACACCGAGGACAGCCGCCCTCATAACAATTTTTAGTCCCCCGCGGAGTGCCGTTGTATCCAGTTGAAACAACTCGTTTGTCTCGCACAATAACAGCTGCCACTTTGCGTTTTACACAATTGCTACGCGTCGCTGCCACCTTTGCTAAACGCATGAAGTACTCATCCCAGTCAGGTCGAGCCATGTCGCGCATCACCTGACGCGATAACTCGGCAACCTGATCTTGCAATTCCTCCAAAGCCCCATTATTAGCCACCCGAAAATCGGCAAGCTGATCACAAGCCATCAGCTGTTGCCCCTCGTTCTTTTGACTTTTTGCTTCTTTTTCTTCTAAAGCTTGAAACTCTTCCAGGCTAACCGGGTCACTTTCTCTTCCTCGCTGCTGGATTCGCTTGAAACGAGTTGCTGGATTAGCTTCCACTGCAACCAAATAAAAACCTGTCTGCTCCCGAAAGGCCTGTACTTCTGCAGGATGGCGAAATGAATCGACCACATAATTTTTGTCATCTTCGAGATGCTTGAGTATTTTCCGCGCCAACACATCAAGCCCTTTCTCATTACGGAGAGCCCTACCTGTCTTAACAAGTTGTTCGCGCGTCAGCTCAAGATTGGCTTTCTGGACCTCGTCTCGGATAACGTCAGATAGAGAATGGTAGTAAAAACCCTTGGCCTCCAAAAACTTGGCGACTTCACCTTTTCCAGCAGCATTGCGACCTGTCAGCCCAACAATCATTATCTCTTTATAACACATTCAGAGCTGAACTTGGCCGACTGTGTGCTATATTCGCTAGATGGCCTTTCAAGGCGTTGATTTTCTGGACATAGACTCCCTTTTAACCGATGAGGAACGGTTGGTTAGGGACAGCGTCCGACTCTTTGTAAACGACAATGTCCTGCCTATTATTGAAGATCACTACATGAAAGGAAGCTTTCCTATTGAACTTGTAGAACCCATGGCAGAACTAGGCTATCTGGGAGCTAACTTAAAAGATTTTGGTTGTGCTGGCTTAAACAATATCTCCTACGGCTTAATTATGCAGGAATTGGAAAGGGGGGATAGCGGACTCCGTAGCTTCGTCTCGGTTCAAGGATCCTTGGTCATGCATCCCATTCATCAATTTGGTAGCCAAAAACAAAAAGAAAAATGGCTCCCTCTCCTTCGAACTGGACAAGCTATTGGATGTTTTGCCTTAACAGAACCTGATTTTGGATCCAATCCCAGTGGCATGCGAACGCGCGCCAGCAAAAAGGGGGATTGCTATATCATTCATGGTTCCAAAGCCTGGACAACTAACGGGTCTATCGCCGATATTGCTATTGTATGGGCCCGCTGTGATGACGGACAAATTAGAGCTTTCTTGGTAGAGGCGGGAACTAAAGGTTTTGAAACAAAAGATTATCGCAACAAACATTCTTTAAGGGCTTCGGTTACCTCCGAACTGATTTTCGAAAATTGCCAGGTAAGTGAATCCAGTTTGTTGCCAGGTACAGAGGGTCTCAAAAATGCATTAATGTGTTTAAATCAAGCTCGCTACGGAATCGCCTGGGGTGTCGTGGGAAGTGCCAGTGCTTGCTACGAAACAGCTCTAAAATGGTCACTTGAACGCAAACAATTCGGGGACAAACCGATCGCTGCCCACCAACTGGTCCAGAACAAATTAGTTCATATGCTAACTGAAATCAGCAAAGGACAACTTTTAAACTATCGATTGGCTCGCCTAAAGGACAAAAACAACTGCCGTCATGATCAAATTTCTATGGCCAAAAGAAGTAACGTAGCAATGGCTCTGGAAGTTGCCCGCCTAGCCCGGGACATTTTAGGGGCTAACGGAATTTTAAGTGACTATCCCGTATTTCGCCATTTAGCAAATTTAGAAACAGTTTCTACCTACGAGGGCACTCACGACATTCACACGCTGATTCTAGGTCAAAGCATCACCGGCATTTCTGCCTTCGAATAGAACTTAAACCTGTCATAACAGCTTAGAAAGGTTGACCTAATCCAGTTTTAAGGTATCATCACAATTCAGGAAAACAAAGTACAGGAGATTTCTATGCCATACCCTGAAGAGTGGGTTAGACCCGCAAGAGAAGAACTAATTCGATTGGGAGTTCAGGAGCTTTCCACCCCAGAAGATGTGGATAAGGCCCTGAAGGAAACAAGTGGAACGATTATGGTAGTGGTCAATTCCATATGTGGATGCGCTGCGGGAAAGGCCCGACCAGGTATCGCCAGGGCCCTTCAGGAGGAACCTCGACCAGACCTGGTAACCACCGTTTTTGCTGGACAAGATGTGGAGGCAACTACACGTGCCCGTGAATATTTTTTGCCCTACCCACCTTCTTCGCCAAGCATCGCTTTGCTGCGCGACGGGAAGTTGGTCTATATGATGCAACGACACCAAATCGAGAGCCGGGAATCAGATGCTATTGCTGGTGATTTGCGGGAAGCCTTTCAAGAATATTGTCAGCCAATAAGCGAAGAAAAATAAACTAACTTGCAGTGGAAATCGCTGCAGTCATGAACTCAGCATAAAGCCCCCTAGACAACATAAGAGAACTGTTCCCTGCGATTCTTGTTATTGCTGAACAATTTGGCGAATCTCTTCCACAACATCTGGATTGGCTAAGGTCATAACATCTCCAACATCTGTATTATTGGAAAGGGCAGCTAATACCCGACGCATGATTTTCCCGGAACGTGTCTTCGGCATGTCAGGCACAATGTGCACGTTTTTGGGTCTAGCAATTTTTCCTATAGTCGTTTCAATGACTTTAACCACCGCATCTTGTATCTGTTTATTTGGTTCATGCCCTGGTTGAAGCGACACGTAAATATCAGGCAGACGACCCTTCAGCTCATCTGCCACGGGAACAACTGAAGCCTCTGCAATTTCAGGAACAGTCAAACAAGCAGATTCTAGCTCCTTAGTTCCTAGCCGATGACCAGCCACATTAATTACATCATCCACTCTGCCCAAAATTCGGAAATAGCCATCCTCGGCTTCCATGGCAGCATCCCCAGTTAAATAAGGCCAGTCTTGCCAATTTTTACTCTTCTCGTCCTTACAGTATTTGGCATAGTAGGTGGCAACATATCGCTCTCGGTCACCCCATATGGTTTGAAATACGCCCGGCCAAGGATTTCGGATGCAAATATTGCCTGCAATCCCCGAACCAGGAGGCACTTCGTTTCCGTCTTCGTCATAGATAACCGGATGAATTCCCGGTATAGCAGGCCCGGCACTGCCCGGCTTCATAGGATGGAGTCCAGGCATAGTGCTACAAAGAAACCCCCCAGTTTCTGTTTGCCACCAAGTGTCCACAATAGCAGCTTCGCCTTTGCCTACTACCTCGTAATACCATTTCCAAACTTCTGGTTCTATTGCTTCTCCCACTGTAGTCATATGCTTGAAATGATAGTCATATTTGGCGGGCTCATCAGGGCCCGCTTTTCTCAACATTCGAATAGTTGTTGGAGCCGTATGAAAAATATTGACATCCAACTGCCTGGCTATCCTCCAAGGTCGACCAGCATCAGGATATGTTGGAACTCCTTCATACATCACCGTAGTGGCCGCAAGAGACAATGGCCCGTACACTATGTAAGAGTGTCCCGTAATCCATCCAATGTCGGCCATGCACCAATAAACGTCCTCTGGGGTAATGTCCTGAACATATTTTGATGTACCCGTCACATAAGACAGATAACCCCCAATGCCATGCTGGCACCCTTTCGGCTTCCCAGTAGTCCCGCTGGTATACATAATGAAAAGAGGGTCTTCAGCGGGCAGTGCAACGGGCTTAACCCTCCGCCCTGCAAAACCTCCAAGCAATTCATCTACAAAATAGTCGCGCCCCTCTACCATGGGCTGCTGTGAGCTATAGTCCCCTTCGAAACGTCTCCAGACCAGCACCTTGTCTACAGGCTGACCCTCCTTTTCTGCAACTTCCACGGCTATATCGGCGTTCTTCTTATGATCGAGCAATTGACCCGAACGGTGGTATCCATCAATGGTGATTAATACATTGCTTCCAGAATCCGCAATTCGCTCTCCACACGCCTTCCCGCTGAAACCCCCATACACCTCAGAATGAATGATTCCGAGCCTGGCGCAAGCCAACATTGTAATGGGAAGTTCTGGCACCATAGGCATGTGTAATGTGACTCTGTCCCCTGCTTTCAATCCTGCAAAATCAGTCAAAAGTGCCGCAAATTCATTCACTCTGACATATAGCTCCTGGTAAGTAAGTACTTTTGTGGCTTCATCTTCTGGCTCAGGAACATAGATAATAGCGGCCTTGTTTTTGTACTGATCCAAATGTCTGTCTACACAGTTATAGCAAGCATTAATTCGGCCGCCCACAAACCACTTCCAGCAAGGGGCATCACTAGTATCTAAAGTAGTGTGCCAATCCTGATCCCAATCGAGAAGATCCGCATATTCCCTAAAACATTCTGGGAAATTTTCCAAACTAAACCGATCGTACATTCCGGGATCAGTCATATTTGCTTGTGCAACAAATTGTGGTGAAGGGGGATAGTATTGCTCTTCCTGCCAATGAACTGCGATTTGTGCTTCGCTAACTTCTGTAACTTCTTTTTCGCTCAACGCGTCACCTCTCTTTTCTTATGGCCTAAAAGCAGAAAAATTCAACCTTCGGCGTCTTAAATTACTAAAAAATGCTTCCGGGATCTCATTTGTCATATGCTACAACTCGTGACCTGATAGCCCTAATTCCTCTGCCACTCGAATCATGGCATCCCGCACAAAAGCAATGTGTTCATCTAAGTCGACACCAAGCTCAGAAGCCCCACTATGAATATCATCACGACTAACACTGCGGGCAAAAGCTTTATCTTTAAGCTTTTTCTTTACGGACTTAACAGGCACTTCGGCAATATTTTTCCCCGGCCTAACTAGAGTAACAGCTGTCAAAAACCCACACAATTCATCCACCGCAAACAACGCCTTGTCCATTCGGCTTCTCCGTTCCAATTTCATATGATCCGCATGGGCTTTGATGGCATAAATCATGTCCTCAGGATAACCTAACTCCCGTAAAATTTTACCCCCTACCCGAGGATGATCTTTGGGGTGAGGATTTTGTTCGTAGTCAAAATCGTGCAAAAGCCCACATATACCCCATTGCTGCTGGTCCTCCTTGAAACTGCGGGCATAGGCTTGCATGGCCGCCTCCACAGCCAGCGCATGTTTGATTAAGCCTTCTCCTTTGGTATGTTGCGTTAATAACTTCCAAGCAATCTCGCGAGTGGGATTCACCTCTTTTTTACCTTCTCCTTACAGTATAGTTGGAGTTTTATGGTAACTTAAACTTGCTGAACATGCGAAGAGCTAAAATAATTGCCACTATCGGGCCTAAATCCCACTCTAGAAAAGTCCTTAAAAACCTCATTCAGGCAGGCATGGATGTCGCTCGACTAAACTTCACCCACAGCGACCATGCTTTTCACCAACAGTCTATTGTAAATATTCGCGAACTCTCAGATGAAATGAACGTTCCCCTGGCTATTATGCAAGACCTTCAAGGAATCAAAATTAGAACTGGGGCACTAAAAAAAGGTAAAGCGATTCAGCTTGTCAAGGGTCAGGATTTTTTTATTGCTACCAACTCGATTGAGGGCACCGTAGAAGGTGTTTCTACCTCTTACCAAGAACTCCCCAAAGATGTAAAAGCAGGCGATCAAATTCTCCTGTCCGATGGCCTAATTGAACTCCAAGTCGTAAGCTCTTCTGTTTCCAAAGTGAAGTGCACTGTTGTGATGGGTGGCATTCTAAGCCAAAGACAAGGAATTAATCTCCCGGGAGTCAAAATTTCAGCACCAACACTGAGCCAAAAAGATTTGGAAGATATAGATTTCGGGGTTCACCATGCTGTTGATTTTATTGCCCTGTCTTTTGTCCGTGGGGCCAAAGATGTGCTTGTCTTGAGAGAAGAATTAAAGAAAAGAAAAGCCGACATTCCCATCATAGCGAAACTTGAACGGCCATTAGCCATCGAAAATTTAGATGACATACTATCCGTAGCAGATGGCGTAATGATAGCCCGAGGAGATCTTGGGGTTGAGGTTGCTGCAGAAAAAGTGCCAGTAATCCAAAAAGACATTATTCGCAAGGCTAATAGCAATAGAAAAATTGTTATAACGGCTACTCAAATGTTGGAGTCAATGATTCAGCACCACCGTCCTACGCGCGCCGAAGCTTCTGATGTAGCAAATGCAGTTTTTGATGGTACTGATGCGTTAATGTTGTCGGCCGAAACCGCCATAGGAGAATTTCCGGTGGAGGTAGTACGCACTATGTCAAAAATCATTACAGAAGCGGAGAAACTTGAATTCACTTCCCCGCTGCGCAGAGAGGCTGAAACGGGAACTCTTCCGTTTCCAGAAGCTGTTTGTAATGCAGCCTACTACGCTTCTAGGTCAACCCACAGTAAATCCATTATTGTCTTCACCCAAACTGGTTCTACGGCCCGCCTGATTTCCAAATATCGCCCCCGAGCAGAAATCTGGGCCTGTACACCCCACAAAACAATCAGTCAAAGAATGTCCCTATACTGGGGAGTTAAGGGCATCCATATGCAAGAAATTAGAGGAAGATCAGTTTCTGAGCTGAATGTCGACCAGCTGATTCAAGAATTGGAAAAACTGCTGCTGGAACGCCAGTTAGTGGAACATGAAGACAATATTATTATACTTTCCGGAGCGCCGATTGTTGAAAAGGGGCACACCAGTCTCATGAAACTGCATTCCATCAAAGACAATCGTCAATAATGATCTGCACTTCTTAAATAAAAAGGGGAATGGCTTCTCGCGTGGACATTCTATTTGTCAACAGTTTTCAAAGTCGCAATAAAGGGAAGATTGCGGTACTGTTGGCGATAATCTAGACCATAACCCACCACAAATTTATTTGGAATTTCAAAACCAAGATAATCAAGAGGAACCTCTACTTCATGACAGGAGGGCTTAGACAGCAACGCACAAGTTTTAAGAGATGCGGGGTTAAAACGCCTGAAGACTTGCAACAAATAGCTCATCGTTAACCCTGTATCAACAATATCCTCCACTAAAATTACATCTAAACCGCTTATGTTGCTCTCTAAGCCCTTAGTGAGTTCAATATTTCCAGTGCTTTTAGTGCTGTTTCTATAACTGCTCACCGCAACAAAATCCACCTCTATATTCAAATCAATCTGACGCACAAGATCAGCATGAAATACGGCCGCTCCGGCTAACACTGCCACTAAAAAAGGACTTTTGCCATGATAATCTCTAGCAATATCTCGTCCAATTTTTGCCACTCTCTGGTGTAGTTCCTGGGTTTCAATTAGAATCCCTTCAAGTTTGGCTGTACCTTGCACCATAGTAAAATCATAGCATGCACCTTCAATCCCGCCACTGCCAACTAATTCATTTAGGAAATGAACAATCGATAATGCTAGAATAACTCCTCAATTGGGGAGGGAGCCACGTGACTGTTGAATATGTGGAAAAGGTCTACAATCGTTATTCTTCAGTTTACGATCTCATCTTTGGAAGAGTCTTCAACAGTGGCAGAGAAAGAGCCCCTCAACTTCTCGACCTATCCCCAGGAACGCGCTTGTTGGAGGTCGGCGTGGGAACAGGCCTTGCTATTCCTCTTCTTCCGCGTAACATCAACATCACAGGCATCGACCTCTCTCAAAAAATGTTGAACCAAGCCCGCAAACGAATGGATGATTTGGAAATACAAAATGTCCAACTGCTTAAAATGGATGCAACAAAGCTAATGTTTCCGGACAATAGCTTTGATCGGGTTCTGGCAGCCTATTTCATCTCCACCGTGCCAGATCCAGTCGGGGTAATCTCTGAGATGAAAAGAGTCTGTGCTCCTGGAGGGTATTTGGTTTTTTTAAACCATTTCCGATATAACGTGCCTATTGTAGGCACATTGGAAAAACACCTTTCCCCGCTATTCTACCGAATTGGCTTCCGAACCGATCTAGACGTTAATGAACTAATGAAAGAAGCAGGCTTGGTAATTGAAACACTGGAAAAGATTGATTTTTTGGGTCACTGGCGAGCGGTACGCTGTGTGAATCCTGGCTGATTTTGGGAAAAAGCCTTGGTCTGAAACGCCACCTCAACGACAACAAACGCAGCAATTGATAACAAAAAAACCGAAACTATTGTGGGCGAAACCGATGTCTTGATTTTTTGCGAGCACGTTTCCTAGCAAGGGCTTGCTTAAGTCTTCGTTTCTCACCAGGCTTCAAATAATAAGAATGCTTCTTTGCATCTCTTATAATGTCTTCCTGCTGCACTTTGCGCTTGAACCGTCGGAGAGCACGCTCCAATGACTCACCTTCTTGACGACGAACTTCAGCCAACTGCCTTCACCTCCCTAGGATTGTATGAAGTAAACCATTGATTTTAGAAAGATACTAACATTTTGTCAACTGGGATTATGCTAGTCCGTAGGGATAAATTTGGCCTGAAGCTAAAAACGATTTTTTGACAATTACAAAAAACCCAATGATAAGAACGCACTAAAGAGCCTGTAAGTATTCCAGCTTGTTACGTAATCGCCTGATAATTTTTTGCTTTTCTTCTATCGGGAGATCCTGGTCAGAAATAGATTCTGCCGCATTGATTGCTTTCTCTGGCTCCTCTAAAAATTCATGGCTTTCAATTAATCCAAAATGCGCCTCGATTCGACACTCCGAACAACTCGTCTGTCCTGCAGTAACCCTGAAATAAGTCAACGATTCTTGGTGACGACCAGCAATTTGGCAAATTGTTCCAATACGATTTCTGGCTCGATAGGCTAGGTGGTCATCAGGTATTCTCCGAACAACAATTTCAAATTTTTGCATGGACTGTTTAAGTTCACTCAATTTCAGATGTAAATCTCCCATTCTAAAAAGAATCGAGCGGTCTGTATCAAAAGATGTGCTGTAAGTTAAAGCTTGTGTCAACAAGGCAATTGCTTGGGACAAATCTCCTAGTTCAACCTCATGAATTTCCGCCATTTTCAGATAGGCATCAATTGCCAACGCGCTCTCAGGATACTCTCGGACAAGTCTGTGAAAATATAATAACGCCCGGTCAATATCATAAAGATTGACGTAATAAATATTCGCAATTTCCCAAAGAGCATCGTCAGCAAATTGACTTCGAGAATAGTTCTCGTGAATAACCTCATAAAGATTGAGGGCTTGACTGTAATATCCTTCTCTCTGTTGCAACTGGGCTCGAGCAACCTGTGCCGCTACATCGTTTTCTATTTTGGATATAAGCCAGACGCCAATGGCAAAAATCAGGAACGGAACTGGAAGAACCCACTTAAGCCTGTCATTCGTCAATCTGAGCCTTTTCCTCTTCCTCGGGAACTGGGGTTATATCAGCCACTCTGTCCTGTTTTCCCAAATCGATCAATTTCACACCTTGGGTTCTTCGTGAAATCGTCTTGCGAATACGTGCAGACTCCAGCCGCATAATTTTTCCCTGTTCGGTAATAATGATTAATTCGGTGTCGTTCTGAACTGAAAAATTTCCGACTACCTGGCCATTTCTTTTACTGGTTTTGATGTTAATAACACCCAGTCCACCCCGCCTCTGTTTCCGGTAGGCATCTACTGGGGTCCGCTTCCCATACCCATTTTCAGTAACAGCCAATATGTCCCCTGGTTCCTCGCACAATATACCCATGCTGACAACCTGGTCTCCTTTTCCAAGTCTGATGCCCCTTACTCCACGAGCAGCCCGTCCCATGCTGCGCACATCTTTTTCCGAAAAACGAATTGCTTTACCCTGACGCGAAGAAAGAAGGATGTCGTCTTCTCCTTGGGCTTGACCAACTGCGATTAGCTCATCTCCCTTGGCAACACTGCAGGCGATAATGCCGTTAACCCGCGGATGCGAAAAAGCCTGCAGGGCAGTTTTCTTGATATAGCCCTGTCGAGAAGCCATAACCACTTGGCTTGACTGGTCAAAGTCCTGCACGGCAATCATGTCAGCAATTTTCTCATCTTTATCCAATCCAGCAAGGCTAACAATTGGCTTTCCTTTCCCGGCTGAGCCCACCTCGGGAACCTCATAAACTTTCAGCCAGTAGACCTTTCCCTTGTCAGTAAAAATTAAAATGTAGCTATGAGTGGAAGCAACAAAGAGATAGTCAATGACATCTTCCTCGGTCTTGGTAGACATGCCAATGCGACCTTTGCCGCCCCTGTGCTGACTCTTATAGGTTTGCAATGCTGTTCTTTTTATATACCCATTATGGGTGGCCGTAATTACTACCGGTTCTTCAACAATCAGATCCTCTATGGTCAGCTCAACTCCCTGTTGCATAATTATTGTACGCCGGGGATTATGATAATTTTCCCGAATTTTAGTTAGCTCTTCTCTAATGACCCCCTTGAGAACTTTTCCACTCGCCAAAATTTTTTGCAACGCTTTAATTTGTTTAACTAAATCGTCGTGCTCCTGAAGAATCTTATCCCGTTCCAGCCCGGTCAAACGCTGTAACTTCATCTCCAAAATGGCTTGAGCTTGCAATTCGGTAAACTCAAATTTAGCGCTCAACCGAGTTTTTGCTTCTAAAGGGGACTTGGAACTTCGAATTAAATCGATAACCGCATCAAGGTGGTCTAGGGCCAGCTTGAGGCCTTCCAACACATGAGCTCGCTTTTCAGCTTTGTTCAGCTCATAGGTAGAACGGCGACGAACAATCTCTTTGCGATGTTCTAAAAATAGATTAATAACCTCTGCCAAGGTGAGTATTCGTGGGCGGCCGTCAACAATGGCCAACAAAATGATGCCAAACGAAGTCTGCATTGACGTTAGCTTATATAAATGGTTGAGAACTATTTGAGGCAACTCTCCCCTCTTGAGTTCGATTACTACCCTCATTCCTTCACGATTGGATTCATCTCGCAAATCACTGATGCCTTCAATCCTTTTGCCCCGTACCAGTTCTGCAATTTTTTCAATAAGTTTTGCTTTGTTTACTTGGTAGGGAAGTGCTTCAACGATAATGGCCTCGCGATCCTTGCCAATCGATTCTGTTGTAGTCCTCGCTCGAAGTCGAATGATTCCCCGACCTGTAGTGTAAGCCTGCACAATACCTTCCTGGCCGTAAATAAAAGCCCCAGTAGGAAAGTCGGGGCCTGGGACTATTTTCATCAGTTCTGAAACGGAAGCATCTGGGTTGTCAATTAGCAACAATGCAGCATCAACAATTTCCCTCAAGTTGTGTGGAGGAATGTTGGTGGCCATGCCTACGGCGATTCCAGTGGCACCGTTGACCAATAAATTGGGGTACTTGGCAGGTAAGACAATAGGCTCAACTAGAGAATCATCGTAGTTCGGTTGAAAATCAACTGTCTCCTTGTCAATATCTGCAAGGAGCTCTTGAATGATAGGAGACATGCGAACCTCGGTGTAGCGCATTGCAGCAGCAGAATCTCCATCGACCGATCCAAAGTTGCCCTGTCCGGATATCAGCACTTCTCTCATGGAAAAATCCTGAGCCATCCTTACGATGCTGTCGTAAACTGCAGCATCCCCGTGTGGATGGTATTTACCAATCACATCACCTACCACACGAGCAGATTTCTTGTATGGCTTCGTATGGGTATTTCCCAATTCGTTCATGGCATGAAGAATCCGTCGATGAACAGGTTTGAGTCCATCTCGCACATCTGGAAGAGCACGTCCAATAATAACGGACATGGCATAATCCATATAAGAGGACTTCATCTCCTCTTCGAGATTAACGCCAATCTCTTGACCGCGATATTCCTGCATAATGAATTCTCCTAGACCACCTAAAGGCTCAGCTAAAAATTACTGCTAGTCCCAATCGTTCCTTGTTTGACCTAAACATCCAAGTGCTTAACGTTCAGGGCATTTTCTTCAATAAAATTGCGCCTAGGCTCAACATCTTCACCCATCAATATGGTGAAAATCTCGTCAGTCTCAAAAAAGTCGCCAATATTTACCTGAAGTAACGTTCGGTGCTCCGGATCCATGGTAGTCTCCCAGAGCTGCAGTGGGTTCATCTCTCCCAGACCCTTATAGCGCTGAAGCTTGAGGTTTTTCTTGCCCGCAGCGACCACATAATCCACCAATGCCGCCTCATCGTCGACCAGCATCTCATTGCCATTCTCCTGGATTGACAAGGCGGTTCCTCTGAACTCTGCTATCTTCTTCCAGAAACCAAAAAGTTGACGGAGTTCTGCAGAAGACAACAGATCGTAATCAATGGTAACTCTTGGGATTTGATCGGAACTTATCTCAAGCTTGTGCAGGCTGTGCTCCTCGTCATTGGCCACCTTTACTTTATATTTACCCGCTTTTAAAACCTTGGCGAACTCCTTTAAATTATCCGCTGATTCCAAATAGGTACGAAAGAAGCTCTCGTTGTTTTTGAAATCGGCCCTGGAGGCAATCTGCTCCAACACCTGATCTACCAAGTACGCGTCTCCCAATTTCCGGCTGAGCATCTCATAAGCGGAACGAAAATCTCTTAGTCGATGCATCTTCTCAACCAGCTTAGAGCCCTTGTATTTTTTCTTCGTCTCTGGGATACCAACGACCACATCTTCAGTCGCCTTGCTCATTAAATAATCCGTAAGCTCCGTTTCGGTATGCAGATACTGTGACTGCTTGCCTTTCTTGATGCGATAGAGAGGCGGTTGAGCAATAAAAACATGCCCCGCCTGGATGAGGGGAAGCATCCCTCGATAAAAGAAGGTCAGAAGCAACGTGCGAATATGACTTCCATCCACATCAGCATCTGTCATGATAATGATCTTGTGATAGCGAAGTTTAGAAATATCAAAATCATCGGCCCCAATACCCGACCCGAAGGCTGAAATCATAGTAATAATCTCGGTATTGCCCAGCATTTTGTCGAAGCGAGCTTTCTCAACATTTAGAATCTTTCCTTTAATGGGAAGCACCGCCTGAAACTTGCGGTCTCTCCCCTGCTTTGCTGAACCTCCAGCCGAATCTCCCTCTACAATAAAAATTTCTGAAAGTGCCGGGTCTTTTTCCTGACAATCTGCAAGTTTTCCCGGAAGCGTCAAATTGTCTAAAGCGCTCTTTCTCCGAGTCAAATCTCGCGCTTTGCGGGCGGCATCTCGGGCACGAGCTGCCTCAATTGCTTTTTCAATTATGCGTTTAGCCACCGGTGGGTTCTGCTCTAAGAAGATACCCAAATTTTCGTTACAAATAGTTTCCACGAACCCCTTAACCTCGCTATTACCCAATTTGGCCTTTGTTTGACCCTCAAACTGAGGATTCGCCAACTTCACGCTGAGCACAGCAGTAAGGCCTTCTCGAGCGTCTTCTCCGCTTAAATTGCGCTCAAGATCACGGTTCAAACCCGTGGAAGCAGCATACGCATTAAGAGTACGCGTCAAAGCAGATTTAAAACCTGCTAAATGGGTACCCCCCTCGATGGTGTTGATGGTGTTAGCAAAAGAATAGAGGATTTCGTTGTAGCCATCGTTGTATTGAATGGCCAATTCCACCTCAACATCTTCTTTTTGGGCCTGAATATAGATTGGCTTTTCGTGAAGAGTGCTCTTATTCCTATTTAAATGTTCGACAAAATTAACGATTCCACCCTTATATTGAAATTCTATTTTTTCATCGGAACGGGCATCCTCAAGAGCGATCAACAGCCCTCGGTTCAAAAAAGCCAATTCGCGCATACGCTGAGACAGAGTGTCGAAATTGAATTCTGTCGTTTCAAAAATGTCGGCATCCGGCTTAAAGGTTACTCTCGTGCCCCGCCTCTTAGTCTTCCCGGTTTTTTCAAAAGCAGTCACCGGCAGACCTATCTCATAGCTTTGACAATACGTGTTTCCGTCACGCCAAATTTCTAGATCTAGACGAGATGCCAAGGCATTAACCACAGAAACGCCCACACCATGAAGACCTCCTGACACCTTGTAGCTATCGTTGTCAAACTTGCCTCCTGCATGCAACGTAGTCATAACCACTTCTGCCGCTGGGATCTTTTTCTCTGGGTGCATATCAACCGGAATGCCTCGCCCGTCATCCTCCACGGTCACCGAATTATCAACATGAACAATCAATGAAATTTTTTCACAATGACCCGCCAAGGCTTCATCTACAGCGTTGTCGATTAACTCGTATACTAGATGGTGCAATCCAGGAACACTGGTGGAGCCAATATACATGGCAGGTCTTTTCCGGACCGCCTCTAAGCCTTCCAAGACCTTTATTTTGTCAGCGGTATAAGTCTCGCTGGCCTTAGCTTTCTTTTTTTGGACTTCTTTGGGCATACTCCATCTACCTCCAACAACTAACTTGCATAAACTACCATATTACCCTGTTTTTTTGCTTGTCTTGTGGAATATATTGGGTATTGAGAAAAGCAATGGCACACTATATTGTGCTTCAGGAACACAGGGACGGCCTCTTTACTAAGGCATCCTCTTTAAAGACGCATGGGCATCACCACATATTGATGGGTATAATCCTCTGCTGGCATAGGACTAAGGAGGCCCTGAGTATCTTCGTCACGAAGATCTAAAGCAACTTCTTCACTGCTTAGGCCTGACAGGAAATCCAGCAAGTATTGTGCATTGAACCCAATTTCGACTTCATCACCTTGGTATGTGACAGGTATACTCTCCTTGGCTTCACCCACATCAGAAGTGGCGGAAGAAATGTCGAGCGTTCCCTCTTTCACAGAGAGACGGACCGCACGAGATTGCTCGTCAGCCATAACTGCTACACGCTTGAGGGCATCACTAAATTCGAGCCTGCTCAGAACAACCCGCTTATCGTTCTCTTTGGGAATAACCATTTCGTAGTTAGGGAACTGTCCGTTCAAGACCCGGGAAATAAGTTGCCGCTCTCCAATTGTAAAAAACAGGTGATTCTCTGTATTGGCAAACTCAATGCTCTCTAGCTCCTCTGGAGCGAGCTTGCTCAGCTCCACCAAGGTCTTTCTGGGAATTAAAGCTCGAGTTTCACCTTCTACTCCGGCAATGTCGACATTTCTGGCAATAAAGGCCAAGCGGTGCCCATCGGTAGTCACACAGGTAATACTGCCGGGGTGAATCATCATCAAGGCCCCGTTGAGAGTGTATCGAGATTCTTCTTGGGTAATAGCAAAAATACAGCTGTTTACCATATGGCGCAAAGTCTGGGCGGGAAGCGCCACCGTTTCACTTTCAACCGAAGGTATATCCGGAAAATTATCTTTGGGCAAACTTGCAATTTTGAATTTAGATCGCTCGCAGGTCACGTGAACCCAATTCTTGCTATCCACCCGGAAATGAATATCTGATTCGGGCAAAAGCCGAACTATATCAAATAGCTTGCGGGCTGATAGCGTTAACGCACCAGAAACCTTTATGCTTGCAGAACAAGAACCTTGGACCGTTACATCCAGATCAGTTGCAGTCACCATCAGCATGTTCCCAGAGGTTTCCAACAGCAAATTAGAAAGAATTGGCACAGTCGTTTTTCTTTCAACAACACCCTGAACGTTTTGAAGTTCCTTGAGCAGCTCTCCCTTCTTGACTATAAAATCCACAACTCACCTCCTACCCACGTTATTGCCCCCTCGCTCACCGAATGGACTCGGCCAACCTATCGACAGCGCTCTTGAGCTCAAGGTTGCTTTTGCACAAATGTTTAATTTTTCGAATCGAGTGTAAAACCGTCGTATGATGCTTGCCTCCAAACTCTTTTCCAATCTGGGGCAACGAGCTGCTCGTCAGCTCCCGAGACAAGAACATCGCTACTTGACGGGGCTCCGCGATTCTTCTCGAATTATCTTTGATTTTTAATTCTGACACCTTCAGAGTGTAATGCGCAGCAACTGCTTTTTGAATCTGCTGGATGGAAATTGCCCGAGACCTTTTCTCGGCAATGCCCCTAAGGACTTTTTCAGCCAATCCCAAAGTGATTTTTTCTCCCGTCAAACTACTATACGCCACCAAGCGCACCAAGGAGCCTTCTAATTCTCGAATGTTAGACTGGATATTACTGGCGATAAAAAAGGTAACATCGCTGGGCAACCTAACCCCTTCAAACTCTGCTTTTTTCTCAAGTATGGCAACCTTGGTCTCCACATCAGGAGGCTGAATATCGGCAATAAGACCCCACTCAAAACGACTGTGCAAGCGCTCTTCCAGGGTTGGAATGTCTTTGGGGGGGGAGTCGCTAGAGATAACAATTTGCTTTTGCGCATCATACAAAGCATTGAAGGTGTGAAAAAACTCTTCCTGCGTACGCTCCTTACCCGCCAAGAACTGGATGTCGTCCATCAAAAGAACGTCGATATTGCGATATTTTTCCCTAAATTGAATCGTCTTGTCGTAACGAATGGAATTGATCAGCTCATTCATGAAACGCTCGGAAGACATGTATGAAACCTTTAAGCTCGGTGCTTGGGCTTTGACGTAATGACCTATGGCGTGCATCAAATGCGTCTTACCGAGCCCAACCCCGCCATAAATAAAGAAGGGGTTGTAGGCTTTTGCCGGACGTTCTGCCACTGCGACAGCACCTGCATGGGCAAACTGATTGCAAAACCCAACAACAAATCGACTAAAGGTGTTTTTGTTGTTCAAGTTGCATAACCTGGCATCTTGGCAAGGTTCTTGAAGCGCTGTGGTCAAATCGCCAGATTGCACTCCGGCCGAACAATTATCCACCACAAAAGAAATTTGGAACTCTGACATTTTGACTTGCTCAAGAGCGTTTTGAATAATTTGAAGGTAATTCTCAGTCAACCAGTATTCGAAGTGTTGGTTGGGAACTCGAACAACAAGCTTTTTGTTCTCTGAATCGTGCTCCCTGAGCGAAGTAGGCTTGAACCAAATATCAAAATTTTGCTGAGAAACCTGCCTCTCGATGCAGGAAAGAATGTTTTCCCAAGGCTCCATAAATAACCTCTTCAGTAGCCGTGTCCGCTTTTAATCCAAATAAACCAAAGCACCTAACAAAAGGTACTGCTGGGCATAGCTCCGCCAATTTCCACAAACCTTCCACAGCATGTGGAAAACTCAAGCTTTCCTTCGTGAGAGTGCGCCCGGAAGTCGCTAACCTAACATGGCGCTATGTGGACTTCAAACAAATTTTTTAAGGAAATTATTCCAATACCCCGATCGCCTTGTTTGCTAGGGTTTTCCTAGACTTTTACGGCTTTTCTTTAAAAATTTGTTTAACTATTGTGGAAGTTCAAGGGCATTTTCTTTCACTACAAGCACTTGCGGTAATTTGTTAGTCAATACCAGCAATTTTTGACATTTCGAGAAGGTTCTTTTTGGATGTTTTGGGTGTTTTGGAAGTGTTATTTTGGATGGAAATGAGAATGGAGTTTGCTGTAGGTCGTTTCCAAGTCTTCAGGAAGCACTCTCGTTTCGCCGAGCACCGAAGCAAAGTTGGTATCCCCTTCCCAGCGGGGCACAATGTGGAGGTGAATATGCCCATCTACTCCCGCCCCGGCAGCACGACCTATATTAAAGCCAACATTGAAGCCGTCAGGCTTATAAACTGCTTGAAGGGCCCGTTCAGAATCCGTGGCTAACTGGATCATCTCAATTAGTTCTTCGGAAGAGGCTTCCCCGAGCGTGGCCACGTGCCGGTAAGTCACAGCCATCAAATGACCCGTACAATAGGGGTATTTGTTTAGCACAAGAAAACTGTGCTGGCCCCTAAAAAGGACCAGAGTCTTTTGATCCTCCTCGTCCGATTGCAAACGACAAAGCACGCACCCCTCCTCGCTCCCGAGAGAGGCAACGTAGCGAAACCGCCAAGGAGACCACAAGTGATCCATTTAAGAATTAATGAGCTCTCTTAGTTCCTTTCCAGGCTTAAAATAGGGAACTCTCTTAGCCGGCACAAAAACTGCCTCTCCCGTCTTTGGATTTCGGCCTTCTCGGGAATTTCTTTCCCGCAATCGAAAGCTGCCAAACCCTCGGAGTTCAATTTTTTCCCCACTTTTTAAAGAGTCCACTATGCTGTCCAAAACAGTTTGAACAATCACCTCGGCGTCCTTTTTGCTCAAATCAGAATGCATGGCCACCGCCTCGACAAGATCAGCTTTTGTCATTGTCGTCTTCCTTTCCTTGTTGGGCCTTCTTTTTCAGTTCGTCCAACTGCTCACCAGCAATATCACCAATTGTAGCTGTTGGTTGTTCTGGTGTGTAATCAAAGCTTTCAGCAGCTCCTGGGCCTGCCTTCAAGGCTTTAACTGACAACCCAATTTTGCGCTCCAACAAATTCATCTTGATAATTTTCATTTCAAGTTCTTGCCCTATATGAAAATGGTTCTCTGGATTATCGATATGTTCATCTGCCAACTCGGAAACATGGCAAAGTCCCTCGACCCCTTCGCTAAGCTCCACAAAGGCCCCGAACGTCGTAAGTCGTACAATTTTTCCGGCAGTCTCATCGCCAATCTGGCAACGAGAGAAGAATTCCTCCCACTTATCCGGCTCTAGTTGCTTGATCCCCAACGACAATCGCTGATTGTCCGCATCAACATCAAGAACCATCGCGCTTACTTCCTCGTCTTTTTCCAAAATCTCGGAAGGATGGTTAACCTTCTTGGTCCAACTGAGGTCAGATATATGAACAAGCCCCTCAATTCCTTCTTCAACCTCTATAAAGGCTCCAAACTCAGTTAAATTCCTCACTTTTCCTGTAACCAGTGAGTTAAGGGCATATTTTTCCCCAATCGCATCCCAAGGGTTCGGTTCAGTTTGTTTCATCCCTAGAGATATTCTTCGGGTGTCAGCGGTGATCTCCAAAACGACCGCATCTACCTCTTCGCCCACCTCTAAAATTTTAGAGGGGTGCTTGATCCGCTTATTCCAAGTCATTTCAGAAATATGAATGAGCCCTTCAATGCCCTCTTCCAACTCAACAAAAGCCCCGTAGTCTGTCAGGCTAACAACCTTTGCCTTAATTCGGGTGCCGGCTGGGTAGCGCTTTGCTGCTGCTGCCCACGGGTCGCCCGTTAATTGCTTATATCCAAGAGATACCTTTTCTTCCAGTGGGTCAAACTTGAGAATTGTGACATCCACCTTATCGCCTATATTGAATAGATCTGAGGGATGACTCAATCTGCCCCACGACATGTCTGTAATATGCAAAAGCCCGTCAATACCACCCAAGTCTACAAAGGCTCCGTAATCTGTGAGGTTTTTGACTATACCAGCAACAATTTTCCCTTCTTCCAGATTTTTAAGCGTGTCTTCTTTAAGCCTAAAGTGTTCGTCTTCCAAAACAGACTTGCGGGAAAGAACAATATTCCCCCTCCTCTTGCTCACCTTGATAACCCGCACGCTTATCTCTTCGCCGCACCAACTATCTAGATTTCGCGTGGGATGAAGGTCCACCTGCGAGCCAGGCAAAAAGGCTCTAATTCCCACATCCACCGACAAGCCGCCCTTAATTCTCTCAATAACCCTGCCCGTTATGATTGCTTGGTCGTTGTAAGCTTCCTCAATCACATCCCACACTTTCATCCGCTGAGCTTTTTGCCTAGAAATCACCAGATTCCCTCGGCGATCCTCAGTGCGCTCCAGCAAAACCTCTACTTTGTCTCCCGGCTTGACCTCGGGATTTCCGTCTTCGTCACAAAACTCATGCAACGAGATTAGCCCCTCTGACTTAAAGCCAACATCAACAACTACCTTCGAATCGGTTACCTTCAATATTGTTCCGGTTACAACTTCACCCTCTACAATGTTTTGGAAGCTTTTGCTGTACGCCTCCATCATTGTTTCGTAATCCAACTCCTCCGAGTCCTCGATAACAGGCGAAGCAATCGCTTCTTGAGGGCTCTCCCCCTCAGCCCGTTCCTCTGGGGCGGTGCCGGGATCACTTTCTGCCGCTGAAACCATTCCAATCCTCCTCTAACTAATCACCAAGCTTAAATTATCCACACATTCAAACCGACATGCCTCACGCTGATGCCTATCGAAATAATCGCCCGAGCGAAAACAGCTGGCGTTTGGCTGGTCGGAAACGAGGAAAGGCCAACTTGCTCTTACAAACTGCTCCAAACAATGGGTTAGGCAAATTGACGGAGTATCCTCTCTGCAGAAATTCGAAAGAATTCTTATATCCTGCCACCAAGCAAATTGTCAAGCAGCAGAACCAATCGACTTTCCGGATAAGTTTTTGATACACTAAAAGTTCAAGGGTTTATCGACGCAATTGTTAATCTCGGGAGTTTGTTATGAAGAGCGATATTCATCCAGCCTATCATGATGTTACAGTCCGTTGCGCTTGTGGCAATGAATGGAAAACACGTTCAACTCACTCCGAAGAAATTCGACTAGATATTTGCTCTGAATGTCACCCCTTCTTTACGGGCAAACAACGATTGATCGATACCGCAGGGCGTGTTGAGCGATTCGAGAAAAAATACGGCCGAGGGCGACAGAAGGCCCGCTCGGCCTAAGTTCGCATGATTGCAAAACTTGAAGCCCTAGAAAAGCAATACCACGAGCTTTCTCGCCTGCTAGCAGACCCGGAGCTGACCTCAAATCAAAAAAAATACCGAGATACCGCCAAAAATCACGCTGAATTACAGGCAATTGTCGATAGCTATCAAACCCTGAAACGAGTGTGCGAGGAAAGCGAGAGCATAGAAAAAATGCTCAAAGAGGAAAAAGACGAAGATTTTCTTGCCTTGGCCCACCAAGAACTAGAAGAGCTGAGCAATCAAAAGGCTGACTGCGAAGATCAACTTAGGGTGCTGTTGCTCCCCAAAGACCCTAACGACGAAAAAAACGTAGTATTAGAAATTCGGGCGGGAACGGGAGGCAATGAAGCCACTCTTTTCGCGCAAGAAATTTTTCGCATGTATACAAAATACTCTGAAGGGCGCGGGTGGAAGGTTGAGGTTTTGTCGGCTAATCCCTCAGATGTGGGAGGGCTGAAGGAAGTGGTGGCCATAATTGAGGGGAAGAAAGCCTATAGCTGGCTCAAGCATGAAAGCGGTGTGCATAGAGTGCAACGAGTCCCCGAAACAGAAACTCAAGGACGAATTCACACTTCTGCAGTTACTGTAGCGATTCTCCCGGAGGCCGAAGAAGTGGACGCCGCCATCGAAGCCAAAGACCTGCGAATAGACACCTACTGTTCCTCTGGGCCAGGGGGACAATCGGTAAACACCACATACTCCGCAATTCGCATCACGCATATTCCAACTGGGGAAGTAGTCACCTGCCAAGACGAGAAGTCTCAGATTAAAAATAAATCCAAAGCCATGAAGGTTCTGCGTGCCCGACTATACGACAGGGCAATGCTAGAACAGCAAGGCGAAATCGCAGAAAGTAGAAAGTCGATGGTTGGCACGGGCGATCGAAGCGAAAAAATTCGCACCTACAACTTCCCTCAAAACCGAGTAACAGACCATCGGCTGTCACTCGCACTGTATCAACTTGAGAAAATTCTCGAGGGGGATCTAGACTCTTTTATAAGCGCCCTCATTACTCATTATCGTGCGGAGGCTTTGGAGCGCCAAGAAAAAAGTGTCTGAGCAAAAAACGGCGTGAGGATTAAAGAAGCTCTGGAATTTGCGAGCACTTATCTTGCTGAACGGGGTCTGCGGCTTCCCCAACAAGACGCAGAAGCCTTGGTAACCATGCTTCTCCAAAAGAACCGAGCTTTTCTTTACGCTCACCCCGAGTTTGAGCTTTCCCGGACCAATGAAAGCGTTTTTCACCAGTGGCTAAACAAAAGGGGAGAGCACTATCCAATACAGTATTTGCGAGGAAAACAAGAGTTCTATGGTCTAGACTTTTTGGTCCGCCCGGGAGTATTTATTCCGCGACCAGAAACCGAGTTGCTGGTCGATGTCAGCATGGCGCTGCTCCGTCAACACCCGGATATAAATTCTTGTGTAGCAGACGTAGGAACTGGCTCTGGGTGCATCGCCATAACACTCGCCCGCCATAACCCCAATCTGACGATCACTGCTATTGACATCTCTCCAACAGCCTTAGAAACCGCCAAGCAAAACGCGGAAACTCACAGCTGCCTAGGGCGCATTGAGTTCCACGAAAGCTCTATGCTTACTGCTGTAAAAGAGAGAGCAGGAGGTTATCGCTTAATAGTAAGCAATCCGCCCTACGTAGGCCTTCAGGATAAAGCTGAGGTGGAGCCATCGGTCAGAAAATATGAACCTAGCAAGGCGGTTTTTTCAGGACAGTCAGGCATGGAGGCCTATCTCCAGCTTTTTGACCAATCAGGGGAACTTTTGAAACCGGGGGGGTGGCTGGTGTTAGAGCTGGGAGTCAACAGTCTACAGCCGGTCATTTCATTGGGAAAACAGAAAAACTGGAGACTAAACCAAGCGCACTCCGACTTGGCGGGAATTGAACGGTGTGCAGTTTTTCAAAGATATTCTAGTGACAACACCTTCTGATATCTTTTACTATGCAGATTGTTGGTGATGGGAGTGCTTATGCCTGACTGTATTTTTTGTGAGGTTGTTAGTCAAAATTTATCTGCTGCCATTGTTGAAGAAAGCAATCATGCAATCGCATTTCGAGACATCTCCCCGCAGGCACCAACTCACGTCCTTGTAATACCAAAAAAACACATATCTTCGCTAGACAAGGCTTCTGAGCAGGACTGCCAACTGCTTGGAGAGCTTTTGTTAATGGCCAATCGAGTTGCTGTCAACCAAAACCTGGACTCTAACTATCGTATTGTAATCAACAATGGAAGCAAGGCGGGCCAAAGCGTATTTCACATCCATTTACATGTTCTTGGGGGCAGACCTATGCAGTGGCCTCCCGGATAGCGGCTTTAATTTTTAGGACGGAAGTTTCAATGGAAAAACTGATTAAAGAAATTCTCAAAAACCTCGGGGAAAATCCAAAGCGCGAGGGATTGCTCCATACTCCTTCCCGGGTAGAAAAATCTCTGCGCTTTCTGACAAAAGGCTACAAAGAAACAGCCGAAGAAGCTCTCAATGGAGCACTTTTTACTGTGCAATATGACGAAATGGTCATAGTGCGAGACATCGAAATTTACAGTCTTTGTGAACACCACCTGCTTCCGTTTTTCGGAAAATGCCATGTAGGCTATCTGCCGTCGGATAAGGTTATCGGTCTAAGTAAAATCCCAAGGCTTGTTGATGTTTTTGCCCGTCGACTTCAAGTCCAAGAGCGACTTACCCAACAAATTGCAAATACCATAGAAGAAGCGGTTCGGCCTCGGGGGGTTGGTGTGGTCATCGAAGCCCAGCACTTGTGTATGATGATGCGAGGCGTGCAAAAACAAAGCACCAAGATGATCACGTCCTCAATGCTTGGCACGTTTAGAAAAGATCAGCGATCCCGCTTAGAATTTCTAAATCTATTAAGGGCTCACAATCCATGAAAAGGCCTCTCAGGGGGAAGCTCGCCAAGGCCCTCGCCTTCTATTTTGCTTGCTGTTGTTGTTGGGCCCAAACGGACTCTGTCAGCCCTGAAAAAAGTATCCACGTCGACGTCAATTTGGTCACGCTTAAATTCACCGTGCGAGACGCGGGTGGACGGGCGGTAAACAATCTCTCCCAACAGGAATTCCAGGTTTTTGAAGAAGGCCAACCCCAAAAAATCGTTTTTTTCAAAGCCCCTCGCAACGTCAGTGAAGTTACAAAAAAACTGCGGTTGGCATTTTTACTTGACGTGAGTGGCAGCACGTTTGCCACTCGCTCCGAAGAAATCGCTGCAGCTCAAACGTTTCTTCAAAACATACAAGAATTTACCCAAATCGGAATCTTTGGTTTTACTGACAGCCTCATTTCTTTCCAAGGTTTTACTCCAAACCGAGCCCTTGCTATAAAAGCATTAACTTCAGCCAGACAACACTTGGGGAAAACTGCAATCTACAGTTCTCTGAATGCCCTAATTGGCCACCTGAATGATGCCTCCGGGGGACCAGAAACACAAAATGCCATAATTGTTATTTCTGACGCAATGGATAATGGCTACTGGAGATCTCCGCAAACAATTACTCTGGCACGAACTAACAACGTGACCCTCTACACTATTCTGGTGCCTTCGGCAGCCCAACTTTATATTTACCCATCTTCTGCTGTTAAACCCCTCAGCCCCAACCGGTCGCAGCAAGACAAAGGCGCTAAGGAAAAAGCCTTTGCTAGGTTGGCAGCTCAGACAGGAGGCAAGCATTTCAGTGGCTTTGAAACCATCTTGAACTTCAGCCAGGTAATGGCCCAAATTAACGATGATATTTTTGGAAATCTTTACTCGCTAAGCTATTACGTAAGCGGCCCCTACGCTAGCCAGGAAAGAAGTGTGCGGGTGCGGACAAACAACCAAGGGCTGTCTGTTTCCACGCCCTTCAAAAATTTACCCCAAAAACTAAGCGCTAAAAGGCAGTTCATCGAAGCACTTTTCAGCAATCAGCCTGCTACAATGCTGCCCAATGGCTTATTGGAGTCTTTCCATGAACTTGGAGCAAGCCTAGATCTTTTAAAGCCCAGGCGGGGTGGGGGAGAAACAGGGCAGGCCTTTCGAATCAGGATCAGCCCCCACAGCCTTCAAAAATCAGAGAAGGGGAACATACAAACTCAACTTGGAGTCATCGGCCTTCTAGTAGACCAGCAGGGGAACGAAGTAGTACGCCTGAGAGAAATTTTTCCGGTCAACCTTAAGGCGAAGGTTGTTCGCGAAGGCCGGAGGGCAATCTACACCAACAAGCTGCTAGCTCCACCCGGAACCTATCGGCTAAAAATTGCACTTCTGGAAATTGCATCCTGGAAAATGAGCACCTATGAAAACACCGTGCATATTGTGGGACATTAGCGCGATGACCCCGCTCAACCCTTTGCCGGCGGAAACCAATGATTTTCAGCCAGTTCTTGAATGCGCGCCATTGCCCCTTGGTAATACCCTGCCGAAATGGCTTCATTGTCAGAATCACTTACGACTAAAGGGTTCCCTATTTTTACAAAAACAGGACTAAAGGGTTTCGGGATTCTAAATTGATCCCAGCTCCCAAGCTGCCAAAAATACTTTGGCTCCATATGACAAGGAATGATGGCCTTTCCTGTCCGGCGGGAAAGCCAAGGGGCTCCTCTTTTAACTTGGTAAGCTGGGCCTCTTGGGCCATCAGCAGCAATGGCTAGGTCTTGGCCACGAGACAAGCACTTCCTGAGCCTCAGAAGAGCCGTGACCCCTCCACGCGTGGCGGAGCCGCGTATTGCCTGATAGCCAAATCGGTTGATTATCTTAGTAATATACTCTCCGTCAAAGTGTTGACTGGTAAGAACGGCCATGTTCCTATTGCGCCAAAAAAAAGTGGCTAAAAAAATCTGATTGTGCCAAAACGAAAGGATAATTGGCTCACGATTATCCTTAAGCCTTTGGAAGTTCTCCCATCCCTCTATCTGGTAATGCAGGGTTGCCCCAATTGCTCGAATCAACACACAGCCAACAAACCCAATCAGGGAGAGCTGTATGCGCTGCCAGCGATTAAACCTCACCATAGACTCTGAGGGCATTGCGGAATCTGCTGACGCTTTAAAACTCATGAGTGTTATTGAGAACAGCTCAAGAATAACATTTCTTGAGATTAGGATTCTGGCTCCGAAAGCTTCCGAGAAGAAACCGCCAAGCCCTTGTGTATCTCAGTCATTGTGCGAATGAAGTTTTCCCTACAATCTGCCGCATACGAATTGTCTTGCTCCATATCAAGAAACAGCTGGTCTGTGTCATGTTGAACGGTTTCCAACAAACAATAAAATTCTTCTGGGCCTGGCGTTGAAACTTCTTGGCCCCGCCACTGCAACTCTTTAATTGTTTGAGCAATTAAATGAAAAATTGCTTGGCTTCTAGCTATTTGCTGGTCGTGTTGCTGGGGAGAAGTTTCAACCAAAACCAGACCAAAACTTTTCAGGCAATCACAGATTGATGCATACACAGCGGGTTCAATCCGTACAGGGCATAATGCAATCTTCAGCCCCGCAATTCCCTGCTTGCCACTATCCGGACCAAAGAGAGGGTGGGTCCCCAAAATTTGAGTTGATTTAGGGAGATGGGACAACATTTCTGCTATCGGTTTTTCTTTCACGCTACAGGTGTCTACTACAATTTGCCCTTGGCGTAACAAGGGAGCCATTTTTTGGCAGACTACAGCAATTTCCGAGATAGGAACATTCAACAATACAAGAGGCGCCTCGACTGCATCTGCAAAATCCACCGCCTGGGGAATGCCCTGAAGTTTTTCTGGATCTTGGTCGAAAACCAAGAGCTCTTTGCTCTTTTGAAGATGGCTATACGCCATCCTTCCAAACCGCCCAAAACCTATTACGCCGATTTTTTTAATTTCCACGGAAAGCAATTATATAATACATAAGCAGAATATGCGGCAACACAACATTTAGTGTTTATACCAAGGACAGCAAGGCTGCGTGCTTCTGGCTAATAATTCGCCATTAGCTGGCCGTCTTGTCTGAAAATTTTACCCATGGATTTGTCTGCTCTCACAGTAGTCCAAGTTCGCAAGGCTTGCCTGAGCCAAGAAAGCCCTTCTCAGGAGCTTCTGCAACAACTGCGCAATGACTCCCGACAAGGAGTGCGTCAAATACACAACCTGCTGATAAATCGCTTAGATAAAAAGCGCCGGGAACAACAAAGAATCGAGTCAATGCTCTATTTTGAGAAAAATCTGTGGAAAGATGGAGTGAGCTTGGTAGGGGGTGTAGACGAAGTCGGCATGGGGGCTCTCGCAGGACCAGTAATTGCTGCTGCGGTTATCTTTCCCTCTCAAATTTTTATTCCCGGGGTGAACGACTCAAAGCGCCTTTCACCGAAAAAACGCCTTCAGGTGGTCAAGGCTATCAAGCAGCACGCCATAGCGTTTCAGATCGGATCTGCCAATGTCGACGAAATCGACGATCTAAACATTTACCAAGCATCCATTCTGGCTATGCAGCGGGCCGTAGAGGGTCTTTCACAAAAACCATGCCATCTTTTGGTTGACGCCAAAACAATTCCTGAGGTAGACATTCCACAGAGCTCGATTGTTAAAGGAGACAGCCTAAGCTTTTCCATTGCAGCAGCCTCAATAGTTGCCAAAACCTTTCGAGATCAGCTCATGATCAATCTAGATCGCCAGTACCCACAATATGGCTTGAGGGTGCATAAAGGATATGGCACCCCTCAGCACCAGATGGCAATTAAAACCCATGGACTAACGCGCATTCATAGGCGCTCGTTTAGGTTCAGCTAGGAGAAGCAACTTGTACCAAACAGCACGAGATTTGATGGTGACAACCCAACTGGAGCGCCGGGGAATTCGCAACAAATTGATCTTGGAAGCTTTTTCACAAGTTCCTAGGCATAAATTTGTGCCCCGAAATTTACAAGATCAAGCCTACTCCGACTGCGCTCTGCCCATTGGCGAAGGTCAAACAATCAGTCAGCCCTACATGGTGGCCAAAATGACAAGCCTGGCGCTGCTTACACCGAAATCCCGGGTTTTGGAAATTGGAACAGGAAGCGGTTATCAGGCAGCCATCTTGGCAGAAATATCTGCCGAGGTGTACACAATAGAACGCATACCGAAAATTGCAAAGTACGGACGACAAAACCTCCAACAATTTAATTACAACAATATTCAGCTTGGCGTAGGAGATGGTACGTTGGGTTGGGCAGCAGAAGGACCTTTTGATGCTATTTTGGTCACCGCTGGATCTCCAGAAATCCCTAAAGTTCTTCTCGGTCAACTAAGCAATGAGGGACTCTTGGTGGTGCCTGTCGAGGACAAGTTGTCTCAAGTGCTCTACTCCGTCCGACGGACATCGGAGGGTTTTGAGAAAACTCGGGGGGAGCGGTGTGTTTTTGTCCCCCTAATCGGTAAATATGGCTGGGAAAAGGCCCCCGAATCTCATGATTGATTTTTTAACTCAAACTCCAACAGCCAGCCTCTACCTCTCTGCTATCGGTGGCTACCTCTTGTTTCTCTTGGCAATCAGCGCCTACAAAAGCCGCCGCATAAACACCCAAGACGATTTTATGGTCGCGGGGAGAAACGTTTCTACTCTTTTTCTCGCGGGAACGCTAGTGTGCACTTGGATTGGAGCAGGTAGTTTGTTTGGGGGGGCTGGGAGGGCGTTTCGAGAAGGCTTCTCCGCGCTTTGGATGAGCGCTGGAGCTTGGGCAGGCATCGCGTTTTGCTATTTCCTAGCACACCGAGTTCGAAAACTCACTCAATACACGGTGCCAGACATCATAGAAATGCGCTACACTCCAACCGCTCGGCTATTGGCAACAATAGCCATTGTGCTCGCATATTTAACCATTGCTGGCTATCAGTTCGTCGGAGCGGGACGGCTGCTTAATCTCTTGACGGGCATTGAGCCTATTTACGGACAATTATTAACCTGTGGCCTAGTAATTCTTTACACAGCGCTAGCAGGAATGATGTCGATTGTAGCGCTAGACATCTTCAATGGACTGCTTATCACAGGTGGAGTTCTTGTTGCGGCTCCTTTTGCCCTTCGCTCTGCAGGAGGGTGGTCAAGCGTAGTCGAGACTTTACCCGATACACACTTTTCTGTTTTTGGAAGCCTGGGACTGCTTCCTGCTCTTGGGCTTTTTCTCCCAACGCTCTTTCTGCTTCTGGGGGAAAGCAGCATGTATCAAAAATTTATGTCAGCGCGAGATGGGGCTTCGGCTAAACGCGCCGTGATAGGAATGATCCTTGGTGTAATTGTAATAGAAATAGCCCTGGATGCTACTGCGATTTTCGGAGCAGCCATCTATTGGAACAATCCCGACTTTGTTAGTTCCGACGGAATGTTCCAAGCGCAAGCCACAGAAACCATTCTTCTGCAAGTGGCTCGTTATAATCTCCCGCCGCTGGTGGGGGTTTTTCTGGCGGTGGGGGCAGCCGCCATCATTTTTTCGACTGCAACAACCTTCCTGCTGATCCCTTCTACAAATATAATTCGAGATATTTACCAGCGTTTTGTTTGCCCAGAAGCTAACGAGAGCAATTTGATTCGGGCCCAACGGGTTGTTGTTGTTGGTCTAGCCTTGCTGGCTGTAGCCACTTCATCCATGTTTGAAAGCGTTTTAGACATGGCTCTTTACGCATACACCATGGTGGGAGCGGCCGTGACGCCTGCCCTCTTGGGGGCTTTTTTGTGGAAACGAGCAACCGCAGCAGGTGGAACGGCCTCCGTGACACTCGGGATTAGCATAACAATTATTTATGCCACATTAAATGCCTTAGGAGTCACCGATTTGGACTACGATTTCATTATTTATCCAGCAGGTGGGGCCTCCATCGCTGCCCTAATAATAGTCAGCCTGCTAACCCCACCGCCCCCAGAATCCAAATGGAGACCTTTTTGGGGAGGGAGTCATGCAATGGACGATTAGGCTTAACAGACATTATTCAGAGGCATGGAAAATTTGGTAGCAACCTTTCTCGTCTTGAGTAATGCGCTGCCTTTCGTTGAGATCGCCGATGGCTCTGCTAATGACTCCAAATGGCTCTTCGGAGAAATGTTCGAGAAGATCCGCAAACGACATGTTTTTCTGACCAAGTTCTTGCAAAATCTCTTTTGCCAATTGACTTGGAGTGCGCGGAGTCGTTTGCAAATCAGATGGCTTCTCTGGCTCTTGTTTCTCTTTGCACGCACTTTCAATAGAAACTTTTTCTTGGTTAAAGTAGGCAATGCGCTGATATCGCTCCGAGGGAACATTTTCTGGAATAGTTGCATCTATCCCCATTTTGGCGGTGGTTGGAATGCCTGCAGTGGGGGCCAAAGATGGATCCAGGGGCTTAGACCTGGCATTAGACAATATTATCGTATCCCGGTCGGCCTGAACGCGAGTAGCAATGGCCCATTCCACCTCAACAGGATCAAAAATATCTATATCCTCATCTGTTACCACAACATGCTTGATGTCAGCAATCGACAGAAGTGCGGCAATAGCATTTTTCCCGTCTCCTGGGCGCTTTTGAATAGCAGCAACGACATGCCAATGACAACAACCTCCAGGGGTTAAGTAAATAGCTGTCGCCTTGACACCAGCCTCTCCCAGCACTCGCCAGGCCGCAGCTTCATAGATTGGAGCGCTCATCCAAATATTCTCCCACGGCATATGCAAAGCATAATACGTTGGATTATCACGGTACATCAGTGCATTGATTTTAACCCGCGGATTGTAATGAAGGCCTCCCATCAAACGAGTGAATTCCCCAAAAGGACCTTCCGGATAGACCCACCCGTCTGGGATAATTTCTCCTTCCAAAACAATTTCTGCATCCGCAATGCATGGTACGGATGCGGTAACTCCCGAGGCAAGCCGCAAAGGAGCGCCCGAGAGACCTCCAGCGTAGGTTAGTTCATTGACTCCCAGTGGGGCCTTGAACGTTGCCGCAATCATTTGGCAAGGATGAGTGCCAATCGAGATCGAAATTGGCACGGTGCTGTTGGTCGAAAAGGCTCGCTCCGCAGTGCCTCTTAGATTATTCGGCGTAACAATATCGATTCCTGTTGTAGACTTGTCGTGCAGCATTAAACGATACATGCCCGCATTCAGGCCATGGTCTGGATCTTTGGCAATTACAATTCCAGCGGTAATCATCGGCCCTCCGTCCAACACAGAAAAAATGGGCACTGGCAGCTGATAAAGATCTACCTCTGGCCCCTTTAGAATTGTGTTCTTGACAGGAGCGTCCTCAACTTGTTCTGGTTCAATTGGATCAATCATGGCCTTTTGGAGTTTTTGTTGAATCTCCCCATAGGGCACTCCGGCAGCAATGGCAAGACGATTTCTGGACTGCAGCAACCCGGAAGCGACTGGGATGACATAACCTTTGGGCTGCTGAAAAAGTACTGCTTTTTCAGACTGAGCCACTAGGGCAGCAACGTTTCTCAAGTCGGTAGAGCGAGAGATTTCAAGCAACTCGTCGTGCTCCCGAAGCTCCTGAAGGTATTCTCTAAAACTGTTACTCATTAAACCTTCCTCCCGAACCGACTGTTTGTCGTTTCTCTTGGCTCGCGCGTTCCAGGAGCCACTTTGCGGGCCTACGTTTTGCCACGGCCTACAGCGCCCCCAAGAGACTTTTTCCAGTCGGTCATCGTTAAGCCTTCTAGGTCCAAATCAAAAGCCCGAATGGCATTTCCGTGAAATATGTCCTCTTGGTCTGATTGCGATAAAAATCCCAGCTCAGAAATGGCGCCAGGCATGTCACAGTCCCAATGTGGATAATCGGTGGCAAACAAAATTTGCTTACGCCCAATAGCGTCAAAGATTGCCTGCAATTGACCGGGTTTATCTGGATTCTCTATGGGCTGAATGGTGTAAAAAAATTCCTTCATATATTCGCTTGGCTTTTTTTTCAGAAGCGGAGCTTCACTTGGGCGCATCATAAAAGCCGTGTCCAGCCGAGCCATCAACAAAGGCATTATCGCAGCTCCCGCCTCAAAAAAAACAATCCGCAAGTCAGGAAAGCGCTCTGCTACCCCTCCCAGAACGAGGTTAAACAAATGGATGGCGTTATAAATCGGAAAGCTTAGCGAATGAGCAGTCAAAAAAGTGTCAAACATGTTAAAAGGCCGGATGCCCCAATACCCTACAGCATGAAAGCCAAGCGTTAAATTGCGCTCCTCTAAAGCAGCAAACACAGGCATCCACTCGTTGTGATGAATTCTTTCGTTGCGATTGCCAGTTACCAAAAACCCGACCACTCCCGACTTAGAGCCAAATTCCTCAACCAATTGCAGGCTTGTTTTGGGATCAGAAAACGGCAGATACAGCATGCTCCAGATTCGCGGTTCGTAGGGAAGCACTTCTTCAGTTGCCCAGCGAGCATAGGCCTTAGCCACCGCGACTTCCAGCTCTGCTTGAGGGTAAAGCGCCAAGGTAAGCATATCGTTGGGGAAAAGGATTGAATAATCAACCCCAATTCGTGTCAACTCGCTTACCAGGCGGGTTATCTGAGCTGGCGGCCGGGAGCCTTGGCTAAGAGGAGGCCATCCCCCCGGTTTCTGCTTGGAGGTCCTCTGAATGCGCCAAGCTAAAGAACGATCCCCGATATATTTGACGCCGGGATCGCCTGCCGACTCGATTGCCTGCCTCCAAAAAGGGTCCATATAGGGAGTCAGGTGGGGGATTACATCCAGGTGGTGGACATCAGCATCAATAACCAGGACACGATCCAGAGAATTTCGAAGAACTTCCGTTTCGGCGTTTCGCAGGTGGTCCCGTGTCATATTGCTTTCCCTGTGGTGCCTTCAACCCCTTGAGAGTCCATGCCCCCGAAATTTGCGTGCCTCAGGCGAATGGCACATTTGGCGGAGAGGGGGGGATTCGAACCCCCGGTGCCGGTCGCCCAGCACAACTGCTTAGCAGGCAGCCCTGTTCAACCACTCCAGCACCTCTCCACGCCCAACAAGGTTCTTGCCAAGGGTCTCCACAAAAGACGTGTGGTATTGTAGAAAATCTACCTAGACGGGTCAATGTAACGACCACGCAGAACAGAAACCACACGACAACTTTTCTTCTTTCGTCTACAGTAGCAGGAATCATGTGCCGTAGCGAACTTGGCCTAGGAAACATCCTCGAGGCTAAAAAGCGCCTAGAGGGAGTTGTCCAAAAAACACCTCTTGTCTTGTCAAAGTTTCATCCAGAAGTTTACTACAAGGCAGAAAATTTACAGTTGACAGGATCTTTTAAATTGCGGGCCGCTTTCAACCAGCTTTCCTTGTTGTCGGATGCTGAAAAACAGCAAGGAGTCGTGACGTCTAGCTCGGGAAACTTTGCACAAGCAGCTGCTTATGCCTCCAAGACAATGGGTGTTTCTTGCAAAATTGTCATGATGAGGTCTTCGAATGCTTTGAAGATCGTCCGCACGCAGCAACTGGGTGGCAAAGTGGTCTTCTGTGAAGATCGATTTTCCGCACGCCAAGAGATGGTCTCTGCAATCCAGCAAGACGAACGACGGGTGGTTATTCACCCCTATGACCATCCCCAAACAATTGCAGGCAATGGAACCCTTGCCTTAGAAATTTTAAAACAATTACCTGAGGTTAAAAATATTGTTGTGCCCATCAGCGGAGGGGGCTTGATTGGAGGCATCGCGTTGGCCGTCAAGACTCATAGGCCCCAGATCAAGGTCTGGGGCATTCAGCCACAAAGGGCCAATGCAACACAGCTTTCCTGGCAGGCCGGAAAGCGAGTAGGCATCAGGTCCGCACAAACAATTGCAGATGGCTTAACTGCAACCCTTCCTGGAAAACTTACGTTCCCCATCATTCAACAATTAGTGGAGTCCGTAGAGGTTGTAAAAGAAGATTCTATTCGTCAAGCCGTTGCACACTGTTTGCTGGAAGAAAAGCTGGTGGTTGAGCCTTCGGGAGCAGTGCCACTCGCTGCAGCACTCGAGGAGAAAGTTCCGCTTTGCCAGACCGTGCTGGTTTTAAGCGGGGGGAACATAACACCAGCCCTTATGAAGCAAATTCTCTCAGGCCGACAGGGGGCTTAGGGGCCTCCGAAAGAGGGCTTTATTCTTGCATTGCAGAAGGCTCAAAAGTGATCTTTAGTGCTCCAGTTTTAGCGGGCTTCAGAGCTGCTGCAAGGGCTTTTTTGTACTGAGCTAAAGAAAACTTTGCCCCTACAATTGCCTCCAAGCGGGCACTCATGCCCGGCAAAACCAGAATAGCCTTGCAAAACGTCGGGCGATTACAACTGTAACTCCCAAGCACTGAGAGCTCTTTGTGCCAGGCGGCCATCCAGTGAAGCTTCGCCGAGTTGCCTGGCATTCCAACCATCACCACTTGCCCGGCAGCACGAGTAAAACGAAGGGAGGTGTCCATTGTTTCTGCTGCCCCAACGCAATCGAAGGAAATGTCCGCGCCTCCGGTGGCTCCAGGGGGACCAAATTCTGGCCTGTGTAATTTCACCCGCAGCTCTTCGGTTAGCCCAGAGAGCAACTCCTCAACCCCAACAACCCGGTCGGCACCTAGCTGGCGAGCAATATGCTGCTGGTGAAGATGCTTGGCTACTACGACCACCCGCAAGTCTTTTTCCAAACTGCGAAGAGCAACTAAAGTCAAGGCCCCCATGGTTCCAAAACCCACAATCAAGGCTGTTTGGCCGTCTTTGGGAGAGGCCTTTAACACCGCCTCCAAAGCACAACCAAATGGCTCCGCAAGCACTGCTGCGCTGTTGGCAAGCCCTTCGGGAACAAGGTGGAGTTGCTGCTGGTGAGCAACAAAGCTTCCGCTCCAGGCGCCACCTGTATCGTGGCAATATCCTGTTTGAATGCCTGCTGCCAAGGAACCTGCCCCGGTATTAATACACAAAGAGTCTTGGTCGGCCTGACAATACTCGCAAAGCGGGATTATTGCTCGTGTTCGGCAGCTTAAGGGTGGGTGCAAAACAACCCGTGAGCCTACAGGAAACCGCTCAACCCGATCCCCGCACTCAACCACTTCACCTACCACTTCGTGCCCTAGGACAAACGGGAAAGAAGTAAGCGGGGAAAAATACGGATCGCCCTTGGCTGTAATGGTCGCTAGGTCTGACCCACAAATACCGCTCAAAAGCGGACGAACTCGAACCCACTCTGGGGTTGGCAAAGGTGGCGGCAAAACATTAACGAGGCGAATGCATGACAAAAAAGAAGCACACAGGGCGGGCCGCTGGCGAGCCAAGTAGCGCACAAATAAATATCGAGGAACGCTCTTAACGTATTCTATGGCTTGCATTAAGGTGATGGTGAGTAATTTTCAGCCAAAGGCCAATCGAAAATTTCCCATCCCTTTCGTTGGGCAATTCGCCGAAGATTTCGGTCGGGATTAATCGCCTTTGGATTTCCCACGCTTTCCAACATGGGAACATCGTCTAGGCTATCTGCATAGGCATAACATTGATCTAGATCTAGGCTGTGCTCTCGAGCAAACTGCGCAACAGCCTGGGCCTTTCGATGATCGGTTAAAGGTCCTCCCAGCAAAGCTCCCGTAAATCGATTTTCCTGTTTTTCCAACTGGGGGGCTATTAATTCAGAAACTTGTAGGTGGCGGGCCAGTGGCTCAACTATCTCCCGCAAAGAGTTGGTGACCAGTACCACCATATCGCCATTATGCTGATGCTGCTGTACTCGCTCAAGAGCCGCAGGGTATATGCTTTTGCGCCCAGATTTTTGAAAATAGTTTGAGGTCCTATCTTTCAATTCTGGAGGCTTCAAGTTGACATAGTTGCGATAAAACGCACAACTAAAATCGTATCGGCTGAGTTTATCGAGAATTATGTAGCGAGGGACTTTGAACAAAAACAGCGCCTTCCAAAGAGTTTGTTGCAGAAAATTCATTCTGGAGGTTCTCAGGTAAACATAGTGTCGAACAATATCACCCTTAGCAATGGTTCCATCTACATCAAAAAAGGCAGCGCTGTTATTCACAAAACCTCTTCATTGGCACTAATGCTGGAAATTGCTTCGACTGCCCTTTGGGTGTCTCTGGCAATTTGACGATATACTTCATCTCGAGACAAGCCTGCTGCTTGCTCTTCGTAATAATCCATCTCAAGGCGTGACCCAAAAACAACACTTAGCTTCTGGCGGCATGGCATCGTGCTTCCAACTGGCAGCGCCTGATAGGTGCCTTCTATGCAAGCAGGCACAATCGGTGCATTTAGCTCCAGGGCCATTAGTCCCAGGCCGGCCTTGAAGGCTTGTAATTGCCCTGTTCTCGAACGAGTTCCTTCAGGAAAAATCAAAACATTCTCCCCGGAAGCTAGGATTTCCTTCACCAAGCGAAGGCCAGCAAGAGAGGTTTCCTCGCGTTCAACCGGAACAACATTTAAAAACGTGCTGAAAAACCAACTTTTCAGAGAGTTGTCAAAAAAATAATCTCGGGCGCCCAGCACATGGAGCTTGCGAGCCTCCTGAATGCCCTTGTGCTTATAAACCGCTGCAAGCAAAGCAGGGGCGTCCAGATGGCTGTTGTGGTTGGCGGCAATAATATACGGCTGAGCAGCTTGCGAAAAACAAGAAGGGGAACCGCTTGTACGAACGGTTAAGCTAAAATATTTCCTGAGGAAACCAGAAAAACTCCTGAGGGCCAATGAAAAAAGGACGCGATTGATAAAAGAGCGACTGGAGTACGGCCTGGCAGAACGAATTTTCTTACGAGATGGCTTCTCTGCTGGGGGCTGCTTGGCAAAAGATCCGCGAGAGAACACCTCATCTAATAATTGCCCCACAGTTTGCACCTCGGTCGCCTTTTCGTCTGGCACCACCACATCAAACGTGTGCTCAATGTACAACAACAACTCAATGGCCATTAAAGAGTCCAGGCCCAAATCAGTGTACAAATGATTGCTTTCCTCTACCTCCTCTTCAGGAATGCCTGCAAGGCGACTGAGTTCTGCCAGAAGAGCCTTCTTGCTGTTGTTCGAAGTCATAGCCCTGTGCGAAAAAGTGGCTGGTGACGCAGGAGTCTCCCCAGCAAGCTGGTATTCTAGGCGGTCTCTAATGGCAACCCTTTGAAACTGCCCAGAATCCTCTCGGGGCAGAGGGGCCTCCCAAAAGTGCACTTGTTGCAACCGATGATAGCTGGGCAACTCTCTTGCAAGTTGCTGGATTTCTCGCTGAATAGATTTTTTGATAGCCGGAAGATCTTGGTCTGGACTGTTTTGGAGAGGCGCAAAAATAGCGTGAACGTCTTCTGTGAGACCGCTTTTAACGCCTAAGACGCAAACCTCCGCCACGCCAGGAAGGGCTTGGTAAATCGCCTCCAAATCAGCCGGGTAAACATTTTTTCCGGCACCCGTCACAATAACATCCTTAATTCGTCCTGTAATATAAAGGTATCCTTCGGCGTCGAGACGCCCTAGGTCTCCGGTATGAAACCAGCCATCTCGAATTACTGCGTTGGTGGCCTTTGGGTTTCCATAATATTCCAGCATTAAGGACGAGGTTTGCACAATCACCTCTCCAACACCGTGTTCGTCGGGACGAAAAATTTGCAATTCCACCCCCGGAAGAGGCTTTCCGGCAGAGCCCTTCCGGCTCTCGCCAAGAGGGTTAACTGTAAGAACTGGGGCGGTTTCGGTCAAACCGTATCCCTCATAAATAGGCAGACCTAGCGCTTGAAAGTCTTCGTATAGCTCTGTGCCTAGCGCCGATCCACCACTAACAAAAAATCTTATTTGATTGCCCACCTCTTTGTGGGCACGAGCAAACAATTGCCGTCCGATTTCTTTGCCCCAGTTGTGCCTAGCGATGTTGCTAAAGCGCTTTGAAATAGCCAAGCGCCTAGATTTCAAAGAAGACTGAGTGCCTTTCATTACTCGGCGCTCTATGTCGTCTCGAATAAGGGCATAAAGGGTGGGCACCCCGAGCATGCAGGTAGCGCCCACCTCTCTCATCACGCCCAAAATTACTTTGGGCTTCAAGGAGTGTAAATAGGTCACGGTCGCTCCACCATAGATCGCCATCAAAAACCCACAGGTGAATTCAAGAGCATGGTAAAGAGGTAATACCGAGGTGATTTGGTCGGTCTCCTGAACGGGCAGATAGCAATTTACCCCAAAAAAGTTGCCCAAAAAGTTGCTGTGAGTATGAACGGCCCCCTTAGGATCCCCCGCCGTTCCAGTTGTAAAAATGATCGACGCCGGATCATCCGGCAAAACTCGGGGCAACGGCGGGGGCGGCGAACACACATCAACGGTGGTGCTGCGAGGGTATGCCGTGTCCACAAACGGCTCGCAACTGCAATTCAAGTCAAGCAGCTTTACGGGCACCTGTCGCTTTTCGTTTTCCTGCAGGCTCGAAGGTTTCAGTTTTTCAAAACATCGGCTTGATACTAAAAGCGCCTTGGCTTTTGTGAAACGCGCCACACCCCAAACTTCTTTTTCCCATGTTTGGGCGTCAAGGGGGACTACGATTAGCCCCGCCGTCGTGGCTGCTAAATATGCCAACCCCCACTCCGGTTGGTTTTCTGAGTACAAAACAACCCGGTCACCTTTTTTCAACCCCATACCCCCAAAGCTCCCCGCAATTTTTTGGGCACCCTGCTGAAGGTCTTGGTAGGTAAGTCGGCACCATTGTCCTTTGCGTTTTATTTGCAATGCTGTTTTGTGTGGGAGGCGGCTTGCCGTGACCTCTAACAACTGGGGGATGGTTTTTGCAATTGGTGGGACTTGCGGAGAATCACCGAACGGGCTCGTTGGGGAAGAGCCCTCTTGTTTTAAAATGTGCTTTCTTAAGCCGGGAATATGTACGTTCTGGATATAGTGTCGCCAATTCAAGCGTTGGACATCGAAATCGAGCAAGTTTTTTTCCTCCTCACTCAACGAACTAAAAAGGCTAACAATATTGTCGGTCTCAAACCGGCAAGCCAGGTTGAGGTACGGCTCATAAATGGTGCCGTAGTAATAAAGCTTTTCATAGGCAGCCCTGGCTGTGGCTACTTTGCGCCTTAGTTTTTGTGCAGACAAGAAAAAATTTGGCAGCCTTTCCAAGCACCACTCCACAACAACCAGAGGAGTTTTTTTAATTTTGTACTGCAGTCGAAATTTTTCTGGCGGAAGAAAGTTAACTCGTTTTGTCTGAATGGGTTGTCCAACCTTATCAACCATTGGATTGTTTAGAAAATACGAGTACACCAATTCATAGAGGTCGCCAAGAGTAACAGGGCTCGTGGATCCGGTGGCTACATGGTACACCTTCAAGTTGGTTGCTCGCCGGGCAGCTGGAATAGCTGCCAGCAACGCATTAACCACCATATCAACAGGGATCAAGTCTAGTGGCACGTCTGGGTCCATTGGTAGAGATTTCAATCGGTTCTTCCCAATTGCTATAATAAGGGGGTCTGCCATGCGAAGACCGTCCAACCACCCCGGCGTTGGTTCCGCCAAACTTCCCTCGATAACCGAGGGGCGGACAATAATTGTGGGAGCGGTGCGAGACCTGGTCTTCAAAACCATCTGCTCGCCCATAGCTTTGGTGTAGGTGTAGGTGTCATTCCACCCTCGCTTGCGGGCCCATGCCAACCCCTCCCTAGCCAGCCGACTAGAAACCCATTTTTCTCGAAGGTTTTCAATTTTTTCTCTGCGACGACTGTTGCGGCCACCCCTCCCCGACTTCCGGAAACGCTTCAATAGGGCCTCTTTCAGTTGTCGATCTACCGCGGGACTACGTGCTTCTTTTTGAGCACGGCCAATCATCTCCTTGAGTTGTTTGATTTCCCGATCAATATCACCAAACTTACCAGGGGGGTAGGGTTCGGAGGCTTCCTCAGGTGTCGCTGTGTGGTAAATCGTCTCAGGGGCAACCTTTTTGTTTACCCCACAAACAAAAGCGGTGGAGACGTGTACCAGAAGAGCCCCCTTGCAAGCATTTGCAAACTCGGAAACTCGCGAGGCGCTCAGGGTGTTCATCTCCAGGGCTTCATTAAGAGGGGCGTCGAAGGAAACCACCGCAGCGCTATTAATAACCACGTCAACCCTACCCTGTAAGTCTTGGATGGTCTCGGCGTCCATTCCAAGCTGTGGCTGTGATGTGTCGCCCGCTACAGCAAACACCTTGTTCTTTAGAAGCTCCTCAAAGGCTGGGCCCTGCAAACTCCGGAGGTGATCAAACACGCTTGATCGAAACAGCTCTTGATGTAAGCGCTCGTCTGGAGACATGGTCTGGCCACCCAGTTGTTTTTTGGGGCGAATTAGAAGATAAAGCCGGCCAACACTAGGAACAATCCGAAGAATTTTTTCAACAAGGGGTTGGCCCAAGAACCCGGTGGCGCCTGTAATAAAAAGAGTTTTTCCTTCTAGGGTGCCCCGAACTGTGTTTTTTTCAGACATTATAAAACCACCATTCGAACAGAGCTCTCTGCGATTTTTGCACTTACAGGAGTTTTCCCAAAAATATCTCCGTCAAACATTTTGTCTATTCTTACCGATGATTCTATGTTGACAGTCTTTGCTTGATAGGCGCTAAACTTTGGGTGTTTTAGGTGTTTTCCTTTATAAAGCCGAGGAAAATTAAACATTAACTCTACCCGCCCGGTTTTCTCTATAACCACAACATCTAACAAGCCGTCTGTCATTGAGGCTTGGGGGGCCAAAAGGAGGCCACCGCCACAGTAACAAGAGTTTTGGATTAGAACCGCCACACACTCGACTTCCATCTTTCTAGAGTCCAGGGTTAAACGCAAAGGAAAGCTTTCCAGTGACCCAATTGCTTGATACGCAGCTACAAAAAAAGCAACAGGGCCCTTCAACTTTTTCATTGCGTTTGCTCTCACCGCAATGTTTGCCGCCAGACCTATTCCCAGAGCCGACACAAAACACCTGTCGTTTTCCATGCCTATATCCACCATCTTGGTTTTACCAGCAAGAATAACTTTCAAAGAGGCCTTCAGGTTGTTGTAAGGAATGCCCAGGCTGCGAGCTATGTCATTTCCTGTTCCTACACAAATCATTCCAAGTTCAACGGGAGTTCCCAGAATACCATTAACAACCTCTGAAATTGTGCCGTCCCCACCCAAAACAATTATTCGGTCTTGTTCTTTCTTTGCAAGATCCCGAGCTATTTCTGTTGCTTCACCTGCAGCAGTCGTTTCCAAGATCTCATAATTAATATCTAGAAGACGAAGAAGGTTCCTGAGTCCTGCAATATTTCCAGGACCCTTTCCGTGGCCAGCTTTTGGGTTCGCTATAATCTGAAGTTTCACTCTCGAAGTATAGCGATTCTATGGTTTTGTTGGAAGCGCTGTAGTTATCAGTAATGATATACTCTCTTGGTTTGGAGGTACTTCTTATCTGGTGATAGGCCTGGTCTTCAAAACCAGTTGGGCTGCGGTGAAAATCGTGGTTGGTGGGTTCGATTCCCATGTGCCTCCGCCAGGCAGCTCTTATACTAACTTAATACTTTTAATATTATATTTTGTTAGTAGTAGTAGTACCTGTGAATATCATGAAAAGGCTGTTAGTTTAAGAAAACAAAGGGTTTTGGTTTAGAGTGGCTGTGAAAATAAACAAGAAAATCTGTGACGAGGAAATCTTGGGTAAGGGAAAAAAAGAAACGCACAGTAAAATCACAACCGTTTTTAACAATTGTTAAAAAAAGGGGTCTGTTGAGTTGTTCTGGTCTTCCAATGAAACAAGGAACCAACATGTTAAAACTACCAAAAGTGGCAATTCAGGGCGACACCGGCTCGTATAGCGAGGAGGCCGCTCTTTCAATGCTGGGCCGAGAGATTGAAATTCATCACTGTGAGCACTTTCGAGAAGTTTTTGAGATGACTGCTGCTGGGCAGACAAGCTGTTGTGTGGTTCCTATTGAAAACTCTTTGGCGGGGTCTATACACAAGAACTATGACTTGTTGTTGAGATATAAATTGAAAATAGTTCGAGAGGTTAATTTGCATATTCAGCACAACCTGGTGGGGGTTCCGGGGGTTGTTTTTGAGGAAGTTTCTACGGTTGTTTCCCACCCGGTGGCGCTAGATCAATGTGAAAGCTTCTTTGAGGAGTTCCCTCGTCTGATTCGAAAGAGCGCATATGACACTTCTGGCAGTGTGCGTCGTGTTGTTGAGGAGAACCATCGGGATTGGGCGGCGATTGCCAGTCGGCGGGCGGCAAAACATTATGGTGGACAAGTTTTAATGACTGACATTCAAGACAACAAAGAAAACTTTACAAGGTTTTTTTTATTGTCTCCTTCTGTAGACCTGCCACAAGGAGCCAACAAAACATCGATCGCCTTCAGCTTCAAAAACACCCCAGGTGGTTTGTTTAAAAGTCTTAGTGTGTTTGCGTTGCGCGATGTCGACCTTACAAAAATTGAGTCTCGGCCGATTCACGGTAGGCCGTGGGAGTATTTGTTTTATGTTGATTTGTTGGGTGGTGTTGAAGAAGAAAAAGTTGAAAACGCCCTAAACCACCTTCGTGAAATCGCGGACTTTTTGGAGGTTTTGGGTTGTTACCCTCGCGACAAAAAACACAAAAAAACAGACTAATAGTGCTTTCACTGATCGGTGTTTGTTTGGTGTTGGTTCTTTAGTCCATCTGGAGAGAGCTTGAATAGATGGGCTAAAGTTGCTACGATCGTCACCTTTCGTTTATAGAGGCTAAGAGCAATGAAGCGGACCTTCCAACCAAACAATCGCCGCCGAAACAAAAAGCATGGTTTTCGGGAGCGCATGAAGACTCGGGCTGGTCGGGCGATACTAAAGCGTCGCCGAGCTAAGGGTCGTAAAAGACTAGCAGTTAGTGCGTGAGTCTATGGACTATTCATTAAGCCTTGCCCTGCAATCGCAAACAACCCTGTTGCCTTGGCCCCCCGAACAAGCGATACAATACAGGTCTATGGATTTGGGTCACCTACACCCTGGTTTGTCCAGGAGGAACCGCCTTCGCAAAAGAGAGGATTTTTTGGAAGCTTATGCAAGGGGTGAAAAAATTCAAGGCTGCCACTTAGTGTTTTACGTACTTCCCAACAACTTACCTTGCCACCAATTGGGCTTAACGGTTTCTAGGAAGATAGGTTCTGCGGTTGTGCGAAATCGCGTGAAGCGCAAGCTTCGGGAAATATTCCGCATCAACAGCGAGGTGGTTGCTGTGGGGTGTAATATTGTTATGAATGCGAAGCGCAGTGCAGCCAAGGCCTCATATGGCGAGCTTGAAGAGGATTTTCTTCGAGCAGCAAAATGTTGGCGAGGGATGGCAATAAAGTGAAGATTGTTGTTTTAAAAATCATTCAGCTTTATCAAATGGTTATATCTCCAATTTTACCCAATGCTTGTCGGTTTTATCCTTCATGTTCGGAATATGCTCGCCAAGCAGTTAATAAGTTTGGTCCCTCGAAAGGCGCAGCGCTTGCTTTAAAAAGAGTGTTTCGCTGCCACCCTTGGTGTGACGGTGGTGTGGACCCAATTCCCTAAGTAAAACTAAGGACGCATGGCTATTCAAGACCCATTTGAAGCAGATATGCAGAAGCGTCTTCTGATCGCTATGGTTTTATCCATGGTGATCATCTATTGGTTGACCCCTTCCCCCCCTCCTCCTTCAGAAGGCACAATCCCTCCCAGCGAAGAAATATCTAAGCCTGCGGAGCCCACTCCTCGGCAACCCTTGATTGCCGAAAGACAGCAAAGCGCCTCACAGGCCATGCGTGTCGAGATGACTCCCACTCAGGCTATTCCGCAAATCACTTTACTGCAAAACGACAACCTTTCTTTGAGATGGAACAGTGTTGGCGCCACACTGCAAAGCGCCCAGCTTCACAATTATGATTCTGGGGGAGCTAAGGTGGAAATAATTCCCCAAGCCTTGCCACAGGATCTTGGTCAGCCGTTGAGCATTCGGACAGGAGACAGCCTGTTAGACCAAATTTTAGAGGGCGCTGTTTATGAAGTGGAAGAGCTTGGCAAGGCAAACCCACGCGCTCCAAGCGGGCTGACTTTTTATTATCAGAATCGTGGTGTTGAAGTTAAGCGAACCATCCGACTGCCCGCCGAAGGATATCTGTTGGAAATGGAAACAGAGGTTCTTTGGGAAGGCCGGCCGATTCCATTTACAATCACCCTTGGTCCTGGCCTTGGCGATCGTCAGCTGGAAACATATTCGGTAGATTTTGCCGAGCCGGCTGCTGCTTATTACCATGACGGCGCTGCCAATCGTTATACTGTGGGGGATCTGGAGGACGGAACCGTCCGACTGAATTCCCCGGCTCGGTGGGTGGCCATGGACAGCCAATACTTCACTTACCTGGTGTTGGTTCCTGATGGCATCAAAGGAGCAGTTTTTTCCAGCCCTAGAATGGAGCCCTTGGCTTCCGACTCGGAAGAATTGCCCCTGATTGCCGTAGAGGTTGAGCTAGAGTCTGGAATTTCCCACGCAATTTTTATTGGGCCAAAAAATTACGAAATTTTGGGCGAAGCAGACACAACCTTGGGCGAGTTGATTGATTATGGCTGGTTTGCCTTTTTGGTAAAACCCCTTTCGTTTGCCCTGAGGCTTACCTATGGATATGTTCACAATTATGGTTGGGCGATAATCATTCTGACCTTTTTCATCAATTTGGTGCTTTTCCCTGTTCGATACAAACAAACAGTGTCGATGAAAAAAATGGCTGAATTGCAACCCCGAATGAAGGCAATTCAGGGCAAATATAAGAAAATGAAGAAGGAGGACCCCCGACGCCAAAAAATGAACGAAGAAGTCATGGCAATGTACAAAAAGCATGGCGTTAACCCTCTTGGAGGTTGCTTGCCACTGCTCGTGCAAATGCCATTTTTATTTGCGTTTTACCAAATGTTATGGAAATCAATAGAGTTGCGAGGGGCTCCTTTTGTTGGGTGGATTCAAGATCTTTCTCAGCATGATCCCTACTATGTTACGCCAATTGTAATGGGGATAAGCATGATAGCTCAGCAAAAGATGACACCGGCCTCTGGTGACGCCGCACAACGTCGGATAATGATGTTGATGCCCGTTGTATTCACTTTCTTTTTCTTGGGCTTTTCTAGCGGCTTGGTGCTCTATTTTCTATTCAGCAATCTGTTTGGTATGATGTTCCAGTTTTTGATGCAGCGCTGGGCGCCAGAGGCGGCAGCCACATCAGAAAAAAAGGCGGGAAGCGAGTGAAGCAAAACAGCACATCTTTGGAAGAATCTGCCAATGTAATGGCAAAGGACCTGGATTCCTTTTTGGAAGACCTTTTGGCTAAAGCTCGTCTTGACTTGGAGTTCGATTGCGTTGTGAGCGAGAACACAATCAATGTTGATATTGATGGCGAAGATGTCGACCTTGTGCTGGGCAATAATGCCCAAGTTCTTCACGCAATTAACCGGCTTTTGAGCCAAGCTTTTTATTGCAAGCCTCCAGATGGCCGATCCATTGTGGTTGACTGTAGGGAATACCGCAAGGGGCGTACCCTAGAACTAGAACTTATGGCTCAAAAAGCTGCAGACAACGTTAAGGACAGCGGAGAGCGCTTCGCTCTCCAGCCTCTGCCGCCTGGCGATCGTCGGGTGATTCATTTGGTTCTAGCGGAAGACTCGGCCGTCCGAACTGAAAGCGAGGGAACGGGCATGCACCGTCGTGTTGTAATTTTACCGGCAGCGCAATGAGAAGCTGTTTGTTAGCCCATTTTTAGATTGTGATTTCTGATCAAGGCGAGACAATTATCGCCGTTGCCACCCCTCTTGGCAAGGGAGCTCTTGCCGTTATTCGGCTCAGTGGGCCCCAGGCCCGAGTGCTAACTGAAGGCCAATTTCATCGATCAACTCAAGACCAGCTGCAATCCCGCCTACCCACCTTAGGTGAGTTTTGGGATTCTCAGAAAAATTGCTTGGACAGGGTCCTGGTTACCTTTTTTCAACGCCCTGATTCTTTTACGGGAGAAGATGTCGTAGAAATTTCTTGCCATGGGAGCCCTGTGGTAACTCGACAAATAGTAGAAACAATGCTGGAGAAGGGAGCTCGCTTGGCAGAACCGGGCGAATTTACCCAACGGGCCTTTTTGAATGGAAAGATGGATCTGGCCCAGGCTGAAGGTCTTCGGGACTTGATTGAGAGCCGCACTGCCTTTCAGGCCAAGTTGGCTTACGAGCAGCTTGGGGGCAGTCTTTCACTAAGATTGACTCCCTTAAAAGAAGAAATTGTAAGGGTTTTGTGTCATATCGAGACTTCGTTAGAGTTTGTGGAAGACGATGTGGAGCCCCAGGCTCGAGCAAGCTTGGCAGCTGATCTAGAAAAAACAGAGCGAGACCTCCAGAAGTTGGAGGAGAGCTTTGCCCTGGGAAGAATTATTTTGGAAGGAGCCACAGCTGTCATTGTTGGCAAGCCAAACGTAGGCAAGTCTTTAATTTTCAATAACTTGTTAGAATTTAACAGGGCAATCGTTACTGATTTTCCGGGAACTACCCGGGATGTTTTAGCAGAAACAATTGACGTGGATGGAATTCCCACACGCCTAGTAGACACTGCTGGTATTAGGGAGGCCAGAGATCGGATAGAGCGCTTGGGCGTTGAAAAATCTCTGGAGTCTGCTGCCGAATCTGATGTTGCGATATTTGTGCTGGATGGCAGCCGGCCTTTTGAGCAAGAGGACTGGCGCATTTGGGAGCTGGTGCGAAAGCGGACTTGTTTTTTGGTTGTTAACAAAGAGGACCTGACAAGACAACTACAGATTCCTCCTGAGCTAGAAGGCTCTGGGGTGTTGTCGGTGGCTGTGTCTGCCTTGAAAGGAACTCATCTTCAGGAATTACGCAAAATGCTGTCACGCGCCTTGTTGCCCCCGCAAAGAGTTGAGCAAGAGGCGGTGCTGTTAACTGATATTCGCCACAAGCGCTGTATCCAAAAAGCTCGAGAGCATTTACAGGCGGGCATACAGTCCTATAAAGACGGCTTGAGCGAGGAGTTCCCTCTGTATGATTTTCGTAAGGCGTTAGACGCGTTGGGACAAATTACCGGAGAGACAACGGTTGAAGATCTTCTCGATCAGGTTTTCTCCACTTTTTGTATCGGCAAATAATTAACCTTTTTACGATAATAGCTCTTCATAAAGACGGTTCAGCTCTTCTTCCGAGCCAAAATGAAGGACAAGCTGTCCTCTGGTGCCACGTTGCCTTATTTCTACGCGAGTTTTAAGGCGTTCTTCCAGTGTTCGCTCAGCTTCTCGCACGTTTGCATCCTTGGCTGTTGCCTGAGTTTTTGGAGGTTGTTGAAGTTTCTTGACCCGCCACTCGACCTCTCTTACGGAGAGCCCTTCCTGAACAATTTGTTGTGCCAGCAAGGCTTGTTGTTTGGGCGGCAGGGGGATTAGTGCACGAGCATGCCCCATAGAAATCTCCTGGCTTATGACAGCTTCTTGAATGGAGCGAGGCAATCTGAGCAATCGCAACGTGTTGGTTACGGCAGTACGACTGCGACCTACCCGTCGAGAAATTTCTGCTTGGGTTAGCTGAAATTGTTGCATCAACAACTGATAAGCATGGGCTTCTTCAACAGGGCTCAGATCGTCGCGCTGAATATTTTCTACCAAGGCCAACGCTAGCAGCTTTTCGTCCGAGACATCTTGTATTAGCGCTGGAATATGTTTTAAGCCCGCTTTTTGTGCGGCTCTCCACCGCCGCTCTCCAGCTATGATTTCGTACCCATCTCCGTGCTCTGTTTTTTGATCGGAGATTACGGATACGCCCCGGCGCACCACGATTGGTTGCAGCAACCCATTTTCAGCGATTGAGGAGGCCAGATCTTCTAGTTTTTGTGGATCAAATCGCAATCGCGGCTGAAGACTGTTAGGTCGGATTTGTTCCACTGGCAGCTTAAGTAGAGATCCTGTTGTCTCTGAAGATGGGGGCAACAGAGCATCCAATCCCCTTCCAAGTGCTTGTCTAGTCATGACTTATGTCCTTTTTTCTTTTTGTCTTTTGGTCCCCGAAAGATGTTTAAGAAAATTTGGACGCGGGGATCTTTCCAAAATTTCTCTAGCTAACATCGAGTAGCTGTTAGCCCCGCTGGAATGTTTGTCGTATAGCAAAATTGGTTTTCCAAAGCTGGGGGCTTCTGCTAGGCGCACATTTCGGGGAATAATCACTTCAAACACTTGGTGCCCCAAGTGTTTTTGTACGCTTTCCCTGATTTGTCCACTTAAATTCAGGCGATCGTCGTACATGGTGAGCAAAACCCCCTCGATCCGGAGTGTGGGATTGATAGTCTGCCGAACACGATCAATGGTATTTATTAGTTCGGTAAGGCCCTCTAGGGCGAAATACTCACACTGGATTGGGACGAGAAGTGAGTCTGCTGCTGCTAGGGCATTTACAGTCAAAATTCCAAGAGAAGGCGGACAATCAATCAAGACAAAATCGTAGCTCTTGCGAAGATCTTCAAGGGCTTGTTTCAAGCGAAACTCCTTGTTAGAGGCGGCAGTTAGCTCGACAGTCGCTCCGATGAGCTCTCGATTAGCGGGCAGAAGATCTAGCGAATCCATTTCTGTGGAGCAAACGGCGGCCAAGGGTGCCGCTTCTCCAGCCAACACGTCGTAAATGGAGGCGCCAAGGTCGTTTTTGTTGACACCGAGACCTGAGGTGGCATTTCCTTGAGGGTCTAAATCGACCAACAAAACACGCAGATCGTTGGCCGCCAGCGAGGCGCCAAGGCTAATGGCAGTGGTTGTTTTTCCAACCCCGCCTTTCTGATTTGCAATAGCTAAAATCCGCACAATGAAACCAAAATACCACAGCCCAACGACATGTTTCACGTGAAACAATTCTCACAATCGTCCTGCTTTTTTCTTGGAATCTCCTGATTTATCAGCACTGCAGCAGGCAGGCGTAGCGATTGTTGGATTGAGGTGCCTTCTCCCGCCGAATTACCTGCAATTTCCTGGCCCAACGACCGAGCCTTTGGCCGTGAAAGCACAATAGCTTTAATCGCCTGGAAGAAAAGTCTGCCAAGAGCCGACTGGATGGCTTGAGGGCCTTTAGAACCGCCATTTGGTTGGGCTGCCAGGAGGGGTAATTTTCAGCCTGATCTTGAAAAACTCGCACTTCAAGCTCGAGCCGTTGCCCTAATTCTTGGAGAAAAGTGGACTTTTTGTGGCTTTTCTCAATAAGTGTCAATTCTAGTGAAGGAAAATAAAGTTTCATGGCCATTCCAGGAAAACCTGCGCCACTGCCTACGTCGACCAATCGCTCCTGTCCGTCTAGAAAAGTTGCAGCCGCCCAAAAGCCTTCAAAAAGATGACCTAGCAGCTGTTCTTGTGTCAAAGCGGGGGAAGTCAGGTTGATTCTGCGATTCCAGCGCCCCAACAGGCTCAGATAAAGTTCCACCTGTCGCTTTTGATGGTTGTTTAGTGAGACCCCGAAGAGTCCCTCGAAATTAGCTAGTGCCTCCATTGAAAACTCCGGATTTTTGGCGAAGCTCCAAGTGGATATTGAGAACAGAAACGGCAGCTGGTGTAATACCGGGAATTCGCGAGGCTTGTCCTAGGCTCCCCGGCTTTATTTTTTCCAGTCGCTCCACCGTTTCTCTGGAAAGACCAGCCACGTGGTTGTAGTTGATATTAATTGGGATGGGCCTAGCCTCTAGGGAGCTTAGCCGCTCCACGTCTCTTATTTGTTGACCAATGTACCCCTCGTATTTAATTTGAGTTTGAACCGCTAAGCCTTCTTCTCGGTTTAAGGGCAAGCCCTGTTCTTGTAGAATGGCACCGAGGTCTTCGATGCAGACCTCCGGCCTTCTGAGGATCTGCTGCAAAGAGTCACCCACTTTTACGTGGAACCGGTTTTGCAAGCGTTCGCTGAAACAAGAATTCTTTTTAAGCCTCTCTTTTTGCAGAAAACCCAGGGCGCAGTCGATACGGTCCCATTTTTCTTGAAATTGTCGGTAAAGGTTCTTTGAAATGAGTCCTAAACGAAATGCATATGGTGTTAAGCGCCGATCTGCATTGTCTATGCGAAGCAACAAGCGATATTCTGCGCGCGAGGTGAACATACGATAGGGCTCGTCTACCCCTTGGGTGACTAAGTCATCAATCAAGATGCCTATGTAAGAGTCAGAGCGGCTAAGTATCAGCGGGGCCCTCTCTGTTGCTTTTAAGGCGGCATTAATTCCACCAATCAGTCCTTGGGCAGCGGCTTCTTCATAGCCGGTGGTGCCATTGATTTGTCCCGCGAAATACAATCCTTCCACCTGCTGTGTTTCTAGGGTGGCATGTAGTTGGGAAGGTTGAACGAAGTCATATTCCACGGCGTAACCAGGTCGTGCGATGACCGATTTTTCCAAGCCTTCAATTTGATCTAACATAGCCCTCTGCACATCCAAGGGCATGCTAGTTGATAGCCCGTTTACGTAAATGGTTTCTGAACTCAGGCTTTCTGGCTCCAAGAACAGTTGGTGCTTGTCGCGATCTGGAAACTTTACTATTTTGTCTTCGATGGAAGGGCAATAGCGTGGACCTATTCCCGTGATTTCCCCGCCGTACAGAGGACTGCGGTCCAAATTGTTAGCAATAACCTGACTCACGGCTTTGTTGGTGTAAGTGGTCCAGCACGGCAATTGAGGTAGTTGAACTTTGTTGCTGCGAAAGGAGAAAAAGGTGGGCTCCTTGTCTCCCCTTTGAACTCCGAAAGACGAAAAGTCTATGCTGTTGGCAAAGAGCCTCGGCGGAGTCCCTGTTTTTAGACGGCCCATCTGAAAGCCAATCTCTTGAACCGATTGTGCTAGTTGAGAGGAAGATTTTTCTCCAGAGCGACCAGCAACGAACTTATTTTCTCCCACGTGACATAAGCCATTTAGAAAAGTTCCAGTAGTAAGAACAACAGAAAGGCATTGAAATTGTCTCGTTGGTGTTGCGATGCCTGCCACTCGGCCTTTTTCTCTCAAAATAGCAACGATTTCTTCTTCTTCAATCCACAGATTGTCCTGTTGTTCCAGAAGCGCCTGCATTGTTTTTCGGTAAAGCTCTTTGTCGCATTGGGCGCGTGGGGCTTGAACGGCAGGTCCTCGGCTGCGATTCAAAAGACGGAATTGAATTCCGGTGCGATCAGCAATTTCGCCCATTACTCCACCCAAAGCGTCGATTTCTCGAACCAAGTGGCCTTTGGCAATGCCTCCTATGGAGGGATTGCAGGACATTTGAGCGGTCATATGCCGATTAATGGTGAAAAGGGCGGTCTTTGCTCCAAGGCGGGCAGCCGCAACCGCTGCTTCGCAACCAGCATGTCCTCCACCAATGACGATTACATCATAATGTTTTTGCTGCATGGGAAGTTATTATAGCAACTAGACCTCTTCAGGCAGAGGGAAATCTTTTCCAAGCCGTTGCGGTCGGTAAGCGTTTAGGTAAAAGTAGAATCCACGCCCACAAACTCATCTTTTGCAGATATTTATGCAATAAATGCACAATTCGTTTGACAGGGGTAACGTGCAGTATAGTCAGGATATGTTTTTTCGAAAAAAGAGGCGATTGACCCAAGCGGTCAATCGGGGCGGTTGAGCGTCTAAGCTGGCACCTGGGGTGCTACAAAGGGCCTTAACTGGCATCGAAGTTCACTCAGACCAGAATGTTTTAATTGGTTACGAAAATGCCGATGACGCAGGGGTGTATCTATTTGACGATGAAAATGCGTTGGTGCAAAGCGTCGATTTTTTCACCCCTATTGTTGATGATCCTCATGTTTATGGGGCAATTGCGGCCACAAATGCTCTAAGCGATATTTATGCTATGGGAGCAGTTCCAAGGCTGGCCCTTTCCTTGGTTGAATTTCCCTCTAAAGATTTGAAAGAAAAGGTTTTACATGAAATTTTGAGTGGAGGCAATGAAAAGATGAAACAAGCCGGAGTGGCAATTGTGGGAGGCCATTCTGTGGAGGCTACAGAGCTTAAGTTTGGCTATTGTGTCACCGGCTTTCTGAGACCAGAGAAATTGTATGCCAACAGCACTGCACAACCGGGAGACGTGTTGGTTTTGACAAAGCCGCTAGGAACAGGAATTGTTGCAACTGGAATTAAGGCGGGAAAAACTCCCCCTGTTTTAGAAAAAAACGCTATTGAGTGGATGTTGAAACTAAATACCCCGGCAGTAGATTTTTTTCATGAGTATTCTGTTCATGCGGTGACAGATGTTACTGGTTACGGTCTGGTTGGGCATGCTTTTGAGCTAGCTCGTGCTAGCGGCGTGACGCTGTCAATTCATTCAGAAAAAGTGCCTTTGATGGCTGGCGTGAAAGAATTAGCTGAAGTTGGATTGTTGCCAAAGGCTATCGAGGCCAATCGTCACTACGTAGAGGCTGGAGTTTCTTGGAATACTGCGTCAAAATTTCATCAGCAAGTGCTGTTGGATCCACAGACTTCGGGAGGGCTTTTGGTCAGCTTACCTGAAGAGGAGGCAGAAAGTTTGGGCCAAAGCCTGGAAAACGAAGGTTTTACCGGTCAATTGATAGGATATGTTCGGTCGTTGGATGGTTCCTGCGTTCGAATAGAGTGAAATGTTTTCCGGGCATAATGCAGCTACGCCAGGTTCTACTCTGAACTGATTTTAAGGGATTTAAGAAGCCGTTCGTCCTGAGCAGTAAGCTTGAACGACACCGTTGTTTCTTTTTCTAACGAAGCCCCTCCCTCTTCGTGTTGGTTTAATCCAATAGTAGCCTCAATGATCAAAAAGGCATCGAAGCCTGCGGCCCTTATGTCCTCTATGGCTCCATCGATTTCAGAAGAGTCTGTAAGGGCTTGATTAATGGCAACTTCCAAGGCTCTTCTGTGTTGCTTGAGTCGGTCGTCCTTCATTGAAATCAACCCCTTTTTTTGTTAGTATTTAAGCTTGCCGTTGAACTCATAATATCAAACTCCAATTTGAAGTAAAGCCAAATGCAGGACCTTCCTGAAGACTCTGAAATCAACACAGAACGCAAAGACCGTAAAGGATTTTATCGCCCGGAAGATATCGGTGACATGCAATATGCTGTTGATTTGGGCGATCCAGGGGAGTATCCGTATACTCGTGGAATTTATCCAGAAATGTACCAAAAGCGCCTCTGGACTATGCGCCAATATGCTGGCTATGCGACGCCGGAAGAGTCCAATCTTCGCTATCAATACCTTCTTTCCCAAGGAACAACGGGGCTTTCGGTGGCCTTTGATCTTCCCACTCAGATCGGCCTAGACTCAGATCACTCGCTAGCAGCTGGTGAGGTGGGAAGGGTTGGGGTGGCAATAGATAGCTTGGAGGACATGGACCGCCTTTTCAAGGATATCCCGCTGACAAAAATTTCAACATCTATGACAATCAATGCAACTGCTTCTATCTTGTTGGCACTTTACTTAGCCTTAGCTCGGCGTCGAGGAGAATCTTGGAGCGAACTCAGAGGGACTATTCAAAACGATATTTTGAAGGAATACATTGCCCGGGGTACGTTTATTTATCCTCCCAAGCCATCAATGCGTATTATTACTGACATTTTTTCTTTTTGTCAGCAGCAAGTTCCTCGATGGAACCCTATTTCAGTTAGCGGTTATCATATTCGTGAAGCTGGCAGTACTGCAGCTCAAGAAATTGGTTTTACTCTTGCCAATGCAGAGGCTTATGTGGAAACGGTCCTTGCCTCAGGTCTTAAGATTGACGACTTTGCTCCTCGAATCTCCTTCTTTTTTAATGCCCACAATAATTTTTTGGAAGAGGTGGCTAAGTTTAGGGCAGTTCGGCGTATGTGGGCTCGCTTGATGCGAGTTCATTTTGCAGCAAAAGACGAAAGGTCATGGGCGCTGCGCTTTCATGCACAGACTGCCGGGAGCACTCTGACTAGCCAACAACCCGATAATAACGTTGTGCGGGTTGCGATACAGGCCCTGGCAGCTGTCTTGGGAGGAGCTCAATCCTTGCATACTAATGCCAAAGATGAAGCGCTAGCTTTGCCCACTGAAGCTGCAGCTCTTTTGGCTCTTCGCACACAGCAGATTGTCGCCCACGAAAGCCATGTAACTCAGACAAGCGACCCCTTGGGCGGCAGTTGGTATCTGGAGGAATTAACCGGCAAACTAGAACGAGAGGCGGAAGCCTACATGAAGAATATTCGTTCTATGGGCGGGGTGCTAGCGGCTATCGATAGCGGGTATATACAGAAGGAAATCCAAGAAGCCGCATATGTACACCAAAAACGCCTTGAAGAAAGGCAAGAAAGGGTGGTGGGCCTCAACTGCTTCCAGGAAGAGGATGATAGCCCGATAGAAGTGTTACGTGTTGATTTAGCCGTAGAAAGGAAGCAAAAAGAACGGCTTGAAGCTCTCAGGGAACAAAGAGATAGTGCCAAAGCCCAGGCTGCATTGGAAAAGGTTGGCAAGGCGGCCCGTGGGCGGGCTAACTTAATGCCTGTTATTATCGCTGCAGTTGAAGCGCAAGCTACTGTTGGCGAAATTGCCAACGCCATGAAGGATGTATTTGGAGAACATCGAGAAAAAATTGTTATTTGAGCATAAATACAAGCGCGTGAAATTTGATGATTAGCTACGAACAGGCCCTCGAAAAACTCCTTGCGGATGTGCCGCAACCAAAAATTGTTCGAGTACCCCTAGAAGCTGCTAGGGGTAAAGTGCTGGCCTGTTCGGTTTTAGCTGATTTGGATCTCCCCCCCTTTCGGAAGTCCTTTGTGGACGGATATGCCGTTCGGAGTCAAGATGCCCCCCGGGCGCCTGTGCAATTACAAGTGGTGGGAACGGTGGCGGCCGGGAGCCAAGATCAACCAAAAATCGGCCCAGGACAAACAGTGCAAATTATGACTGGGGCTCCCGTGCCCCCTGAAGCAGATGCTGTACAGATGGTTGAAAAAGTTCGCCAGGTAAAGCCTGATTTGGTGGAATTGCAGGAGCCAGTGACCAGCGGTCAACACATTGCTGATCAAGCCAATGAAATGAAGGTTGGAGATATAGCGTTGACACAGGGCTCTGTAATCAATTCTTCTGAGTTGGGCGTGTTAGCAACTTTTGGTCAAAGTGAAGTAGAGATTTATGATTTTCCCAAGGTGGCAATAATGACCACAGGCGATGAAATTGTTGATATAGCCGAAAAGCCAGGCTTTAGTCAAATTCGCAACTCCAACGCCTTCATGTTATGGTCCCAGTGCGCTGATTTAAACTTGGAAGCAACAGTTTTTCCGGTGGTGCCGGATAACCCGGATAGCACAAAGAAAGCCATCCTAAAAGGCTTGGAGTGTGACTTGCTGCTTTTGACTGGTGGGGTTTCGATGGGCAAATATGATTATGTCCACCAAGTATTAGGCCAACTAGATATTGACATCTGTTTTCATAAGGCAGCCATCAAGCCCGGTAAGCCCCTTTTGGTGGGCAGAAAGGCCGATCGCATGATTTTTGGCTTACCTGGAAACCCAGTATCTGCGTTTGTTACCTTTGAGTTGTTCGTCCGTCCTGCAGTCCGCCAGTGGATGGGATTTTCAGCGCCAAATGCTCCCAAGGTGTTTGGGCGTTTACTAGAAGCAGTTCGCCACAAGCCCGGAAAAAAATTTTTTAAGCCAGCCAGAGCAATTTGGATTGGAGACAGCTTCGAGGTAGAGCCAATTAACACCAAGGGCTCGGCAGATTTAACAGGGTTTTCAGCGGCTAACGCCCTGCTTGTTTTAGCTCCAGAGGTTGTGGAATTAAAAGCGGGAGAGACCGTTGAGCTGATCTTGCTGAATCGTTATTTTGATGAGGGGGATCAATGAAATTAACACATGTAGATGATAGCGGTAACGCCCGCATGGTTGACATTGGTGACAAAAAAATGGCTCTCCGGACAGCATTGGCTGAAGGAAAGCTTTTTGTGTCCGAGCAAACCTCAAAGTTAATCCGCGAAAGCAATTTACCAAAAGGCAACCCGTTTGAAGTAGCCCGTATTGCTGCCATTCAAGCCGCCAAGCAAACCAGCCAACTAATTCCCCTTTGTCACAGCTTGGCTCTTGATTTTGCAGATGTGGATATTGAGCTTCAAGAGGATGGTTTTCTTATTCGCAGTCATGTCCGTTGTCGCTGGGCAACCGGAGTGGAAATGGAGGCCCTAGTTGCAGTGTCGGTGGCGGCATTAACGCTATACGACATGTGCAAGGCGGTAGACAAGGAAATGATAATGGGAGACATTCGGTTGCTTGAGAAGGTCAAGGAGAAATCAAATTGACCACAACAGAGTATTTGCTGCGGTGTTGCCGTGTGGGCGGTGGTAATTAGTTGCTTTGAAATTTTTTAGAAATCTGTTCCACTTCCCTCCAAACTCGTAGCAAGTTGCTGGAGCAAACTTTTTCAATGTCCTGATCAGAGTACCCTCTATTAAGCAATTCATGGATTAGATTTGGGTAGCTGGAAACATCTTTTAGCCCATTGGGCAAGGAGTCTCCAACTCCATCAAAATCGGAGCCAATTCCGACATGGTTTATTCCAATTAGCTGTACGACATGGTCGATGTGATCGGCAACATCACCGACATCAGCCTTTTCGATAGGGTGCTCGCGGTTATACTTTTCGGCGTATTGTTGTGCTGCGCTTGTTGTTGGGTCCAACCCAGCTGATTCTAGGTGCTGATTGATTTGTTTTTTCCGGGCATTTGATTTTTCCCGGTATTTGTTGTTTACAAACGAAGATCCAAAGTTAATTTGAATTACCCCATTGTTGTTTTTCAGTTCCATAAGCATTTCATCGCTCATGTTGCGCTCCCAACCCGGCGTAAAGTGGCGGCAAGAAGAATGAGAGGCAATAACGGGTGCCCGAGTTAGTTGCATGGTTTGGAAAAAAGCCTGATCGGAGACATGCGACACATCAATCATAATACCAAGTCGATTCATTTCACGGATTACCTGGCGACCAAAAGGACTTAAGCCTTTCCATTTGCGGGTTAGATCATACGAAGAGTCGCAAATGTGGTTGTTTTTCGAGTGCGTGAGGGTGATGTAGCGTATTCCTCGATCATAAAAATATTCTAAGTTGTCCAAGTTGCCTTGGATAGGCGCCCCGTTCTCCATGCCCATGGCCAAGAGCACCCTTTTTTGTGAAATCTGAATTTCTGTTGAAGTGTTTACCACTGCGAATTTTTCTGGGGATTGAAGAGCAAAGCCTTCCACCATATCAATCAGCTTGTCAGCCATCTTTTTGGCCCCACCTGTTTGGTAGTGAGCGGGGATGTATATGGACATGAAGGCTAAATTTAGTCCCCCTTTATTTGCTCTGGGATAGTCAAAATCTCCCCCGGGGGTTCTGGTGGAGATATCCTCCATCTTCTTGGTGAGTCGATAAGGGACATCAATGTGAGTGTCAGCAATGATGAACCGTTGCGCCAACTCTCCGGCGTGAATTTTTAGTTGTTCCTTTGAATTGCGCACTTCCGGATTGACTGTTGAAAACTGACAAGCCGAAACGCTTACGATGACTATAAGTACGAGCAGCTTGGGGATTGGGGCTTTCATGGCTCAACGATGACGGTAACACGTAACTCTGGTTGCGACAACCAGGCCGCTATCTGAACCCTGGGGAAAACCCTTTTTGAACGAGGGATGGGCCAGCCCTGAAAAGAGAGAGTGGATCAACTTGCCAACTCTGTCGACAAAGGCTTATGGTACTGATAGGTCAGAGGGCAGATTAGCGCGATGTGTTTTTTTTGGACCAGAAAGCCGTATTGGGCATTGAGCACAGGGATTTCTTTGTTGCTGTTGGGTTCCCAGGCGGTGTACTCCCAGCAGTTACCAGAAGGCGATTCTGACAGGCGAGGCTTTCAGATTGGTGTGGACGTTGATCAGGTATTCCTTTCAGTTAACGCCCGTTCAAAATACGGAGGGTTTGTAGAAGGTCTTAGCAAGGATGAATTTAGAGTTTTTGAAGGCGGAGCAGAGCAACAAATAGTCAATTTTTACAGCCAGGGAGTGCCCGTTCAAGTTGTCCTGCTAATAGACGTTAGTGGTAGCACCCGCCGGGCCCAAAGTGAAATCAGAAAAGCAGCAATGGGGTTTGCCACGAGTTTGGAGTCAGAGGATCAGATTTCGGTTGTAACTTTTAGCGATGACCCTCGGCTTATATTGAATTGGACCAACGATGTTCAGAGAGTCACGTCGGCATTGCACAGCATATATGCCAAGGGCGCAACGGTGCTCCACGATGCCCTTTATGTGGTTTTTGATGACTTACTGCGAGATGTTAGGGGAAAGAAAGCGGTAATTATCCTTACTGACGGAATAGATACGGGAAGTTTGGTTGGGCAAACTGAAGTAATGCAACTCGCAGTCCGCTCAGAAACTATGGTTTATGTGGTTTCCAAGCTGGAAGAATATTGGGCTGGGGCTATTGCCGCTAGGGCCCAATTGCAGGCCCAATCAAGATTGATTCCAGAGGTTTTTAAAGACAGTTTTATCCTTGAGGCGAGGCGATTTTTGGAACGGCTTGCCCAGCGGACTGGGGGGAAAATTCTTAGAGCGCAGGATTTTGCTACTCTAGGCGATGTTTACCGACAAGTGGCGGAGGAGTTGAAGAATCAGTACTACATCTCCTATACCTCATCCAACATCATAAAGGATGGTCGTTGGCGGGAAATTGAAGTACGCACCCAACGGCGAGAAGTTGAAGTTAATACTCGGCCAGGGTATTACGCTCCTTTAGTGTCAGGCCAAATTGAGCAGTAGTTTTTTGTGGATTTTACCCAAGGCTATGCTCCGCAAGATGCTTCAATGCACCCTTGTTGACAGCCTCAGAGTGGCTTTGGTACCATTCTCGCCGAAATAGTACTAGAATTGTCCGATTTCTGTCAGGAGCCTCCCGAATTATGATTAGGATGAGCAAGGAAACGGATTACGGAGTTATTCTTTTGGCTCACTTTGCAAGCGGGGACCAATTGACCAAGCAGAGCGCGCGGCAGCTCGCGGCGGAGACGAAGCTATCTTTGCCGATGGTGAGCAAGGTGTTAAAAATTTTGGCTCGGCAGGGACTCTTGGCTTCGCATCGCGGGGTCAAGGGGGGTTACAGCTTAGCCCGCCCTGCAAATACTATCTCAGTTGTGGAGATCATTCAGGCGGTGGAAGGTCCTATTGCAATGACAGAATGCATTGAATCTCCAGGGGAATGTTGCCATGAGCCGTTGTGTCAGCTTCAGTCGAATTGGCGAGTGATCAACGATGTTGTAATGCGGGCGCTGAGTGGAATCAAGTTGTCCGACATGATCGAGCCACTGACTGATCGATCAATTGCTTTTTTGGAGTTGGAAAGTGCTTCCTCCAAGCACTCTTTTTAGAGCTTTTTATTAAGGGAGAATTTGGATTATGCCGACGGAAACAGAAAAAATTCAAGAGATTACTAGTGAAGAGTACAAGTATGGTTTTTATACCGATATTGAAACCGATTCAGCCCCTCCAGGGTTAAACGAAGACATCATTCGGCTAATTTCTAATAAGAAAAATGAGCCGGAGTTTATGTTGGAATGGCGCTTGAAAGCCTATAGCCACTGGCTAACGATGACCGAACCGGCTTGGCATAACGTGCATTATCCCCCAATTGATTACGACAGTATTGTTTACTATTCTGCCCCGAAGACCCAGGAGGATGGTCCCAAAAGCTTAGATGAGGTAGACCCCGAATTGTTGGAGACATACAACAAGTTGGGAATTCCATTGCAAGAACAGAAAATGTTGACTGGGGTTGCAGTGGACGCTGTTTTCGATAGTGTTTCAGTGGCTACCACCTATAAGGCAAAACTTTCTGAACTGGGTATTATTTTCGGTTCTTTTTCAGATGCTGTGCAGGAGCATCCCGATCTAATTCAGAAATACTTAGGGACAGTGGTTCCTTATACGGACAATTATTTTGCCGCTCTGAACTCGGCTGTATTCACCGACGGGTCATTTTGTTATATTCCCGAGGGCGTTCGCTGTCCCATGGAATTATCCACCTACTTCAGAATTAATGCCATGAATACGGGGCAATTTGAGCGCACCCTTATCATTGCTGACAAGGGGAGCTACGTTAGCTATCTGGAAGGTTGCACAGCACCAATGCGAGACGAGAATCAATTGCACGCTGCTGTGGTAGAGCTGGTTGCTCATGATGATGCCCAAATTAAGTATTCGACGATCCAAAATTGGTATCCAGGAGACGAGGAAGGCAAAGGCGGCATCTACAATTTTGTGACCAAGAGAGGCAAATGTGAAGGCGTTAATTCGAAGATTTCATGGACTCAAGTGGAAACGGGTTCGGCTATCACCTGGAAATACCCCAGCTGTGTTCTTTTGGGAGATAATTCAATTGGAGAGTTTTACTCGGTAGCTCTTACGAAAATGCGGCAACAGGCGGATACGGGTACCAAGATGATTCATATTGGAAAAAATACTCGCAGCAACGTGGTTTCGAAGGGAATTTCGGCGGGGCATGGTCAAAATACTTATCGCGGCATGATTAAGGTTTTCAAGGGTGCCAGTAACGCACGCAATTATACCCAGTGCGATTCAATGTTGATGGGCGATCAGTGCGGGGCTCACACCTTTCCCTACATTGAAATTGAAAATAGTACTACCCAGATGGAACATGAGGCTTCTACGTCAAAGATTGGAGAGGATCAGATTTTCTATTGCCAACAACGCGGACTTTCTCCCGAAGATGCAGTTTCTATGATTGTGAATGGTTTCTGCAAGGAGGTGTTCAAGGAGTTGCCCATGGAATTTGCCGTTGAAGCGCAGAAGCTTTTGGAGATAAATCTGGAAGGTAGCGTAGGTTAACAAGTCAGAAGAAATTAATTCAAAAATTTTGTTATAGAAGGAGAGCGTAAAAGTGATGTTGGAAATCAGGAATTTACATGTTGAAGTTGAAGGAAAGAAAATTATTCGTGGGGTTGATTTGCAAATTCAGGCGGGAGAAGTACATTCAATCATGGGCCCCAATGGGTCTGGCAAAAGCACTCTTGCTCAGGTGTTGGCCGGTCGCGAGGAGTATGAAGTAACGGATGGCCAGATAATCTACAACGGTGAAGATTTGTTAGAAATGTCCCCGGAAGATCGGGCGAGGCAGGGAATTTTTATGGCTTTTCAGTATCCTGTAGCTATTCCTGGAGTTAGCAATACATATTTTTTAAAAGCTGCCCTGAACGCTATTCGCAAAGAGCGGGGTTTAGAAGAGGTAGACGCTGCTGACTTTTTGAGTTTGGTCAGGGAAAAAATGGAACTTTTGCAAATTAGCGATTCGTTAATCAATAGGCCCGTCAACGATGGCTTTTCGGGGGGAGAAAAGAAGCGAAATGAAATTTTCCACATGGCGGTTTTAGAGCCCCAATTGGCCATTTTAGATGAGACCGATTCGGGTTTGGATATTGATGCTTTGAAGGTGGTTGCCGATGGAGTCAACTCTCTTCGCAACGAAGAGAGGTCATTTATTGTCATTACCCATTACCAGCGCTTGCTAGATTACGTTGTTCCCGATTACGTGCACGTTCTGTACGATGGCCAAGTGGTTAAATCAGGAGATAAAAGCTTGGCGTTGGAACTTGAAGAACAGGGCTATTCTGGGTTGGGCGAAGAGACTTCGACCGTTAGCTCCTAATATCCATAATTAAAGAAAATAAAGAGGTTTAGTGATGAGTGAGTCAGTACCCAACGAAATAGATTCTTATCTTGTTGATTTTGCGCGATTGGAAGATGCTTCAAACACCAAAACCCCGTCTTGGCTTCAGCAGCACCGCCAGTCGGGAGCTTCACGGTTTGCCGAGTTAGGCTTTCCGACGCCGAAAGTAGAAGAATGGAAGTATACAGATGTGGCTCCAATCGCCCATACTGCTTTTAGCCCGGCGCAATACGAACTGAATGGTCTTCAGGCGAGTCAGTTGAGCGAGCTCACTTTCGGGAATCTGAATTGTCCTCGGCTGGTTTTTGTCAATGGTTTCTATTCTTCAGAATTGTCTTCAATTCAGGATCTGCCCAAAGAGGTGCAAGTGCGCAGCTTGGCCGAAGTTTTGGAAGAAGACCCTGCTTTGGTTGAACCTTATTTGGCCCGTTATGCAAAATGCGAGGAGCACGCTTTTGTATCTCTGAATACTGCCTTTATTCAAGATGGGGCATTTGTTTGTGTTCCATCGGGAGTTGCCCTTTCTGAGCCGATTCATTTGCTTTACCTTTCAACGGCTAGCGAAAAGCCAGTTGTGGCCCACCCAAGAAACCTGATTGTAATTGGCGAAGATAGCCAAGCAGCCGTTCTTGAGAGTTATGTTGGGCTGCAGAACAGAACCTATTTCACCAATCTGGTCACCGAAATTGTGGCGGGTGCAAACAGTGTTGTGGATCACTACAAATTACATCAGGAAAGCAAGGAGGCTTACCATATTTCCACTCTGCAGTTGTATCAAGAGCGGGGTTCTAGTCTTCGAACTTTTAACGTCACGCTGGGAGGGCTTTTAACTCGAAATGAAGTGAATGCCGTACTAGATGGGGAGGGTTGCGAGTGTGCTTTGGATGGGCTGTATCTTCTGTCTGGCAGCCAGCACGTTGACAATCATACTCGGCTTGAACATGCTAAGCCTCATTGTGATAGTCGGGAAATTTACAAAGGCATATTAGATGGTAATGCAAGCGGAGTATTTCACGGAAGAATTGTGGTCCAACCAGGGGCACAAAAGACCGATTCAAAGCAAAGCAACAACAACTTGTTGCTTTCAGATGATGCCCTAGTTAGCTCTAAGCCTCAACTGGAGATTTATGCTGATGACGTGAAGTGCACTCATGGCGCAACCATTGGCCAGCTTAACGAAGATGCCCTTTTTTATTTGCGCTGTCGTGGAATAGACACCAAGACAGCACGCAGTTTGTTAATTTACGCTTTTGCGAGCGAAGTGGTTAATCGCATCAAGGTAGATTCAGTACGCGTTGAATTAGATGACTACCTGTTTGATTGGTTGCCTAGGGGGCATTTGGTGCGGGAGGCAGTTTAAGCATGTCTGTTAATTCAGGTTTTTCTGATATTGATGTACAGCAAGTTCGCCAAGATTTTCCTATTTTAAAAGAAAAAATTTATGATAAGCCCCTTGTCTATCTAGACAATGCTGCTACTAGCCAAAAGCCCCAAGTGGTTATTGAGGCAATCTCTCGGTATTACTTGCGAGAAAACTCAAATGTTCATCGAGGGGTCCATTTGTTGAGCCAACAGGCCACTGAAGAGTATGAAAATGCTCGAATCAAGATGCAGCGCTTTATAAACGCTTCTGATTCAAAGGAAATTATTTTTGTGCGAGGGGCAACAGAAGCAATCAATTTGGTGGCTAGCAGCTATGGTGGAAAGTGCGTTGGGGAGGGGGATGAAATTGTAATTTCTGCCATGGAGCACCATTCCAACATTGTGCCGTGGCAAATTTTGTGCGAAGAAAAAGGGGCCAAATTGCGCATTATTCCTATGAACGACAGAGGGGAATTGTTGCTAGAGGAGTACGAGAAGCTGCTAAACTCCAAGACCCGACTTGTTGCTGTTGTGCATGTTTCCAATTCTTTGGGAACGATCAATCCTGTGGAAAAAATTATTGAATTGGCGCACCAGAACAACACTCCTGTACTTTTGGATGGTGCCCAGGCGGCTCCCCACATAAAGCTTGACGTTCAGGAGCTTGATTGTGATTTCTATGCCATTTCTAGTCATAAGGTATATGGCCCAACCGGAATTGGAGTCCTTTATGGCAAGGCCGAACTGTTGGAGTCCATGCCCCCGTATCAGGCGGGTGGCGACATGATTAGCTCAGTCACCTTTGAAGAGACTCTATATAATGCTCTTCCGTTCAAATTTGAGGCCGGAACCCCAAATATTGCTGGGGTAATCGGTTTGGGAGCTGCCATTGAATATGTTAACTGCATTGGCTTGGATAGGATTGCTGCTCGTGAGAGCAAGCTTCTTGCTTATGCCAGCGAGAAAATTTCAGTAATTCCTGGGTTAAAACCCATAGGAACTGCTCGGGAAAAAGCAGGAGTTTTAGCTTTTGTCATGGATGGCATTCATGCTCATGACATCGGTACTATTCTTGACCAAGAAGGCATAGCAATTCGAACGGGCCATCACTGCAGTCAGCCCGTTATGGATTACTTTGATGTGCCCGCTACTGCTCGGGCTTCCTTTTCCTTCTATAATACTAGGGAGGAAGCAGACATTTTGGTGCGAGGGCTCCAAAAGGTGCAAGAGGTGTTCAGCTGATGTCTTATCTGAATGAGCTTTACCAGCAAATTATTTTAGATCACAATAAAACTCCCAAAAACTTTCGAGAGATGGAAGATGCCAATCGAAAAGCAGAAGGTTACAATCCTCTATGTGGCGACAAGGTGACGATTTATCTCAAGATTGAGGCGGGGACGATTAAGGATATTAGTTTTCAGGGGTCGGGTTGTGCAATCTCCACTGCCTCTGCCTCTCTGATGACCGAGATTTTGAAAGGCAAAACTGAATCAGAGACAAAAGACTTATTTGATGCTTTTCATGGCTTAGTAACGGGAGAGACCGTTGAGTCTGATCCAATTGAAAAACTAGGAAAGCTTGCGGCTCTTCAAGGGGTTAGTGAGTTTCCAGTTCGGGTGAAGTGCGCCACACTGGTTTGGCACACACTGCAGGCAGCCCTTCAGGAGAAGCAACAGCCTGTTTCTACGGAATAACAGGACCAGAGAAAAGAGGTGTTATGAACGAAGAAGCTAATCAGCCTCCCATCGAGGCCGAAAGTTCCGCCGATCAACCAGAAGGACTTAAGGCGAAAGTCATTGAGGTGTTGCAAACTTGTTACGATCCGGAAATTCCAGTTGATATCTACGAACTGGGTCTAATTTACGAAATCGATGTTACTTCAGCAGATGAAGTTAACGTCAAAATGACTTTAACTTCTCCAATGTGTCCTGTAGCAGAATCGCTGCCTCCAGAAGTGGAATCGAAGGTTCGCGATGTGCCTGGAGTTAAAGCGGCATCTGTTGAAGTTGTGTGGGATCCTCCTTGGAGCATGGAGCAAATGTCCGAAGCTGCCAAGCTTCAATTGGGCTTACTCTAGAAGATTTACTTCAACTTTTCCGGCCCGCCAATCATTCGTTTTTCAAGCGCAGCAAAGAGGCAGTCCTAACTTTAGGCCAATACGTTTTAGCGCTTGTGCTCGTTCGACTAACTCTTCGATTTTTTGGTTGCGGGTCCAATCAATGGTATTTGCATAAGCGGCTGGGTTAAAATATTACACTGTGTGTGGAATTATTTGTTATATAGGCAAGCGTGTGGCGGCCCCGATTCTGCTAGAGGGCCTGAAAAGGCTGGAATATCGAGGATATGACTCTGCGGGTCTTGCTGTTATTGAAAAATCCGGTGTGGTCTGCCAAAGAAGTGTTGGAAAGATCGGGGCCTTAGAATCTGAATTGGCGGGAGCTGATTGGCAAGGAACCTCGGGTTTAGCCCATACCCGCTGGGCCACGCATGGCTCCCCGACGCTTGAGAATGCCCACCCGCATTGTGATTGCAAAAAAACCATCTTTGTTGTTCATAATGGAATCGTTGAAAACCATCAGTCTTTGAGAGAACAGTTGATGTCAAGAGGGCATCGGTTTCGCTCAGAAACTGACAGTGAAACGTTGGCCCATTTGATCGAGGAACACTACCAAGGTGATCTTGAAAAAGCGGTGGCCCAGTCTCTTCCGCTGGTCGAGGGGGCTTATGGTATTGGGGTGCTTTCATCGGATCATCCTGATCAAATAGTTGTAGCCCGCAGGGGTAGTCCTCTTATCTTGGGTGCCGGTGACGGAGAATTTTTTGCTGCTTCCGATGCGAGCGCTTTGATCAGCCATACTAGAAAAGTAATTGATTTGCAGGAAGATGATATCGCAGTCATTTACAGCGATCACCACGAGATCAATAATTTAAAGTCGCAAAGCATCTTGCGTCCTAGTCGTACGCTGGCCTGGGATGTGAAAGCGGCAGAAAAACAAGGCCATGATCACTTTATGCTGAAGGAGATTTATGAGCAGCCTGAAGCGGTTTGCAACGCGATGCGAGGTCGCGCAGTAGGATCAGAAGGAATTGCCAAGCTCGGAGGATTGAGTGGAATTGAAGATGAAATCCTAAAAATGAAGCGCCTTTGCATTGTGTCCTGCGGAACTTCCTATTATGCGGGACTGCTTGGACGATACATCATCGAAGCTTGTACAGATATTGGGGTAGAAGTAGATCTTGCCTCCGAATTCAGATATCGAAAATTAAATTTTACAGAAGGCACTGTTGTACTTGCGATTAGCCAGTCTGGAGAGACAGCTGACACTTTTGCTGCGATTCAGGAAGCTCGCCGTCGGGGTTCGCTAGCACTCGGCTTGGTCAACGTGGTCGAGAGTAGTATTGCCAGGGAAACGGACGCAGGCATTTATAATCATGCTGGGCCAGAGATTGCGGTAGCTTCCACCAAATCGTTTATTTCTCAGCTAACCATTCTTTATCTGTTTACGCTTTTTTTGGCACGTCGTCAGAACATGTCTATGGCCGAGGGGCAAAGTTTTATTCGAGAGCTTGAATCGATTCCGGAGAAAATTGAGAGGATTCTAGAGAGAGCTTCCGAGATAGAGCAGATTGCATCACATTACACCGGCTATAAAAACTTTCTTTTCCTGGGCCGAAAATTCAACTATCCTGTGGCATTGGAAGGAGCTCTGAAGCTTAAAGAAATTTCCTATCTCCATGCAGAAGCCTATGCTGCGGGGGAAATGAAACATGGTCCAATTGCCCTGATCGATTCGAATCTTCCTTCAGTGTGTGTGGCCCCACAGGACAGCACCTACGAAAAGACTCTCAGTAATATTGAGGAGATTAGATCTAGGGGAGGTCCGTTGATTGGGGTGGGAACAGAAGGTGATGAGACGCTTAGAAAACTTTGCAATCATATGATTGAGGTTCCAGCTACTCAGGAGATTTTTGCGCCTTTGCTGACCGTGGTTCCTTTGCAGCTTTTGTCGTATTACATTGCCAAAGAGCTTGGTTGTGAGATTGACCAGCCAAGAAACTTGGCCAAATCCGTCACGGTGGAGTAATTCTATTGAGAGAATTAATTTATCGCTATTTGGGAGAAGATCTGTCCCGCCGCGGGTTTATCAAAAACATGGCAGGGATTGGGTTTAGTGCAGCAGCAGCTCAGACTGTTTTGGAGTCTTTAGAAGCTTCTGAAAAGGCAGCTGCAGGAGAAACTGTAGCAGGGGCCGAAGCAGTGGTAGGGACGGGTGGAGATCTCATTGTTGCGCAGGCCAAAGCTGCGGGCACGGAATACTTGTTTACTAATCCGGGTTCATTCGAAGTCGGGTTGTTTGATGCCTTTCTCGACACACCTGGAATGCAGCTGATCATGGGTCTCCATGAGGGTATTGTATTGTCTATGGCCGATGGTTACCATCGGGTTAGCCAGAAGCCCGCCTTCGTCAATGTCCATGTTATTGCCGGTACAGCCCAGATGGCAGGGCAACTCTACAATGCTAGTCGAGATGGTTCGGCAATCGTTATCACTGCTGGTTTGAACGACAATGAGGTCTGGAGCGACGACGCCCTCCTTGCCCCAAGGCCCGGATTTAATCAGAAGGATATCAATCGACAGTTTACTAAGATTTCCTGGGAGGCTCGCCGGCCAGAGAGTCTTGCGCTGATGCTAAGGAGAGCTTACAAGGTGGCGACAACCAGTCCTGGAGGACCTGTCTATCTGGCGCTGGCCGATTATGCGTTGGAAGCGAAGGGTGTACAAGCTAACATTTTGCCTCCTCATCGATTTATGATTCCCACCCGAGTTCGCCCTGAAGTAGCGGCAGTAGAACGAGCCACTCGAATGCTTCTTGAAGCTAAAAGACCGTTGATGGTAGTAGGGGATGAAGTGTGGAAGTCGGGAGCCCAAGCCGAACTAGTCAGCCTTAGTGAGCAGTTAGGCCTTGCAGTGACAGCAGGCCCTCAGGGCTTTTGCAATTTTCCGGTCAAACACCCGCAGTATTTGGGGGAGTTTGAGAAGAATTATAAATTTGTCGATATGGGAGTGGATCTTATTTTATGCGTAGGGGCCCCTGATTTTGGAGGGAGGACCATTCCTCAATCGCCTGAAGTTCCACCATCTGCCCGTATTGTGCGTATAGGCATGGACACCTCCTCAATGGGGCGAAATTATCCTACTGACTTGGCTCTTGTAGGCGATGTTCGGGAGACCCTAAAGGATTTGAAGGCATCAGTGGAGGGAGCAGCAACCAAAGAGCGGATAAAAAAGATTTCAAAAAATCGGTCCGAGGAGGTTCGATTGGTCGTATCTCAACAATGGGCTCGAACAGAAGCGATCGCACAAGCTAATTTTGGCAGGGGGCCCATTCATCCAGACGAGCTAGGAGAAAAATTAGCTCGTTTAATTGATTCGGACGCTATTGTTGTTAGCGAGAATCTAACAGGGAAAGAAGATTTCTTTAACTTTGGATTTCGTGACGATGAGCAGATGCGTGTGGGCAATACTGGAGCCTCGTTGGGGTGGGGAGTGGGTGCTGCTACTGGAGCCAAGCTAGCCTCTCCAGATCGACAGGTTGTATGTTCAATTGGTGATGGGTCTGTTATGTACAGCGCTGCCGGCTTTTGGACCCAAGCGCGCTACGGTGTGCCGGTGCTTACAGTTGTTTGGAACAATCATAATTACCAGACAGTCCGGCTTGCTTATGACCGCTATCGGGGCAAGATGGCAGATACGAGTCGCTATATGGGAATGTATTTGGGGGATCCAGACATTGATTTTGTAAGATTGGCTGAGAGTCAGGGTGTGACCGGCGAAAAGGTCGAGAGAGGGGATCAAATTGAGGAGGCTCTCGAGAGGGGCATTAAGGTAACTCGGGATGGGAAACCATATGTTGTCGAGGTTGACATAGCCCGCTATGGAGGTGGCAAGGATTCAACTTGGCATCAACGATTTAATCTTGCCGGACAAAGAAAGCGAAAGGCGTAATACTAAGCTGGTTGTGGGGGTTAAGAGGTGTCCTTGAGGGAGGTTTGGTGATATGAGGCAAGTGACCCGAGACGCTCAAATTTTTGTAGATCCAAGGCTGGCAGAGTTTGATGATAGCTGGGAGGAAGCTGCCAAGCGGTTGGGCGATTTAGTAAAAGCCCACCCTCAAGCTGAGGAACACAGTGTTAATGTGAGGCTCACGACTTTGCAAGAATGGGATGACCTTTTTGGTTTGGGAGCCTGGATTCAGAGCTCTGGATACTACAAAAACATGGTGGCTTGTTGTATCGCCCCTGATCCCCCTGCAGTGGATTTTATATTTACCCAACAGGCCTTTCGGCAGAAACCTGAGACATTTGCCGGTAAGGTTTTTACTTCCTTTGAAATGATTTTGGGACGATATCCTGATTTAAAAACACAAGGAAGTGTTGTTTTTACCCTTCGGTGAAACCAAATGCCTACCGATGCCTGTTAGAATTTTTATTGGCATCTAAGTGTTGAGCTTATTGTCTTTGTTTGGTTTCCAAGCTAGGATTTAGAGGTGGCGATGAAAAATTGGCAGAATTGGTGAATGACTCAGCGTGTCAAGGGTTGGCACTGGCGGAAAATAATTCTTCTTTGGATTACGGTGCTGTTTACTTCCGTGCTGGTTCTTGCGTATACGGGGGATCAGATGAGCGCATGGATTCAGCGGTCTCTATCTTGGATGCCTATTTTTTGGTTGTCGATTATTACGATATGGAAGCTAGCCAGCCGGCATGAGTGATGAATACCCTGTTGATCAGAAGCAAAATTTTTTCGAGCCGAAATACGACGAAAGCATAGATACTGGCTGCGGCACAGGTTGCTTTATTTGCTCTCTTCTTCCGGTCGTGGTTGGGCTCTACTTCGTGTGGCTGTTTCTTTCAGGGTTGAGCTGGTTTCAGATTGCTGTAATTGTTTTATTGGTGCTGATTCTTGTCGCTATTTCTAAGGCGGGAAAACGATGATCGGTGCCTCTCGCATTCAGACCTAAGATCTTAGTGACCTTCTGGATGAGCTGGATGGGTGCAGGGGATAGAATCTCCGTTTTTATGAGTTGGGTGCTTGCAAGAAACAAGGTCTCCTGTGGGATGACACGGTCCAGATCGAGAATATCCCCCTCCAAAAAAACAAGAGTGTCGACAGCGTCGTCGGTCCCCGCTTGGGTGTAGTCGGTGTTCGCAATCTACAGTATGGCCTGTTGGATGCAATGCGTGCTTGCATGCCTTTCTTGGACTCCATTTATGGACTAGATGCCGGGCTTTGGCTATTTGTTCTTTGGTCATGTGTTTGGCTATGACGTTCCGCACTGAAATTGCAAGATCTTGTTTTTCTCCAGTCATCTGTGCAATTGCTAAGCTGGTCCACATATACGCCTCAATGTAATCTTGGGATACTCCCAACCCATCGCCATATAGGATTCCGAGGGTGTATTGGGCATTGGCGTCTCCCCGGTGAGCTTTTTCCAAATATTTTTTCGCACTTTCGTCTTGTCCCAAAATAGACGAGACGAACATCGACAGAAGAATTATTGTGGGAATGCTTATTGTTTGACGGTTGTTTGAAGCCATTGAAGGGGTTGGTGGGGCTGAAGGGATTCAAGCCCTCGACCCCCCCTGAATGCCATTTGGCCTAGGACAACACGCTTTAGACCTTGTGACAACAAGACTTTCCGGCTATAAGCCTATTGTTTGCTAGATCTTCGATCTATCCACTAATTACATCACTTAGATTATTGTCAGTCAATGTCGTTCGTGTATGGTGGCGGAACAATGGCAAAATGATGGCAGCTGGATGGATTGTTTTTCAAATGAGTTGGGAGTAGGATTTAGGCATGCAAAATATAGACGCTAATAACTTAAAAGCTTTGATGGTTTTGTTGTGGGTGCTAACGTTTTCCATGGCTTTGGAGGCCAACAAGAAACTGGATCAAGTAGTGGAGAAGCAAAAGTACTTGGAATACATAATGCCCTCCATGGAAAACCCTGAAGGCATCTTAAATGCAATGGAGATGGATATCGCAGATCTCACCCTAAAGGTGTTTTTGCTAGAGCAGAGAACGCGGGACATCCAACCGTCGGCTCCGCCTGTTTTCAAATGAAATCACTACAATGAACCCCATAGGGATCATAGACCCCAAGTGTGAGCATGATTGGAAGGTCTACATGATCAAGCTTGCCGGTGAGGGAAACGGAACAACTAAAAGCCAGAAGATACGTTGGCAGGAGTGTTCTAAATGCGGCTCTACTCAAAAGACGATTACCCGTCCTGATCAGGATTTATTAAAAGGTGATGTTTGATTCGCGCGTATCGCTGTATTCAGTTCAAAAGGTCCCTTGACTAATGGCAAGCGCGGTGGGGCTCCCTGGATTGTTTTTCGAATGAGTTGGGAGTAGGATTTAGGTATGAAGCAACTAATACTCACGCTTATTCTAGTAACACTGTCCGCCCCTACTTGTTTGGGTGAGTGGACAAAAGTGGCGGAAGGTGAAGGTGGAAACACTTACTATGTAGATTTTGAGAGACTCAAAGAACGTAGCGGGTATGTTTATTATTGGCATCTAGGGAACTTCCCTAAGAGCCTAATGCCTGCCCATAATTCTGAGATTCTATCTTTTGAAAGCTATATACAAGGGGATTGCGATCAGTTCCGCTATAAAGTGTTAGCTGGGAATAGCTATTCACAACCAATGGGAGAAGGAGCCGCGCTTCATAGTAGTGATGAGCCGGATGACAATTGGACTTATCCTAGTCCTGTGCTAGACCCTCCTACTGGGGAAGATATACTAAAAGCAGTCTGTGGCTATGTGAAAAGTAAGTAGGCAGAAGTGGTGGCAGTGGAGAATTCAGGGAACCATGAATCTTTGTAAGTTGTTGAAAAGATTGGTGGAGCTGAAGGGATTCGAACCCTCGACCCCCTGAATGCCATTCAGGTACTCTTCCAACTGAGCTACAGCCCCACTTGCGACACAATGTTACGGTTTGCCTGTCTCCTTTAGTGGTTGTGGCCCGTGTGGTCAATAACACCACCTAAGCCGGTTACGGCGTCTACCACATCCTGATTGATTTGTATTCGTTCTTCCTCGTGGAGTCGGTCTGTCAAGTTTTTGAGCCAGTTGTCGAAGAACTCAACACGCTGCCTGTTGGTTAACTCTTCTCTGATTTGTTCTTTTTCTTGTTCAAATTGCTTTTCATCCACCGAGCTTTTTTCCACCAGTTGAAATATTATATATGTGTCGGAAATTGGAATTACTGAACTGATCTCCCCTGGATGCATTTGAAAAGCTCGTTTGTGGAGTGCATCAGAGGGGCCCAGTCCCGAGTCAATCGCATCCCCTTTTTTGAAGAAATCAGTAGAGACAATTTTCTTTCCATGGGCTCGTGCTGCCTTGGCAATACTTTTTTCTTGGCGTGCGGTGGTTGCTAAATCAAAGGCCTGTTCCCTTGCTTGCTGTTCAGCCAAGGTCGACTGAAGGCTTTCAGCGACCCGCTCTTTTGCTTCTTCAAAGGTCATGGGTTGGGCGGATTGTATCTCTCGCAGTTGTGCCACTAGATAGGCTTCTCCGCTTTCGTATGGCTTGTCTATAATCTGTCCATCAAGCAAAGTGAATATTTGTTGATTAAAGTCGCTGCGGACTTGAAGATCGGGAATAATATCACCAAGACTAAAAAAGGAAGTTTCCTTTATCTCCAGTTCGTATTTTTTTGCAATGTCGATTAGGCTTGCTTCTTTCTTTGTTTGATAAATTATTTTGGTGGCAAGATTTGAAGCCTGAACTTTAGCTTCTGCCTGACGCAACTGCCTTTCAGCCACCTCCCTTCGGTCAATTTTGGGGGCTTCTGTTACCTTGACAATATGGTAGCCAAATCTAGTCTGGACTAAATCGCTAATCTCTCCGGGCTCCAAGGAAAATGCCACCTCTTCAAATTCTGGCAGCATTTGTCCGCGTTCAAAGAACCCCAAGTCACCCCCACGGTCTTTGGATCCCGGATCATCCGAATATCGCTTGGCCAACTTAGCAAAGTCAGCTCCATCTCGAACTAGATTTAGAATATGGCCCGCTCTTTTTTGGGCCTCTTTATCGGGGTCGAGGGCTGTTTTTTCAGCTGCATCCTTTTCCAGATCTTTCGGGGCAACCATAATATGACTAGCCCTAACACGTTCCGATTCGTTGAGGCTTGCCATGCGCATTTGAATATCTTCTTCCCGAATCCCGACCTCGGAAGTTTTGACGGAGATCTTCACAACTGCAATTTTTCTCTTTTCCTCTATTTTGTACTCGTTTTGGTGTTCTGAAAAATGAGCTTGCAGGTCTTCTTCGTTGACTTGATTGGATTTAATTTTGTTGGGGTCGACAGCAAGATAATGCAGTTTGACTTTTTGATTGCGACTTACAAACTCTTGGTAAGCCTCCTCAAGTGTTGGCATGATTCCGTCAGTTAAAAGGTTCTGAAGTTTCTGTGCCAGAATATCCATTTGAATACTCTGTTCGTATTCCACTGTCGATAAATTGCTGTGCTGGAGAAGGAGTTTATATTTCTCAGTTCCGATAAATTTCCCATTTTCCTGAAAAATTGGATTTGCGGCGATATGATCAATCGTTTCCTGAGGGCTTACGGAAAGCCCTAGCCGTGTTGCCTCGTAGTTAATAGCATGGCGGTTGATTAGCCCATCTAAAGCCTGCTTGGGGAGTCCTAGCTGGTTGAGCAAAGTCGGATCGCTTGAAAATAGTCTGTAATTTTGACTATATACGTCGTAAAGACGTCCGAAAGAACGCTGATACTCAGCTACAGTAACTCGATTTCCAGCTACCACGGCAACATCAAGATTTCCAGGAGTAACGCCAACCCCTGTGGGAACGTCAACAAAAAGCAGCAGCATGCCCCCGCTTAGAGCAAGAATTACAATCCATAAAATCCATTTCAGTCCACTTTTTTTTCTTCGGAATAGATCTAGCATTGGTATTTCCCTGTCTTGGAAGAATCAGTATAGCACAGGGGGAATGCAGGTAATGAAGGAGATTTGTCTTGCTTCTCCGAGAGCTAATCCCCAACTTACAATAAGCTTTATGCCTTGAATGAAAAGGGATTCTGGGGGTCTTTAATAAAACTGATTGAGGAAAGCCAAGAAAGATTTTGACCAGAGGAGTTCCGGGTTTGATCAAGCTTGAAAAAAGGGGTCTCTTCGAAGATAATGGTGTTCTGAGTTTTTAAAACTGCAGTTCTACACCACCTCCTGCTAGA